>Ga0116223_10000107_pt1 | contig 105349 bp, 86 predicted proteins | sample Sb_taG_3_FD_90092 | JGI IMG/M metagenome (GOLD analysis project Ga0116223, IMG submission 90092) | Peat soil microbial communities from Weissenstadt, Germany - Sb_50d_a_PC metaG | ecosystem: Environmental > Terrestrial > Soil > Wetlands > Peat | place: Germany: Weissenstadt | collected 2010-09-21 | reverse complement strand
GAAAGAGAGAAACGCGTTCATCAGCACGATATTGACGAAGCGGTCAATGGCTCCTCCGTAATAGCCGGCGATAGAGCCGATGATGAGTCCGAGGGCGAGTGAGGTGAGCACGACCGAACTGCCGACCAGCATGGAAATGCGAGCGCCGAAGATGATGCGGGAGAGTATGTCGCGACCCAGTTCGTCGGTGCCGAACCAGTGCGCGTGCGAGGGGCTGTCGAGCCGCGCTGGCAGATTGATCGCGGCGGGGTCTTGTGGAGCAATCCACGGCGCGAACAGGGCGAAGATCACGAAGAGGATGACCAGCACCACGCCAATGGCCGCGAGCGGGTTGTGGCGGGCATTCCCCGCTATTTGGCGGCGGAGCGAGATGGCGGCGGTGGACGAAGCGGTCATTGCCTGATCCTCGGGTTTGCCACAGAGTACAGCACATCCGTCAGGAAGTTCACCGCGACGTACGTCAGACCGATCGCGAGGATGCAGCCTTGTACCAGGTAGTAATCGCGGCCGGAGATGGCTTGGATGGTGAGGCGACCGATGCCGGGCCAGGCGAAGATTGTCTCGGTGACTATCGCGCCCGCCAGCAGGGCGCCGAATTGCAGGCCCAGCACGGTAATCACGGGGATCATGGCGTTGCGCAGGGCGTGGCGATATATCACCGTGCGCTCGGGCAGGCCTTTGGCGCGGGCGGTGCGAATGTAGTCCTGGCTGAGTTCTTCGAGCATGGAGGTGCGCACCATGCGGGTAAGGATGGCAGCGAGCGCTCCGCCCATGGTGATGGCGGGGAGCACGAGGTTGGCGAATGAGCCCGCGCCCGAGACCGGGAGCCAACCGAGTTTGATGGCGAACAGCAGAATGAGGATGGGGCCGAGCGCGAAGTTGGGGAATGACAGGCCGAAGAGGCTGACGACAGAGAGCAGGCGGTCGTCCCAGCGGTTGCGGCGGCGGGCGGAGCGGACTCCGGCGGGAATGGAAAGAATAATCGCCACGAACAGCGACGCCAGCGTGAGGCGCAGAGTGTAGGGGTAGCGCTGAGCAATTAGCTTGGTGACGGTCTGGTTGTATCGGATGGAACGCCCGAGATCGCCGTGCACGACGCCTTTCCAGTAGCGAAGGTATTGCTGGCCGAGCGGGGCGTCGAGGCCGTAGGCGTGGCGGGTGGCGGCGATGTCGGCGGGCGGAGCGCCTTCGCCAAGCATCTGCTGGATGGGATCTCCGGGGACAAGGTGGATGAGCAGGAAAACGAGGCTCACGACCAGCCAGATGACCGGCAGGGTGTAGAGGACGCGTTGGAGGAGTAGTTTCAGTTTCCAGTACCCAGTTGTCAGTTCTCAGTTTGCGGTGTCATCTGGGCTCTCGCGAATAACATTTGTCAGTCTCCGCCCTGCTTGGCGGCTTCGGCTTCGCCTTCTACTTTGGCGGTTTTTTCGATTCGCACTCTGGCGATGCGGTGGCCTTCCAACTCTTCCACCGTGTAGCGGCGGCCTTCGTATTCGAAGGAATCGCGCAGGGCCGGAATCTTCTGCAAGCGAGCCAGAATGAATCCTGCCAAGGTTTCAAAGCCGGCGTCGCGGGGCAGCGTGAGCCCGTATTCGGTTTCGAGATCGCGGATGCTGACCGAACCCTCGAGGACCAGAACCGACTCGTCTTCGAGCGCAGGCTCGCTGGGGGAGACGTCGAACTCGTCTTCGATGTTGCCGACCAACTGCTCGAGGATGTCTTCGACCGTGATGACGCCGGCGGTCGAGCCGAACTCGTCCACTACAACGGCGAGATGGCGGCGGCGCTCTTTGAACTCGGCGAGCAGTTCCGCCAGAACCTTGGTTTCCGGGACGACCAGCACGTCGTGCATGATCTGGCTGATCTGCATGCGCGAAATGCGAGTGGCGGTGGTCTGGCCGAGATTGCTGAGGCGGAGGCGCATCCAGCGCATGAGGTCTTTGTAATAGAGCACGCCGACAATGTGTTCGGGGCCGCGCTGCGGATCATAGACGGGGATGCGGGAGTGCTGGCCTTCGACGACGCGGGCCAGGGACTCGTCGAGCATGAGGTCGGAGGGCAGGGAAAAAATGTCGGGGCGGGCGACCATGACTTCGCGGACCGTGATGCTGTCGAGTTCGATGGCGCTGTGGATCATCTCTTCCTGAAACTCGGGAATCTGGCCGAACTGGCGGCTGGCGGTCACGATGAGCTTGAGCTCGTCGGGGGAATGCACCACACCGCGACGGGTGGCTTGCGCGCCGAACAGGCGCAGAACAAGGCCGCCGGAACGCCGCATAAAGAAAAGGACGGGGCGAGTAAGCGTGAGGAAGGCTTCCATGGGCGCGGCGACGGCAAGGGCGACTTGCTCGGCGCGCTGCAGGGCCAGGGTCTTGGGCACGAGTTCGCCCAGGATGACGTGCATGTAGGTAATCAGGCTGAAGGCGACGGCGATGGCGATGGTGTGGGCGTAGATGGCGGCATGGGGCACCTTTTGGAGGAAGCTCATGCCTTCGACCAGGTGAGCGGCCATGGGCTCGCCGATCCAGCCGAGCGTGAGGCTGACCATGGTGATGCCGAGTTGCACGCCGTTGACGACTTCGTCGAGATGCTGGTGGAGGCGCTGCACGATGCGGGCGCCGATGCGTCCGCCTTCGATGAGTTGCTGGATGCGCGTGTCGCGAACGCTGACCAGGGAAAACTCGGCGGCGGCGAAGAAAGCATTGGCTGCGACCAGGAGAAGGATCAGAAAGACCCGGAGCAGCACAAAGGCGATCATGGAAGGCTAATTCTAACATTGGAAAGGCAGTTGACAGGGGCAGAGGTCCGGGCCAGGGATCAGTTGGCGGGGGGGCACCGGGTCGCACAATTCGACCCTGCGACACGCTATCCTTTTGGCGGGCGATCGGTCTAACTGGCAGACGGCAGAAGAGTTGGCAGGCCGCTCGTCTTTTTCGCATCGGGCTCGAAGACATAATCAGGAAATCAGCTCAGGAAGTCAGGAACAAAAGCAACACTGGCCACGTACAAGAGAGTGAGGGCGCCATGGCTCCCGATCTCCACTTGGCAGTACCCCGAGGAGGCGTCGTGAACGGTAACGGGAATAATAAGAAAAAGCGTCGCAGACTGATGATCTGGGGCGGCGTCGGGCTGGGCATTGTGCTGCTGATCGCGGTGGGTGTGATCGCGGCCAAGAGCGGCGGCACCAAGATTGATCCGTCGAAGCTGGCCAAGGTGGAGAAGGGTGACCTGGCCAAGAGCGTGGTGGCGACCGGGAAGGTCACGCCGATCACCAAGGTCGAAGTAAAGTCGAAGGCCAGCGGCATTGTGAAAAAGCTTCTGGTGGATTACGGCGATCACGTCACGAAAGGGCAGTTGCTGGCCCAGCTCGACAAGATCGAGATCGAGGCGCAGGTGGACCAGTCGCGCGCGGCCCTGGAAGCGGCGCAGGCGAATTTGAAGAGCTCGCAGGCCGACTATGAGCGCTCCAAAGTGGATGCGGAAGGTCCGGACGTGCCGCTGTTGAAGCGCGCCTACGACCGCGCCATCAGCATGGCAAAAGATGGTGTAGTTTCGGCCTCCGCACTCGATGATGCGGAGAAGAATTACGAACTGGCCCTCAACAAGCAGAACGTATCGAAGGCGCAGGTTACGGTGCTCAAGGCGAAGATTGCGCAGGCGCAAGCCAACGTCGCGCAGGACCAGGCCAACCTGAAGCAGCTCGATGAGCAGCTCAGCTATACCGACATCATCTCGCCGATTGACGGCATTGTGCTGTCGCGCGATGTGCAGATGGGCGACGCGGTGAGCTCGATCCTGGTGCTGGGTTCTTCGGCCACGCTGGTGATGACGCTGGGCGATACCAGCGAAGTCTATGTAAAGGGCAAAGTGGACGAGAGCGACATCGGCAAGGTGTATCTGGGACAGCGGGCGCGCATCAAGGTGGAGTCGTTCAAGGACAAGACGTTCGACGGCAAGGTGACGAAGATTTCTCCGATGGGCGTGGAGAAGGACAACGTCACGACGTTTGAGGTGCGCGTCTCGATCCAGAATCCGGGCGGCGAGCTCAAGGCGGAGATGACCGCGAACGCGGAAATCATCCTGGAAGAACATAAGAACGTGCTGCAGATTCCCGAAGGCGCCATCCTGTACGACAAGGACAAAAAGGCTTCGGTGGAGATTCCGGACCCGAAGGGCAAAGAGGGCAAGAACAAGGTTGCGGTCAATATCGGGATTTCGAACGGCGCGAAGACCGAAGTGCTGAGCGGGCTGAAGGAAGGCGATCAGGTGGTACTGCAATAAAGCTGGCGTCTGTCGTCCGGCTTCCGTTGCCCGGCTTCCGGTTCGAAACGCTTTTCAGAGTACTGGAAGCTGAGAGCCGGAAGCCGGATACCGTTTTGGGGCTGATCATGACTCTCTCCGAAATCCTGCGCCAGGCGTTCGCGACCTTCCGGGCCCACAAGATGCGAACGTTCCTCACGATGTTCGGAATCGTATGGGGGATTGCATCCGTGATCATCCTGGTGGGGCTGGGGCGGGGGTTCGTGGTTGACCAAAAAAAGCACATGGAAACGCTGGGCAAGGACCTGGTGATCACATGGGGCGGACGGACCAGCACCCAGGTGGGAGGCCGAGCGGCCGGGCGTGAGATTCGGCTCAACGTTGGTGATGCCGAATTGATCCGCGACGAGTGCTATCTGGTCAAGAACGTCAGCCCCGAACTGCGGCGATCGATTCCGGAAGTCAGCCAGTACAACTCAGCCAATCGGGGGGTGGTGGGAATGTGGCCGTCGTACCAGGATTTCCGGTCGCTGAAAGTTTCCGAAGGACGCCTGATTACCGACGACGACGAGCGCGAAGGCCGTCGCATGTTGGTGCTGGGATCGAAAGCCTACCGGCAACTGTTTCCCGGACAGCCGGCGATTGGCGCGACCGTGCTGGTGAAGAGCGTTCCCTATTCGGTGGTTGGCATTCTGCTCGAAAAAAAGCAGAACAACAACTACAGCGGGCCCGACAACGATTATCTGTTCGCGCCGTATTCCGCCGTGTCGCGCGACTTCCCTCCGCCGGAAAAACCGGGAGCTGGGATCACGCGCGGCTATCTGGATGACATTGTTTTCGAAGTGGCCAACGCGGAAGAGCATGAAGCGGCCGTGCTGCAGGTGCGGCGTGCCATCGGGCGCGTACGCCACTTTGACCCGCTGGACAAGGATGCGTTGTTCATCTGGGACACAATGGACGGCGCCAAGCAACTCGCGAAAATCTTCGACGTGGTCACCTTGTTTTTCGGTTGTGTCGCCATTGTCACCCTGTGCCTGGGCGGGATCGGCGTGATGAATATCATGCTGGTTTCCGTCACCGAGCGCACCCGCGAAATCGGCACGCGCAAGGCCATGGGCGCGACCAAGCGCGACATTCTGCGGCAGTTTTTTGCCGAGTCCGCCATGCTGACCGTGGTGAGCGGGGCCCTCGGACTCACCTTCGGGATGGGCACCTGCATGGCGATGGAAGCGTTGCCGCTTCCCGACTTCGTCCCGCACCCGATTGTTTCTCCGATTTCCATCATCGCTTCGCTGTTGACGCTTTCGTTGATCACCGTGACCGCAGGCATGTATCCCGCCCAGCGCGCCGCGGATATGACACCTGTGGAGTCACTACGCTATGAGTAACATTCGAACCCTCCGCTCAGCTCTCGTGTCCAGCCGGTTTGTATTGACGATCGCGCTGGTCGTGCTTTCCACAACCACGATTGTTTGTGCCTCCTCAACGCCGCAGGGCACCTTTGAACGGACGCTCCAGGTGAGCGGGCCGGTTGATCTTGAAGTTCTTACCCATTCCGGAGACGTCACTGTGCGGGCCGGGTCGTCGGGAGCGGTTTTCATCCGCGGCAAGATCTATGTCGGGGACCGCTGGTTCAGGGGGACCCGGGAGGCCGATGTGCACGAGATTGAGCAGCATCCTCCCATCCGGCAGGAAGGCAACAGCGTCCATATTGATTACGTGAACGTGCAGAACATATCAGTGGACTACGAGATCACCGTGCCCGCCGACACTACCGTCCGAACCCACAGCGGTTCGGGAGACCAGATCATTGAGGGCACGCATGGAAACGTGGAAGTGCAGACCGGTTCGGGCGACGTGAAACTCGCCCATCTCACCGGAGAAGTTCGCCTGCAGACGGGATCCGGCGACGTGCGGGCACATGAGATCTCGGGTCCGGTCAGGGGTGGCGCCGGCAGCGGCGACATCGAAGTGGAAGAAACCGGGCCGGGCGACGTTGACCTGCACACCGGCTCCGGGAACATCAACGTGGGCGGCATTCAGGGCGGCTTCCGTGGCGAGGCGGGCAGCGGCGACATCACGGCCGAAGGCACGCAGAGCGGCGCCTGGGAAATTCGTACGGGATCGGGCAACGTTCGCCTGCATCTACCGGCTAACGCTGCGTTTGATGCCGACATTTCCACCAGTTCAGGCAGCATCGAGGTGAATTCCCCGATTGAGATGACGGTGCAGGGGCGCGTGCAGGAATCGCGGAAACAGATTCGCGGGAAAGTCCGTGGTGGAGGGCCGCTGCTCTCCGTGCGGACTGGATCGGGAGATATTGAAATTCAGTAGCAGGGGCCAGGGATCAGGGACTAGTGGTCAGTGGTCAGTGGTCAGTGGTCAGTGGTCAGTGGTCAGTGATTAGGCGTTAGTAGTCGGTGGCTAGGGAATCAAAAACTGACCACTGATCACTGACCACTTGGGTTTAACACATGTTTCTGAAAGAGCTCATTTCGCAAGGCTGGCAGGCGCTGCTGCGCGACCGGATGCGCTCGGCGCTCACCATGCTGGGCATTGTGTGGGGCCTGGCTTCGGTGGTGCTGCTGCTGGCCTACGGGCAGGGATTGGGCGGAGCCGTGCTCAACGCCTTCCTGAACATGGGCAACAACGTGATCGTCCTGTGGCCCGGACAAACCAGCATGCAAGCGGGCGGCCAGCGGGCCGGCAAGCCGGTCAAGTACGAACTGGAGGATGTGGAAGCGATCCGCGATGAAGTGCCGTTTGTGCGCGCGGTGAGCGGCGAAATTGACCGCGATTTCGGCTTCAAGATCGGCACGCGCGTGGTGTCCATCATGGTGCGCGGCGTGGACCTGCCCTACGGGCAGATGCGGAAACTGGACCTCGCCGACGGCCGCTACTTCGATGAGGGCGATTTCACTGACCATCGCCGGGTCGTAATTCTAGGTTACGAGGCCGCCAAGAAAGTGTTCCAGGGTGCGCCGGGCGCGGGCCAGCATGTGGAGATTGGCGGGCTGGATTTTGAAGTGATCGGGACCATGCGCAACAAGATTCAGGATTCGATGTACCAGGGTCCGGACAACGAGAATGGGTTCATCCCTTTCGCGTTGATGCGCGACCTGAAGAACATTCGCGATCCGGATGAGATCATCATCCAGCCCACGTCGGCGGAACTCAACAAGAAGGCGCTGGCGGCGGTGCGTGAGGTGATCGCGCGCCGGCACCACTTCGACCCCAAGGACGACAAAGCCACGCCGGAGTGGGACACGATCGAAGACCGCGGCATGATCAACGCTTTTTCCTACGGATTGCAGGCCGTGCTGGGATTGATCGGCGCGGTGACACTGGCCGTGGGCGGGATCGGCGTGATGAACATCATGCTGGTGTCGGTCACCGAGCGCACGCGCGAGATCGGTCTGCGCAAGGCCATCGGGGCGCGGCCACGACACATCCTGGTGCAGTTTCTGCTGGAGGCGCTGGTGCTCACATTTATCGGCGGGTTGATCGGGATTACGGTGGCGGAGTTGCTTTCATGGGTGATCCCACCCATGCCGTTGTACGACGAGTTCTACAAGACCGCCGACCACGAAGGCGCAATCTTCCTGCACACTTCGATGAGCGTCATGATCATTTCGTTTGTGATCTTGTCCATGGTGGGCATCGTGTCAGGGTTCTTCCCTGCTTTGAAGGCGTCGCGGATGAATCCGATTGAGGCGTTAAGGTACGAATAGCGGAAGTCTCCTTCCGGACACCGGGCTTGTGCTTTGTGTGGATCGGCCCTATTCGCCTGGTCTCCTCAACATCGTTGGCTTGTAACTCAAGAGATGGAGGACTACGCACCCGAGTCTCTTGACAGGAGCAACCCCCATCGCTCATTATGGCGTCATACGACATAACGATGGACGACATATATGGAACCCTTGCCCCTGACCGAACCGGTGTTGCTCGTCCTATTGAGTCTGGCAGAACAGCCGCGGCACGGTTATTCCATTCTGAAAGATGTGGAGCGGTTGAGCGGCGGGCGCGTGGTTCTCAGCACCGGTACGCTTTACGGTGCACTGCGCCGCCTCCTCAATCAGGGTTGGATTGGGCGGTTCGAAGAGAAAGAAAGCCTGCGCGACCGGCGGGCCTACCGGCTTACCTCACTGGGACGGCGAAATTTGCGGCTGGAAGTTGAGCGGATGAGACATTTGGCGAAATTAGCCGATCTGCGTATCGCGCGCAAGGAGGCCTGATTCCAATGCTGACTTTGTACCGATGCCTTCTGTATCTGTATCCAGCTATCTACCGCCGCGAGTTCGGCGAAGAGATGACTTCGGTGTTCCTCCAAGCCCAGTTGGCAGTAAGAAACGGTAACCTCGCCGCGCGCGTTTCCTTTTGTGCTCGCGAGATTCCGGGCCTGCTGTCCGGCGCTATGCTCGAGCGATTCCACAAAACCACTGGGTCCTACGATTCGATGGCATTCAGGGGGTTCAATGTGCGTCCCGAATTCCAGTTTCCGCGTTTCACGGTTTTCCTGATGTTGGTGATCCTTGCAGGCGTCGTTCTTTCCCTGGAGAAGGCCAGAGGCATTCAGATGAAATATGGAGCAGGCGCCAGCCTTATGTCGGTATGGCCTGCCTTGCCCTGGGCATTGGCACTCATGCTCCTGATCGTGTCAGCCACGGTTGTCCTGGTCTTGGGACTCTTGTTCGCCTTACGGCGCACAGGAGTGCATCGGTTTGCGAACCTGCAGCCCTGGCCGGAACGGAAACAGGCGGACGGAAGTGATGTGCAAGTTTAGGGGGCTGACGGCAGCCTAATCCGAATGTTCCGGCAAGGAGGCCGGCATGACGAGACTGAGACGCTGGATTTCAAGGATCGTTGCCGCTTTCTTCGCGCTGGTGCTTCTGGTCCTGCTGGTAGGTTTCTCGTACGAACAGATTGGGAGAAACCGTGACCCCAGTCGTCTGCCGCACCGGATTGGGCAGGCCGTTGATGTAGGAGGACGCACTCTAAACCTCTACTGTTCGGGCGAGGGCAGTCCGACGGTCATTTTCGAAACCGGCGGCAACGATCCTGGATACGCATGGACGTCGGTGCAAGCCAAAATTGCCAGCTTTGCGCGCGCCTGCTGGTACGATCGCGCAGGCGTGGGTTGGAGCGATCCACCGCCGTCGCCGAGAACCAGCGCAACCGCGGCCAGCGATCTCCATGAAATGTTGAGCCGCGCGACTGTTCCGCCGACGTATGTACTGGTGGGCGCATCCATCGGAGGAGAATACGCGCGCATTTACACCAGCCGTTATCCCCACGAGGTTGCCGGGTTGGTGTTGGTGGATTCGTCGCACCCTGACCAGCAGGAACCGGCATTTATGCTGTCAGCGTTCAACCGCGCGTCGCCGCGTGCACGGGAACTGATCTGCACGGCGCTGCCGTTTATGGCGCGCTTCGGCATTCTGCGATTCATGGCGAGCCGGATGGGCGGTCCCGTTGCCTCACAATCCAGCGCGGAGGGCGAGATATTGGCCAAGCTCAATGCCCAGCCTACGGCGGTAAGAACGGACGCAGAGCAGACATGCGCGGCGACCGACGGCGGCAGATTGGTTCCCACCCTCGGCACTGGAAACCCCGAACTCGACAACGCCGCGCGGGATGCGGGCAGCCTGGGCGATCGCCCGCTGGTGGTGCTGACGGCGGGAAGATACTGGGCTCCTCCGGGGTTGGAAAAGCAGGCAGCGGACTATCACGAAATCTGGATTCATCAGCTGCAGGCCAGCCTGGCGCGGCTTTCCACGCGCGGGCGGCAAGTGGTGGTGGACGCGCATCACGACATGGAAGAGGCCCCGGACGCGGTGGTGACGGCGACACGGCAGGTGGTGAATGAAGTGCGTGGAGAGAAGTAGAGGAAGCGATTACCACCGTGCCTTGACGCGCGGCTGGCGCGCAAATTAACTTCGCTGTACGTAGTTTTGTGTGCGGAATTTGGTCTTCCAGCGAGGGAACGTTGCCGCATCGTCCAATCATTACTCTCACCACCGATTTCGGGATCAACGATCATTTTGTGGGCACGATGAAGGGCGTCATTCTCGACATCGTTCCCGAGGCCGAGATCGTGGATATTTCCCACGCCGTGCAGGCCTTTGACGTGCTCGACGGCGCGCTGGCGATTTCCCAGTCGTATTCCTACTTTCCCAACGGAACCATCCACATGGTGGTGGTGGACCCGGGGGTGGGCACGGAGCGGCGACCGATCCTGGCCTCGAGCGACGGATATTTTTTCGTCGCGCCCGACAACGGCGTGCTCTCCATGGTGTACGCGCGGGAAGAACGCATTCACGTGCGGCATATCACTTCGGAACACTATTTCCGGCAGCCGGTGAGCCAAACTTTCCATGCGCGCGATGTGTTTGCCCCCGTGGCGGCGTACCTGGCCAAGCAGGTGGATTCGCACAAATTCGGAGACGAGATCGAAGACTACGTGCGCTTTGCCGCTCCCCGGCCCAAGCTGGTTGGCGAGAACCGGCTGCGTGCCGTGGTTCTGAAAGTGGACCGGTTCGGCAACCTAATCACGAACGTGACTCCCGAAGATGTGCCCACGCTGTTTGCGGCTCCGCCGGCGGCGTTCAAAATAGTTGTGGGCAGCCGCGAGATTAAAGATATCCGGGCGGCCTACGCCGAGGGCGCTCCGGGAGAAGTGTTCGGCATTCTGGGAAGCATGGGATATCTGGAGATCGTGGCCAACCGCGCGGCTGCGGCGCAGATCACCGGCGCCGGCAAAGGCAGCGAAGTCAGCATTTTTCTAGGCGAGGCTGCGGCGGCGGGCAAGGGAGCTTAGCAGCTCTCAGTTCTCAGTTCTCAACCGTCAGTTTTTCAATCCTCACTTGTCAGTTTGGTCCTCAGTCCTCAGTTCTCACACGGAGCTAAGAAGGTCTGGGTTTGCTGAGAGCTGACAACTGAGAACTGGGATCTGCACTTAGGAACTCTTGGGTTTGGGATGAACGTAGCGGTCCATCTCCCCGGTCCATTTGAGAAAGCGCCACAGCTCGCGGCGCTCCCGCCACACGAATTCCCAGAATTCCAGGAACCCGATCTTCGCCATCTTCACGCCAGTGTAGGTTTCGATGCGCCACAGCAGATAGGGGCTCCGCCAGGGGGCCAGACGATGACCGCGCGTGGCGTTCCACAAGAAGCGAAGCATGCAGCGCATGCTGCCATCATACCTATAAAGTCGGTGCCACATCCCTAAAGGCGCGGCCGGGCATGTTAGAATCCTGGCTCCGCCTGGGATCTTCCCGAATGTCTGACGCAAACGCCCGCCAGAGGGCCCGCCAACAAGCCGAGGACCACTACTACGCCGCGCTCGACCTGATGGCCAACGGCGATCTGGAACAATCCGTGGCCGCGTACCGGGAGTCTCTCAACACCGACCCCACGTTTACCGAGGCCATGCACGGACTGGCACGGGCCCTGCAGGATCTCGAGCGCTACGATGAGGCCATCGCGGTGGCGCAGCAGATCGCGGCACTTGATCCCGATGACGTGCTCGCCCATACCAGCCTGTCGGTGCTGTATCAGAAGAAGGGGATGATTCCCGAGGCCGAAGCGGAAGGCGCCAAGGCACGGGTGCTGGGGTGGAAGCAGCAGTTGAAGAAGGGCAGCTCTTAGCTATTGGCTCTTACAATCCGTACTTCTTCATCAAATGCCGGAACGAGCGGTAGGAGATGCCGAGCACATCGGCCGCTTTGGTTTGCACGCCGCCGCTGTGGTTGAGAGCGTTCTGCAGAAGCGAGCGCTCAATGCCGGCCACGTAGTTTTCCATCCCAACACCTTCGGGAAGAACCGCATCGCCGCTGATTTCGGGCAGAGTTCCGCCGCCAGCCGAGGCGGCCGCGGCGCGGGCTTTGGGGCGCTCGACGGGCAGTTCCACTCGCAGTTCCTCGCCGGTTTCGAGGGCGACAGCGCGCTCCACGGTGTTTTCCAGCTGTCGGACGTTGCCCGGCCAATCGTAGCCGCAGAGAGCGTCGAGCGATGCGGCGTGGACGCGTAATATGCTCCGCCCCGCGGCGCTCGCATATTTCTTGAGGAAGTGGTTCACCAGCAGCGGAACGTCTTCCGGACGCTCGCGCAAGGGCGGCACGCGGATGGGGATCACGCTCAGCCGGTAGTAGAGGTCTTCGCGGAACAGGTTCTCGGCGATGGCCTTGTCGAGTTCGCGGTTGGTGGCAGCGATCACGCGCACGTCAATCGGAATTTCGCTGGTGCCGCCGACCGGACGCACGGTGCGCTCCTGCAGTACGCGCAGCAGTTTCACCTGCATGGCCAGCGTCATCTCGCTGATTTCGTCGAGGAAGATCGTGCCCCCGTCCGCTACTTCAAACAGCCCGCGCTTGTTCTGGCTGGCTCCGGTAAACGCGCCTTTGACGTAACCGAACAGCTCGCTTTCCAGCAGGGTTTCGGGAAAGGCACCGCAGTTGACGGAAACGAACGCTTCGGCCGCACGGGGCGAACACACGTGGACGGCGCGGGCGACCAGTTCCTTGCCCGTCCCGCTTTCGCCGTGGATCAGGACCGTGCTGGCAGTGGAAGCCACGATCCGCACCGTCTGTTTGAGTTTCTCCATGGCCGCGCTGGAACCGATGATGTTGTCGAGCGAGTTGTGGGTCGCGGCGTCGCGGCGCAGGGCGAAGTTCTGCTTGCGCAGGGCGATTTTTTCGAGAGAGCGCTTGATCGCCAGCTTGATCTCATCCACCAGGCCGGGACTCTTGCGAATGTAGTCGGACGCGCCTCCGGCCTTCACGGCCTCCACCGCGGCCTCGTAGTCGTCTACCGCGGTCATCAGAATCACGGCGGAGTCGGGCGAAACGCGATGCGCATGGCGCAGCACTTCAATGCCGTCCACGTTGGGCATCTTGATGTCGGTGATGATGACGTCGTAAAGGGCGCCATCAATCTTGCTCTTGGCCGCCTGCCCGGCCTGCACCGTCTCGATGCGGTAGCCTTCGCGGCGGAGGGAGATGTCGAGCATCTCGCAAATCGAGCGTTCGTCGTCGCAGACCAGAATGTTAGCCATGCAACCTCCCTCCGGCTGCCGCAGCCATGGGGTGCGCGGCCTGGGCTGGCTGGCGAACGCTCTCGGGGATGGAGCCGGAGGCCGACGCGGTTCGCTCGGCCTCGAGGCGACGCAGCCTCAGGATCAGGCTGGTTCCCTGCCCGGGTTTGGATCGCGCCCAGACTTTGCCTTCGTGCGCCTGCACGATCTGGTACACGATCGCCAGCCCCAGCCCGGTCCCGCCCTCAAAGCCGGACTGGAACGGCTCGAAAATCTTTTCCACCTGCTGCGGCGTCATGCCGGTTCCGGTGTCAATGAAGGAAATCTGCCAGTCGGCGCCCTGGGCTTCGACCGCCACGGTCAGGCTTCCTCCGTTTTTCATGGCGCGGACAGCGTTTTCGCAGAGGTTCCAGAACACCTGCTTGAGTTTGTCCCCGTCGGCGAGGGTGAGTGCCTGGTGGACCGCAAACTTGCGCTCGATTCTGATCCCGGTGTTCTCGGCCGTCATGCGGTGTTCCATCAGAGTCAGGGTGTCTTCGACCAGTTGGATCAGATCCACCTGGTCGAAGTGATATTGCTTGGTGCGGGAGTATGCCAGGAAGTCGGTAATGATGCTGTTCAGCCGGTGCGATTCGCGAGTGACGATGTCGAGCAGGCGGCGGTGCTCCTCGTTCATTTCGGGAACTCCGGAGAGCATGCTGACCGAGCCGGCAATGGAAGTCAGGGGATTGCGGATTTCATGCGCGATCGCCGCCGCCAGCCGGCCCACCGCTGCGAGGCGGTCCTGGATGCGAACTTCACGCTCCAGCCGGCGAATCTCGGTAAGGTCGTCGAAGGCGTAGACAAATCCGAGTTCTGCGCGCTCCGGCACGGTCAGAGACGCTACACGCACGCGGAAGGTTTTGCGGAATGTTCCGGGTGCCTCGAAGCGGACCTCGGCATGGGGATGGGGCGACTCCACGCTGGGCAGCGCATCGAGAAACAACTCCTGTACCGGCATGCCCAGCAGTTCGGTGGCAGCGCGGTCCATCAGCTTTTGCGCAGCCGCATTCGCCAGGGTGATGCGGCCGTCCAGGCCAGTGGTGATGAGGCCGCTGCTGACGGAGTGAATGATGTTTTCGTGCAGGGCCTGCAGGTTCTCCAGCGCTCCGCTGGCGTCCTTGAGTTGCACTCCCACCTGGCGCAACTTGGCCGTGAGCAATCCCGCCAGGTAAGCCACCGCCAGGAAGGCAAACAGATTAACGAAGATGATCGCCTGCAGAGCCTTCAGGCCGGGATGCGTGGTGCAATAGGAGGGAACGACACCGTAGTAGTTCAGTTCCAGCACTGTACCGTAGAGAATGAAGGCTAGCGCAGCCACCAAGTGCGCCCAGACCCGCGGCAGCAGCACGCTGGCGACGATAATCACCAGCGGGTAGAGAAAGTTCAGGGAGCTGTCCCAGCCTCCAGTTTCGTGAACCACCAGGCTGACCAGAACCAGGTCGGTCACAACCTGCAGCGAAGCCTGCAAGCGGTGCTCCGGCCACAAAGTCAGCAGGAGCACGTAGAACAGAGACAGGCTGTACCAGAACAGGATGGTGCTGACGAACAGGCGCAGCGGCAGCGGGGCCGGACTGAACCGGGCCACCACCACTTCGATGCCCAGCAGCAAAGTCAGGATGAGAATGCGGACCCGGACCAGCCAAGCCAGCCAATTGCGTTCGTCAAACGTGGAATGCATTACGATCCCGATGGAGAAAGTTTCAAGGTTTCAAGGTTTCAAGGTTTCAAGGTTTCAAGGTTTCAAGGTTTCAAGGTTTCAAGGTTTCAAGGTTTCAAGGTTTCAAGGTTTCAAGGTTTCAAAGTTTCAGCGGCGTTGTACATCCGAGCCTTGAAACTTCGAAACCTTGTCACTTTGAAACCTTTCGTTAGCCGGCCAACTTGGCGATCATGGCGAACAGCGGCATGTAGAGCGAAATCACGATGCCACCGATGGTGATGCCCAGCATGCCGATGATCAGCGGTTCCAGCATCGCCAGCATGTCTTTCGTAGCCGCGTCCACTTCTTCTTCGTAGAAATCGGCGATCTTCTGCAGCATGGAATCCATCGCTCCAGTGGCTTCGCCGACGCCGATCATCTGCGTGACCATGTTGGGGAACACGCCGCACTCGCGCAGCGGGTCCACAATGGTGCGGCCCTCTTCGATCGCCTTCCGCACTTTGAGCAGCGCTTCTTCCAGCACCGCGTTGCCCGAAGTCTTGGCGGTGATGGTCAGGCCCTCGAGGATGGGCACGCCCGAGGTGATCAGGGTTCCCAGCGTACGGGTAAACCGGCCGACCGCGATCTTGCGCAGCAGGGTGCCCAACACCGGCAGGTACAACAGGCCCTTGTCGAAGTAGTAGCGGCCGCGCGGGTGCTTGCGGATCTGCTTCATACCAAAGACCAGGCCGACACCGCCCCCGAGGAAGACCCACCAGAAGGTCTGCACAAAACCGCTCAGTCCAATGACGATGCGAGTGGGAAGAGGCAGGGTAACGCCCAACCCGGCGAACAGGTTGGCGAAGATGGGTACCACCCATTTGAGCAGCGCTCCGACAATCAGGATCGCGATCGATACCACGGCGACGGGATAGATCAGCGCCGACTTCACGGCCGAGCGCAGGCGAACCGCCTTTTCCACGTAAGCCGCCAGACGCTGCAAAATGATGTCCAGGATACCGCCGGTTTCACCGGCCTCGATCATGTTGGTGGTGAGGTCGTCGAAAACGTTGGGATACTGGCGCATGGCGTTGGCCAGCGTGGCGCCGCCTTCCACCGTGGTGCGCACCCCGGTCAGCGTCTTCTGGAAGGTCGGATTCTCCTGGTTTGCCGCCAGAATCTCCAGACACTGCACCAGAGGCAGACCGGCGTCAATCATGACCGAGAACTGGCGGAAGAAAACCGCGATGTCCTTGACCGCGACCTTGCTCGTGCCAAATGTGGGCATCGAGAATTCCTTGCCTTTTTCGCGAATGGCTCCCGGGGTGATGCGCTCGCGGCGCAATGCCTGCGCCAGGGCCTGCTTGTTGGCGGCCATCCGCTCTCCGGAAATCTTCTGTCCGCCGGCGTCCTTGCCGGAAAATGTAAAGACTGGCATGGTATTACCCTCTCCTCACTGAACGTTCCTTGTCTGATCGAATCTGTATTCCTGCAACTCTTGCTGCTCTAGTGCTTGGAGGGAGCAGCTCCTCTGGCCATCGTCTGCCCGGCCGCGGTGGGGCGGTTCAACAAGCTGGCCCCACGGTTGATCATTTCCTGCAGTTCGTCCTGATTGCTGGAACGCGCGATGGCCACTTCCAGAGAGATCTGCTTCTGGAAGTAGGCGGTGGCCAGCGACTGGTTGAACGTCTGCATGCCGAACTTGTCCTGGCCCGATTGCATGGCGGAGTAGATCTGGTGAATCTTGTCTTCCCGGACCAGGTTGCGCACCGCGGCGTTCGGCACCAGGACTTCCATGATCATGGCCCGGCCCCGGCCGTCAATGCGCTGGAGCAGGCTCTGGCACATGATGCCTTCCAGCACGAGCGAAAGCTGGGCGCGGATCTGCGGCTGCTGGTGCGCCGGGAACACGTCAATGATGCGGTTGATGGTCGAGGTTGCCGAGTTGGTGTGCAACGTGCCGAAGGTGAGGTGGCCGGTTTCCGCAATGCGCAGGGCCGATTCAATGGTTTCCAGGTCGCGCATTTCGCCAATCAGCACCACGTCGGGATCTTCACGAAGGGCGGCGCGCAGAGCGTCGCCGAAGCTCTTGGTGTCGGCGTGCAGTTCGCGCTGGTTGACCACGCAGTTCTTGTTCATGTGGACAAACTCGATCGGGTCCTCGATGGTGAGAATGTGGTCGTGGCGCTCGCTGTTGATCTTGTCAATCATGGCCGCGAGGGTGGTGGACTTGCCCGATCCGGTCGGCCCGGTGACCAACACCAGACCACGCGGCTTGTCGCACAGCTTGCTCACCACCGCCGGCAAGCCAAGCTGGTTGAACGACTTGATCTCGAAGGGAATGAGACGGAACACCGCAGCCGTGGCGCCGCGCTGGTTGAACACGTTGGCACGGAAGCGGGCCAGTCCCTTCAAGCCGAAAGAAAAGTCGAGTTCGAGGCTTTCCTCGAAGCGATGCTTTTGGGAATCGGTCATGACGCTGTAGGCCATTTGCTTGGTCTCGGCCGGCGTCAGTTGCGGCAGATCGAGCGGCACCAGGTGCCCGTGGACTCGAATCTGCGGCGGCGAGTTGGTGGTGATGTGCAGATCGCTGCCGTTCATTTCCAGCATTCTTTTGAGCAGATCGCTTAACGACAAACCCATAAACAGTTCCTTCCTCTCTCAGCTCGATACTTGCATTCCCTACTAGTGAATCGTCTCGCGGGCGACTTCCTCGAGCGTGGTCATGCCGGCGGCAACTTTGATCAATCCACTGCGCCGGAGCGTAATCATGCCGCGCTCGATGGCCTTCTTTTTCAGTTCCACTGCCGAGGCGCCGACGAGCACCAGTTCACGAATCTCGTCGTCCACCTCCATGACCTCGTAGAGACCGCAGCGTCCCTTGTAGCCGGTGTTGTTGCAGATGCTGCAGCCCTTACCCTTCTGAATCTTGATGGTCTTGGCTTCCTCGGGGGTGAATCCTTCCTCAATCAGGGTCTGCACCGGCACTTCCACCGGCTCGGTGCAGTCTTTGCAGATGCGCCGGACCAGCCGCTGTGCGCAGATCAGGTGAACCGAAGTCGCGACCAGGAAAGGTTCGATGCCCATGTTCATCAGGCGGGTGATGGTTTCCGGAGCGCCGTTGGTGTGCAGCGTGGAGAGCACCAGGTGGCCCGTGAGCGCGGCCTTGATGGCGATTTCCGCAGTCTCGAAGTCACGGATTTCGCCCACCAGAATGATGTTGGGATCCTGCCGCAAGAAGGACCGCAGGGCAGCGGCAAAATTCAGACCGATCTGCTCCTTCATCTGCACCTGGTTGACGCCGTGCAACTGGAACTCGACCGGATCCTCCGCCGTCATGATGTTGGTGTCGGGCTGGTTGAGCCGGGAAATCGAGGAGTACAGCGTGTTGGTCTTGCCCGATCCGGTAGGCCCCGTGACCAGCACCATGCCGTACGGCTTGAGAATGGCTTTTTCGAACTTCGTCAGCGACTCCTGTTCGAAGCCGAGCTTGGTCATGTCCAGCCGCAGGTTCTCTTTGTCGAGCAACCGGAGCACGATCTTTTCGCCCCACAGGGTGGGAAGAGTGCTGACGCGGAAATCGAGCTGTTTCTTGCGGCCGCCGATGTTCATCTTCAGCATGATGCGGCCGTCCTGGGGCAGACGCTTTTCGCTGATGTCGAGCTTGGCCATGATCTTCAGGCGCGAGATGATCGCATCCCTCAGCTTCATGGGAGGCGACATGATCGCCTGCAGCACGCCGTCAATGCGGAACCGGACTCGAAATTCCTTTTCGTAAGGCTCGATGTGGATGTCGCTGGCGCCCCGCTTGACGGCATCGCCCAGCACCACGTTGACCAGCTTGACCACGGGAGCTTCGTCGGCAGCCTTCTCCAGTTCCGAAAGCCCCATCTCCTGTTCGTTCTGCTCACCCAGTTCGACGTCTTCATCGCTCATCTCCGACATGGACTGCATCACGGCTTCAAGGTCTTCTTCCTTGGTCGCGCCGTATGCCTTGTCAATACCGGCCAGGATGGAGCTTTCCGAGGCCACCACCGGCTCGATATTGAAGCCGGTCATGAACTTGATGTCGTCCATGGCAAAGACGTTCGTCGGATCCACCATGGCGATGGTCAGCGACGCGCCCACGCGACTCAACGGAAGAATCTGGTAGCGCTTGGCGGTTTCGAAAGGAATCAGCTTGACGACGGCCGGGTCAATTTCGAAATAGGAGAGATTGATAGCGGGAACGCCGTACTGCCGGGAGAGAAAATTGGTGACGTCTTCATCCGTGAGGAAGCCGAGCTTCACCAGGGCGGAGCCCAGGCGGCAGCTTTGTTCCTTCTGCACCTTATTCGCTTGTTCCAACTGCTCTGGGGTAATGATCTTCTCTTTGACCAGAAGATCACCCAGCCGTTGAGACATACGTCGCTCTCCTATCCACGTGGGTGGAACGATTGCCTGAGGCTTGCTCAGGCAGTAACGCAAGCGGCTGCCTAAAGTTTGGGAGAGAAATGCAGCTCACCCGCGTTGACATAAATTGTCAACGCAAGCGGGTTACCGCACCAGTAACTTTGGTACTTGGACCTGAACGGGAGGTTCTGTGACTGCGCTCACTCTGCCGGAACACCGCGCCAAATGCTTGTTTTTCGCAGGAGATAAAGGATCGGACAGCTCAGGTACATGCACTTCAGTAAGTACCGCCCGAGGTGCAAGATGGGTCGCACCCAAGGTCGCTGGAGTTCGGTTAGACTCGGCGTTTAGGTTTTCCTAATGCCGCCGTCGCGCAAAGAGAACGAAGTCCGCCACTACTATCGCGTTCTGAATCGGACCTGGGGCGCCCAGCACTGGTGGCCGGCAGATTCGCGCTTTGAAGTCGTCGTCGGAGCGTACCTGACGCAGAACACTGCCTGGACCAATGTGGAACGCGCGCTCGCCAACCTGCGTTCCGCGGAGTTGTTGAATGTCGAAGGGATCCGGCGCGTCGCAATTTCAAGGCTGGAGAAACTGGTTCGGCCCTCGGGATATTTCCGCCAGAAAGCGAGGCGGCTGAAAACGTTCCTGGCCTTCCTCGACACGAAATACGCTGGATCGCTGGACCAGCTATTTGCTCAGCCGACCGCCAAGCTGCGCGAAGAATTGCTCCAGTTGAACGGCGTGGGACCGGAAACGGCGGATTCGATCCTGCTCTATGCCGGGAATCATCCTGTGTTTGTGGTGGACGCCTACACTCGACGCATCCTCGCCCGGCACGAAATCCTGCCGGAACAAGCCGATTACGATGAGGTTCGGGAGTTATTCGAGCGCGCGCTGGGGCGGGTTGCGCGGCACCAAGGACAAACGGCCGCCAACTCAGCCCCACTTGAGTCCGGGTTCCGCGGAGCCTCTCACCCTCCGTCTGCCATGAGCACCGCGCCGCGCACGACGCTGGTTCAGGTCTACAACGAGATGCACGGCCTGATCGTCAGGGTGGGCAAGCACTATTGTGGAAAATCACAGCCCAAATGTGACGGATGTCCTTTACAACCATTCTTGCCTGGCGCTAAGTGATCAGTAAGAAGGTGCAGGCAGGCCTATGCGAATTCACTGGCATGTTGGAGTCCTGGCCGCATGCTTGGCCGCGGCCGCCGTAAATCCATCTTCACCAGTACCGTTGCGGCGCGCGGCTGACCAGTCAGGCGTGCTGGTGGGCGCTGCGGTGCGCCCCAGTCTGTTTTCCGAGCCTGCTTACTCGGAGACTCTGGCTCGCGAATACAGCATGGTTGAGCCTGAGGATGCGATGAAGTGGTGGGTGGTGCGCGGGAAGGCAGGCTCGTTTGACTTCCAGCAGGGCGACGAGGTGGTTCGCTTCGCGCAGGCTCATGGAATGAAAGTCCGCGGTCACTGCCTGGTTTGGGATCACAACAATCCCGACTGGCTCACGCAAGGCCGTTTCACCACGGCACAACTGGCGGCGCTGTTGCAGGAACACATCACCACGGTGATGAGGCACTACGCCGGTCAGGTTTTTGCTTGGGACGTGGTCAATGAAGCCCTGGATGAGAACGGCCGCCCCAAAGATTCTCCCTGGTATAACCAACCCGGCATCGGGTTCTCCGGGAAGGGGACGGCGTACATTGAGCAGGCGTTTCGCTGGGCGCGCGAGGCCGACCCGCAGGCGCTGCTGTTTTACAACGAGGCGGAAGGTGAGAAACTCAGCCGCAAGTCGGATGCGATTTACGCGATGGCGAAGGACTTCAAGCGCCGAGGAGTGCCCATTGATGGCGTCGGACTGCAGATGCACATCTTTCACCTCGACCTCGACGCGGCCTCCCTCGCCGCAAATATAGCCCGCCTGACCGCGCTCGGCCTTCAGGTTCACATCACGGAGCTCGACGTCTCCCTACCCTTGGACGCAGGCGGAAATCTGGCGAGTAGGGATCTGCTGCGCCAAGCGGAAATATACCGTGGCGTTGTCCGGGCGTGTTTGCAAACTCCGGGCTGCACCGCAGTTCAGACCTGGGGATTCACCGACAAATATTCGTGGATCGGCTCCCACTCGCACGGCACGCAGGGCGCGGCCCTGCCCTTTGACCGAAGCTATAAGCCAAAACCCGCCTACGATGCGATGCTGGAGGAGATCTCTGGCAAAACACGGTGAATGAACGGCCGGTCCATTCCGAAGCCCGCCGGCCGGTTCTTTCAGCAAAGCATGCGCCTCGCCCCCTTGGCCCTGCATCTATAATGAGTTGCACATCCGAGGACCTGCAGTCTGTTTCATTGCGGCCTGCGCCCGGACGTCAGAAGACAAGTGGCACAACCGGTCCCAACCCGCCCTGAGAAGACCTCCTACCGCAAGCAGGTCCTCATCCTGCTGGCCATTTCGGTGTTTTTGTTGCTCGCCATCCTGGTTTCGCAAACCGCATTTGACCAGACCATCCTGCAACCGGAGAACAACCAGCAAACCGTCCTGCTCTATGCGCTCTCGCTGCTGGTCTCGCTTTTGTTCGTGGCGCTGTTTTTTGTCCTGGCGCGGAATCTGCTGAAGCTGCTGGCCGAGCGCCGCATTGGAGTGCTGGGATCGAAGTTCCGCACCCGCATGGTTGCGGGTGCGCTTCTTTTGTCGTTTGTCCCAGTCATCGTGATGTACTGGTTTGCCTATGGCCTGATGAATCGCTCAATTGACAAGTGGTTTTCGACGCCGGTGGAAGAAGTCCGCGCCGATACCCAGGCCATGGCTTCGCTGCTGGCCCGCTACGGCATGCAGAATGCGCGCGCCGAGGCCGCAGCCATCGCGGCGTCGCCGGAGATCGAGCGCGCTTTCTCCGGCCACGGCTTTGCTGGCGTGGTCAGCGAGTTCCAGCGCCACGAACTGACCTTGCAGGGCGGATTTGCCCTCGCGGTGCGCAACGGCGACGCGGAAGCCGCCTTCAACGCGCCGGCCCCGTGGCCGGTTTTGAAGTCCAGACTCCCGCTGGCCGACGCGGCGGCAGGACATCCGGCCCAGTTCACATGGCAGCAGACCGAATACACGCTGGGCAGTGTTCCGATGCAAGGCGGAGGCCTCATTTTGGTGGCGATTCCGCTTCCGCGCGAGTTTTCGCAGACGGTGCACCAGGTCGAGGCCAGCCAGGCGCGATATTTTCAGCTCAGCGCAGAACGCAAACGGGTGCGCCGCACCTACATGCTGCTTCTCCTGCTGCTCACGGTCATCGTTCTTTTTGTTACGACCTGGCTGGCTCTGTTCCTCGCTAAGCTGGTGACGCGGCCTCTCGCCGCTCTGGCCGAAGCCACCCAGGAAATCTCGCGGGGGCGCCTTGACTATCGGGTCGAAGTCAGCGCGGCCGACGAGATCGGAGACCTGGTTCGCTCCTTCAATCGCATGGCCGAGGACCTGGAAGCCAGCCGCCGGCAGATTGACGCTTCCAGCCGGGACCTGAGTGCAGCAAATGCGGAACTCGATCAACGGCGACGCCAGATGGAGACCATCCTCGAGAGCATTCCGACCGGCGTGCTCTCCCTGGACGTCGGCCGCCACGTCACCCACATCAACCAGGCGCTGCTGCGCATGTTCCATCCCGACGCGCAGCACGACGGCACGGCACAGGTTCTGCGGGGCGCTTCGCTGGGGGAGATATTCCCGGCCGAAGTTTTGGAGGATTTCGAGCCGCTGCTGCGGCGCGCCGACCGCATGGGCGTTACTACCAGCCAGATGGAGATGCAGTTATCCCACCGGTCCTTGAATGTTGCCGTCACAGTGGCGACTCTGCGGCATCAGGGAAAAGGTTCAGGATATGTAGTTGTGTTTGAAGATCTCTCAGACCTGTTGAAGGCGCAGAAGCAGGCTGCGTGGCGGGAAGTGGCGCGCCGCGTGGCGCACGAAATCAAGAACCCGCTCACGCCCATCGCACTGTCGGCTGAGCGCATTCAGCGCCATCTGGACCGGGCCAAGCCCGACGATCCCGCGTCCCTCGCCGTGGTTCGTTCTTGCGCGGAAACCATTGCGGGGGCGGCCGAGACCGTGCGCCGTCTGGTGGACGAATTTTCCACGTTGGCGCGCTTCCCGGTGGCCAACCCCCAACCCGCCGACATCAACGATGTTATCGAAAACGCGCTCTCGATGTTCAACGACCGGCTCGATGGGATTGGCCTGCACAAGTCCCTGGCCGCGGACCTGCCCAAAGTGATGGCCGACAGCGAAGCCATCAAGCGCGCCGTGGCCAACCTGGTGGATAACGCAGCCGAGGCCGTGCAGGATTCCATGGTGCGCGAAATCCAGATTTCGACCACGCTGGTGGCCAGCCACGACGCGGTGGAGATCACAGTTGCCGACACCGGCCACGGCGTGACCCGCGAGCTCAAGGAGAAACTCTTCCTGCCTTATTTCTCCACCAAGAAGCGCGGCACCGGCCTTGGCTTGGCCATCGTGAGCCGAATCGTGGAGGACCACCATGGCTCCATCCGAGTGGAGGAGAATCATCCCGTGGGCACGCGCTTCATCGTTGAACTGCCGGTGGTGCCCGAATCCACGCCCGTAGTGACTGCTGCCCAACATGCATAGCGTTCTTATCGTTGACGATGAAGCGGGGATTCGCGAGTCCCTGTCCGGCATACTGGCCGACGAAGGCTACGCCGCCTCGTCCGCGGAGAGCGGCGAGGCTTGCCTCGACATGCTGAGCAGAACCCCTATTGATGTAGTGCTGCTCGATATCTGGCTGCCCGGCATTGATGGGCTGGAGACCCTCGAGAGAATTCGCCAAATCGAAAATGCTCCCGAAGTGATCATGATTTCCGGGCACGGAAGCATCGAGACGGCCGTACGCGCCACCAAACTGGGCGCCTACGACTTCCTGGAAAAGCCGCTCTCTCTGGAAAAGACGCTGATCCTGGTCAAGAACGCCATTGATTCCAAGAAGCTCCGCCGAGAAAACGTCGAACTGAAAAAGCAGCTTCAGGCCAGGAGCATCATCGTTGGCGACAGCATCCCGACGAAGGCGCTGCGCCAGCAAATTGGCCTGATGGCGCCGACCAACGGACGCGTGCTGATCTATGGCGAATCGGGCACGGGCAAGGAGCTTGTCGCCCATGCCATCCACGCCCAGAGCCTGCGCAAGGACGAGACCTTTGTAGAGGTGAACTGCGCCGCGATTCCGGAAGACTTGATCGAGAGCGAACTGTTCGGACATTACAAGGGTTCGTTCCCCGGAGCGGCGACAGACAAGGAAGGCAAGTTTCAAAAGGCTCATGGAGGCACCCTGTTCCTCGATGAGGTGGGCGATATGAGCCTGAAGACGCAATCCAAAGTGCTGCGGACACTCGAGGAACAACGCTTTACGCCGGTGGGGAGCGGAGAAACGATCACGGTAGATGTTCGAGTAATCGCTTCCACCAACAAAGATCTGGAGGAAGAAATCTCGCGTGGCAACTTCCGCGAGGATCTTTTCTACCGGCTCAACGTGATTCCCTTCTTCGTTCCGGCGCTGCGCGAACGCCGGGAAGATGTTCCGCTGCTGGCGCGGCACTTTCTGAAGGAACTGGCCTCGATGTACGGGCGGCGCCCGCGAGAAATTACGGACGACGCGATAGAGGCCCTGATGCGTTACTCCTGGCCGGGCAATGTTCGCGAACTGCGCAATGTGATCGAGCGCATCGTGATCATGAATCCCACGACCACACGCTTCGACGCCAAGCATTTACCGCCCCTGGTCTACCGTGACGGCAGCCGGCGCGCGCCGAAAACGGAATTCTCCACCCTGCACCAGGCGCGCGACGCCTACGAGCGCGACTACATCCTCAAGACGCTCGACCAGAACCACGGCAACGTCAGCCGCACCGCGGAAGTGCTGGGGCTGGAGCGCAGCCATCTGTACCGGAAGATGAAGGCGCTGGGGATTGCCGCGAAAGAGTAGCTTCGGCCCCGGCGACCTTGCGGCCCGGCCTTCAGATGTGGATTACCGCTTCACCATGTGAATCTCGGTGCCGTTCTTGTGAAACTGCACCTCGTCCATGAGCTGGTTGATCAGAAAAATTCCACGACCGTGGTTGGAAAACAAGTTCTCGCCCATGGTACAAGCGGGAATCGCGTTGGGGTCAAATCCGGCGCCGGGATCGCGCACAATAATCAGGATACCGCGCTGGTCGTCTGTAGCCACCAGGCATTCGATGACCTTGTTGGGGTCTTCCTTTGCGCCGTGAACGACGGCGTTAGCCAGGGCTTCCAGCAGAGAAAGCTCGATGGCGTCTTCCTTGCCGTCCGCGCATTTCATCTGGCGCACGGCTTCCATCACCTGTGCCACAACCGGGTCCACGGAATTGCGGTCAGCCGCAAGCGTGACCCGCACGCGCAGGCTCAGCTTTTCTGGATCGAAATCGTACTCCGGCAGGTGTTGCTCGGGAGAATCCCCAGATACCATGATTAGGGTCCGTTGGTCCTTGTCCGCCCTCAAGGGCAGAGCTTTTGATGATTCTAGCGGTAAAGCGCCAAATCCCGCAATGACCGCACCCTCCAACCTGGGCACCAGCAAAGACATAACTTCAGCCTCTCGTAGAGTTTCGACGCCTCTCCGGTGCTCGGCTCGTCGGCGCGGCATGCTCAGTCATGCGGTCCGTCATGCGTTGTTCCAGCTGCCTGCGCCAGTCGAGTTCCTCCACAAAGGCACGGGAGTCGCGCCATCCCGCCTCCACCTTGACGTAGAGTTCCAGGAAGACCTTCGTGCCGAGCATGCGCTCCATCTGCAGCCGGGCGGATGTGCCGATCTTCTTCAGCATCTGGCCTCCCTTGCCGACCAGAATTCCTTTCTGGCCTTCGCGCTCGCAATAGATGGTCGCCGCGATTCGCGCGAGCCTCGCGCCTTCCTCGAAGTTGTCCACTATCACCGTCGTAGCGTAGGGAAGCTCTTCGCTGGTGTTCAACAACACCTGCTCGCGGATGATTTCCGCCGCCATGAAACGAGCCGGCTGGTCGGTGACTTGATCTTCGGGAAAGTATGCAGGGCCGGCCGGCAGAATCGAGATCACGTTCTCTAACAGCACGTCGAGCCCGCGGCGCTTGAGCGCGGAAATTGGGATCACCTCGGTGAAGTCATAGAGCTTGCGATACTCCTCGATGAGAGGCAGCAGCCTGGCCTTCTCGCGGATCAGGTCAACCTTGTTCAGGACCAGGAATGCCTTCGTGCCAGACTTCTTCAGCAGATCGAGCGCGAACTGATCGCGCGGATCGAACTTGTGCGTTACGTCCATCATTATAAGCACGAGGTCGCAGCCTTCCATGGCTTCGCGCACTTCGACCATCATCTTGCGGCCCAGAGAACTGTCGGGCTTGTGTACCCCGGGCGTATCCAGGAGCACGATCTGCCCGCCACCCTTGCCGTTGCGCTTGGGAACGTGGACGACACCCTGAATGCGGTTGCGCGTGGTCTGCGGCTTGGGCGAAATGATTGCCAGCTTTTCGCCCACGAGCGCGTTGAGCAGCGTGGACTTGCCCGCATTGGGGCGGCCAAGAATACATACGAAACCGGAGCGAAAGGGCATAAAAGATGGAGACCTCTTACTTGGGACGTCAGACCTTAGGGTCTGACTTGTAGGCTGAGGTTTGAGGTCTGAGGTCTGACTATATCAGCTTCATCTGCTGCGGTTGCACGGTGGTCACGCGCACCCGCTCGACCTTGCGGTCGGTTGACTCCACGACCTCGAAGCGCAGGCCGTCTTCCTCAACAACTTCTCCCTTGCGCGGAATCCTTCCGGCCAGTTCGCTGACCAGGCCGGCGATGGTGGCGGACTGCTTGCCTTCCGGTTTGGTGCCGAAGAGTTCATCGAGCCGGTCCAGATCCATTCCTCCGGAGACGATGAACGAGCGCTCACCCTCGCGCACGATCTCGGGCTTGTCATGCTCGTCGCGGATTTCGCCCACGATCTCTTCGACCAGGTCTTCGATGGTAACCAGTCCGGCCACTCCCCCGTATTCGTCCACCACAATGGCCATGCGGATTCTCTGCCTTTGCATCTCGCGCAGCAGGTCGCCGCCCAGTTTGCTCTCGGGCACAAAATAAACGTCGCGCCGCATCAGCGTATCCAGCGTCCGCGTTTGCGCTTCGCTGTCGGGCACCTGCAGCACGTCCTGGGCGTAAACGATTCCCTTGATATTGTGGATGCTGCCCTCAAACACCGGCACGCGCGAATAATGCTTTGTGCGCAGCATTTCGATGAAACGTTCGACCGTAGTGTCCACCGGGACGGCAAACATCACGGGGCGCGGCTTCATCGCTTCGCGTACCGTCTTTCCGCCGAATTCCACCACGGATTGAATCAGAACGCGGTCGCCCTCCTGAATAATGCCTTCTTCCTGACCTGCCTCGATCAGGGCATCCACGGCCTCTGCCGGGCTCTCCGGTTGCTCGGCGCCGCTCTGTCTGGTGAGAGAAGTCACCGACTGCAGGAAGCCCAAGACGATGGTGACGGGCAGCACCAGGTAGATGAGAAGCTTCAAAACCAGAGTCCAGCCCACCAGCCACTCTCCCTTGGTCCGCGAGAAGAAGACGAATGGAAGAAATCGGTTGCACACGACCACGATCAGAATCAGGCTGATCGTGGCCTGCAGGATCTCGTAGACGGTCCAGAGCTGCTGGCTGAAGACAATAAAACCCACGAGCAGAGCAATCGCCGCCATGGTCAGCTGGGTGAGTACCGCCATAGAGAGCGCAGCGCGAGTGCGGCTCACGCCCAATGCCGCCTCGACTTTCTGCTCGAAGGCGTCAATGTTGTCCTGGAAATCGCGGGAAAGGAACTTCCCCGCTTCCTGGTAAACCCGATCCACATAAGAGACCAGCGTGAGCAGGCCGAGCAGGAACAGCAGCACGATGGCAGCAGCGATATTCATGCTGTCCTCCGCGCCCCTGTCGAGGGCGCGTTGTCTCTCTTCTTTCGCCGGGATTTCTTCACGTGGCGGGTTGGATTCGCTCCGTCTTGATTCGTTCGGAGATTGATTCGCTCGATCAAGGCAACCGGTAATCTCAGAGCCTGGCGAAGCTTAGCTTCCTTGCGCGCCATTTCACCATTATCGCGCTCATGGTCAAAGCCTGCCAGATGAAGGATCCCGTGCAACGCCAGAATCTTCACCTCTGCGGCGGCGGAATGTCCCAAGCGAGCGGCATTGCGCGCGGCAATGTCGGCGGAAATCGCAATGTCGCCGGCAATGGGTGCGTTCTTCCTGCCTTTCAAAATAGCTGTGGGCGGTGATGGGAAAGACAGTACGTCCGTTGCCCTGTCCTTGCCGCGAAACCGGCGATTCAAAGCGCGCACCGCCGAACTGCTGGTCACGAGCACATGGGCCGTGCCGCGCAGTCCCGCAGCACGCCGGGCTCGCAGTACGAAGCGCTCCAACGACTTTCTGCTCAACGCGGCGACTCTCTTCTGCAAAATGACCAAGCTTCTTCGTGCTCCGGCGCTGGCCTTGAAACCCCATTCAATGAGCTGCTCAAAAACGAATGGGAGGGTCCCGTTCAGGATCCCTCCCTGCTGCTGACTGGCGCTCTACTTCTTGACTTCCGCCGACGGCGCCTTCTCCTCGCTGGCCGCAGCATCTGCGGGCTTGTTGTTCGCCCTTACAGTTGATGCACTCCTTGTGTCGGTCAGCAAAAGCTCCTGCTGCTCAGCGATGCGGGTCTTGTGCTCGTCGTACGCGCGAACAATACGTTGCACTAGATGATGGCGCACTACGTCGCTTTCGTCGAAGTGCACAAAGGCCAGCCCTTGCACGTTCTTCAGCACATCCACGGCCTCGAGCAGCCCGCTGCGGCGCGCGTTGGGCAGATCAATCTGCGTCACGTCGCCGGTGATCACCGCCTTCGAATTGAACCCCAGGCGGGTCACGAACATCTTCATCTGCTCCGAGGTCGTGTTCTGCGCCTCGTCGAGGATCACAAAAGAATCGTTCAGTGTGCGCCCGCGCATAAAGGCGATGGGCGCGATCTCAACGACATTCTTCTCAAGATAGCGGTCCACTTTCTCAGGGTCCAGCATGTCATACAACGCGTCATACAACGGCCGCAGGTAAGGATCGATCTTGTCCTGCAGAGTACCCGGCAAAAAGCCCAGGCGCTCGCCCGCTTCCACCGCCGGCCGCGCCAGGATGATGCGGTTCACGCGCTTGGCCAGCAACGCCGAGATCGCCATTGCCACGGCCAGATAGGTCTTGCCCGTGCCCGCCGGACCAATCCCGAAAACCATGTCGTGCTTCTCGATGGCTTCCAGGTAGCGGCGCTGGTTGCTGCTTTTGGGCTGCACGGCGCGCCGTCCAAAGGAGCGCTGGCGCCCGGCGTCGGCCAGGCCCCGCAACGTGGTCGCAGGATCGGAGGTCAGCACGCGCAGCATGCTGTTGAGATCGCCGTTGCTGAACGTATGCCCGGAACGTTGCAGGCTCTCATAGTCGGCAAACACCTGCTCGGCGCGGGCCACGTCGCGGGCCGCGCCTTCCAGTTCGACTCCATTGGACCGCAGATTGATGGTGATGTTCAGCCCGTCTTCCAGCAGGCGCACATTCTCGTCCCGCGTGCCGAACAGCGTCTCGATGTTGGGACTGATCCCGATACTCTTCTTCATTCAGTTTCGCTAATCCACCATGTGGGTATGGTTGCCCAGCCAAGCTGAGTCCGGAGATTGCTGGACATTGAAGCGCACCGCTGCCTGCTCGACTTCACAGTAAACACAGAATTACGCTCAGAGACGGGACCAGCCGGAATGTTCGCGCCCAGAGGGCGAGCAACTACCATTACTCAAAGCCTACCCCGGGGCGATGCGGGAGTCAATGGCGGGCCATTCCCGGTACCCCATCTGTTTGACCGGTCGAGAGTTGCCCCCTATAATAGGTGTTTCGGACCTACCCGAATATCTCGCTGTACACACAAAGGTAAAGAAGCAGACATGGCAAACCATTTTTCGGCGCTGAAGCGCGCCCGCCAGACCGAACGCCGTACCGCCCGCAACCGCGCCAACACCTCCAGCCTGCGTACGCAGTTACGTGACCTGCGCGAGGCCATCGAGAAGGGCGACAAGGCTGCCGCCGAGCAGGTCTACCGCAAGACCGTCTCCGCCCTCGACAAGGCCATCCAGAAGGGAACGCTGCACGAGAACACCGCCTCGCGCTATAAATCGCGGCTGGGCAAGCGCGTCACGGCGATAAAATAGCTGTCGGCTCTCAGCCATCAGCCATCAGCTTAGAATCGGATGGGCAGACCCTCAACGGTCTGCCGTTCACGTCTTAGCGGCTTTACAAAGTGATTCCGAAGTGGTTCCTAAGGACATTGCTCCGTTCCTCTTCGGAATCGAGCATTCTCTCTTCCCGCTGGCCACCACGGGTCACGATCCATTTCATTCCTGCCAGGGTCACGCGCCCGTCGGGCGTCGCGCGCGTGCAGATGCTGTTCTGGGTGAAATGGGACTCGGGCGAGGTCTGGTGGTAGTGGCACATCCCCGCGAAATCTTTGAGTTGGCGCGGGACGAGTGAAAAGGAATACTGGCGCTTCCAGCGGTCCGCGGGCTCGGCCTTCTCCAATTGAAGGCGTTCTCCAAGCTGCACCAGGAGAAATGTGCCGGCAGGATCTACCTGCTTCCTGCCGACTTCCAACCGGAGCGGCTCCAGAAACGACTCGCCAAATCCTACATCGGCCAGCCACGGTTCTTCCAGATCAACGCGCAGCGTCAGATGATCAAACTCCCGTCCTTCGCCGCCGCGTTCTCGGGAAACTCGGGCCGACAGCAGTGTGACCTGAAATCCCAGTGCCCGCAGCAGGGCCGCGAAAGCTCCGTTCAACTCGTAGCAGAACCCGCCTCGCCGGAGCTCGACCACCTTGCGGACGGTGACATCCTCATCCACGACGATCTTGCGCCCGAGAGCGATATCCAGATTCTCAAAGGGAACCGTCATCAGGTGCGCGTGATGAATGGCGCGAAGGGTGTCAACTGCAGGTGTCGTGGAACCGGCGTAGCCGATACGATCGAGGTAGGTTTGGACAGCGACCATGACGCTTCAGCCGACGATATCGGATGCAAAACTGAAAGCCGACGGCTGATAGCTGAAAGCTGCTTTTCTCACACCGGCAACTGTTCCTGCATCCACCCCGGCGATTCCGGCTTGGGCTCGGTGGTCAGATCCATCACCAACCGTTCCAGCACCAGGCGCTTGCTCACGGGATTGGAGCGCAGGGCGAGATCAGCCTTCGCCACCAGGCGGATCGCGCGCGTAAGTTCGCGGCGCGACTTGTAGCGGCGGGCCTGTTTGATGATGTCGTCGGCGGCAAACGGAGGCACGCGGAAGCCCTGCCACAGGGCCGCCCACAGCATGCGCTGGTCGCGGACGTTGCGCTCCAGAATCACCAGCATCTGGCGGAAGGTTTTCGCCAGCATGTAGATGTGTCCGATGGCGGCTTCTTCGCCTTCGCCGGAAATCAGAATCGCATCCAGAATCTCCAGCGCGCGCACGCGGTCTTTGCTGGAGATGGCGTCGGTCAGTTCATAGAGCGAGCGCTGCTTGGCGGCCAGCACCATGGTCTCGACGTCGCCCAGCGTGATGCGCTTTTTTTCGCCGACGTAGAGAATCAGCTTCTCCAGTTCGTTGGAGATCATCATCATGTCGCCGCCGAGGGCGTCCACCAGTTCGCGCGCGCCGTCGGGCTCGACCTTGACTCCGCGGCCAGCGCAGTAGTCGGCGATCCAGCGCACCGCTTCGCCTTCTTCCACACGCGCCAGTTCCACAATGCCGCAGTACGGGCCCATGGTTTCGCGGATGCGCTGGTAGCGCTCCTTGTCCTGCATTTCCATGCGGCGGACGTCGGCGGGAATGCTGATGTGGTCGGCGACGAACACCACGAGCGCGTCGGGATTGGGATTCTTGCAGTATTCCTCGATGGCGGCGAGTTTCTCGTCATTCGAACCGCGGCCAAAAAGATTCTTCACTCCCCGGACAAAGAAGACCTGAAACGGCGCCATAAGAGAGGGAGTGCGGGCGCGGTCGAGAATCTCCGCCAGATCGGTGTCGGCGAGATCGAAGTCGAAAAAGCTGAAGTCCCGCAGATCGGCCGGAACCAGGTGCTCGAGAATGGCATCCCGAAAGCGTTTGCGAAAGAAAGCCTCATCGCCCACAAACACGTACACCGCGCGCAGCTTGCGCGATTCCAGTTCGCTGACAAAGCGCTCGGCCTGGGCGAAGGCGCGCATCAGAGGCTCTCCGTGCCGCGGAAGCTCATCTTCATCTCGGCCTCAGAGAACTCTAGCATCTAGAAGCCCTCCAGGATGTTAGAGACCAGGGTGCGGGCGAAATCCTGCGAGAGGCGGCGGAAGGCGGGCGAATCTTCCTCGAAAAAGCTTTTCAGGTCCTGCGAAACTTCGTACTGCTCGCGAAACAGGTACGCCGGATTCTGGTAGAGAACCTTGCCGCTGCGATCGGAGAGCGTAACCCTCATGCTGACCACTACCAGCACGCTGGCGGCTCGGCCCGTGGGTGTGTCGTAGGCCAGGGGCGAGGTTGTGGTGGAAAGGACGGTGCCGCGAAGAGTGGCGTCCGCGTCTTCGCTGGGATCGTTCAGAATGCGGTAATGAGTACGCGTGGTGAACTCCCGCACCACCGAGGCAGTCAGCATCTGCTCGATGCGATAGGTGGTGGTTTCGTTCTTGAAGGCCGGCACGGCAATGGTCTTTACGTTCTCGGGAAGTTGCACGGAATGGCCGGCGGTGTGATATCCGCATCCCGCCCCAAGCAGGAACAGGGGCAGGGCCAAGAGAGTTAGGGCCAGCGGCCCCCACGCTCGCGTTTTCATTGAATCTTCCCCGTCGGGCGGGTCGCGGTCATACTTTCGGCGCATTCTACCGCGGTTACAGCCGAGATGCGAAGATTGTCCGCGGCTGCCCACAACCAGATTCCGTTGGGCTGCACGGAATCGTTTTTCAGCGACAAGAGGATATCGGCTTGCCCCGCTGAACTCACGTTGCTGGGCGCATCCTCGTCTGCCGCGGGAAGCGTCACGTGATCCCCAGCCAGCGCCTGCGAGAATTCCTGAACACCGGCAGGAGTCGCCGTCTCCAGAAAGACCGACAGCGCGTAGCCGTGGAAAATCGGAGCCTGCAGCAACTGGAGCGCAGGCTGCGGAGCGTCCTCCCCGGCAATCTTGCGGTAATGGCGGAGCACTCGCGCTTCTACCGAATCCAGCGCGGGCTGCGCCTTCGCGCCATAGCGCGCCACCATGTTGAAAGCCACCTGCACGTCGAAAACGTCTTTGGGCAGGGGCTGGAAGGAAAGCAGATTCACAGTCTGCTGGTGCAGTTCATCCATGCCGCGCTGTCCGTGCTCGGAAGCCGGCTCAAAAACCGTCGCCACCACGCGCCGGATCGCGCCCGCCTTCTGCGCCCGCAACAACAACAGAGCCAGAATCACCGCAGCGGGATGCGCCGTGACGCATGGTCCCGGCTGCAGTTCCGGAACTGTGACCTGCCCCCGCTCCCGCTCCACCCACAGCGACCGCACGCTGGCCCCGCGCTCATTTTCCAGCGCCGCGGAAAGATCAATGATGGCGCTGCCGGCGTCACGCGCGCCTTTCCAGTTCTGGCGGGTGCAATCCGCATCCGAAGCGAAGAAAGTGAAGTCCACATGCTCGAACTGCTCGACCCGCACCCTCTGGATGAAGCTGATCTCGTCGCCCATGGCCTCCAGTTGACCCAGGGATTCGTCGTCATCAAGCAGGCGCACATCTACGGCGGGAAAATTGCGCTCGTTCAGCATCTCGGCAATCTCTTTGCCCTTGAGCGAGGCTGCGCCCACAATCGCCGCCCGGTAGAGCTTTCCGCGAGGGGCAACCGCCAGCGCGGCGGACGTGGATTTCACCGGCTCGCTCATGAGGTCTGCGAAGCCTCCTTGTAAGGCGGAGGCGGAGGGTCCGGGCGGCGGCGAAAGATCCACTGCAGACGCCAGAACACACCGGAGACCATATACAGCAGAGCCACCCCAAACAAGACGGGCCCGGAAAAGGACCAGATGCCGTAGAAAAGCGCTCCCAGCAGCATGATGAGGCGGAAGGGATGGCGTGAACGGAAGTCAATATCCTTGAAGCTATAGAAGCGCCAGGTGCTAACCATGAGGTACGCGACCGTCGTCACCATGGCGATCCAGGTCAGCGCCGTGTACCAGGACTCGAGAGGGACCCCGGCCTCGAAGTGAACCACGGCAGCAATGACGCCCGCCCCCGCCGGAATCGGCATGCCCACAAAATACTTCTTGCCCGGACGCCCGGGATTGGAAGGTTGCGGATTGCTGGTGATGTTGAAGCGCGCCAGGCGGCTCGCTCCGGCCATCAGGAACAGGAAGCCAGCTATCGCTCCCAACTGCGTCAGCTTCACGTGCCAGTTGTTGTGCCAATCGGTGAGTAGAACCGGAGGCATCAGGTAGAATCCCCACTTCCAGGCCAGCACGGCCGGGGCGACGCCGAATGTGATCGCGTCCGCCAGGGAATCCAACTCTTTGCCGAAGTCGCTGCTCGTACCCGTCATACGCGCGATGCGGCCATCCAGGCCATCGAACAGGACGGCGAAACCAATCGCTTTGGCGGCATTGTCGAGGTGCGCATATTCCGTAACCGTGGCATGCATCACCTCCAGAATGGCGTAAAAACCCATCGCCATGTTCGCGGTCGTAAACAGCGACGGCAGGATGTACATCCCCTTGCTCAGCCGGCGCCGTGGTTTTGGGGCTGCTTGATCCATCAGTGCGCCCTCTCGACGCTGCCAGGGCTCCCGACGACCGCCAGTTCTCTTTGTGGCTGTACGTAGGCCAGCACGCTGGCGCCGCCTTTCACGCGGTCGCCGACTTTCACGCTGACCCGCGCCGAGACGTCGAAAACTACATCTACCCGCGATCCGAACTTGATGAGCCCCACGCGTTGGCCGCGCTCCAGCCGGTCTCCTATCTTGGGATGAAACACGATCCGGCGCGCCAGCAGGCCCGCAATCTGCTTGAAGACGACCTGTTGTCCGTCTCCTTCCACGGTAACGATGTTCTGCTCGTTCTGCTCCGCCGAGGCCTTGTTCATCGCGTTCAGGAACTGCCCGCGTTGGTAGCGCACGTCGCGAACCACGCCCGCGATGGGCGACCGGTTCACGTGCACGTCAAACACGCTGAGGAAGATGCTGATTCTGGTCTTTTGTTCGTTTCTCAGGGTAACCGTGGAAACATCGGTGACCTTCCCGTCGCCGGGGGAAACGACCGCCCCGGCTTCCTGCGGAATGGCTCGCTCCGGATCACGAAAAAACCAGAGGAAGAAGAAGGCCAGCAACAAAGGAGCGATAGCCCACGCGGGACTGGTCAGCCAGCCAAGCAGAACGCCGGCAGCAACCAGGGGAACGGCGTAGAAGTAGCCATCACGAACCATGGGGGAACCGTCCAATTATAGTCGTGAGCGAGTCCCAAGCGCCGCTCATCCTGCTGCAGTTCTGTAAGTATAAATAAAAAAAGGCGCTTCTTCGCGCCTTGCGGGAGATGTATTTGTACCCTCGCGGTCGAAACCGCGTGGAGCCTCGCCGGAAAATTACGCTACGCTCGCGCCGTATTGCTGCCGGAACTGGCGCTCGATGGACTCCATCTGGTCCTTCAGGCGCAGCTTCAGCTTCTTCAGACGGACCTCTTCCAGTTTCTCGTCTTCGCTGAGGTAACGTTTTTGGGTGAGTGCATCGAGCCGTTGGGAGTATTGCATGTGCTCCTGAGCCAGCTTGCGGAATTCATCATGACTGGTCAGGAGTTGGTCTCTCGAAGTCAGCATCCAGCGGACCTCCAACCGGGATATGCGCCCAAGTTAGCACAGCCCCAAAACTGGTTCAATGCCAAAAAAGTGGTGCAGTCTCAGTATGAGATTCACTCAGACTAGGCTCCGCCGGTACAGAATGGCGTCTTCCGGGGGATCGGTGTAGTAGCCACGGCGGCGGCCGGTTTGCTGAAATCCTGCCTTCTCGTAGAGATTTCGCGCGGTGGCGTTTGACTCCCGGACCTCCAGAAACACGGCCTCACTGTCTGTTTCCCGTGCCCGGGCCAGCCAGGCTTCTAGAAGCTGCCCTCCAAGGCCGTGGCGACGGGCTGCGGGGGCGACCACGAGGTTTTCCAGCTCCCACTCCGGTGCGAGGTGCCGGGCAACCAGGAATCCCAACAGGCCTGGGGCGGCTCCAGTTCCGGTGTGCACCGAGGCTGCCGGCAGCTCCTTTTTCACCACCACAACCAGCCTTTCCGGTCCGCTCCCGGCGGCCTGGAATAGCTCGCGATATTGCGATTCCGTCCAGTGAGGGGCGGCAGGACAGGCGCGTTCCAGATCAATCATGAGAGGAATGTCGGCGACGGTGGCGAGGCGAAGGTTCACAGGGTTCGGATGGCGAAAAATCAGAGATTGTTCTTGGCAAGAACCTCAGCGTCCGAGCGGCGGATGTAGTTGGCTTCCAACTGCTCGGGCGCAACAGTTTCCCCGGCCTGCATCTTCCTCCACCCTAGCCGGGCGATCGTGTCAGCGCCAGGGAGTTCGACCTCGGAAACGGAGAGCCCGGCGTTTCGCGCCATTCCAGCCAAAGCCTGGTCCGGAGTGACGACGACCGACTCCCGCGCCACCGACAGGAACTCATCGTTCGGCAGCAGTTGCTCCCGCAGGAGCTGCGCGTGGGCGTCCGCAACCTGGTATTGCCCGGCGTAAACCTCGCCGCGTCCGGCATCGAGCGCGGCTAGAACCTTCCCCAACGCACGGCTGGCCAGCGCCACCACTTCCAGCAGCGAAACCGGAACGATGGGCTTGTGCAGGATTTCCGCCAGCGCCTTGATCGCCGCCAGCCCCACGCGCAGTCCGGTAAACGATCCCGGCCCCGAGACCACGACGAACCCGTCAATCTCTGTCTTGCTGAACCCGTGCCTGGCGAGAAGCGCAGCGATCTGCGGCACCAGTTGCGCAGAAAAAGTACCGCCGGCGAGCGGCACAGATTCGATCACTTCCACGGCAGATGGCCCCTCAGCTCGCGCCAGCGCCACACTGCCGTTCTTGCCCGAAGTGTCGGTGACGAGAAGAAGCATTTTTTCGGGGTTATCCGTGTTAATCCGTGACAATCCGTGGCCAGTTGTTTTTAAGCCTGCACCAGTTCCAGCAGCACGCCGCCCGTGCTGGCGGGATGCACGAACACGTACTTGTGCCCGGCCGCGCCGGTCTTGATCTCTTCCGACACCAGGCGCACGCCGTCTTTTTTCAGACGCTCAACCGCCGCGGGCAAATCCGGAACCTTCAGGCACACGTGATGCAGCCCCTCGCCACGCTTGGCGATAAATTTCGCGATTGGCGAATTCTCCGACGTCGCTTCCAGCAATTCCAGCCGGCTCTCGCCCACCGGAACCATCACCAGCCGCACCTGCTCCTGCTCGACGGTCTCTTCGGGCGAGACGCTCAGGCCCAGCTTCTCATAAATCGCCTTGGCGGCCGCCAGCGACTTCACCGCGATGCCGAGATGATCGATCTGGAACATCATTGGTCCTTGTTGAAGCTTGTCATTCCGAGCCGACCGCAGTTGCCGCAGGCAACGAGGACGAGCGAGGAATCTGCTTTTCTATCTTCAAAATCTAGCGCGGCTGTCCCACCTTCGCCGCAATTTCTTCCACCAGCGAATACGGATCCCGCTTGTGTTCGGCCACTTCCGCCGCGAACCGCGCCACGTTGCCGTCGCCCAGCTGTGCGCGCGCTTTCTCCAGCATGGCATCGCGGAGCATTTCCACCAACCGCTCCTGCCAGTTCTCCACACTCTTTTTCAGGGCGCGGTCTTCTTTCTGCAGATAGGCTTCATACTCGGCAACCGCCGCCGCCAGTTCCGCAACACCCGTCCCTTCGCTGGCTACCGTCTTCACAATCGGAGGAGTCCAGCCGTCGTGCCTCACCGCCAGCGACTGCAGCGCCCGAATCTCGCGCTCCACCCGCTCCGCCCCCTCGTGATCGCTCTTGTTAATCACAAAGATGTCGGCAATTTCCATGATGCCCGCCTTGATGGACTGCACGTCGTCGCCCATGCCGGGCACCAGAATCACAATGGTGATGTCGGCCAGCCGCACGATGTCCACTTCGTCCTGCCCCACGCCGACGGTCTCGATCAGGATCACGTCGCGCCCGGAAGCATCCAGCACCGTCGTCACGTCCGCCGTGGTGCGCGCCAGGCCGCCCAGCGACCCGCGCGTCGCCATGCTGCGAATATAAATTCCCGGGTCGGAGAAGTGCTCCTGCATGCGAATGCGGTCGCCCAGAATCGCGCCACCCGTGTAGGGGCTGGTCGGGTCCACCGCGATGATGCCGATGCTGCGATTTTCTTTGCGGTAGAGCCGGGCCAGTTGATCCACCAGCGTGCTCTTCCCTGCTCCCGGCGGTCCCGTCAGCCCGATCACGCGAGCCCGCCCGCTGTGCGGGAACAGAGCCTTCAACAGATCGGAAGACCCCGGCACACGGTTCTCCACTGCGGAGATGGCACGGGCCAGTGCCCGCGCATCGCCCGAGCGTAGAGGCCCAATCCATGAATGGATGTCGTGGTTCAAACGAGCATTGTTCAAATGATTAGTGTAAAGCAGCTGCTAACAAACTGAAACTGCCGGCTGCGCCGAAACCTTCGACGCGAACGAAGTTGAAGCGTCCATTGTCCCGCAACCCCTTCCGATGTAGATTGAACCCGACCGCCCAGAGTCGGTCGGACTGTTGGAGACCAGCCTACAAACCGCGCCTACCTCCACCCGCAGATTGTCTTGGCCAGGCTGGTTCCCACTACTTGTGTTACCCGCAAGCTCGATTCTCTTCCGCGATCGTATGACTGCCTGGCTCTTCATGTGGACTTTGTCGTTCGCGATCTTCCTTGGGCTCAAGTGGATCACCTGGTGGGAAGCACGCGGCGGTGCTCGCCACAGTGCAGGCCGCTCTCTGGCCTATCTCGTGGCTTGGCCGGGCATGGACGCGCCGACCTTTCTGGACGCGGACAAACGCTCGATCAAACCAAACGCTCAGGAGTGGCTTTGGGCGGCCTTGAAAACTGCTTTGGGAGTTGCGCTGCTGTGGATGGTTGCGCGCCGCATCCCAGAACAACAGAGTCTGCTTCGCGGATGGATCGGTCTTTTCGGGTTGGTCTTGCTATTGCACTTCGGCAGCTTTGACCTGATGGCCCTTTTCTGGCAGGCGATGGGCATTGACGCGCAGCCGATCATGTTGAAGCCCATCCTTTCAAAAACATTGAGCGAGTTCTGGGGCAAGCGCTGGAACCTCGGCTTTCGCCAGTTGGCTCACGATCTGATCTTCCATCCACTTCACAGACGCACGGGCGTGGCAGCGGCCGGATTGCTGGTGTTTGTTGCTTCCGGGCTGATTCATGACCTGGTGATTTCGCTGCCCGCCCGAGGTGGATATGGCCTGCCCACCGGCTACTTCATCTTGCAAGGCCTCGGTGTGACCCTGGAGCGCTCTGCGCTCGGCAGGCAACTTGGCCTGCAGAGCGGTCCGACCGCGTGGATCTTCATGTTTGTTGTGGCCGCCGCTCCGGCTTTCTGGCTGTTTCATCCACCGTTTGTGATGCGCGTCATCATTCCATTTATGCACGCGATTCGCGCCCTATGACCAACTCTCTCGCACAGCGATGCTTCGATCTCATCCTTTGGCTGGCCGGCGCCGGCCACTTCGTAATTCTGTTTGCTAGCTTTCAGGTGCCCTCCCGCCTGCACTGGAAACAGGACTTGGTTCAGCTCATGCCGTTCAACCGCAAGTTGCTGTTGGTGCAGAGCGCATTCACGGTTCTGACGATCATCGCCTTTGGCACTTTGACGCTCGCGTTGCACGCGGAGTTGCTCCGCGGCGATCGCGCCGCCATGGGATTGGCTTGTTTCATCGGAAGCTACTGGACAGCACGCATCCTGGTGGACGCGTTCTATTTCTCCCACGAGGACTGGCCCCAGGGAAAGCAGTTCGTTATCGGCCACATCTTGTTAACGAGTTTGTTTGTTGCGTTAGCCAGCAGCTATTGGGGACTTTTTGTTTGGCAGGTGTGGATCCGATGAGACGATACGCGTGGATCCGGTTAGTACCGGACGCCGCCGCACGCCGGGCACGACCACCGTTCTCCCGCAAGTAAGGGATTTCCGCAGAACGGGCAGACCGTATCCGAGGCCGGCGGAAGCGCGGCGAGGCGTTCCTTGAGCGACGGGTCTTTCGGAGTATGAAGCAACTGATAGAGCAAAGCTGCCGCGCCTGCGAGCGGCCCGATGCGCAGCACCCAGCCGAGAACGCGCACGCTCTCGTCGATTGGGACGGTCCAAAACATCCCCGAAAGAAGGAGAAGGCAAATCAGACCGATCCACTTGAACGATCGCCGCGTCTTCGGATTGCGGTGCGGATCGCGGCGACAGGCGCTACACGCCCAGTGCTTCCAGAAACCAACGGGTATCAGCGGAACCCAGAAGATATGTCCCACATCGAAGGTGCGGGTCGCAATCGCCCTCCGGGGCCCCTCGCAGGACAGACAATAGTCATTGCGAAAGCCAACCCGCTTCGGCCACCAGCGGTACACTCCGTGAAGGATGAGCATGAAGCGTCGCGTTAGGGGAGCGTTCGCAGCTAATCTTTCAGCAGCTGCCTTGCGATGACCAGTCGCTGGATCTCGCTGGTGCCTTCACCGATCGTGCACAGCTTCACGTCGCGGTAGAACTTCTCCGCCGGATAATCTTTGATGAATCCATACCCGCCGTGAATCTGCACGCCTTCGTTGGCACATTTCACCGCGACTTCGCTGGCGAACAGCTTCGCCATGGAGGATTCCTGCGTGGTCTTGAACCCCGCGTCTTTCATAGAGGCGGCGCGCATGGTCAGCAGCAGGGCCGCGTCAATTTCGGTGGCCATGTCGGCCAGCTTCCACTGGATGGCCTGGAAATCGCTGATTGCCTTGCCGAACTGTTTGCGCTGTTTCGAGTACTTCAGGGCCGCTTCGTAGGCGCCCTCGGCCATGCCCAATGACAGCGCCGCAATCGAGATGCGCCCTCCGTCGAGCACGCGCATGGCGTCGGGAAATCCCTGGCCCTCGCCGCCCAGCAGATTCTCCGCCGGAATAACGCAGTCTTCAAAAATCATTTCCGCCGTATCGCTGGCCCGTAGCCCCAGCTTGTTTTCTTTTTTCCCCGGCTTGAATCCCTTGGTGTTTTTTTCCACGATGAACGCCGACAGCCCGTGCGTGTGCGCGGTGCGATCGGTCACGGCCAGCACCACGATCACGTCGGCGTAGTGCCCGTTGGTGCAGAACGTCTTGGTGCCATTCAGCACCCAGGTGTTGCCCCGGCGCACGGCGGTCATGCGGGCGCTGCCCGCGTCCGAGCCAGCGGCGGGTTCGGTCAGCCCCCAAGCGCCGATGAATTCCCCGGTGGCGAGCTTGCTGACGTATTTCTTTTTCTGCGCTTCATTGCCGGCCAGGAAAATATGATTCGTGCACAGCGAAGTGTGCGCTGCCACAATGATTCCGACGGACCCATCCACCCGCGAGAGTTCCTCGATGGCCGTGACGTACTCCACGTAGCCCATGCCGGCGCCGCCGTATTCCTGCGGGAAAATCGTCCCCATCAGCCCCAGCTTGCCCAGTTCCTTAATGGTGGCCAGCGGGAACTCGCCGGCCTCGTCCCACTTCATCACGTTCGGCTTGATCTCGCGTTCGGCAAACTCGCGCACGCTCTTCTTCAGGTGCAGCTGTTCGTCGTTCAGTTGAAAATCCAAGATTCCTCCAGCGGACTTCGGCGGCGCGCTTCCGCGGAACCTCGCGCCGCCGAATTTCGATTAGAACATAGCGTGAAAGCCAGAGAAAGTTACCTCTGGAGTCAAAACAGAGTGGCCGTCTGAGCCGCATGAACACTGGCGATTTCGCTCATTCCCTCATGCCGCCCAACCGACCGGATGGTTTGGGCCACGGACAGTTATTCTCAGGCTTTGGCGGCAACGTCGGACGAGATAAATCTCTGGAATACTTCGTTCGACAGCAACCGCCCGCGCGGCGTGAGGCGAACGAAATCGCCATTTTCCTGCATGAGCCCCTCTGCAACCAGTTCGACTATCGTCGCACGCGGGCCCCGAAGCACTTCCTCCTCGAAGCTGGCAGCAATTTCTAGCAGGTTCACGCCCCGGTTCAGGCGCAAACCGAGAAAGAATCTTTCCTCCAAGGCCTGTGCCGGGGACACCGCAGTTCTCTCGACTGGCGCTCCGGCAACGTACTTTTCCAGCCCGTCCACCGTGGCAAACCGCACCGACTCCGCACCCGGCAAGGCCGACGCCAGCATGGAATGCGCGTCCACGCCGAAGCCGAGATACGGCTGCCGGGTCCAATACTTCAGATTGTGCCGCGACTCAAAGCCCTCCCGCGCGAAGTTTGAGATCTCATACTGCGCCACGCCCGCCGCTGCCAGCGTTTCGCACGCCGCGAGATAGAAATCCGCCGTAGCCTCTTCGTCCGGCACAAAATGGGCGTGATAGCGCGTTCCGCCCGCGATCAATTCGCGGCCCAGCCGGGAATCTTCGTCCACTTCCAGCATGTAGACGCTGACATGCGGCGCGCCCGTCGCGATGGTCTGAGCCAGCGATTTCTCCCAGCTCTCCGCGGTCTGGTGCGGCAGTCCGGCAATCAGATCCACATTGATATTTGTGATCCCGGCCGCACGCAGCCGCTCGATGTCTTCCAGCACGATCGCGCGCTTGTGCAAACGCCCCACCGCCGCGGCCTCTACGTCTACGAACGACTGAACTCCCAGACTGACGCGATTCACGCCACACTGCTGCAGCCCTTCGAGCACGACGGAAGAGAGCGTTCCGGGCGCACACTCGACCGTGACTTCTGCGCCCGCCTGCACGGAGAAATGCTCCCGCACCGCGTCAAACATGCGCTGCAGTTGCCCGGCTTCGAGCACCGTGGGCGTGCCGCCGCCGAGGTAGATCGAGTCCACTTCCTGCTCGATCCGCCCGCCCACTTCCTCCGCAGTCCGCGAGGCCCCGGTGATATCCGCGCACACGCGCTCCACGTAGCGCTTAAACACCGTCCGCGAAAACACGTCGGAGGCGAAGTTGCAGTAGCTGCACTTGGTGCGGCAGAACGGCACCGAAATATAGATCCCCAGGGTCACTCTTATTCATTATCCCATCCGCGTCGGCGGTTCCGCGGCTGAGTACTCAAAGGCAGAGTTATGGTTAAATGTTCCCGGGATGCTGCGAGCGCATTACGTCTTTCCCTGCTTCTTGGCTGGCATACTCTCGTTTGCACAGACGCCGCGGCCGGCCTACTCCGATCCGGCTGCGCCCCCGTTTATCGTTCGTCTGCAGCGCAACCGTTCCGACAAGTCCGTCTGCGCAATCGTGCGGGGCGACGGATTGTTTCACGTGGAATCCGAGACGGCCAACCACTTCGACGTGTCGGAGGGAACTCTGGACGACCCCGAGCTTGCCAATATTAAAGCTGCACTCAGCAACAAAGAGATTGTTGCCCTCAGCCAGCAGCAGATTCCCTCCCCGCTGCTGATAACCAACCGGGACGAGTTCTTCATCAGTATTCTCCGCTCTCCCCTGACCCAAAACCTCACGTTCACCGACCGTGAGTCCCGCCAGCCGTTCGATGACTTCATCAACCCTCTTGTTCACTGGTTGGACGCGCTACAACACCACCGGCATACCAGTCTCGGAGAATTCGAAGGCCGGAACAATTGCATGCCCCAGAAGAAGTTGGAGTTTAGTCCGCGCCGAACAGCGCCACCTCCGTCCGCCGCGCCGTCCGAACCGGGGAAGAGTGATTTACCGACGGATGTTTCGGGTCGCGTTCCGGCGACCTCACAGAGGGATGCGTTCCTCATGCGCTGGCAATTCAACCACATCTCCCGGGGCGCCGTGGCGGACACCTGCATAGTTGTCTATCTGTCTGGCCGCTACCGGCTGGAAAAAAGCACACAAGGCCACAACGAGAAACTCAAGTTCCGCGCCTTTGAAGATGTTCTGGATACTCCCGACCTGGAACAGCTGGAAGCCTTACTGAATGACTCGGCGCTGAAATCAAGTACCCACCACAATTTGCCCGGCGGGAAGATCTTCCAGGAAGGAGAACTCACCACCCTGACAGTTTCTCGCGGCGGACTCATACAGCAGCTAAGCTTTGCGAGCTATTTCGGTGTGCCTGGCTGGGTCTCGAATGTTAGCGCCGGCACGGACCCGGAAGAACGCATAGTCACGCCTCTCCGCAAATGGCTTAGAAATCATGTTGAGGCTAAGAAGGCACCTGCATTGCAGAACTCTGTTCTGACGCACTGCGTTCCCCAGCGGCAGGAAACACATCCTTAGCAGCGTCACCGGCAAACCTTATCCATCCTGCGGGCTACCACAACCATCTACTTGAGGTACCCTGTTTGGGGGCCGCTTTCGCACCGGTTCAACTAGCCAGGTTCTGGCAGGATCACGGTGGCCGAATCGCGCTCGCAGAAATCCACGATGGCCCAGGAAGAAGAAGTCTTAGGCAAAGCATACGACAGCCGTCTGATGCGGCGGCTGCTCACCTACCTGCGTCCCTACCGCTGGCAGGTGACAGTGGCCATTGCCTCGATCATCCTCAAGTCATTCTGCGACGTGCTGGGGCCTTACCTGGTCAAGGTGGCCGTGGACCGGTACCTGGCGCCCGTCAAAGGCGCGGCCTCCGGGCTGTGGAGTTGGCTCAGCTCGCGCCCGCTCACCGGCATCGCGCAGATTTCTGCAATTTACTTCAGCCTGCTGCTGTTCGCGTTCCTGCTGGAGTTCCTGCAAACCTACTTCATGCAGTGGACCGGGCAGAAAGTCATGTTCGATCTGCGCAGCCAGATTTTCCGTCACCTGCAGCGCATGCACGTCGCCTTCTACGACAAGAACCCTGTCGGTCGTCTGGTCACCCGCGTCACCACCGATGTGGACGCCTTGAATGAAATGTTCACCTCCGGCGTCGTCTCTATCTTCGAAGACCTGTTCGTGCTGATGGGGATTCTCGGCATCATGCTGTGCGTGAACTGGAAGCTGGCGCTGATCACCTTCGCCGTGATGCCTTTCATCGTGATCGCCACCAAGATTTTCCGCGACCGGGTACGCGACTCCTACCGGCGCATTCGCAGCGCCATCGCCCGCATCAACGCTTATCTTCAGGAGCACGTCAGCGGCATGGTCGTGTTGCAGCTGTTTAACCGCGAGCGCAAGGCCTACCACCGCTTCTCGGAAATCAACCGCAGCCACATGGACGCGTTCAAAGACGCGATCCTCGCCTACGCCGTTTACTATCCCGTGGTTGACTTTTTTTCTGCGATCGCCATTGCCTGCGTCATCTGGTACGGCGGGCAGGATGTGATGAGGGGCATCGTTGCCAATAGCGTCTCGATCGAGTTTCATCGCCACTCTCTAGTGTCCTTTCGGGTAGTCGCAGCGCCGGTTGGGCTCGGCACGCTGATCGCCTTCACGCAGTACGCGTTTCGCTTCTTCCGCCCCATCATGGATTTCAGCGAGAAGTACAACATTCTCCAGTCCGCGATGGCCGCCAGTGAACGAATCTTCAGGCTGCTCGATACGCCGGTGGAAATCGTTTCGCCCGCGGTGACGAAGACGCCGGAAGGCCCAGGCCGCATCGAATTCGACCACGTGTGGTTCGCGTATCGGTATGTGCCGGACGAAAATGGTAAAGCCGGCAGCGCCCCTGCTCATGTGGGGACGTCCGCCCCCGGCCGTCCGGCCGAGCAGAGCTCGGCTGGCTCTTCGCCAGCCAACGGCAATGCTACCGACCCCGTCCCCGACTGGGTTCTCCGCGATGTCACTTTCGCCATCGAGCCCGGAGAAACCGTCGCCGTGGTCGGCCACACCGGCGCCGGCAAGACCACGCTCATTTCCCTGCTGCTGCGCTTCTACGACGTGCAGCAAGGCGCCGTCCGCATTGACGGCGTGGACGTCAGAGACATGGACCTCGCCGACTTGCGCGGCCGCTTCGGCGTCGTGCTGCAGGACCCGTTTCTGTTCACCGGAACGATCGGCGGCAACATCCGCCTCGGCACCCAGCGCATTCAGGACGCGCACGTCGAGCAGGCCGCCGAAGACGTGAATCTCGGTGACTTCATCCGCGCCCTGCCCAACGGCTTCAACGAGGAAGTCCGCGAACGGGGCTCCACGCTTTCTACTGGCCAGAAGCAGCTCATCTCGTTTGCGCGCGCGCTGGCGCACGAGCCAAAGATCCTGATCCTCGACGAAGCCACCTCGAGCGTGGACACCGAAAGCGAATTCAAAGTGCGCGACGCGCTCGGCCGCATGGTCGAAGGACGCACCTCGCTGATCATCGCCCACCGCCTCTCCACCGTGCAGCGCGCCGACAAGATCATCGTCATGCACAAAGGCCAGGTCCGCGAAATGGGCACACACCAGGAACTGCTGGCCCACCGTGGCATCTACTTCAAGCTCTACCAACTCCAGTACAAGGACCAGGAGATGAGCCTGGGGCGGGCGCCCCTTCGACCAGGCTCAGGGCAGGCCGCGAATGGGACAGGCTTCCAGCAGCCTGAAGTGACAGCTAAAGGCGACGACTAATGTTCGGCTTTTCTCCCAAGTTGCCGATCAGCGACGAGGACCGCCAATGGGCGGATGAGGGATTCAGACGCCTGGAAAAGCTCCTTGGACGGCGGCGGATGATCGAGGCAAGAGTCATCACTCCAACCGCGGAAGATTTCCCCGATCCCTACGACAAGAATGAGCCACAATCTGCCGAGAAGATCTTCGCTCGCGTTTGCACTTACATGCAGGTTGACCGCCGCGCGATCGAGTTCGAAATCTTTCCCGACGAAACCGAAGAACTCCGCGAGATATTGCCTTTCTGGCGAGGCACCTCTGGGAAGCATGCCGCCGGGCTCTATCTGCATGCAATGGAGGAACGAGCCTCCGCGGCGAACGACGATGAAAAAGAACACGCGGTCGTAGCGATTCGGAGTTCCCAGCTCAAAGATCCGCTATCCTTGGTGGCAACGATTGCGCATGAACTTGGCCACGTGATTCTGCTGGGCGGAGGACTGATGGCACCGAAGACCCCCGATCACGAACCGATGACCGATCTGTTGACGGTCTATCTGGGTCTCGGCATCTTCAACGCCAACTCGGCGGGTCGCTTCAGGCAGTATCAGGACGAACGCCGCGCGGGCTGGTCGATGCAACGCCTTGGCTATTTGCCGGAAGAAATTTTTGGTTATGCTCTGGCTAAATTCTCGGTAGAGCGTGGAGAAGATCGGATTGAATGGGAGCGGCATCTTTCCGCCAACGTTCGGTCCTATTTCAACCGCTCCCGTCGCTGGCTGGCGAAAAATCCCCACGGCATCACGATGGCAAAACCTATCAGCTAGCCGCAGCCCGGAGCCTCTCTTCCCATTTGACTCCCTCCTCGCCAACCACTAGCATGCTGCGAGTGCCCGGCCAGATTGTCTCGCACCATGGTTTCCGTTAAAAGCGGTTCACACATCCGAAAGGAGCTTGGCTTATGCCTTTGACTATTCAGACCAAGCACGTGCCACCGGAAATCGTCGTCCTGGAAATGACGGGAAGAATCACGATGGGCAACGATTGCCGGCAAGTGGAATGGACCACGAAGCGGCTCGTGAGTGAGAACCGTAAGAAAATCATCTTCGATCTCACCGGCGTGACCCATGTGGATAGCACCGGAATTGGCATCATCGTGATGGTTGCCGGCCAGATGAAGAACGCCGGAGGAGGTTTGCGGCTGGCAGGCGCCAACGAACATGTGGACCAGATATTGCGCATGACCAACGTGCATCAGATTGTCGAGTTGCATCCCACGGCCGTGGCCGCAGCGGCTGGGTTCTGATTTGACCAGCATGTGGCGCGGGCGCCCTCGCCCGCGGGCCTGTGTCCCTTACAATTGCTTCCGTGCGAATCCTGATCTCAGCCGGCGAAGTTGAGGCGCTTAGCGAGCGTGAGCGTAGCGGGAGCCCGCCGCCGAAATCCCGAGCGTTGCGAGGGACCCCCCAGTGAAAGTGCTCATCTCAGCCGGCGAAGCCTCCGGTGAAATGTACGGCGCGGAACTGATCGAGGCGCTCCGGAAGGCAGCCGACTTTGCAGGTCGGCCTGGACGGGCGGAGCGCCCGTCCCCACACGAGCACAATCTCGACTTCTTCGGCGTGGGCGGCGACCGCATGCGCGCCGCCGGCTGCGACACCGTGGTGGACGCCAAAGATCTGGCCGTGGTTGGCATCACCGAAATCCTCAGCCACCTGCCGAAAATCCTGGAGCTCTACCGGCGACTGATCCGCGAAGCCGACCGGCGCAAGCCCGACCTCGCCATCGTCATTGACTCCCCCGCATTCAACTGGCGCGTCGCGCGCCAGATGAAGAAGCGCGGCATTCCCACCGTGTATTACGTCGCGCCGCAGTTCTGGGCGTGGCGCCAAGGACGCGTGCGCCTGCTCCGCGACTACATTGACAAAGCGCTGGTGATCTTTCCCTTCGAGGAGCAGTTCTACCGCGAACGCGGCGTGGACGCGACCTTCGTCGGCCATCCTCTGGCGGAACTGCTCCACCCGACGGTTGAACGCAGCGACTACGCGATCCAATTTCACCTCGATCCAGCCAAGTCGTGGATCGCGCTCATGCCCGGCAGCCGCGTGAAGGAAGTTCGCATGAATCTGCCCGCGATCCTCGAAGCTGCGGCCCAGCTTGGCCCCAGCTACGAATACATCCTCCCGGTGGCACCCACGCTCGACCGCGAGTTCCTGCGCAGCCTGATTGGCAGCCAGAAGCTCACGCTCGTGCCTGAGGCCGTCCCGTCACTCTGGCATTCGCGCGCCGGCATCGTCGCCAGTGGCACAGCCACCGTCGAGGCCGCCATGATGAACACACCTTTCGTGATGGTTTACCGCGTCTCGCCGCTCACTTACCTGCTGGGCAAGCCGCGTGTGAAAGTCCCCAGGTTTGCCATGGTCAACCTGATCGCCGGAGAGGAGGTGGTCCCTGAGCTGGTGCAACGCGATTTCACGGCTGGCAAAGTAGTTGCCCGGCTGAAGGAAATCCTGCCCGACGGCCCCCCTCGCGACCGCATGCTGGAGGGCCTGGCGCGGGTAAAAGAGCGACTACGCGCGCCCCAGGCCGCTCCCGGGGCCACCCAGCACCCGGCCGACCGCGCCGCCGAAATCATCTTGGCAATGCTGCAAGAATAGCGCAAATGGAGGGGCGAACGCCCCGTCCGCCCCGCGGAGCAAGGCTCCGCGTGCGACTGACTCGATTTGCAGGTCGCGCACGGACTAAATCGGCGCAGGAGTTCGCGGAGAACCGCATGGCTAAAGCGCCACCCCGGACGAAGGCGTCCGGGGCTCCACAACCCGAACTGGTAGCGAATAGCTGCATCTCTTGTGTTCCCAGCATCTTTTGCGTCAGAATCTTCATCATAGGAAATGAGTTATCATTTCCTGGAGACTCTCCTGAATGTTGATTGACCTCCGGCGCGTCCTGAGCGTCCTTACGAGTTCCCTGACTCTGTGCCTGCTGTTGCTCGCACTGCCTGCGCGGGCGGCGGAAAAAGCCCGCATCCGTGTGGACGATTACCAGATTGACGCTCAACTGCAGCCCCATCTCCACCAGATTACCGCCCGCGCCAAGATCAAGTTCACGGCGTTGCAGGACGTCAGCGTCGCGGTGTTCGAGTTGCATAATGACCTGCGGGTCACCAAGGTCCTCGACGACAAGAATCAGTTACTCTCCGCCGAGCGCGTCACCCAGGATTCCACCATCCGCGTGCCCTTGCCTGCGGGCCTGGCCAAGGATGCTTCGACCACGCTGACCTTCGAATACGAAGGCCAACTCGAAAGCGCAGACAACAGCCCTGTTCCCGGTCTCAAGCTGGCCTACATTGGCGACGACACTAGCTGCCTGTTCTACTCGGGGAGATGGTTTCCGGTAAGCGGCTTCGGCCTCAACCGTTTCACCTCGACCATCAGCATCACGCTACCGGCCCACATGATTGCCATCGGCAGCGGTAAAGTCACGGTCGCCGATACTCCACCGTCGAAGAAGCCGAACGCCAGCGTCCTGCCCACCAAGACCTTCACCTTCACTTCGACGAAGTCCAGCTTCCCCGGCACCATCATCGCCGGCGTCTTTCAGGAGTACAAAAGCGACGAAGCCGGCATGGATCTGCATGTTTTCTTCAAGCCTACTCACCAGAGCCTGGCGCCCACCTACACCACAACCGCGGTGCAGGAATTCACTTACTTCATCACGCTCTATGGCCTGCCGCCTTCGCAGAGGCTGAACGTGGTGGAACTGCCGGAAGACACGCTGCCCTACGCCTGGGCTCCGGAAATTGCCGGGATGGCAGGAACTTCCATCACAGAAAAGATCAACTACCGCCTCCTGGCCGACGCCATTGCCCACCAGTGGTGGGGAGTTTCGGTGAGTCCCGCCACCAAAGACGATTGGTGGCTGAGCGACGGCTTCTCGCGCTATTCCGAGGCCATGTATGTGGAGAACGCCGCGGGAGCCGCCGGCCTGGAAGAAGCGGTCAAAGACATGTCGGTGGGCGCGCTGGCCTATGACACCGTGCCGCTCTCCAGCGCCAGCAAGCTCGATATTTATTCCACTGAGTTTCAGTCGCTGGCCACCGACAAGGGAGCGATGATTCTGCACATGCTGCGCTGGGTGCTGGGGGAAGACAAGTACAACAAGACCATGCGTGACTTTGCCGCGCAGTTCGCCGGGAAAGCCGCCAGCATGGACGACTTCCGCGCCATCGCCGAGAAAAACTATGGCGACCAGCTCACCTGGTTCTTCTCCCAGTGGCTCGATTCGACCGGAGCTCCGGAATTCAAAGTGAAGTACACCACCTACCGCCTGGGCGGCGCCGCGGCCCAGCAGCCCAAGGAAGAAAAGATTCCCGGATTCCGCGTCACCGGAGAAATCTCCCAGGATCTCGACTTGTTCCGCATGCCGGTGGACGTGCGCATTGAAACCGACGGAAAAACGGAAAACAAGCGCATCGAAGTGGTGGGCACGACTTCGCCTTTCACGGTCGAAACCTTCGGCCGTCCGCGGCGGATCTCGGTGGACCCCGACCACCACGTGCTGACCAATTCCAGCGACGTGAAGGTGCGCGCCGCCATTCTGCGCGGCATGGCCCTGCAGCAGCAGGGCGATCTTTCCGCTGCTCTTGCGGAATACAACAAAGCGCTCGATCTCAACAAGAACAGTTCGCTGGCCCACTACCGCGTGGCCGAGGTCTTCTTCCAGCAGCGGAACAATCAGGCCTCCGCCAACGCCTACCGCGAAGCCCTCAACGGCGACGGCGAACCGCGCTGGACCGAAGTCTGGAGCCACCTCCAGCTCGGCAAGATCTTCGACATCACCGGCCAGCGCGAGCGCGCCATCAACGAGTACCAGAAGGCGACCCAGACCAACGACAATACCTTCGGCGCCCTGGAAGAAGCTCGCAAGTACCTGCAGAAGGCCTACGAGCGGCCCAAGGAAAGGCAGTAGCCACGCTGCGATGCCAGGGGGGCTAGCCGTGGATCCAGCGTTCCGCCTCTTCGAAGGAACGGAATATTTCGATGTTTCTTTTCGTTCGCAGAACCTTGTGCATGCGGGCAGCATGGTCCTGGACCTGGTCCTGAACCACAAACGCGCGCTTTGCGTCGAGCGAAAAGGGATCGATCTCGTCAGCCAGTCTCAGGAAGTCGTCAGCCTGCAGATCAAGCTGCTCGACCTCTCTGAGGTCTACGATTTCGGAAAAATCGGGCCGGAAGGAAGGGTTCGCCCTTAACTGGCAGGCATATCTTTCGATATCCTTGGCCGTCAACTTCTTTCGAAACTTGACCACGACCTGTCTTTTTTCCGAATCAACGACATGCTCGGTCCTCACGCTTAGGTGCTGAAGACCAAGCAGACGCAACGGGCCCGGGCTCGGAACTTTTTCGTCCTTCAAGTTTGTGCCGCCAATCTCGGGCGGTCCTCGTTCTAGCTATCGGCAGCTTGATTCCAAACTTCATGCGTCCGCAAACACGGCGGTCGAGCCCCGCCGGAAGCCCCTTTCCGGCTAACCTTTTGCCCATTTCCGCGGTCTAAGCAAGTACATGTCAGCGGGGAACTTTCCATAACCCGGCTGCGTATCTCTGATCAGATGGTTGGGCGGGATTGAGACCCCTCGCCTGAACGTTACCCGGGGCCCCCACGCTCCTCCCTGGAGGCGTGGGGGCAAGATTCCGTCAATCGCTTATGCGCATGCTTCTCGATATCGTCCGGCAGTCGCTGGCCACCCTTTGGGCGCACAAGCTGCGCTCGTTCCTCACCATGTTCGGCATCGCCTGGGGCGTGGGCTCGTTGCTGCTTCTGGTCGGCCTGGGAGAAGGCTTTCGCAGCGGACAGGAAAAGCAGCTCGCCAATCTCGGACAAAACATTATGTTTATGTTTCCCGGACGCATCCCAGCCGTCGAGGGCAGCACTCAGTCCGGACAGATCTATTACTTCACCTACAAAGATTATTTGGCGGTACGCAACGAAGCTCAGTTTGTCGGCGCCCTGTCGCCAGTGCTGAATCGCGAGGACATCCGCGCCGTCAGCGATTACGGCTCGACTAACGGTCAGGTTTTCGGCGTTGCCTCCGACTACAACCAGATTCGCAACGTGCCGATCACACCGGGCCGCTGGTTCAACGATCAGGACATCTCCGAGCGCCGCCGCGTGGCTGTGGTGGGATGGGAGTTGCTCAAGAATATGTTTCCGGGACGGCCCGCCGTCGGCTCTACGATCCTGCTCAATGGCGTCAACTTCGACGTCGTCGGCGTGGTCGCAAAAGTGGGGCGCGACGGGAACAATGGAACCAATTCGCGCATCTTTATTCCCATTGACACCATGCGCGATCTTTTCCCTCTCACGAAAGCGAACTCGGAAGACGCCATTTCGTTTCTCAACTACCGGCCTATCCGCAAAGATTTGCACGCCGAGGCCAAGGATGAGATTCACCGCATCATCGCCCGCCGTCACGGTTTTGATCCCAAGCTGCAGGACGCCTTCGAAGACTGGGACACCATCGAGAACATGAAGAAAGTGGGAAAGATTTTCGATGCCATGGACTGGTTCCTGGGCGTTGTCGGCGTAGTGACGCTCGGCCTGGGAGCCATCGGCATCATCAACATCATGCTGGTCTCGGTCACGGAACGAACCAAGGAGATCGGCCTGCGCAAGGCCCTGGGCGCGACGTACCGCGCCATCCTGACGCAATTTTTTATCGAGGGCGCGTTCCTTACGGCGTTCAGCGGCGGCATTGGCCTGGCCATTGCCACCGGATTCGTGACTGTGCTGGCCATGCTGCCGTCGCCCGAGGGTTTTGACACGCCGCGCATCATTCCGGCGTCGGCGCTGGCAGCGATTGTCTCGCTGGCGATCGCCGGCATTGCCGCAGGCCTGTATCCCGCGCGCAAGGCAGCACTGCTGCCGCCGGTGGAAGCCCTGCGCCAGGAATGAACCCTCGGCAACGTGGAAACAGTTGGGTAGCTGAGTTTCAAGCTAAGAGCCAAGAGCTAAAAGCTAAGAGCTGAAAACCATGATCTTCGACCTCGCAACTCAGGCCTACAACGCCCTGCGGCACAACCGGCGCCGCAGCCTGCTCACCATGCTGGGGATGGCCTGGGGCATCGCGACCGTCGTGCTCCTGCTCGCCTACGGCACCGGGTTTGAGCGCGGGTTGTGGTCCGCCTTCCGCTCGTTCGGTACCAACCTGGTCTTCATTTTTCCCGGGCGCACCGAGTTGCAAGCTGGAGGCACCAAGGCCGGAACCCAGGTCCGCCTCACCGTCAACGATCTCGATTACATCCGCACCGAAGTTCCCCTGCTGAAGCGTCTTTCGCCCGAGGCTTTCAAGAATTGCGTTGTGGCCTACGGAACGCGTAGCGCCAACTACGGCGTCAGCGGCGTCTATGCCTCCTATGGCCGCATGCGCAAGATGGATGTGACCGAAGGCAGCTTTTTCAGCGAGGCGGACGATTTCACGCACACGCGCGTCGCCGTGATCGGCTCCGATGCCAGGAAGAAGCTGTTTTCGGGCCAGAATGCGCTGGGAGAAAATATCCGGCTGGACGGCATTTCATACCAGATAGTCGGCGTGCTCAAGCACCAGGTGCAGAACGGGGACGACAACATCAACGAGCACGTCTACGTTCCCTACAGCGCCATGAGCGATCTGACCAACACCTACTACCTCGGTTCGGTCGTAATGGAATACGAAGGCGATCACGCCAAGGTCGTGAAGGCCGTGCGCGATTCCATGGCCTTCCACCACAGCTTTGATCCCAAGGATCAGCGAGCGATCTTCGTCTTCGACGTCTTCGCGGATTTGCTGGACTTGCAGGTGATCTCGACGGGAATCAAGATTCTGCTCGGCTTCATCGGCCTGCTCACGCTGGGCATCGGCGGCGTAGGCCTGATGAACATCATGCTGGTCTCAGTCACCCAGCGCACCCGCGAAATTGGCGTGGAAAAAGCACTGGGCGCACACCGCTGGCACATTCTGTTCCAGTTCTTGTCGGAAGCGCTGGTGATCACCGCTCTCGGAGGCCTGCTGGGCGTGGTTCTCGCTTATCTGGTTTCGTGGTCGGTGGGGTCGCTGACGCTATGGAGCGCGTTTGAGGACAACGCCAGCGAAGGCGATATTCACCTGTACATTGATTTCGCGACGTTGATCTGGTCCACCGCAATTCTGACTTTCGTCGGCATCATCAGCGGCATGCTGCCCGCGATCAAGGCCGCGCGGCTGAACCCGATCGAGGCCCTGCGGTACGAGTAGCGGGGCGGACTATACCCTCGGTGGTACATGTCTTCCTGTTTTCGCTAGAATCCCAATGTGTCCGAATCCGTTTCGCGCCTCGACCGCGTGCTGGCGCAGTTGCGTCTCTACGAACATCCGCTCTTGAACTTCTCCGCCTGGGCGAAGGGCGAAGGGGTCGAGATCATCATCCAGTTCAAAGACGGCGCGATTCCGGTGCATACCTACTATTTCGATCTCCATCCTCGCGATCTCGACGACCCGCAGTTTGAATGGAGTTTCCAGCGTCAGTTGTTCGATGCGCTGCACGATTATTTCGTCGAGATGTTCATCCACACGCCGCAGGACCGCGCCGATCGCCGCCGGAAGGGCCTGTGAGCGCGCTCCGGCAGAAGATCGAGGAGGAAATCCGCCAGCGCGGTCCGATTCCGTTTTCGCGGTACATGGAGCTTTGTCTGTATGATCCGGAACGCGGCTACTACTCGCGCAGCGCTGCGCAGTTCGGGAAGGCCGGTGACTTTTACACGTCGAGCGACGTTCATGCTGTCTTCGGCCGGTTGATGGCGCGGCAGTTCGACGAGATGTGGCGGGTTCTGGGTTCTCCAGAACGCATCACACTGAAGGAACTCGGGCCCGGAAGAGGCCTGTTCGCGCAGGATGTGCTGGACTGGTCGGAGAAGAAGTTCCCCGAGTTCTTTCGTGCTGTGCGCTATGTTCTGGTGGAGAACTCGCCTGCGTTGTGCCAGCGAATGGAGGCCACGCTGGGCCGGCACCTCGAAAACGGGAAGGCGGTGCTGAGCAAAGAACTTGCAGAAGCAAACGCCGCCGCAGTCGTGCCCTCCCCGAGCATAGTATTCGCCAATGAATTCTTTGATGCCATTCCGGTCGAGATTGTCGAGGCGCAAGGTTCGCTCCGCATCGCGTGCAAAGATGGGCGCTTTGTTGAAACCTGGGTTCCTTCTTCGCCGGAGGAACTAGAATACCTCGACCGCTACTCGATCCATCCCGTACCTGGCGAGCGGGTTGAAGTTCCACTGCAATCCCAAACCCACATGAGCGCTGCCGCGGACTTTGAACGCGGATTCGCGGTCGTCATTGATTACGGTTACACCCGCGCGGAACAACTTGCCGGACGGCATCGGGGAACACTAAAGGCCATTCGCCAGCATTCGGTGAGCACCAATCCGTATGAGGCTCCGGGCGAGCAGGACATCACCGCGGACGTGAATTTCACCGCGCTGGCGGCGGCCGCGGAAAAGCTGGGCATGCAGACACAGAAGCTCATCACGCAATCCCAGTTCCTGATGGGAATCGGCGAGGCCAATCAATTTGCCGACGCCTTCGAAGATTGCCGTCTGCCGCAGGAGCGCGCCAAGGTCGCGCTGCAACTCAAGCATCTGGTCACGCCCGCTGGGATGGGCGAGAGTTTTCACGTGCTGGTTGCGAGCAAGGGAGTGGACAAAGAGAAAGTCGCTGCCCTGGCGGGTTTTAATTTTGGCCGAAGGTAGTTCCTGGTTCGCGGGAACTAGCGCGCGTTCGCTTCCGGATATTCATACACGCCGCGCCCGGACTTGCGGCCCAGGCGGCCTGACTTTACGTACTGCACCAGCAGCGGCGCGGGACGATATTTCTCTCCCAGCGATTTGTACAGATATTCGAGAATGTGCAGCCGCGTATCAAGACCTACCAGATCCACCAGCTCAAACGGTCCCATGGGATGATTCAGTCCCAGCTTCAGGGCTTTATCAATGTCTTCCGCCGAGGCGATTCCTTCCTGCAGCATGTAGAACGCCTCGTTGCCGATCACGGCGTTGATGCGGCTGGTGATGAAGCCGGGCGATTCGCGGATCACCACAACGTCCTTTCCCATGCGCCTGCCCACTTCGGCGGCGGTAGCGAGCGTGTCGTCGTCGGTTTCGAGCGCGCGCACGACTTCGAGCAGCTTCATCTTGTGTACGGGATTGAAGAAGTGCATGCCCACGCACTTCTTCGCGCGGTAGGTCACACTCGCAATCTCGGTTACGCTGAGCGACGACGTATTCGACGCGAGAATCGTAGCCGGACGGCAAATCTTGTCGAGCAGAGTAAAGATCTCGATCTTCGATTCCATCTCCTCAGGGACCGCTTCAATGACGAGGTCAGCCTCGCGCGCCGCCTCCTCGACGGAACCGGCGTATTCCAAACGCCGAAAGGCTGAGTCGGCGTCGGGGGCAGTAACTTTGCCCAGTTCCACGGCCTTATCGAGATTGGCGCGAATTTCGGTCTCGGCCTTGCGAAGTGTACCGGGAAGCAGATCCTCAAGGATGGTTCGATAGCCGCCGAGCGCCGCCGCGTGGGCGATGCCGCGGCCCATGGTTCCAGCGCCGATGACGGCGACCGTGTTGACCGGCGGCATCTACTGGCCCGCCTTCGCCAGCTCTGCGAGCGCCGCGTTGAGGGCCTCGCCAGCAGGACGCAGGTATTCCGCCAGCCGCTGCCGCTCCTCCGTGGTCATGCTGGGAATATAAATAGACATCCGGCGCAAAGTCGCCGTGATATCGTCCACGTAATTCATCGCTCGAATCAGTTCACCAGTCGCGGGCATGAGTGCTCCTGTCTAGTTTTCGTCAAACATTAGAGTTGAACTTCTATTTTGGACGCGACGGCAGATTTAGTAAAGGCGGCGCGGAGCGGTGCCCCGGCCCGAGGACGGCCACTTCAGGTTCCTTCAGTCTCTTTATTCACAACAAGTTAACCAAACCGGCATATAATCCGGATCAATTCTTTTTATGGCTCCATGCCGTGGCGCGGGAATCCAATATTCATATGGCAGATAAACCACTGAAACGTTACATTTTCGCGAGTGACTTTGACCAGACGCTCACCTTCAACGACTCCGGCTATGTGCTCGCCGAACTGGTCGGCATTCCCACGGCGGAGTTTGAGCGCAAGGCCAAGGGAATGGCCAAGATCAACCTGGTGCAGCAGGGGGCGGAACTGGCCTACCTGTTGCTGCATGACCCGGAGTTCAAGGCGAAAGTCAGGAAAGAGCATCTGCACGAAGCCGGGAAGCGCGTTCGCCTCAAGGGAGAAATCAAGCTGCTTTACCAGATTCTGAAGAGCGGCATTGACGGGCATGAGTTCGATTTCTACGTGCTCTCGGCGGCGCCGGTCGAAGTAATTCTGTCGGCGCTCGAAGGCATCGTTCCGCCCGATCACATCTTCGGCACGGAATTCCGTTATAAACCGTCGGGCGAAATTGACACGATCGTGCGCGCGACGGCCGGCTACGGCAAAGTCGCGGTATTAGACCGGCTGCTGGAACAGGAGGTTTCCGGCCCCGACCACGTCATCTACACCGGCGACGGCAGTTCGGACATTCACGTAATGCTGCACATCAACGCGCGCGACGGACTGACTATCGCGGTCTCGGAGTCGCCGAACGTTTCGCAGATTGCGAAGCGCACCGTGCTGAGCAAGAGCGCCCTGGCTGTGCTGGCGCCGATTCTGGAGGAAGTTGCGGGATGGGAACGCTACCGCATTCGCAGCTTCTTCGAGGCCAATGGCATGCTAATCCAGGAGTGGGAGCGCGTGCGCACGGACTGGCTCACGCTGCGCCCTGCCGCCGGAGAGGCAGCGGAGGCTGAGGGAGCGGCATAGCGGGCCGCTGAGAATACGGCGGACTGGCAGCAACGCACTTCAGCTTTCCGCAGCTACCGCGTGTAACTGCCGGAACGCGGCCGCGGACTCCCGCCCCATGTAGCGGTCCAGGACGGCGGGATCGGTACGCCGCAGGTCCACCACGACCAAGCCATCGAGGACATTGGAAAACTTGCGGTCCACGTTGAAGCCCAGCAGCTTTCCGCCGATCTTCGCATACTGCCGCAGAAGAATGGGCAGGCCTTTGCCGTCGGCTTCGACGTCGTTAATCGGCTGCGAAAGTTCTTCCAGGTCGCGCAGCGCTTGGCACATGCTGCGGCAATCCCAGCGCCGCAGCAGTCCGGGACGAAACGGACGGCGGGGCGTGACCAGCCCGGCAAGTTCGTCGTCGTGCATGCGGGTTTCGAAAAAGCGGTAAATCATTTCGCGCGAAGTCTCCGTGTAATCGTTGCTGATGCTGACCGCGCCGAACAGTACTGGAATCTCGGGCCACATCGCCACCAGACGGGCGATCCCTTTCCACAACAGCAGCAGTGGGGCGTATTGCCGCTGATACTCCGGCCGCACAAACGACCGGCCGAGTTCGAGCGCGGGCCCAAGCTTCTGAAAGATGCGCTCATCGAAGCGGAAAAGGGTGCTGGTGTAGAGGCCGCGGATTCCGTGTTCGGGCAGAATTTCGTCCGTATTCCCGGCGCGATACGCTCCGACGAGTTCGCACTTCGTCTTGTTCCACAACAACAGGTGCCAGTAATGGCGGTCAAAGCGGTCCAGGTCCAGGCTTTTGCCGGTGCCCTCTCCAACCTGCCGGAATGTAACCTCACGCAACCGGCCCACCTCCCGCAACAGGTGCGGAATCTCACGGGCGCTGCCGAGGTAGACAGCGAGATCGCCATTCTCGGCGAGGCAGCGCTCTTCGGGGAGCTTTGACACTTCTTCGGCCAGCAGGGCCGTGCTCGCCGCGGCCGCGACCGGTTCCTGTGCCTTGCGGGCAAACTTCGATTGAACAAAGCTGGACTGAACAAGCTTGGATTGAGCAAACTTGGATCGAATCGCCGTCAGCCCTGAAGGCTGCGGCTTACTTCGCCGCGCCAGCAGATAAGTCCGCCAGCGCAAGTACTCCATCGCCCGGCGGTCATCCTCGATGGCGGCGACCGCTTCCGCGCCAATCGGGCTTCCCACGCGCACTTCCACCGTTTTCCCTTCCTGCTGCAGGAACTCCTGCAACAGAAACGCAGTTCGCAACCGGGGATGGACCATGCCGAGAAGCTGGAAGCCAACGCCGTTGTGTCCTCGGAAGAACACCGGCAGGGCGGAAGCTCCGCTGCGGCGAATCAAACGCACCGCGGTGTCATTCCAGTGCGGGTCCACGATCTGCGCGGCGGGCATTTGCCAGTGCGAGACCTCTCCGGCCGGGAAAACCGCGAGCATGCCGCCCTGCTTCAACCAGGAAAACGCCTGGCGCAAGGCGCGCCGGTTCGACTCCACGGAGCGGTCCGTCTGGAACGGGTCCACAACAATGCAATGGTGCTCGAGCTCGGGCACATCAGCCAGCGGGAAGTTGGTGAGAACTTTCACGTCAGGGCGGACGCGCGTCAGCAGAACCGTGAGCATCGCGCCGTCGAGCATGCCATAAGGATGGTTGGCCACGACCACGACCGGACCGGTGGCTGGAATTCGTGCTTCATCGGCTCCGTCCACACACAGGCCGACGCGCATTTCGGCGAGCAACGTCTCGAGGCTGAATCCATCCGGCGATTGCTGCACGCGCCAGTAGAGGTCGCGCACCTTATCCAACGGCGCAAACTTTGCAGCCAGACCGGGGAAGTCCGTAACCCCCGACAAGACTGCCGCTGGCCCACGGTCCGAATGCAACTGGTTTGATGGCATTACATACGATTAGCGCAATGACTTTGCGGCAGGATGAAGGGCAAGTTAAAAGCTGGTGAAATCTGTGGACTAGAAAGCAGGAAAGTAACCACTAGTAACCAACTGGTTGCGGCGAAGCTGGCGGATACGCTGTTTAATCCAGGCGGAAACGAGTTTCGGCCAGCGCATACAGCCGGCGCCATACCAGGCGGTTGACGGTCACTACAGTCGCCGCCATCATGATGGTCGCGGCCAGCAGCAGGTTGAAATTGCCCTGGTCGGTCGCCTGCGCGATGGTCGCGCCCAATCCGGTTGTAGTGTATATCTGACCCTTGAAGTGAAAGTATTCGGCGACGATGCTGGCATTCCACGCGCCGCCGGACGCGGTCACCATGCCGGTCACGAGGTAAGGGAAGATGCCGGGAAGGATGAGCCTTTTCCAGCGCTCGAGGCCGCGCAGTCGAAAGACGGAACAGCATTCCTTCAAGTCCGTCGGAATCGCGATGGCTCCAGCTATGACGTTGAACAGGATGTACCACTGCGTCCCGAGCAGCAGCAGCAGGATGGAGCCCACGCCCAGCCCGCCACCGACGCGAATCAGCAGCAGCAAAACTACCGGGAACAGCGCGGTCGCGGGAACCGAGGCTGCAATCTGCGCCAGTGGCTGCGCGATCCGCGCCAGCCGCGGATTGAAACCGATGGCCACGCCTGCCGGAATCGTCCACAAGGCCCCAAGCAGCAATGCCAGATTCACACGGAGGAAGGTCGCGCCCAGGCCGATGCCAGCCTCCCGTAACTCCGCCCTTTGCAGGCCAGTCAGAATGATGGCCACGCGGACCACGCCGTAACCCACCGCCGCCAGCACAACCACCGCGAGCGCGCCAGTGAGCCAGACCTTCCACACGCTACGCTCGGCTTTGCCAGCGGAGCGAACCTGAGCGAAATAGAGCATCAGCCGTTCGCTCAGCGGGCGCACGGTTTTCGTGCGAATGCGCTCCAGACTCCGCGAATGGCGGATCAGGTCCAGCACCCACGATCGGGGAGCCTCGGTGCTCTCGACCTGCTCCACCTTAAATTTTTGCGCCCATGCAATGACTGGACGCCAGATAAACTGGTCGAGCAGCACGATCACCGCAATCATGGTCGCGACGCCCCACAGGATGGACCGGGTGTCGCCCGCACTGGCCGCAGTCTGCAGATACGACCCCAGCCCGGGCAACCGGAAATCGCGCGAACCGAGCACAAACATCTCGCACGCCATGAGGAAAAACCAGCCGCCCGCAACCGACATCATGGAGTTCCACACCAGCCCAATCGCCGCGAAGGGCAACTCCATCTCGACGAAGCGCTGCCACCAACTGAAACGGTACGCCTTGGCCGCCTCCCGCATCTCGGTCGGAATGCTCTTCAGCGAGGCGTAAAAGCTGAACGCCATGTTCCATACCTGCCCGGTAAAAATCAGCAGGATGGCACCAGCCTCGACGCCAAGCTGCCTTCCCGGAAACAGCGCAACCATGGCGAGCATGACCGGAGGAAGAAAACTGAGGACGGGAATGGACTGCAGCACGTCGAGCAGCGGAATCATAAAGCGCTCGGCTCGCGGATTGTAGGCCGCGATGTATCCGTATACCAGCGTGAAGGCAAGGCTCAGCCCATAGGCGATGGTGATGCGCAACAGCGAGTATCCCGCATAGGCGGGCAGGGCCAGCGGGCTGCGGGAGATTTCGACCTCGGGCGTAAACGGACCCAGCCATGTTCGCCCCACCACCAGCACGCCGTAGAACAAAGCGATGCCCGCGCCGAACATGAGCAGGTCGGGCAGGTAGGAGATCTCGATGCTGGGAACCTGCGTCCACAAGCGGTACGCTGAGAATCCCCGCAGGCCCCCTGACTTTTTCATGTGGGTCATAGCTGGCGTTTTCAGGATTTCTGGGCCGGGGCTGAGTTAGTGTTCGCGGAAGCCGCGGCATCCGGCATCGCCGAGGCTTCGGCCTGTACCAGTTTGCCGTTGGCGCGATCATAGTCGAAAATCTCGGCATAGCGGCCCCAGTTCATAGCGGTCTCAAACTGGCGCTGCACTTCATCCTCGGCAAAGTGTTCGTCGAGAATGTCGTGGAAGAACTCGTCTGCCATGGAGTGATCCGACTTGCGTTTCAGAATGCTGTCAATCTGCTTCAGGATGGTCACATGCTCGAGCACCGCCTGGCGGAACAGCACTTTGCGCTGCTGAATATCGGCTTCGGCAAAGGCCACTCCCTGCGGCGTGATCTGCACGTCTCCCTCTTTCAGCCAGGCGAATCCCAGCAGCACGCAACCTTCGAGAATCGGAAGCAGGTCCTCGACGTCCATGACCAACTCCTCCGCCAGCCGGAATAGATCCTCGCGCCCGCCGCGATCGTGGAGCAGTTCGAGAAGGCCCGCGATTCCACCCACGCGCGCATGAGGCAGCATCTGATACCTGGTGGTGCGCACAGGAGCTTCCTGCTTCTTGAGCGCCTCTTTCGTCAGCCCGCCCAGACCGCCCGCCGGCAAAATGATCTCGGCCGTGCTCTCAGCATCCGGCAACGTGTGCTCTACTTCCGGTTCGGTCATGACTTTGTAGATATAGTCCACCAGTTCCACAAAACGCGCTGACTTGCGGTCCCGCGGATGCTTGAGGCGCACATTGAAGTCCGATCGCACCCGAGCCGGGTTCCTGCCCAGCACCATCACACGATCGGCCAGCATCACCGCCTCTTCAATGTTGTGGGTGACGATGAAGATGGCGCTGGTTGGCATCTTTTTGTTCAGCCAGAGTTCCAGCAGTTCACCGCGCAGATTTTCCGCGGTAAGAACGTCGAGTGCCGAGAAGGGCTCATCCATGAAGAGCACTTCGGGCTCAACCACCAGCGCACGCGCGAAGCCCACCCGCTGCTTCATGCCGCCCGAGAGTTCCTTGGGATACGCCGTCTCAAATCCGTCGAGACCGACGGTATCGAGAGTGCGCAGGGCGCGTTTACGACGCTCGACCGCGGGCACGCCCCGAGCTTCCAGCGGAGCTTCCACGTTTTCCAGAACCGTGAGCCAGGGAAACAGAGCGAAGCTCTGAAAAACGATGGAGACGTTCGGCATCTGGCCATCGAGCGGCTTGCCGTGCCAACAGATCGATCCCGCCGTCGGCTGCGAAAGCCCGGTCAGCATGCGCAGTAACGTGGACTTGCCGCAGCCGGACGGACCTAGCAGGGCGACGATCTTGCCCGGCTCGATCACCAGGTTGGTCGCTCCCACGACCTGGATGCGCGTGCCGTCCGCCTGCGGGTAGGACTTCTCGATCCCTACGGCCTCGATAATCGCTTCACTCACGCTCAAACTCCCGTACCCTCTATACACGATCTGCATGGAAGCGCAAAGCACGCTTCCTGTAACAGTCTGTTCACATCGGAATCATCGGCTAGGCAATGAAGCTGTCGTCCGCCGGACTGGCAAAAGGCTTGGGCAGGCGGTCGCTCAGTTCGGCGAGATGAGCCAGCTTTGCCGCCAGGTCCGGGTCGAGTTGCCCCGAATCGAAGCGCCACCGCCAGTTGCCGCCATGCAGGCTGGGCGTATTCATGCGAGCCTCTTTGCCCAGGCCAAGCACGTCCTGCAGCGGAATAATACTCAGGCTTGCGGCGGAACACTGCGCAGCCCTGATAAATGCCCAGTGGATGCCATCGTCGCAGCGGCCGAGATAACCCTCCGCATTGCGCTTTTCGTGTTCGGTCGCGCCGGACTGCCACCAGCCCACGACCGTGTCGTTGTCGTGCGTGCCCGTGTAAATGACCTTGCCTGCGGCCCGATGAGGCAGGTAGATATGCGCTCCTTCGTCCCCGAAACCGAACTGGAGCACGGCCATGCCGGGAATCTGGAGCCGGTCGCGCAGGGCATGCACTTCGGGAGTGATATAGCCAAGATCCTCGGCAAAAAAGGGCATTCCCCCCAAGGCCTGGCGCAGCTTCAGGAAGAAGTCGTCCCGCGGCCCATCCACCCAGCGCCCGTTCACCGCCGTCTCGTCGCCAGCCGGTATCTCCCAGAACTGGTCGAATCCCCGGAAATGATCCAGCCGGATGTAGTCACAGTTCTGCGTAGCCCAGCGCATCCGCTGGATCCACCAATCGTAACCGCGAGCCTTCATCACGTCCCAGCGGTAGAGCGGATTTCCCCAGCGCTGTCCGGTTTTGCTGAAAAAGTCCGGCGGTACTCCCGCCACTACTTCCGGCGCCAGCTTTTCGTTGAGGCGGAACAATTCCCGATGCGTCCACACGTCGGCGCTGTCGTGGTTCACAAAGATGGCAACATCGCCCACGATGCGAATGGCGCGATCGGCGCAATAGCGTCGCAGCGCCCGCCATTGTTCGTAGAAAGCAAACTGCAGCGCGCTGCGAATCTGGATGTCATCGGCCAGTTCTTTACGCGCCTTCGCGAGAGCCGGCGGCTCCTGACGAGCAAGGTCCTCCGGCCACTCATTCCAGCTTTTGAGCTTGTGCTTGGCACGGAGGGCATCGAACAGCGCGAAATCATCCAACCACCCGGCGTTCGCGACGCGGAACTTCTCCAGTCGCGCCCGGGCGTTCCCGGAGGCCGAGCCCAGGAAGCTGCGCGCCGCCTCGAACAGCAACGGCATCTTCTGCGCAAATACCTGCTCGTACTCAACCGAGCCGGAACTGGCCGTGAGTCCATCGAGCTTGGCGGGCGCGATCCAGCCGAGTTTCGCCAGCCGCTCCAGACTGATCAGCAGCGGATTGCCGGCAAAGGCCGACGTGGAAGAGTAAGGGGAATTTCCGTAGCCCAGCGGGCCCAGCGGCAAGACCTGCCACAGACCCTGGCGGGCGGACGCGAGAAAATCTACAAACTGGTAGGCCGCCGGACCAAAATCACCAATGCCGCCGCGGGAAGGCAACGACGTGGGATGCAACAGAATGCCTGCGGCGCGTGGAAAGGACATGTCACCGCCGCTACATCCCCTGCTCGCTTCCCGTGCGAGTCAGGGCTTTCATTTCTTCCTGGTTGATCTTGATCTTGCCCGACTTCTCCATCTGTTCGCGCAGACTGGTGACAAAAAGTCCGAACAGTTCCTGCTGCTTGCCCTGCAGCAGGGAGTCGCGAATCTGATCGCGCTTGGCGGCATAATCAGTGTCCGCGGGCGGCTGGTTCTCGAGCACGGCGATGACGACGGCGTTGGCGCCGCTGGTGATCGGACCGCTGATCTCCCCCGGCTTCATGGTGAAAGCCGCGGAGGCCTGTCCGGTCATCGAGCCCACGTCGGGGACCTGCCCGTCGGGCAAAACAAAGTCGCTGGTCTTCACCGTCGCACCCAGTTCCTTGGCAGCGCGCTTGAGATCATGTTCAGCCTTGGCGCGGTCCGACAACTCCTGTACCTTCTGCGCCAGCAGCGTGCCGGAGCGCTCGTTCTTGAACTCTTCTTCCACCCGGCTGTGAATTTCTTCAAACGTAGGCGTGGCCATCGGCTTCACGGCCAGCAACTGGAACACGACGATGCCCTGTGACGCCGGGGCAACATCGGGCGGCGACTTCTCCGCAGCGGTGAAGACCGCGTCCATGAACGATGTCGCCGGCCCCAGCCCAGGCAGGACATCCCTGCGTCCGAAAAACTCCGACGTGATCACGGGAACTCCCTGCGCCGCCGCGGCTGCATCCAGTCCCTCGGCCCGAGCCTGCTTCAGCAAGTCTTCCGCCTTACGCTGGGCAATTTGCTGCCCTTTCTGACGCTTGAGGATCGGCTCAATCTCGCTCTTGACCTCGTCGAGCGATTTCATGTGCGCTTCCTGCTTGTCATCCACGCGAATGATGTGGAATCCGTAGCTGCTTTTCACCAGATCGCTGATCTGGCCCTTGCGAAGCGAGAAGGCGGCCTTCTCGAACTCCGGCACGGTCTGGCCCTTGCCAATCCAGCCGAGCGATCCGCCCTGCTTGGCGCTGCCCGGATCCTCGGAGTATTTCGTCGCCAGATCCTCCAGCTTGGCGCCTGCCTTCAACTGCTTCAGCAGATCTTCGGCGCGACGCTGGGCCTCAGCCACGCCCTTGTCGTCCACTTTGCCGTCGGTTCCGGGCAGCGGCGTCTTGATCAAAATATGGCTGACCTTCACTTGTTCCGCCGTCCGGTACTGGTCGCGATGCTGATCGTAGTAAGCGCGTAAATCGTCGGCGTTGACCTGGACCCCGGCCTCCGCCTTGGCGGTGTCCACCAGCGCATATTTCACCTTGCGCTTTTCCGGAATGGAGTTCGCGTAGGTGTTCTTGTGGCTCTCGTAGAAGGCCTTGAGTTCTTCTTCCGTGGGATGCAGGCCTTTTTTGATGTCGTCCTGCTTGAGAACCGCGTACTCGAACTTGACCTTCGTATTCTGTTTGACGAACTGCTCGCGGATTTCGGATTCGCCCACGCTGGCGCCGCCGGAAATAAGTGCCTGCAGTTTGGTAAGGAGAATGTCCTCGCCCACCTCTTTCTCAAACTTGACCGGAGTCAGGTTCGCCCGCTGCAGCATGTCTTCATATTCCTGCTCCCCGATGAAAGTGCCGCCCGGGAAAAAAGTCGCGCCATAGCGCCCGTGTTGCAGTTCGTCTTTCACTTCCTCGTTCGTAACCCGCAGGCCCAAGCGGCTGGCTTCGGCCATCAGCACCTGGTGGGTAATCAGTTGGTCGGCCGCCCGCTGGGCGAAGAAAGGCAAAAGCATCGCCAGGTTGGCGCCGCCCTGCGGCATCTGCTGCTGCAGCATCATCTTGGCTGCCTGGCGAACTTCGTCGGCGGTGATGTCCCCACCGTCTACTTGGGCAACAACTCCCTTCGTGGGTCCGCCGAAGCTGTAGCCCGAGTTTCCACTGCTCGGCACCAAGTACCACACCATGGAAAGGCTGATGAGCAGGAGCAAGCCGCCGAGGAGATACTTCTTCACCGGGCCGGGGGTCTGCAGAAATCGAATCATCCTCTTGTCACTCCAGAGTAGAAAGGCGAATCGTTAATTATAAACTAGGCGGACGGCTTTGAAGTGCAGCGGAACAGGTTGGAAGGCGGCAAAGCCCGCAAACAAGGTCAGTGGGCGAGCGGTTGCAGGCACCTACTCTTCCTCAGGTGGCAACTCGAAATCAATCAGGTTGCCGCGGAAACCTCGCGTCTTGATGGCCCCAAAGCCAATGCCCGCCGCCATCCAGATCGCGCCCACAATCTTCGCGGGCCGACTCAGGTTGAGCCAGAGCAGCAGGCAAATCAGAAACCCCGCAAGTGGAAAGATAAAGTTTGTGATCTTCTTGTTCTGGTCCCGCACGAAGTACCGCATGAACGCGGCCAAGTTTACGCCCATGAAAGCGATCAGTGCACCGAAGTTTAGCATTTCGGCGCCCAGGCCGTAGCTGATCAAGAAGGCCCCCGCCAGCGCAATGACGCCGACGAAGATCACGTTGTTGCGCGGGACATGCCTTTTGGGGTCCACTGCGCCGAAGAACGATTGTGGCAGCGCCTTGCTCCGTCCCATGCCATAGAGCAGACGGGCGGCGCCTAGCTGCGCGCCCATGCCCGAACCAAAATTCGCCACTACCAGCGTGAATCCCAGGATGGCAAACATCGGGCCCCACGCCCTTCCCGCAACGAAAGTGAACGCGGTATCTGAGTTGGGAAAAGGCTCAGTTGCGGGCCAGATGAGCTGCGCTGCGTACACCTGAACCGCGGAGAGAATTCCGATCACGAGACAAGTGAGCACGGTAGCCAGCAGAATATTCCGTCGGGGATTCTCCGCTTCTTCCGAAAGGGTTGAGATGCCGTCGAAGCCGATGTAAGTCAGCACCGCAATCGAGGTGCCGCCCAATACAGCAGGGGTATTAAACAGATGCGGATCGTAGAATGGCCGCGTGAAGAACCCCGCGCCATCGTGGGGATGCCCGAAGATGTATCGCGCCGCGGTCACGAAGAAAATCGCGATGACCACACCCATGCCCGCAGCCAGCGCCGAATTGACCCGCGCCGAGGTTTTCACTCCCTGAATGTTCAGGCCCGTGAACACCAGCGCAAAGAACACAGCCCATCCCCAGTATGGAATTCCCGGTGCGAACACGTGCGCCTGCTGGCTGCACCAGATGATGCAGATCATGGGATTGAGCATGTAGTCCATCACCATGGACCATCCCGTAACGTAGCCAAGAGCGGGATTGATCTCCTGCCCAACGTAGGTGAATGCCGACCCGGCGCTGGGATACGCGCGCGCCATTTTCCCGTAGCTGATCGCGGTGAACAGCATGGCGACCATCGCGATCAGGATCGTGGTCACCACGTGTCCGTGGCCGCGGTCGCTGAGCACACCGAACACCGACATGGGCGCAACCGGCTGGATTACGATTACGCCGTAGAGGATTAAGTCCCAGAGAGTGAGGGTGCGGCGCAGCCGAGGCGCGGCAGTTGAAGGAGTGGAAGCGGTTCCCATGGGTCCGGCTATTGGATTATGGCAGGGGCAAAATTGTCAATATTAAAACGATTCCGTACCCGCTATCTCTGATCTCCGTAATCGAACCAGTACCCGCGCTGCTCGTTGCCCGACATGTGGCGCGTGTTGTACTCGAGAAGATAGTCCACGTGCGCGTCGTCGAGAGGGAAGGTTTTCTTAGCCGGATACGGATACTCACCCATACTGAGGAACGGCAGGGGTGCGACAAAGTTGCCTTCCGAGGCGTAGAAGTCCATGTCTTTTTCATAGCCGTTGGCGGCGAAGAAATAATCGCGCACCCAGCCCTTCGGCAGTGCGGGCAGATTCGACGGGTCGAAATCCAGGCGAACTTCGTCGCCCGATCCGAATACCGCCAGCTCGTCGTCGGCTGCGGTCAGCAGCGGCTTGACGTCGCCATAGCGTGTGTAGGTCCCTGCCGGCCGCGCGTAGGGGCCGGTCGCGCTGACCCTTTCGTAGATGTATTGCACATTGCCGGGGGGAGTGCCCTCGATCTTCAGCGGATATCCGTGAAATTCCAGATCGGCCCGCACCAGCGGGACCAGCGTCAGGCGCTGGGTCTCGCCCTTGCCACTGGAACTTTGAGCAGCACGGTTAATCAGAACGCTGTCCCAATACACCTGCAGGTTGGTCGTGATGCGGATCTTGCGCGTGCCCGGTGGCAGCTTTCCTGTGAGATCGGCAGTCATGGTGCGCGGACCGCCCGCCGGAAAACCCATGTCGTCAACCACGCGTTTCCACTTGCCGTTTCCGTCTTCCTTATTTCCAATCAGTGCTTCCACATACGGCGGGATCGCTTCGATTCCAGCCTGCGAAGCGGCGTACATGCTGTTCGCTGAAAAATATTCGACCTCACCGTGCAACAGCAGCCACAGCGGACCACCGCGGTAAGGCTCTCCCAGATCGAGCGTGAGGCTGTGCGGTTTGGCAAATCCCTGAAACTGCGTCAGCGCAAAATCGCCGAAGTAACGGTGTGCCAGTAGATCGGGTCGAACGTTGTGGCCGTGTTCATCCCACGCTCCCGCGGGCGGACGCGCGTCGCGGCTCGTCACGACTTTGAATTCAGGATATGGCGGATTCGACGCGAAATACTCGTTGGGATAAACATCCATATCCGCCGGATGATCCGCCGCGACCAGCCGCACCTGATCCAGATAGACAGCCTCTTCCAGCGGTTCCATAAAGCGGAAACTCAAAACTGTCATCGGTCGTCGGTCGCTGGTCGTTAGCACAACCTGGGCCGGGTGCCCCACCCTTGTCGCTGCGTTTTCTGCAGCGACAGGATGGGGACTTTGATTTTCTTTCTCCCGAATCATGTTGCGGTCAATCTTGATGAACTCAACAGGCCGCGGAATGTCGCGCTGGCCCGGCCCGACCCAGTGTCCGACCACGCCCGCGCCCAGCATGTCGGCGACAAATTCGTAGCGCTCGCCATTCCACACGAAGAGTGTGGGGCAGGAACTGCCGCGGCGGTCAATCTCAAGAAAGTTCTGCTGCCTGTCGCCCGCAACCTGGATTTCATCCTGCAACACACCGGTGGGCCACAGCATGCGCACGATGTCGGCCTCCTTGGCGTCGCCCAGGCCGACGGTAAGGTAGGGTGAGTTCTGCCCGAGATAGCCGTTGGAGCCGTAGATCTCGAACTTCTGCCGGTTGCCACCGGAGAAGACTTCGACCTTCGTGCCTATCGCTGATTTGTTGTCGTTCAGACCCTTCAGCGCGAGTCGCAGCCAGTGATTCTGGTTGCCGCCTTCATTGCGCAGCAGCACGGCAGGCCCGTGGTTCTGCGTGATGAGCAGGTCAACGGCGCCGTCGTTGTCGTAGTCGCCGGTAATGATGGCGCGCGGTTCTTTGAGCTGGATCTTGTCGAGGCCGACATCGGCGGTGACATCTTTGAAACCATCGGGCCCAAGGTTGCGGAAGAGTCGAACTTCGCCCTTTCCGTCTTTCGTTTCGCCGACGGCGACGAGGTCCACCCAGCCGTCGTTGTCGTAGTCGAAGGCGGCAACGCCGAAGGCGCGGGCCCAGTTGGTGTCGGGTAGTTTCACTTGATCGAACGATTTGCCGTGATTATTGCGCCAGAGGGTGAGGCCGGATTGTCCCGCCTGCGTGAACGCAACATCCATCCAATCGTCATGGTCAAAGTCGAGGACCGCAACGCCGACGACCCCCTGACCGGTCGTGATATCGTTCCACCACAAGTGTCGCTTGAATTCTCCCTCGCGCGGATTCTCGAGCATTACCGGCGCCATTCCAGCTACAACTAGGTCCACGGCTCGGTCATTGTTGTAGTCTGTCCCGATTGCATTTGTGCTCGGGGAGCTATCCAAGCCGCGAGACGGGGCTACCTCTTTGAAGGTATGGTCACCGTTGTTCCTGAACATCCTGCTGGGTACGAATATTGTCTCCCCATCTTTGCGCGGCCCAGGACCCGGCTTTATACCCTGGGCACTGACGTACAGGTCGAGGTCTCCGTCATGATCGTAGTCGACAAAAGTCATGCCAACGCTAAATAGGTCGTCGTATATATCGCCCTTGATGCCCGCAGCTTCCGTGACATCCTTAAAGGTGCCGTTCTTCTCGTTGTGGAATAGATGAATTCGTCGAACAGACCCAGTGGCGAGGGTCGGTCGGGGCTCGGCATAGTTGACGTTGATGCCTATATCAGTGGCCCCATCGTTGTCGTAATCTCCAGCCACGCAGCTTAGACCGTGCAACGTCGGATCAAGCCCCGCTGTCTTTGTCACGTCTTCATACTTCCCCCCGAGGTTGTGCAGCAGAGCCACGCCACCTTCCGGCCCGTTGTCTGTAAGAAGAATGTCAATTCGTCCGTCGCCGTCGTAGTCAACAAAGCACGCGCCCGGTCCAAGGGGGGAAACGCGGACTTCACTCGTGCGGGGCAAGGGTCTGGAAACTATCCCCGCCGCCTTCGTCACGTCCACAAATCGCACCTTAATCTGCGCCGGCGCTTTCAACACTGCTGACGGCGACTCGACCGCGCGCGAATACTGGCCCTGTTCGCCGTAAGCCAGGCTCATGGGGGCGCCGATTTTGTTCTGCGTGATGTACTGGAATTTCTTGAGGTGTTCGCGGGCGTGGTCTACGTCGGCGGATTGCTGGTACGCTCGCGACAATCCGAATTCGGCCGAGGCGTGCAGCGGATTCAGTTGCAGCGCGCGCTGGAAGGACTCAATGCCCTGCGGAAACTGCTTTGCCTGCACGTAAGCGCTGCCCAGGAAATACCAGGTGTCGGCGTCGTTCGGGTCAATCTCGGTGACGCGCTTGAACGCATCAATCGCCGCCGGCGCGTCGCCGGTGTTCTTGGCCAGCATCCCGAGGCTGTACCACGCGTTCGGGTTTTTTGGGTCCTGCTTGAGCGCATCTTCGAACGCGGCTTTGGCTTCGTCCACTTTCTGCAGGTTTAGATAGGCGACCCCCTGGTTCAGCCGCGCGATCGCCAGGCTGGGATCAGCTTCCGACGCCTGCTGGAACGCCTTCAATCCCTTCTCGAAAAGCTGCTGGTTCATGTAGGCCGCGCCAAGATTGTTCAGCCGTGCGGCTTCCACAGGGTTTGGCTGGGACGCGGGAGTGAGCAGGCCGATGGCGGCCAGAGACGCAGCGACAAACGCGACAAACAGTTTCAGATTCATCTATTTAGAGATTTAACCACAGAGGGCACTGAGGAACACAGGGTTGCCGTCGCTATTTCGCGTACGCATACGGCACGGAGTAGGCGCGGGCGCTAACAATTCCCTTCCCTTCCTGCACCGTGACGGTCTGTCCCGCGTTGATGTTCGACAGCTTGTCCATCTGCCCACTGGGCCACTGGATCTCAACGCTGTCGGCTTTGGTTTGCGAGCCCAGGCCGAAGCTCAGCACCAGTTCGCTCTGCGCCAGATAACTCGAACCGGAGCGCAGCATCTTCCACTGCTTGTCGCAGCCAGCTGCTACGCGGACGACCGCGCCGATGCCGTCACGATTCGACTTCGTGCCCGCCAGTTTGAGGCGGAGGCTGTGATTCGTCCCACCTTCGTTGCGGAATAGGTACGCAGGGCCGGCATTGGTGGTGAGCAAAATGTCGAGGAAGCCGTCATTATCAATGTCGGCATAAGCCGCGGCCCGCGCCACTTTTGGCGCGGCAAACGCGCTGCCCATCTGCGTCGTGACTTCCTGAAACTTGCCTCCTCCGAGATTGCGGAATAGGTGTGGCGGTTCCGCATAGCTGACGCGCTTCTGCACGCGCTCGATTTGATCTTCGATGTGGCCGTCGGCGACAAAAATATCCTGCCAGCCGTCGTTATCGTAATCGAAAAAGAAGCAGCCGAATCCCAGCGTAACCAAGGTGGCCCGGCCGACTTCCGATTGCGGAGCCTCGTCCACGAACAAGCCGTTACCCTCGTTGTGATAGAGCGACACCATCTGATTGGCGAAATTGCTGATGATGACGCTGGCGTGGCCGCTGCGGTCGTAGTCGGCGGCGTCGGCGCCCATGCCGGCGCGCGCCACGCCGTCTTCACTGAAGCCGATGCCGGCCGCGACGCCACGCTCCTCAAAGGTTCCATTCTGTTTGTTGAGGTAGAGCTTGTTGGGCTGCGTGTCGTTGGCGATCAGAATGTCGGGCCAGCCATCGCCGTTGTAGTCGAGAATGGCGATGCCCAGGCTCTTCGACGTGGGATCACCCAGTCCGGCCTTCTGCGTCGCATCTTCAAACTTGCCGCTACCCAGATTGTGCCACAGCCGCACAGACGTGCCTTTGTACGATTCCGGGGTGCAGTAGGACTTGTGCGCGCCGTCGAGCGTGCAGTAGAGATCGCCCTGCTCGCTCCACTGCACGTAGTTTGCAACCACCAGATCGAGCTTGCCGTCGCGGTCGTAGTCCACCCAGGCCGCGCTGGTGGAAAATTCGTTCGGCCCCCACATCCCAGCCGACTTGGTCACGTCGGTGAACGTGCCGTTGCCGTTGTTATGAAACAGATGGCTCTGTCCCAGCGCCGAAACGAAGATGTCGTCGAAGCCGTCGTTGTCGTAGTCGCCCACGGCCACGCCGAATCCGAACATCGGCACCGCCAGGCCCGCCTTCCGTGTCACGTCGGTGAACGTGCCGTCGTGATTGTTATGGTAAAGCTTGAGCGTGGTCGCGCCGCCGTGAGGATGTCCCGGGAAATCATCTCCATTGATAAGAATGACGTCGGGATATCCGTCATTGTCGTAGTCAATGAAAGCGCAGCCCGGCCCCATCGTTTCGGGCAGCCATTTCTTCCCGAAGGCGCCGTTGTTATGGGTAAAGTGGATGCCGGCCTGCGCGGTGATGTCGCGGAAGTGGACAGTCTGGGCGAAGCTTGACGCCGCAAGCAAGACCAACATCAACCACGGAGACACGGAGGCACGGAAAGCAACAGAAAACAGCGATCCTCCGTGTCTCCGTGACTCCGTGGTGGACTTTCTGCCGGGAAGGGGCATTTACTCGGAAGCTCCTGGAGAGGTCGTGGACGCCACCCTGGTTTTGCGGACAGCCGAGGCGGCTGTCCCTACGCGTTTCGTAGTAAGGCCCGGCAGCGCTACCGAGACATGTTCATGCACGGCCTGGCGCTCGTTGTTGTCTTCCGGATGACGCTGGCGATACGAGCCGGTCAGCGCCTGAGAGGATTCATCGGCCTTGAACCGCATGTAGCGCGCCTGATGCTCCTTGGCCAGTTTCTCGTTGCCCAGGCCGTTGTAGCAGAGCATCAGGTTATAGTGCGCCTGCAAATCCTCGGGGTCAATCGCCAGCACCGAGCGCAGGACCTTCACCGCTTCCTCGTACTTGCGCTGCAGGAACAGGACGCGCCCCAAATCGTTGATCGCGACACGGTCGCGCGGATACTGCGCCAGAACTTTGCGCAACCGCTCGGCCGCGCCATCATAGTTTCCATCCGAGCGCAGCACCTTGGCGTAGAAGAAATTGGTACGCGCAAGATCCGGAGACAAGGCCAGAGCCTTCTCCAGTACGGCGCGCGCCCGCGCCATGTCGCCCTCCTGCACCGCGCAGCGGCCAAGGTTGACCCAGCCGTCAGGATTGTTTGGGTCAGCCTCGGTCACCTTCTGGAAGGCCGCGGCCGCACCTTTCAAGTCTCCCTGTAGAAACAGGCCAATGCCATAGTCGTTCCAGCGCTGCCACTCTTCTTTGCGGACGATGGTCTTCGGCTCGGCCGCGGGAGCATTGTGCGCGACCACCGGAAGTGTGACTTCATTTTCCGCAATCGTGACGATCGGCAGGTCGGGGACCTTCTCTTCTTTTGCGGACACACCGCTCAGCGATGCCGTGAAGACGGTCAGACGGTCGTCATAATCGGGCGAAACAGAGCCTGGCGGCGCACTCGGATCAGGCTGACCCACGAAAGATTCCTGCGTCCCAAACCAGGAGAACTTCCGGTAGCACAGCCGCGCGTGCAAGGTGATCTTGCTGCCCGCGTTTTCAGGGACGAGCATCCGATAATGCACGGTATCGGCCGCGCCTGGAGGAATCAGCCGGACATACACCACCGCACGCGTGGCAAACGCGTTGCGCTTGTTGATGGGATTGCCGTGAGCATCAATTTGCAGGGAACGGTAGAAGTGCGCGCCTTTTTCCACCGGCCCGTGACCGTTGTCCGCGACCATGCCGCTCCAGAAGACCGTCTGGCCCTTGTCATCCGTCCCCTTGAGTTCGAGCCAGGTGTCGTAGGCATCCACCGTTCCGCCGGGGAAAAAGTGGCCAACCTTCTTCGTGCGCACGACCACATCCACGCGTACGGTGTCGCCGCGGCGCAGAGATGGCTGCACGCGGTTCAACGGCGCCGTAACCGGAGCGGCTTCCCCTCCGGCCTCGCCTGTAATCTTGCTCTCGGCTTCTTCTCCCACGGCAAACGTCGTGGAAAGTTCCGACTGAGCCGCTGCGCCGGGCTTCAGTGGCGGCTGCGCCGGCGACAGCGCGAAAATATCTACGGTCAGCGCGCCATTCTTCAGGAAATCTTCCGTCAGCTTCAACTGCGCCGCGTCTTCGTTGGCCGTCGGCAGCGCCGTGTTGGCCGCTGGGAAACGGTGCGAGTGCACGAAGCCGTTGATGTTCCCCTGGTCCTTCGAGGCTTCCTGCGGCATGTGACAGTCGGCGCACTGCTGGGGCTTGGGAGGATAGTAGAACGACCGTGCTCCCTGCCCCGACACTCCGCTGGCCTGCCAGTTGTCGTACTCGTTGAATCCGCGGAACCAGCGGTAGTTGTTGACCGGCACGTCGAGGTGAACTTTGTGACAAGACGAGCAGAACTCCGGCGTCTGGTCTTTCATGAAGGGCTTGAGGAACACGCGCCGGTGCGGCTCGGGATTCAGCTTGATCACAAAATCATGCAGCGCCCGCGTCACCGGATTCTGCGAAGCTGCCAGTTCGTGCAGCTTGGGATATTCCAGATAGAAATCGCCCTGCCCCATGGTGCTCTTCACGTCGGCGATGGCGTGGCACATCATGCAGCCCAGTCCCGCCTGCGACTCGGGCCGATGGACGATTTGCTTGATGGGAGTATCAATCAGCCCGCTGTAAAGCAATGCCGGATCGTGGCAGCCGGCGCACCATCGCGAAGGCTTGGTGCCGACCGTATCCTGCATGTACTCGACCGACTTGCGGTACCACTGGTTGTTGAACGAAGAAAAATGGTGCGCCGAACTGAACCACTGGTTGTAGATATCTTCGTGGCAGCGCTTGCAGGAATCGGACTCCATGAAGAACTTGCTGGGAATTCTCTGCCCGCCATATACCTGCGCCGAACTGGGGAAGAACTTACCGTCTTGACCGTCACCTTCCCCGTTCATGTTGTCGGGAGGCATGGCGGGATTCTCGATGCGGCCATGCGTCCGCCAGCTTTCGCGCACGTAGCGCGCGCCATAGCCAACGCCCGCTATCGCGACGAGACAGATCGCCGCGCGCACGGCAGCTGAGCCGACACTTGTTTCCGACGATGCGGGCTCCGACGACCTGCGCCTGTCCCACCGATCCGCGATCAGCAAGCCGACGCCGGCGAGCGAAATCAGAACGTGAAAATCCAGCTTCTTCAGTTCCGGCCGCAGCGTCCCGGTCTTCAGCAAAATGAGTCCAAAAACCGCTCCGGCAGCGATCAGCAACCAGCCAGCGCGGGAGGAAAAACTCCCCGTGCGCAGCAGCCGGAACAAGGCAGGAACCAGCAGAATCGCAGCCAACACGCCCACGGCCGCATGCAGCAGGACTACGCCAGCGTAGAAGATGGTCGCCTGCGGAAAGGTGTAGAGATATACGGCGGATACTGTCAGGAAGAGCGCGGCCCACGACAGGGCGCGGCTGAGGAATCCCTTAGATGTCGGCATTTCCTGCATGTGTTTGACGCTTGATCGTGACGAAACTGGAATCAGCCCCACAGTGGCTGAAATCAAGCGCCAACAACCATATACAGGCGGGCCTGCAACGGGAATAATGCAAAAATACTACCGGTCGGCCGGCGGCTTTCAGCTGATCGGCGGGATTTTCCACGCCCCGCACTCCTGCTCCAGCGCGGCAGCGACGGCCAGAACCTGCTCCTCTTCCCACGGCCGGCCGACGATTTGCACGCCGATGGGCATGCCTTCGGATTCAGCAGCGACGGAATGGCTCACAGGCACAACGGCTGCGGGATTGCCCAGTAGATTGAACCATTCCGTGTAACTCCATGCGTCGAGATACTCCACGGTCTTGCCGTCAATTTTCCAACGGCGCTCTCCATGGCGAAAGGCAGGGATCGCGGCCGTCGGGCACAGCAGAATCGGATACTTCCTCATCTGCGCCAAGAATTGCGCGCGCAAAACGTCCCGGCGAATCCACGCGTCGAGCAGCGACTCCCCACTAAGCGGTGGTTCGGCCGCGGACCATTCGAGGAATTGCCTCAGGATCCGGCTGAGATCGCCCTCGCGGCCATGGAACAGCGGGCCAATCATCATCCCGCCGGCTGTGACGAAGAACCTCTTCCACAGCAACCGCGCTTCCTCCAGGCCATCGGGACGAAACGGCTCGACTTGAAATCCAGCGCCCGCCAAGGCTTCTGCGGCGGTCCTCACGGCCGCGCGAGTTTCGGCAGTGACGGGCGTGCGGCCATCGTCCTCAAAATAGCCCACTCTCAGCTTCTTTACTTCGTCATCGCTTGGCCAGCGCAGAGGCACGGGGGCGGCGCAGGTGTCGCCGTCATCCGGGCCCTGCATCACTTCGAACAGAGCCCTCACGTCAGCCACTGTGCGCGCCATGGGACCGACCACGCCGATCAGCGCAAACGGCCCGCCGGACGCGGGAAAGTGGCCGGTCGAGGGAATACTCCCCGGCGTGGGTTTGAGTCCGCAGATGCCGCTGAAGTGGGCGGGCACGCGGATCGAGCCGCCGCCATCGCTGCCCACTCCGCCGGCCGACATTCCCGCGGCAATCGCCGCCGCTTCCCCGCCGCTGGAGCCGCCCGGGGTACGAGCGAGATCCCACGGGCTGTTGGTGCGGCCGTAGAGCAGGTTGTCGGTCTCCCAAGCCATCAGAAACTCCGGAGTATTGGTCACGCCCAGCACGATTGCGCCCGCGTTACGCAACCTCGCCACCAAGGGCGCGTCCTCTGCGGGAACGAATCCGGCGCGCAGCCGCGTGCCCGACTCGCAACGAAAACCAGCGACTTCCACGGAACTCTTGATGCTGATGGGAACGCCGTGCAGCGGGCCAAGGCCTCTGCCGCTCATCACGGCATCCTCCGCGGTCCGAGCTTCGCGGCCAACCCGCTCCGCGTCTACGTGTACGAACGCGTTCAACCTGGGATTCAATCTCTCGATTTTCGCCAGATGGGCGTCGGCGAGTTCGACCGGTGAGATTTTCTTCTCGCGGATGTGCTGCGCCATGGTCACGGCGGGAAGGAATGTGAGATCAGTCATGGGCGATTCGAGTCAGCTCTCCTTCGTGTTACTTCGTGCCCTTCGTGGTTGAGGGGCTTTTTGCCGTCATCGCGCGATCCAGAGCGAGCTTCTCCTCCGCGGCCAGCGGGCGGTATGCTCCCTTCGCCAACTTGCCCAACTGCAGTGGCCCGATTGACACGCGCACCAGTCGGAGCACTTCCACTCCCTGCGCCTCCAGCATGCGTCGAATCTGCCGGTTCTTGCCTTCGTCAAGCGTGATCTCAAGCCAGCAGTTTTTCTCGCCCGAACGCAGCAAGCATGCCCGCCGGGCCCGCAGGAATTTTCCGTCTTCACTTTTCACTCCCTGGGTGAGCGTCGCGGCGATCTGCTCGCCCGCAACCGACCCGACATGCACGTGGTAAGTCTTCTCCAGATGGGTTGCCGGCGCCGCCACACGCGCGCCCCACTCCGAATCATTGGTCAGCAATATCAGACCCTCGCTCGCCTTATCCAACCGGCCCACAGGAGCGACCCACGGAAGGGCGCCACCCGCCTTCTCCAGCACCGAGTACACAGTCTCGCGTCCCTTTTCATCGGAGGCCGTCGTCACTAGACCACGCGCCTTGTTCATCATGAGATAAACCTCTCGCTGCGGCTCGATTGCCACCCCATCCACCGTGATGCGGTCCTGATCCGCGCGTACCGGCGTCTCGGGATCGCGTCGCACTCCACCGTTCAACCGCACGCGGCCAGTCCGAATCAACTCCTCACCCCGCGAACGAGAGCAGTAACCCAGCTTCGAGAGCATCCGAGCCAGGCCAGTGCGCCCCGTAGGTTTCATAGGTTTCCCCGTCATCGGTTGATGTTAACTGAGGTTTGATGAACCATGAAGAACTCAGCTGAATATCATCCCGAGCGAAGCGAGGGACCTGAGTGTTTGCTTGTGCCCGGAGTCTGCCGCCGCGCGAGCAAGAACCTGGATCCCTCGCCTTGCCCGGGATGACAAACTGTCAGGAGCCATGCACAATACAGCAGCACTTGATAGGATGTTAATCGTCGGCTACTTGCAAGGAGTTCCCATGGCCCACCAGCATCCTCCCCGCTTTCTGAAGATTGTGGACGACGCCAAGACGCGGGTGCGCGAGACCAATGTCAGCCAGGTCAAAGCGCGCATGGATCGCGGCGAGAAGTTCCTGCTGGTGGACGTGCGCGAGGAAAGCGAATTCGCCAAAGATCACCTGCCCGGCGCCATCCACCTGGGCAAGGGCATCATCGAGCGCGACATCGAAGCGCGTGTGCCGGAGCTTAACGCTGAGATGATCCTCTATTGCGGCGGCGGCTTTCGCTCCGCCCTGGCCGCCGACAACCTGCAAAAAATGGGCTACACCAACGTGATCTCGATGGACGGCGGCATCCGCGACTGGCGCGAGAAGGGGTTTCCGCTGGTCAAGGGGTGAGAGGGCAGTTCGCAGTCGTCAGTCATCGCCCGATGATTTTCGAAGTATCGCTCTTCCTAACTTATGAATGCTCGCATCTTCTTCTGGTCGCTTACGTCGGCACTCGCCGGATTCCTTTTCGGTTTTGACACGGTCGTCATTTCCGGCGCCGAAAAGACAATTCAAGCGCTTTGGGGACTGAGTCCCGGTCTGCACGGCATTGCCATGGCCTCGGCTCTTTACGGCACTGTGGTCGGTTCCCTGCTCGGCGGCTGGCCCGCGGACCGGTTCGGACGCAAAGCCACGCTGCTCTGGATCGGCATTCTTTACTTTGTGGGAGCGGTAGGCTCAGCTTTGGCGCCAAACGTTGCCGTTTTCATCATCGCGCGCGTCATCGGCGGGCTGGGCATCGGCATCTCGACCGTGGTCGCGCCCATGTACATCTCGGAGATCGCTCCGCCGAAGCATCGCGGACGGCTTGCCGGCATGTTCCAGTTCAACATTGTCTTCGGCATCCTGATCGCCTTCGTCTCCAACGCGCTGCTCGCCGGCATCGGCGAAAACGCCTGGCGCTGGATGCTGGGTGTGGCCGCGTTTCCGTCGTTTCTCTACGCTCTGTTCTGCTTCGGCCTCCCCGAAAGCCCACGTTGGCTGCTGAGCAGGAAGGGCGATCGCGAAGCCGCTCTGCAGGTGCTGCAACGGATCGAACCCGAGGATTCGCCAGCTGAAATCGCGGCCGAGGCCGACGAGATCCTGGCCGCCGCTTCGGCGGAAGGCTCCTTCGGACATTTCTGGACGATGCGCCTTCGCAAGCCGATTATGCTCGCCATCCTGGTTGCCTTCTTCAACCAGATGTCTGGCATCAACGCGATTCTCTACTTTGCACCGCGCATCTTCGAACTTACCGGACTGGCCGCGAAAGCCGCTCTGCTGCAATCCATCGGGATTGGCGTCACCAACCTCATTTTCACTTTTGTTGGCCTCTGGCTGATTGATAGGCTGGGCCGACGTACCCTCCTCTATATCGGATCGTTCGGCTACATCACCTCGCTCGGCCTGGTGGCCTGGGCCTTCTTTACCGGTCATTTGTCAATCGTGCCGGCTTGCATCTTCGCGTTCATTGCCGCCCACGCCATCGGCCAGGGAGCCGTCATTTGGGTGCTTATCTCGGAGATATTCCCCAACCGTCATCGCGCGGAAGGTCAGACCCTCGGCAGCTTTACCCACTGGATCTTCGCGGCCCTGCTCACAACTTTCTTTCCAAAGATGGTCGTCGCCTTCCCGCCCGGTTACGTTTTCTCGTTCTTTGCCGGCATGATGGTTCTCCAACTCATCTGGGTAAAGACCATGGTTCCGGAGACGAAGGGTGTGCCGCTGGAACAAATCCAGAAACAACTTGGCATCGAATAGGGTTACGATTCTCTCAAGCGAAAGCACCAGCGTCCTGCTTCTGGTAACTTCTAGCACTGCAGTTCCTGGAAACTAGCGGCGAGTCTGTATCTTCCCACTGACTCCTTCTGGTGGCCGGCGGGGGCAAAAATGACTGCTGCGGATCGCGCTCTGAATTCTTCTCAAGTCGTCAACATCGAGGATTTGCGCCGGGTTGCCTGGCATCGCGTTCCCAAGTCCGTCTTCGACTATCTGGATGGCGGCGCGGAATCCGAGCTCACGCTCGCGGAAAACTGTCGTGTCTTTCGCGATGTGATTTTCCGCCCCCGCGGAGCTGTGGACGTTGGCGCTTGCGACCTGACCACCCAAGTGCTTGGCCACAAACTCTCCTTTCCCGCGATGCTCGCGCCCGTGGGCTACAGCCGCTTGATGCATCCCGGGGGCGAGGTGGCCGCGGCCGGCGCGGCCGGCGCAGCGGGCACCGGATACATTCTTTCCACCATCTCTGGCCACAAGCTGGAAAACGTGAAGGCCGCATCGTCCGGTCCTGTGTGGTATCAGCTGTACCTGCTCGGCGGCCGCGAAGCCGCTGAGAGCGCCCTCGACCGCGCCCGTCGCGCCGGTTTCTCTGCTCTGGTGCTCACCGTGGACACTCCCGTAGCGGGCATGCGCGAGCGCGACCCCCGCAACGGCATGAAGGCGCTGATGGGCACCTCGCTGTTCGCGAAAATCCCTTACCTGCCGGAGTTTCTCGCCCATCCCGGCTGGCTGGCTTCGTTTCTCCTCGACGGCGGTATACCCAAACTGGAAAACATCGTCATCCCCGGCCAAGGGCCGATGCAACTCGTGGACGTTGCGGCGGCCCTGGCCCAGGCTACCGTGACCTGGGAAGATTTGCGCTGGATCCGCGCAGTGTGGTCCGGGCCGATCGTAATCAAAGGGATTCTGACCGGCGACGATGCCCGGCGCGCGGTGGACGAAGGCACTGCCGCGGTCGTCGTCTCCAACCACGGTGGCCGCCAGCTCGATTCCGTCTCGCCGACGCTGCGCGCCCTGCCCGAAGTCGTCGCCGCTGCCAACGGCCGGCTCGAAGTGCTCATGGACGGTGGAATCCGCCGCGGCAGCGACATCGTGAAGGCCATCTGCCTGGGGGCCCGCGCTGTTCTGGTTGGCCGGGCTTATGCCTACGGACTCGCTGCGGCAGGCCAACCCGGTGTTACCCGCGCCATCGAGATCTTGCGCTCCGACGTCGAACGCACCCTCCGGCTGCTCGGCTGTCCTTCGGTGGCAGCACTGGATCGCACCTACATCGAAGCGCCCTCATCTTGGAAGGTAGGCTGACGGCAGCGCCGTTACGAAAACGGAACAGACAGACACCGGGTGGCTAACGCATCGAGAAAGTGTCACCTCTTCTGGGAAAGCAGCCAGGCCAACGGTCCGGAGCCGTTTGTCCTCTTGCTGTGCATGGACTTGGCATCCGCTGTCTGACGTCATCCGCGCCGGACTTTCACCGTGAGTGTTCTATTTTTGGAACAAGATCAAGAAGTTGTTGCCACCTCTGCCGGTCTTGGCTTATGGTGCCGCCACCGTCTCAGCCCTGAAAACATAGTCGTTCCGCAATTCCTTTCTAGGGGCTCTGCAGTGAGTAATTAGACATCCGAATCAGGAGGCGTCCGCGATGAGCAATCCTCGAAACGGCGGATTTAAGCTGGATACAGTCATTGATGGAAGCGCAGTAAAGCACGCAGCCGGCATCGCTGCGCCGTTAGCTGGCGGAGCCGCAGCGTTAGCCGCGGCCGCTGCGGTCACAGCCACAGCAACCAAGCCCGGGAAAGAACGCTGGCCGGTAAAGACGGGGACGGACCAGGACATTGGCCAGGTCAATACTAAGGGGGTGGTCAAGACCACCGTGGAAGAGATGTGCAGCATTCCCCGGCCCTCGGACATGAACCCGCCCACGCAGGACTTCTCGGTTTACCAGGACACTCGCTCCGAGCCGGTCGAAACCACGGTATGGCAGCTCGATGCCACGGTGACCGCACTGAAGCTGGAGGCGGACGGCGACTATCACCTGGTTCTACAGGGCGAAACCGCCAAGACGATGATCGGTGAAGTCCCCACGCCCAAACCGCCTTTCGTGAAAGCCACCAGCCCTTTCCTGCCTTATGTCAAGAAGGCCCGGGCAGCGGTGGATGCGGCGCTCGGACAACATGTTAAAGCGGCCCAATTTGCCCAGTTCGGCAAGACCCAACTGCCGGTTGGCGCATCGTCGCAGCCCGCCTCACTTAAGGCAACCTCTCTCGCCCTGCCAACCGCGGGCGACGATGGCGGGCCCCAGGCAACCTTTGAGATCAAGATTCCTCAGCGCAAGGTAACGGTCACCGGCGTCGGATTCTTTGACCGGGTCCACGGCCAAGCAGGAGTATGTCTGCTGAATGGCATTGAATTGCATCCGATCCTGGATATTGTTTTTCATTGATTGCGGTCAGACAACCTTTGCTGCAGGCATTTTCAGCGACGTACCTGGCCGTCCTTCTGGCTGAACTGGCGGGCGATCGTTCCTTGTACGCGGCCGCATCGCTCACCCGTCGCTACCGGGCGGCTTTGGTGTACTGCGGAATCTCTCTTGCCTTCTGTTTGAAGGCGGGGATCGCGGTGCTGTTTGGCAATTGGGTGGCTCACCTGCCCTCGAGCCTGGTGGGATGGGCCAGTGTCGGGACGTTCTTCGTTTCCGCGATCATTGTCGGATGGAAGAAGCCGGAGATCGAACACACTGACGATGGCTCTGCCACTTCTTCTTTGTTGGTCTGCTTTGCCACCGTCTTTCTCACGGAATGGGTGGACGCGGGGCAGCTCACCACCGCTGCCATGGCAGCGCGGTTCGGGTCTCCTGTAGCAGTCTGGGGAGCTGCCACGATCGCCCTCATGACTAAGGGTCTGCTGGGAGTCACGGTCGGCGCCGAGCTTGGCCGCCGGCTTCCTGGCAGCGTGTGGCGCGTGGTGGGCGCCGGTTCGCTGACGTTCCTGGGCGTGCTGACCATGCTGGATCAGATCCACCGCTAGTCCGCGGGGAATGCACGAGGGCCTGAGCTTCGCTACCGGGTCGTACAATGGCGGCAGAGCTCGTGGAACCAGAAACAGGAAACGCAGGATGGGAATATGTCTAGTCAAGACGCAGCGCTAGATCTCGCAGGCAAAGCAACCTTTGTTTTTCAAGGCACCGTGCTCAAGGTCAAGGCCGCCAACTTGCCCGAAGTGAAAGACGTTGACAACACAGTTGTGGTCAAAGTGACTGGGGTGTTGCAGTCGCCGGCGATGTTTCAGAAGTCCGAGGGAAAAGAAATCACCGTCAGGCTCGGTCCAGGTCAGAGTGTCAAGGCAAAGCAAAACGCCGTTTTCTACACCAACGGCTGGATCATGGGGCAGAAGGGATTCGCCGTTCAATCGGTTGGGATCCAACCCGCCGCGGCACTGTCACGATCCCTGCAAACGTCACGGACTCCGACGCAACGCCTGGCGGATCAGACTCTGACCAATCGCCTCGCCACCGCCGACTCGGTGGTCTCCGGTCGTGTCACCAGTATCTCCGAACCGGGCGCTCTTGAAACCACGGCGAAAGTCATGGGCGCAACTTCACCCATCCCCCCGGGTCGCATCAGCGAGCACGATCCGAAATGGCGGGATGCCGTCATTGAAGTCCAGGAAACCCACAAAGGCGATCCCACTATCAAGAAGGTCGTGATCCGCTTTCCGAGCAGTGACGACGTCCGCTGGCACAAAGCTCCAAAGTTCTCTCCGGGCCAGCAGGGGACCTTCATCCTGCACAAGGCAGTTCCACCCGGTGAACCGCAGGTCGGACACACCGTCAGCCTGAAGGAAGCAGGATCTCCAGAGGCTTACACCGCGCTGCATCCGGAAGATTTTCAGCCGGTGCAGAAACACGATGAGATCAAGGCGATGGTTAGCAATCTCGCGCCGGCCAGGAAGAAGTAGTCAGATCATCGGCAGGTGAGTTTATGGTTGCAAAGAAAAAAGCAATCCGGGGAGCAACGCTACGAAAAGGCAAAAGCAAGCGCAAGGGCGCCGCTCCTGCTCTGGCGAATGTGCTGCTGGTCAACATGATCCCGCAGTCGCTGAGTGCCGAAGAAAATCAGGACAGCGAGCCCTGTCTCGCCGTGAATCCTGCCAATCCCCAGCAGATCGTGGCCACTGCCTTTACGCCCGACCCCATGGGCGGACCGCTGGCCCCAGTCTACCTCTCCAATGATGGCGGAAACAGTTGGTCGCTGCAGTCCATTATTCCCAGCCAGGGCCCGGACACCGGCACAGGCGACATCACTGTCGGCTTCGGCCAGCAGAATCTCTACTCCGGGATCCTGAAGCTCCCGGGAGATTTGCTCTTCAAATGCCTTGCGGGCGGCGAATCCCTCGTCTCTTACGCCAATGGATGTCGTTGGCAGCCGACAGCAAGTGGACCAGCCTTTTGTGCACGCCTTCTCGAACGCCGGCAAAGACATCGTCTGCATCGGCTTGAACGACCTGGGTGTAGCCGGTGGCCAGACGGCCACCATTGATAGGGCGCTCGACGGGAACGCAGCGCCTCCGGCATTTGTATCCGTGCGCATCGAAACACGCAGCACCGGCACGGCTGGGCAGAACGGCCCGCAGATTCGGCCAGCCTCGGCGGCGGACGGCACCGCTTACGCCGCGTTTTACGGATGGCGGTCCTTCGATCGGAACAGCGGCAGTGTCACGGCGGACGTCGTGGTCGTTCGTGACGATCCCGGCGGCGGCGCTGCCCCGTTCACGGCTCTGCTCGATTCCAGCGACAACCTGGCCGGCCAGCGAGTCGCGCTCAACGTACAGTTTGTCTGGAATGGCACTATGGGGAACCAGCGGACGGGCGGCGACATCGCCATCGCGGTAGATCCGAACAACAGCCAGCGCGTCTACGTCGCTTGGGCGGATGAACAATCAAGCGTATACACACTGCATTTACGCTGCTCGAACAATGGCGGACAAGTCTGGTCGGCCAACGATATCCAAACGATGGCCAACGCCACCAATCCAGCCCTGGCCATCAATGCCAACGGCGTTCTGGCGTTTGCCTATCAGCACGTCACCGGCACCGGCGCGGCGCAACGCTGGGTGACGCAAGTGGACCAGACTTCCGACGACGCAACCTGGACTCCGCTGGTACTGGCCACGGTGCCCGCCGGCAACCCCCAGCCGCAATTTCAGCCGTATATTGGCGACTACATCCGGATGATCTCGGTCGGCGCCGACTTCTACGGCGTCTTTTCCGCCAACAACCTGCCCGACCAGAACAACTTCCCCAACCAGGTAAAATACCAGCGCAATGCGGACTTCAACGCAGGAACACTGCTCGCGACCGATCGCTCGACTCCGGTAAACGTTTCGATAGACCCGTTTTTCTTCAAGATCACCGCATAGAGTGAAGCCCAAGGTTCAAACTTGGACAGGATCCGAAGCCACCGCCAGTAGAGCGGCTCCATCCCACTTTGAAAAAGCTGGTGAGCGCGGTAGGAATCGAACCTACAACCTACTGATTAAGAGTCAGTTGCTCTGCCAATTGAGCTACGCGCCCACACTGCGGCTGCATGTGGAGGGACAAACAAAAATTATAGCATCCCGTCTGCGCTATGCGAACGTGAGCTTCTCGTCGCGGGAGTGCGCGAGCGTCAGCGCCGCGTTCGGTGCCGACGATGTATTTGGAGCTATCTTTCGTTTACGGGCGATCGTACAAGGCAGGGCGGAAATGCAGGCGCTGCGGCGACAACTCCGCTGTTCCTAAGACTTTTTTCAGAATTCTCTTTCAAGATCAGAAGTCGTTTCGCTCGAGAACGACCGATCTCAGGAGCGCTGCCGGACTTCCGCCGTGAGAGCAGCCGCGGTTTCGCTGGCTGCCGGGCGCCGCGGTGGCAAGGGCTCGGTTCGGACCGCCGGGCGACGTTCGATGGTGCCGATGACCGGCACCTCATCCATGCCGTCGGCGTAGGCCATGGACGCGAACCGCTGCTCGCTGCACATTCGGTCAATCAGCCGCTGCTGCCGCCGGGAAAGAACGGCGTGGGGAAGAATCGGAAAGTTGCGGAACATCCACAGCAGGTAAACCCGCTGCCGGAAGGAAGGAATTACATAACGCGGACCAATCGGTGTTTGCACTTGCACTACACCCGCCGCGAGTTTATCAATCCACATACTTGGGCCCGCCTGGAACCTGATTTTGCCAGAGCAATTCTAGGGCCGCCATTATTGCACCTCGAACGATGCAAGGGGAAGCTTTTTTTCACAGACTTACAGCCGCCCACTCTTCTGCAAGGCGCTTCCCTGCCTCAACCGTGAACTTTTTGGGAATCGCGGGTGGGAAAACAGTCCCGATCTGGGCAGGCTTGTTGCACCATTTCCGGTGCAATCACAGGAGTTCAGGCCGTCGCTTCCGGCAGAATGTCCATCCGCCGGATCTGGGCCGCCACTCCGAATTCTTTCCCCTCTTCTTCCACCCGGACAATCGTAGCCTGGCAGCACACCCAGCACTTCTCTCCCGATGTGAGTTCGGGCGGCAGGATCAGCACCAATTCAACGTCGGTGCCCTTTTCCATGCGGGACTGAGTGTAGAGAAAAATTCCGTTCGCGCTGACATCGCGTGTTTGGGCTGTCTGGTCCGCTCCCTGGGCGGTGCGCACGCGCGTGGCAACGCGGGTAGCGATTCTTCTGCCGGAACGGCGATCGGTGTCGGCCTTCATAGGGTCAGCGAGGCCCACCTACTCTACACCAAGCACGCCAGGAGTGCGAGGGCTGACCGGCCCCCCGGCTGACCAAGTCTTAGGAGATCAGCCTGAGCTGTGCGGTCGAATTTTGGGACTAAAGCGGCCGCTTCGCCCGAACGGCGGGAACCACCAGAGCCTGCTCCATGGTCGGCACGTTGGTGCCGCGGAGTTTGGCTTCCATTTCGTGCAGCTTCTCGGTCTGCATCGTCTGGTAGTAGGCCTGCACCAGCAGTTCCATGGTGAACGGGTTGTCCTGATCTTCTTCCAGGTGGGCGATGGCCTCATCGTACTTCTTCTGCTCCATCAGGAGCGTCCCGACGGCGCCCTGCCAGGAACTCTGAATCACGCGGTTGCGGCTGCCGTTGGCCAGGGCTTCGAGTTGCTGCAGCGACTGGTCCGCCAGCGGCTGATTGCCCGAGCGGGCGGCCCGCACCGTGCGGTTGCGCAGGATGCGCGACAGTTCTTCGTCGCGGTCCGAGGGCGAAATCGTCGCCAGGTGGTGGAGCGCCTCTTCGGCCAGCTTCAGATTCTTCAGCGCAACATCATCGTCCGCCTGATACTCAGCCATGTGACGGTAGGCTTGCGCTTCCTGCAGATCCTGCTCCTTGGCGTGCGAGGTTTGCGCGATTTCAAGGAAGTCGCGATCCGCCTCCGCGTACTTGCCCTCGCGCACCCAGGTCATCGCCTTCTGCATGGCGTAGGTCTGCCGGTCGGCTTCGTTATGGGCAAAGCGGATGGCCTTGTCGTATTCCATGCGGGCCTGCTCCTGGTTTCCCATCAGAGCATAGGTATCGCCGAGGCCCAGTTGCGAGGTCACAAAATCGGGATCCATCTTCAGGGCGGCGCGATAGTGCTGCAGCGAACCTTCGAAATTCCCTGCCATGCGCAACAGTTCGCCATAGGAATCCTGCGGATTGGGTTCCTTGGGCAGCAGGGCAACGTAGCGGTCCATAGCGGCGAACGCCTTGTCATATTGCCGGTTGCGGGCTTCGACGTAAGCCAGATCGTTGAGCGCCGCGGGAAAATTCTTGTCAACGGCGAGCGCCTTCTCAAAGATGCGCTGCGCCTGTTCGTTACCGTTCTCTCCCATCAGCCAGTTGCCCGCCAGATACATCAAATGCTTGTCCCGGGGATACATCTCCAGCAGATCGTTCATCAGCGAGATGCCTTGGAGGAAGTCGCCTTCCTGCACCTTGACGATCCATCCCACCATCAACTGCTCGCCCGGAGTCAGCTTGGGCACCAGAGCCTTGGCGTGAGCGCGGGCATCGCTCACTTCCTGCGGATTGCCGCTGTTGAAGGCGATCCACGCCCAGGCTGCGGCCAGATTGGGATCTTCCTTCACCGCCGCGCGCCAGTCGTCGTTACAACGCTCCAGATAGAGATTCTCGTAGTCGGCCATGCCTTTTTCGTACAGCTCGCGCGCCTTGGCCGACTTGGTCGTCACCGGCAACGTGGTGGTGTCGCCCTTCTTCACGTGGTGGGCGTAGAGCGGCGAAGTAAAGAGCGGCGCGGTGAGGCACAAACCAAGAACGAGAACAGCGCAAGACTTCATGGAAGCAGTGCGGCGCATGGGAATCTCCGGAACAAATGTCTTTGAGGGGAGGGACAACTGAGACAGAGCGTAACATCGGCGTAATCAGCAGAGCAGGTGACGAAAGACGTAGGCCGAGCGGGGGGAACAAGCTCCAGCGATTACCCATCCCGCGGCAACAAAAAACCCCTGCCGCGAACGGCAGGGGCTGAGAACCAAGATAACGGATCAGAAGATGATCTTAGCCGCGATCTGCATGTTGAAAGGCTCGCCCGGACCCAGTCCCGGCGCGCCGTTGAAGTCGCCAATCGTGTCACCCACGACGCCGCTGGAACCCACCGATCCAGCTCCAGTTGCAAGATTCTTGCGGTTGAAGACATTGAACATCTCGGCGCGGAGCTGCAGCTTAACCCGCTCCGTGAACGGGATATTCTTGATGACCGACAGATCCATATCGCCGAAGCCGGGACCGTAGAACGCGTTGCGTCCCAGGTCGCCGATCGAGCTGGTCGTTCCCGGGCAGCCGACTGAACCCGGAACGCAGAACGCCGCGGGATTCACCCAGGGCAACCCTCCTGCTGCCCGGCTGAACGTATGCGAGACGCCCGCGAAGGGGTCCGACACCAAGTTCAACCCTGGCCGCTGCGTGCCCGAAGTTGCGTTCGGACTCGGGAAATTGAAGGGTTGTCCTCCGTGCAGCGAGACCAGACTGCTAAGCTGCCAGCCATGGGTCAGAATCTTCGGTCCGTGTGACGATCCCGGAATGTCATAGTTCCAGAATAGAGTCAGGTTCTGCCGGGTATCGAAATCGCCGCTGGCGTAATCCAGTTTCGGATTGGTGGGGTCAAACTGAATCGAGCCACGATACTCGGTCATGGTGTCCAGTTCGTGCGCCCAGGTATAAGCAACCTGGCCCGAGAGGCCGTGCCAGCCGCGGATTCTGAGGGTGCTCTGTAGCGCATTGTAGTTGGAGTTGCCGACGCTATTGAGCTGGAAAACGGTATTCACGTTTCCGCCGTTCGCCGGCAGGAACGGGCACGTCGCCTGGGGTGTGGTCGCACAGGGAGACACGCTGTCCATAACTGACAGCTTGTGCCCGGCGCTGCCCACATAGCCCACCTGCAGCACCGCGGCGCCGTTGCCGAAACCTTTCTCCACCTGCAGGTTGTAGTTGTAGAAGTAGGGTGTCGCGAAGTTCTGGTTTACCGAGTAAACGTTGTAGGCAACCAACTGTGTAGTGCCCGGGATCACGCAGCCAACCAGCGTTGGGCACGGAATCAGTCCGGGGAAAATTGAGTTCCCGCCCGCCAGATCGGTCTCCCAGTTATACGACGCGTTGCCGTTCCGATCCGCGCCGTAGTTGGCGACGGGCGACGGACCGGTTGGATTATCCGCCAGACCATCCGCACCCGTGACTGGCGGCCGGAAATCGAGGAACGGGTTCATGTTGATCTGGTCGTAGAAAACTCCAATTCCTCCGCGCACCACCAGGCTCTCGTCCGCCCCTGGCTGGTACGAAAAGCCCACTCTTGGTGCGAAGTTTTTCTTGTTGGGCGGATAAATCGAGTTGAGCCCGTTCCCTTGTATACCCAACCCCTTGTCCTGGATGAAAACGGCCAGATCTTTGCTCGTGCTGTGCAGCGGACCGTCATATTCGTAACGCAGGCCCCAGTTCAGATTCAGTTTGCGAGTCAACTGCCACGCATCCTGTCCGAAGAAGTCAACTCCAGTAACTCTTACCTGGCGTTCTGCCGTTCCTACCGCGATGGACGACGAAGAAACATCGCCGGCCAGGAAATCGGCCAGCGCGCAGCTGGGATCGGTGGAAGCGCATGTTCCCGACCAAGGATTCCCTGGGATAGGTTTCTTAGTCACCGGATCAATCGCAGTAGAATATGCGCCTGTAAAGTTGAAGCTACCCAGCGAGCGGCGGTAGTAGAACTCGTCCACTCGCCCTTGCCGGATTTCACCGCCAAAGCGGAATTGGTGCTTGCCGACCGAGTAGGAAAGGACGTCAGTCAGATGACCGGTGATATCGTTGCGGCCTTCTGGAGCCGTGATACCCACTTGATCAAAGCCGCTGATAGCAATGTTGGGTGCGCCCGGAATGGAATTCCCGTGGATCAGCGCATCCGGGCTGGTGTACAAACCGAGCGCTTTTTCATTAAAGCTGTTGTTCGAATCGTGGAAGATCTGGTTGAAATAGCTGATTCCAAACAGAACCTGATTGGTCAGTCTGGAGGATAAAACGGAATTCCATACCAGCGAATAGTTCTCGATGCGAATGGGTGCTACTTCGAAGTAGTACCCCAGGTTCGAACTGGCGGTGGCCAGCGCCAGGCTGGCTCCCGGAGGCTGTGTCTGGCTGCCCTGCCCGTAGAAGAAGTGGAACAGGAGGTGGTTTCTGTCATTGAAGTTGTGATCAATCTTGCCCACTTCGTTGTAGCTGTATCCCGTGCCGGGCACGGTGGCGAAATAGTTCGGGGTAGCAGCGGTGAGGTTCTGGATCGAACCTGGCCAGAGTCCGGTGGTAGCGCAAGGTGCGGGAAGCCCACTGCTGAGTACGCCTAAGAGATTGCAGGACGTTGGGCTCACGGCGATGCTGGCGGCGGACAATTTCGCGTAGGCAGCCGTCACCCACGGCGCCGAAGGCTCGGTTGACAACCCCGTAAGTCCGAAAATGTAATTCTGCTTTTCAAAGCCGAGGAAGTAGAAAGTCTTGTCTTTAATGATCGGTCCCCCCACGACGACGCCGAAGTTCTGGTTACGCAACTCCGGAGCCTTCGGAAAGGAGGCTGACGGGGCGAAGAACGGCGAAGTCGCAGCATAGAACTCATTGCGGTTGTAGTAGTAGGCGCTGCCGTGCAACTGGTTGGTGCCCGTCTTGATGACAAGATTAACCGTTCCACCGGCGTTGCGTCCGGTCTCGGCGTTGGACTGCGTCTGCGCCGAGAATTCGTCGATCGCGTCAATCGGCATCACCGTACCGGCGATTCCGGACACGCCGCCCTGGTTGATGGCCGGAATATTGTGCCAGAAATCGTTGTTGTCGGTGCCGTCCACCTGCCAGTTCATCTGGTTGGCGCGAGTGCCGTTCAGCGACCCGAAGCCGCCTACCGAGTAGCCTCCGTAACCGGGCGCCACTGCGATGAGCTGCGAGAAGTCGCGGCCGTTCAGCGGAACTTGCTGCAGCGATTCCGTGGTGATCGTATCGCTCTGTGTCGCCGTTGTGGTATCGAGCGTCAAGGCGGCGGCAGAGACTTCCACTGCCGTGGTGGTTCCACCGACGACCAACTTAACCGGCAGCGAATAGACAGATCCCGCTGTAACAGGTACGTTGTCGGTCGTAACCGAACCAAAGCCGGAAGCAGAGACCACAACTTTGTAGTTCCCCAGCGGCAAATCCTGGAACGCGAACTGGCCGTCGCTGGTGGTCACAGTACTGAGCGTGACCTGTGTGGCCACGTTCGTAGCCTTCACGCTGGCTCCGGCCACAACTGCGCCTGAAGGATCAGTCACCGTGCCATTGATCGCACCACGGAAGGTCTGTGCCTGTAGCGTGGCTGCGACCATCACAACGATCAGGATCGTCCATAAACGAGTTCTCATTTCCGCGTCTCCCGGCAAATCTAGATTTGTGGAATTCTACAACCGGCTCGGCGTGGAGCCGAATACTGGGCCCAATAGAAACGGTCTAAGTTGCACTTCTCCAACCAGAGTTGGTGGGGATTATATATCAGCCTTTTCAATATGTTGCGGGATGTACCTACCAGCGAACATACGCAATACCGAAGCGTTGCTATGGAAACGCGTAGGATGCCACAACCCAGCCCCGTTTTGTTTCAGCAAGAGCAGGCAATTTTATTGATCGGAGTCTTCAAGAAACTCGATCCAAAGGCCTTCCACGACTGGAACAGACCCGCGGCCGCGACCGGCACGTGCGCACGTGAAAATCTTGAAAGCTGGAGATTGCGTTACTAGAAAGGGCAAGAATATACTTGCCTCGCCCACCGCGAGGCGGTACGATGAGGCAGGGAAGGAGGCGGCGATTCCTCGCGTTGTTGTTGATTACTCTGCCGATTATGGTTCGAACGATCTGGAGCATGTTTGAAGGCGTCCGGCCTTTCGACTGGTTGATGTTGTTCATTGAGGTCGCGGTTGTAGGTCTGATTCTTTACGAGATCATCGCGGACGACATCAGGCGTCGAGCAGAGGCTCGACATCGGTTGTTTGTTGACACGCAAACTGTCGCACTGGCTATGCGTCTTACTCTAGGCGAAAGGTTGCAGCGTGCAATACCGAATTCATCATTCGCTGCCACTAAAGCGGCAGAGGACGTGTGGCGTAGAGACGTGGACTCATGGACAGAGACGACCCAATTATTTCTCGCAGGGCACTGCTCCCAAGCGGCAGCCGAGTTTATGCGTTTGACTGATGTGGAACATGTGATTGCCTACGTCGGTACGCAGCCTCACGGCTATTATGTTAGGGGTGAGTCAGTAAATGACTATCGCAACCTGATTGTTCGCCTCGAAAATCTACGTCGAATCATCAGCCGACCGGAGGCTTACTTTTGAACCGAGAACAATCGAACGAAGCCGAAAAATTCGATGCCGTAATGCGAAAGATTCTCACTGTCTCCAAAGAGGAGTTGAAAAAACGGGAAAAGGCATGGAGAAAGAAGCGCGAACGAGCAAAGAAAAAGCGGGCTCTTTCTTAGCCCGCCGTCCTCGGCCTTGCCGTCGAGTGGCCCGTGTCTGGGTAGTCCTTGCTCAATTCGGCTTGCCAGTAAGTTGAGCGAAGGTGATGCGCTTTCCGACGATCTGCCGAACAGCTAGATCGAAGCGGCCAGCATCGTCAAGTTCTTTCCGGTTGTTGAAGCGAAACATCTGTTCGTCAAGGTAACGAAACAAATGAAACGGTTCCACGCTCACGTAGGTTCCACTCAGGCCGCGCTTCAACAGCGACCAGAAATTCTCCAGACCGTTTGTGTGTACGCGGCCATCTACGTACTTTTCAGCGTGGTTGATGATCTGGTGAACGAACTTCGCCTCAAGGCCAGAATACGGCCCCCATTCGTCGGAGTACACCGTAGTGCCTTCTTCGATGCACTCGGCAACATGATGGTGCAGTGTGGCCTTGTTCCGTTCTGCGATAACCTTTGTGGTGATCTTCCCACCACGTTGCAACATTCCCATCACTACAGTCTTGCCAGTGATCCCGCGCTTCTCAAATCCGCGTCCGATTTTCTTGGATTTGTGCATGTTCCGTGCTTTGCCGCCGATGAAGGTTTCGTCTACCTCGACTTCGCCATTCAACTTGCTTCCGAAAAGTTCATCCTGCATCGCAAGGCGAATCCGCTGAAGCATGAACCATGCCGACTTCTGCGTGACCTTCACGTCTCGGGCAATCTCGTAACTGCTCACGCCGTTCTTGCAGTTGGTGAGCATCCACGTTGCCGTGAGCCACTTATCCAACGGGATCGGGGAATCCTCATAGATCGTGCCGACCTTCACCGAGAACTCACGCTTGGGGTGATGGCTTCCGCACTTCCAAGTGCGCCGCTTCGCGTTGAAGCTAACCTTGGTAGCCCCACAACCGGGACAAACCACGCCGTTCGGCCAGCGCCGGACAGCGATGTAGTCAATGCAGTTGTCAGGATTCGAGAAGTAGACAATCGCTTCTTGAAGGCTCTTGGGTTCTTGGCTCATCTTCGTTCTCCGTTAACGAAAATATACCAAAAACCAGTGGGCGAGTCAAGTAAATTATTACCCTAGAAAGTAAAGGCCAGGCCGCCCCGCACTGAGCGGGCCGACTGCACCAGATAAACTGTCTGGCCGTCCTGCCCAAGCACCGGGACGTATCCCTGCGCCAGCAGGTTGCGCAGGTCAATGATGGCCTCCATGTGGGGAGGCAGGAAGCCCAGAGTAGGAATGGGTTGCCGGACGAAGAGGTTGAAGAAAGGTTCCGTTTGTCCAGGCGAGGCGTTAAACATATCCACCGGCGTGAGGGCGGACCCGTTAACCCACCGATACGAGGCAATCCAGCGGGTGTGGGTGCGCGGCAAAGTGCCGCTGAACTTCGCTGCCAGGGCATGACGGCGCTGCGTGCTGATCCACGCCTGCGCGTCCTGCAGAGGAACGTCCGCCTTGGTCAGATCCAAAACGCCGCCGTACGCATAATCCAATGTGGCGGTCAGGTCTGAGGAGAACTTGTGCTGCAGCAGCACCCGCACGCCATTGGTATCCAGGCTCTTGCCGGCATAGCTGAATGTTCCCGAGGCCACATCCGGCAGCAGGAACCCTCCTGCAGCCGTGACCTCTCCCATCCCGGTCAGCGCGGGATCGCCCACGCGATCGGTAAACACCGCCACCTGTACGTTGGTTTTACCCTCCCGATGAGACACGCTCAATTCATGATGATGGGCGCGCTCCACCTTCGGGGAATAGGCCATCAGGCTGACCCGCGGATTCGACTCGCTCAGGTCCGCGGGCGCGGAATCGAAACCCTTCTCCGCCCGCGGATCGGGACGTGAGCTGGAATAGTCGTATTCCAGAACCGTGTTGGAGGAAAGGTGCAGATCGGCCGAGCCGTAGGGACGAAGCGCGGTGACGTGGCCCAGGAACTGGATGGTCTGCAGCTCGCTGCCGAATTTCAATTCCAGCACGTCCGCAACGGAAATGTCATCGCCCGCCGACATGGCCAGCGACTGCAGGGCCGCGTTGTGCAGATTGGGATCGGACGGGGCAAACCGGCGTACGGTCAGCCCCAGCGTCGGCTGCGATCCATCCGCCAGCCGATGCGAATAACCGCCCCGCAAGACCGCGGCCGGCACTCCCTCGCCGTATCCCACGTTCCCGCTGAAATCGAGACGTCCGTCGGCGAAGATCGAGCGCTCCAGCGTAAAGCCGGTGCTCATGTCCGATCCGCTGCCATATCCGCCCGCGGCCGAGCCCGCTACGAACGACAAGGTCCCGCTCAAATCCTGGTTCTGCTTTTCGCCCGCAGGATCATCCAGGACACGCAGAATGGGCCGGTTCGCGACCGAGCGCAGCGTCCACTTCCAGTCATCGTCATCGGGAACCGCGCGGACGGTCCCCAGTTGCATCACGTTGAGCAGAGTATTCAGCGTGACATTGACGTTGAGGCTGGCTCCGGGACGCAATCCGACTTTCTCGCGCAGCGCCGGCAGGAACGAAGGCGCTGTTACTTTGAGGCTGTAGAGGCCGGGCAGCAGGCCGGTGGCGGCGTAGTATCCGGCGCCATCGGTGAACACCGTCATGGCACGATTGGCGGTGCCGAAAATCTGCACGACCGCGCCCATCTGGGGCTCGCCGGCCGCGTTGCGCACGTATCCTGAGATCGCTCCGGGCCGTTCTCCAGCCCAAACCGGAAGCGACAATCCTATTAGGATTGCCCAAGTTCCTATTTTGCGCAGTCTCAATCCGCCCCACCCCCTGGGGGGAATCGCAGGGAGTTACCGTACTGAAACACGATTACTCTACTGCAAACACCGCCGATGGATCAATGGTCTGCTTGGAGACGTTGTCGTTGACCTTGATGTCAATCTTATACACGCCGGGCGGCAGATTCGCCGCCGCGATCGTCTTCTGCAGCGTCACCTGTTCGCCCACATTGCCCATCGTGTCGGTGGATTCAACTTTTTGCACCACCGCCTTGTTGGTGGCAACGTTGATGATGTCGTATTCGAACGTGGCCGAAGGCTTGTGCGTTTTCTCGTCCACGCCGAGATTGTAGACTTGCATCCAGAAATTCAGCTTCTGGTCTTTGTCCCGCTTGAACACCGCCGGCTTACCGTCGGCGGGCGCCACCCGCGGCCGCACCTTCATGGTGCCAATTACAAACGAGCCGGTGCCGATCGCCTTGGTCGGAACCGGTTCCATCTGGTCGGCAACAATTAGCGTCGAGGTCGCCAGTTTGTCGTCGGAGTAGTCGGGAACCACCACACTGCGGCTCCATACGCCCTTGCGGTCGCCGTTCACGTCCTTGACCGCGATGTTCAGTTTATAGCGCCCCGGACGAAGCGGCAGCGCTTTCCAATACACGGACGAATTCTCCGCCGTGCGCGGCAACAACTCCGCCGGCACATCCACTTGCACCGTGTCCTCGAACGTCTGGACCACCTTCCCCGTCAGCGTGGTCAAACGGGCGAAGATGTTCACCGTCCCCCGCTGCACTCCGTCTTTGTTGACGAATGTGATGTCGCGGTTCTTCATCTGGATCGTGATCGGCACCAGCACCGTGTCGCCGGTGACTTTCACGAAGTCCGAGCGCACATCAAAGGGCATGGGGTTGAGGATGATCTTCTGGTTGACGATTTCTTCCAGGTCCTTGAACTTCACCGGCGGAGCCGCCTGCAACTTGGCGAACTGCTCCAGACGATCAAACTGCTTGGTCTGCAGAGTGCTGCTCATGGGACCGGTGCCCAGGCGCTCCAGACCGTTGCCGTTGAAACGCGACGACTTGTTGGCCATTCCCATCTGCTCCCACATAGTCAAGCCGGCGTTCGGCGTGGTGAGTAGCGCGTCTTTCTCAGAGCGGTCCATGGTCATGCGGTATTCGCCGCACATGCACGCGTCCACAAACTCGATGATGATTTCCTGTCCGATGCCCTCAATGTAACGATAACGCCAGTCTTCAAAGGGGTAGGTCGAGGTCTCGCCTCCGCCCTCTTCCATGGGGCGCTCGTAGCTGCCGCCCGAGGGATGCGATTCAATCTCATCCGGTTTGCCGTAGATGATGTAAATGCGCCCGCGGTCCGTCTTCCAGCCGGGAACGCCCGCTGCGAAGTGCTCGTTAGCGTAGGCGATCCGCTGGTAGTGCTCTTCCTTGTACTCGTTTTCTTCGGTATCAGGCGTGGGATCGCGGCGCTGCCAGAAAGCTTCGATGAAGTTGTCCCGCTCCTCGTCATTGGAGAGCTGTTTGAAGGCCGCCCGCTCCTCGTCCGTGATAATCCAGACTACGTCCTCATCGAGCCACTTCTTGTAGGGGCCCTTGATTTCCTTGGAGTAGTCCTTCATCTGCTGTTTTCTTTTCTTGGCGTCAATGGGACGCTTCAGCGGATCCACGGCCTGGTCGGCCGGCTGAGCCGGCTGGCTGCTGGCCGTGTCTTTGGCGGGTTTATCTGCGGCTTTCTGGTCCTGCTGATCCTGGGCAACCGCAGCGGCGGCCACCAGACCCGCAGCTACCAGCAAAATTCGAAGAAGACCTTGGTACGAAGCAACCCGGAACATGAGAGGGACTCCTGCCAGAGAACCGTTCGTCTGTTTATTCTAGGCTGTTTGTCCGCGCGAAAGCAAGGTTAAGTCGTGCCCCGAGAATAGATTAAACCCGCTCCGCCGACCTTTCGTTAGACGCCGGCCAGGCCCTGCCGAGTTGCCTCTGTCCCCAACTCCTCCTTTGTCGGCAGCACGGCAGGGGACAGCTTATAATTATCAAGTTCCGGGGGCGGCAGTCGTACCTCTCCACCGTAACGGGTCTCGGCCACACATCCCAACTCCTGATCGGGAACTTTCTCGGTGCCAGGAACGTAACTGAAGGTGTGTGCCCGTCACTCCTGAGGACTGGAGGCTCGGTTGTTGCCGGTTTCCGGTTGCAGCGAGAACTGGGCTGTCATCGTTCTGGATAACCAACGCCGGTGAACGGTGTCAGAGAATTCAAGATAAGTGACGTGAACATGAAAGCTTGGAAAAAAATTGCCATCGGCATCGGCGTCCTGGTTCTGGTTGCAATCATTGTCGGTTTCACCGTTCATCAGAGCAGCAAGAACGTGGTCACGGTGCAAACCGGGAAGGTGCAGCGGCAGGATCTGGCCACGGTCGTGAGCGCTTCGGGCGAGATCAAACCGAAGACTTACGTCAACATCGGCGCGAACGCTTACGGAAAGATCACCCACCTGTACGTGAAGGAAGGCGATCAGGTGAAGAAGGGTCAATTGCTGGCGCAAATCGAAAACGTGCAGTCGGCCGCGGACGTGACCGCCAACCAGGCGGCCGTGCAGGCCGCCGAGACTGACGCCATCGCCGCTGACGCCGCTCTCAAGACCTCGCAAGCCGACCTGCTCCGCGCCCAGGCGGACTATGACCGCAACAAGCTCGATTGGGATCGCGCCCAGCACCTGTTTCAGGACGGCCTCATCTCCAAGTCCGACTTCGACAGCCGCAAGAATGCCTGGGCCACGGCCGACGCCGGCCTTACCCAGGCGCAGGCCCGCGTAGCTCAGGCCAAGGCGCAAAACGACTCCGCCGGCAAGCACACGGCTCAGGCCCGTGCCTCCCTGACTCGCGTCACCGATGTGCTGCAGAAAACCACCTACAGCGCGCCTTACGACGGCGTGGTCACCAACCTGCCCGTGCGCGAAGGCGAGTCCGTCGTCATCGGAATCCAGAACGCTCTGGGCAGCACCCTCATGACCATCGCCGACATGTCCGTGATCACGGCCGAAGTCAAGGTGGACGAAACCGACATCGTGAACGTGCACCTGGGACAGCCCGCGGAAGTCACTATTGACGCCATCCCCAAGAAGATCTTCCATGGGACCGTCTCGGAAATTGGCGACAACGCCATCGTTCGTTCCAGCGGCGTTTCCACTTCGCAGCAGACTACGGCCAGCGAAGAGGCCAAGGACTTCAAGGTTGTGGTCACCCTGAGCGATCCCCCGCGCGATCTGCGACCGGGCCTTTCGACCACGGCGAAGATTACGACCGCGACCCGGAGCAACGCCCTGTCGGTGCCCATCCAAGCCCTGACCCTGCGCAGCAAAGAGCAGATCGAACAGCAGAATAATCCTCCCGGGTCGGTGCATGCCGCGGCACCAGCAGCCACCGAAGCTGCATCCAAGTCGAAGAAAGGCGATGACGTGCAGGGCGTCTTCGTCATTCGCAGCAAGAAAGCGACGTTCGTGCCGGTCACCACCGGCATCACGGGCACGACCGATATAGAAGTTCTGGATGGCCTGAAAGAAGGGGACGAGGTCATCACGGGAAGTTACAAGGTCTTGCGCACTCTGCGGCCCGGCAGCAGCGTCAAGATTGATAACAAGGCCCCTAAGAAGGAAGACGAAGAAGCGTCATAACCTTCGCCGGCCTGGCACGTCCAATGGCAGAGGTCAGGGGCTAGGGATCAGGGGTTAGTGCTCGTAAATAGAGGGTCTCGAAGAAGGGCTGTATCGTGCCAGAGGAAGTAGCTGAGGTTTTGCTGAACCCTGGCCCCTGAACTCTGACCCCTAACGATCGGAGAGGTCAGTGGCATCGGACGAAGCGAAAGACCAGGAGAAGAAAATGGCAACCGCCGAAGTCATCAACATGCCCGTCAGCATGCCCACCCCAGCCACCTCGGCGCCGCCTGAGTCTTGCATGATCGCGGCCGAGGATCTCTGGAAGACCTACGACATGGGCTCCGAACAGCAGGTTCACGCCCTGCGCGGCGTCAATCTGCATATCCAGCGCAACGAGTACGTCGCCATCATGGGTCCCTCGGGATCGGGAAAATCCACGTTGATGAACCTGATCGGCTGCCTCGACACTCCCTCCCAGGGGAAATACTGGCTCAACAACCAACTGGTCAGCGAACTTGACGACGACGAACTGGCCCGCATCCGCAACAAGGAAATCGGCTTCGTCTTCCAGACCTTCAACCTGCTGGCTCGCGCTACCGCTCTGCACAATGTGGAACTGCCCCTGATCTACGCCGGCATTCCCACCGAGGAGCGCATGGAGCGCGCCAAGGGAGCACTGGCCGCGGTGGGCATGGAATCCCGCATGAGCCACAAGCCCAATGAACTCTCCGGTGGGCAGAGACAGCGCGTCGCCATCGCCCGCGCCCTGGTGAACAAGCCGTCCATCATTCTTGCCGACGAGCCCACAGGCAACCTGGACTCGCAGACCGGCCTTGAAATCATGGCCCTGTTTGACCGGCTCCACTCTGAGGGCAACACCATCATTCTGGTCACTCACGAAGGCGACATCGCCGAGTATGCCCACCGGGTCATCCACATCAAAGACGGCGTCATCGCCAGCGACGAGAGTAAAGGCCCCGGATACCGCAGCTGAACTTTGCGGTTTTTCCTGGTTGAACAGTCCGGTTGAAACAATCACGCCCAGCCAATGGCTGGGCGTTTGATTTTCTGGTTTTAACTTTGTAGTTACGTCGAAAAGCGCTATTGCGCTGACGTGCTGACCGGCTTCATCGCGGCCGTATCAGCCGGCAGAGCCGGGCCAGAAGCGAAGAAGTTGTGATCGTAGAGATTACGATACATGCGGCCGGCAATCTCCGCCGCCTTGGGTCCAAACGTCGGACGCCCGCCCTGCAGGAAAACCACCACCACCACGCGCCCCACGCTGGTGTTGGCGCTGGTGTTGGCGTATGACGCGAACCAGCCAAACCGTGTGCCGGCGTGCGAGCAGGTGCCCGTCTTGCCCAGCACTTCTTCTTCGTTGAAATTCAGACGCAAGCTGCGCGCCGTGCCGTATTGCACCGCGCCCGCCATGCCATCGGAAATCTCCGGAATCAGCGGAGCGATCTCGAGCTGCCGCTTCACTCGCGGCTGGAAATTCGTTAATTCCTCGGGTGTGGTCGGATGCTGCAGGTAGTAAAGCGTTCCTCCGTTGGCGATGGCCGCCACCATGGCGCCCAGTTGCAGCGGCGTCATCGAAATGCCCTCGCCATAGGAGCACATTTTGCCTACGCCGCCGAGCTTGGCGGGAATCGCCTCATCCGGATAGCTCCCCAGTTGCTCGCCCGGAATATCGTAGCCGGCCAGTTCACCCAATCCATATTCGTGGGCGTAGTAGGCGATCTTTTCAAAACCCAGTTTGCGGCCCAGCGCCTCGAAATATGCGTTGTTGGAGTGCGCCAGCGCTTCGGTCAGATTCATGCGGCTGCGCTGGCCCAGAGCGACTTCGGTGTCTTTCGAGACCAGACCTTCATTCAGCGCGGCCAGTGCCACGGAAAGTTTGATGGTGGAGCAGGGCTGCGCGCCGCTGGCCAGCGCCAGCTTCTGATTCACCATGGCCAGCACGCGGCCGCTGGTCGGCTCGATCGCCACGACCGTACCATTCATGTTCCCCAGCGCGTCAATCGCGGCCTGGCGCACCACCGGATCTTCGCCCGTGGTCACATCGCCGGCAGTGATGTCGTCTGCGAACGAACTCATGTGGAAGCGCTCGCGATAGCGGCGGTGGGTGCTGCCCGAAACCGGCATGACGCTCGCGCTGCGGCTGCGTGCCAGGTGATGCAACCGGCGCCGCGTGTGCTGCGTCTCGCTGATCTTTCTTGCCTTGGATTTATTCGGCGCGTGCGTTGTGATGTGCGCCGCCCAGCTCACGCCCGTGAGCAGGAGGCACGCTAGAAAACCAACAACCAGACGAAGAAGGCTCGTTCCCTTAGACATCTTCTTGAGTTCATCTCCCCAGAATCTAGGTATTTCGATGCACGCGCGGTGCCAGCGGGCAGTAACTCTGGCCATTATCACCCAACTTAGCGATAGTACGAGACTTAGCCTTTTTCTGGCAACGGTAAAGTTTAGATCGAAGAAAACATTAATTTCGATTTAACCCTTTCTGAAACAAGGACATAACTTGGGATTACCTCGGTTCTAGCACCTTCGGTAACCCATTACCACGTTACTGCAAAGGTACTTCCCCAGTGTGCAGGGGTTTTCCCTATTTCAGTCGTCAGCCCCTCACAGTCATCCCGCTTTGCTCTCAACTGACGGCTGACAGCTCTACATCACTTCGTTGCGCTTGCGCAGAAACGCCGGAACGTCCAGATCATCCGGCTCGAAGTTCGTGACCATCGCGCTGCGCATGGTGTCGAGCGAAATCACGTCCGCGCCGCGATCGGAGGCGTGCACCACCGCCGGAACGGGATCATCCATGTAAACGCGGTCATCGGTGAGCGCAGCGTCCGCCATGATGTGCTCCGGCCCCGGTTCAGACATCGGATCCCGCGGCCCGACCGGATCTGGAAAATCCATGGAGTCGTCGCGCGTGGTGGTCAGGAATGAACTGTGCGTCTCCTGCTGCCGGTGCCGCGCCGGCCGCACCTCGCGGAAACCGGTGGCAATGACCGTGATCTTTACCGCATCTTTCATCTTCTCGTCCAGCACCGCTCCGAAGATGATGTTGGCGTCCTCGTGCGCCGCGCTCTGAATAATCGAGCACGCCTGTTGCACTTCCGCCAGCTTCAGTGACGCCGAACCGGTGATGTTGATGAGGATGCCGCGCGCGCCGTCAATCGCTCCCGCTTCCAGCAGCGGCGATGCAATGGCTTTCTGCGCGGCCTCGATCGTGCGTTTCGCGCCGCTGGCGGAGGCCGTTCCCATCACCGCATAGCCCATGCCCGCCATGATCGTCTTCACGTCGGCGAAGTCGCGGTTGATGATGCCGGGGATCGTGATGATGTCGGAGATTCCCTGCACGCCCTGCCGCAGAATGTCGTCGGCGATGCGGAACGATTCGAAAAAGCCCGCGTCTTCCGCAACCGCCAGCAGTTTTTCGTTGGGGATGACGATGGTCGTATCCACCGACTCCATCAGTTCGGCCACACCGCGCTCGGCCTGCGACATGCGCCGCTTGCCTTCGAACGCGAACGGCTTGGTGACCACTGCAACCGTAAGCGCGCCCATCTCGCTGGCCAGCGACGCGATAATCGGCGCCGCGCCCGTGCCCGTCCCGCCGCCCAGACCGGTCGTGACGAACACCATGTCCGCGCCCTCGAGCGCCTCGATAATCTTGTCCGAGTCTTCCAGCGCCGCCTTCCGCCCCACCTCAGGATTCGCCCCGGCGCCCAGGCCATTGGTCAGCTTCACGCCCAGCTGCAGCTTTACCGGCGCGTGCGACATGCGCAGCGCCTGCAGGTCCGTGTTGGCGACGATGAACTCGATGCCCTCCACTCCGGCATCAATCATGCGGTTGACCGCGTTGCCCCCGCCGCCGCCGACTCCGATCACCTTGATCTTGGCGTCGTTGCGCGCCTCTTCGTTGAAGCTGATGCGAATGCTGGAATCTTTGCTCATTTTCACCACCGCCTGATTTGAATTTCTGTCAGTACCCAGTACTCAGTATTCAGTATTCAG
>Ga0116223_10000105_pt1 | contig 106474 bp, 92 predicted proteins | sample Sb_taG_3_FD_90092 | JGI IMG/M metagenome (GOLD analysis project Ga0116223, IMG submission 90092) | Peat soil microbial communities from Weissenstadt, Germany - Sb_50d_a_PC metaG | ecosystem: Environmental > Terrestrial > Soil > Wetlands > Peat | place: Germany: Weissenstadt | collected 2010-09-21 | reverse complement strand
TGGCGGTCACTTTGCGGTGTTTATGAACTCGGATCAATTTCTCAGGGAACTTGTCGCGCATGTTCTGCCGCTTGCAGGCAGCCATTGAAAATTCTACTGGGGTTTATGAGACCGGTTCTAGTCGTTTCAGGGATGAACGTCAGCATCCTGGCTTTTGTCGTCTTCTGGAGTCTTCGCCGCCTGCGCCTGCCGGACATCCCCGCCACGCTCCTGACTGTGGCATTCTGCGTCGCCTACGCGTTCATTACCGAGGTCGGCGCGCCCGTCTGGCGCGCTACCCTGATGTGCGCCGTCTACCTGGGCACGCGGCTGCTCTATCGCGATCGCTCCATGGTCAATGCGCTGGGCGCCGCAGCGCTGGGGTTGCTGGTCTTTGACCCACGCCAGCTGTTCACCGCCAGTTTCCAGATGACGTTTCTCTGCGTGCTCATCGTGTCGGCTATCGGCCTGCCAATTCTGCAACGCACCTCCCAGCTTTATAAGAAAGCGCTCCTCAACGGGGATTCGCTCGACTACGCGGCGTCTCTGCCTCCATCGGTGGCCCAGTTTCGCGTGGACTTGCAGTTGATCGCGGCCCGCGTCGCCCTCTTCGTGGGCAAGAAATGGTCGAGTCGTTTGGTTCGTCTGACGGCTCGCTCCGCTCTCGCTGTTTTCGAACTGCTTTTCATCTCCGCCGTCGTGCAGATGGGGATCTCCCTGCCGATGGCCTATTATTTCCATCGCGTCACCACCATCGGGCTCCCCGCCAATCTGATCGTTGTCCCTTTGACCCAGCTCCTGATGCCCGCCGCGGTGAGCGCGCTCGCGCTGGGCTGTGTTTCACCCTGGCTGGCCAAGCTCCCCGTGCTTCTGACCACGTTCGCCGTTCACGGGATTGCCGGCAGCGTGCTCGGTCTGGGCGCACTGCGGGTGGCCGACCTGCGCATTCCCATGCCTTCCATGCTCATGATTGGCACTGCCTCCGCCTCGCTCGTCCTCGCGATGTGGGCTGCCAGGCGCCGGCCAACCGTGGCGGCCTGCGGAGTTGCCGCGATCCTTACGTCCGCACTCCTGCTCGCATTTTTTCCATCCAAACCGCACATCCATCCCGGGATGCTGGAGATGACTTCGATTGACGTCGGCGAAGGCGATTCCACGTTGCTCGTCAGCCCCGAAGGTCGTACCCTGCTGATCGACGCTGGAGGTCCCATTGGCCCAGGCGCTTTCCAGCTTGATTTCGGCGAAGACGTGGTTTCTCCGTATCTTTGGACGCGCGGGATCTCAGATCTCGACGCCGTCGCCATCACGCACGGCCACTCCGACCACATCGGGGGGATGCCGGCGGTTCTCAGGAATTTCAAGCCTAAGGAATTGTGGGTGGGTCTGCTGCCGCCCAGCCAGGCCCTCGAGAACGTGGTCGCCACCGCTCAAGCACTCGGCGTCAAAGTCGTCCGGCACTGGGAGGGCGACGAGTTCAATTTCGGGGGAGCAACCGTAAGCGTGCTGTTTCCGCCCCGCGACTTGCCCGTCGGCGCCAAGCCCCAGAACAACGACTCCATGGTCCTACGGGTGAGTTACGGCCAGTCGTCAATCCTGCTGGAAGGGGACGCCGAGAAGCGCGTAGAACGCCGCGTGGCGGCGCTGCATCATCCCAGCGCGAGTCTGCTGAAGGTCGGTCACCACGGCAGCGCGAATGCGACCACGCCGGAACTCGTCGCCTCCGCCAAGCCTGCGTTCGCGGTGATTTCAGTGGGATCAGGCAATTCTTTCGGTCTGCCGCGCCTGGAAACTCTCTCGCGTCTCCAGGAAGCGGGAGCCCGCGTTTACCGCACGGATGTGGACGGAGCCGTCACGTTCTACCTCGACGGCCATTCGGTCACGGCTTCTGTGGCGAGTCTTCAATAATCTCAATTTCCGCCGTTTCGTCATCGTCCGGCCGCGATCGGCGTCCTTCGGCGATCACTCGACGCGCTGCCTCCGCATCCCCTTGGCGCACCAGTAGGATCATCCCTCCCAGACCCGGGAACGTGTCTTGCACCAGGGACGCCGAAGTGAGATCACTGTCAATGCCCGCCGAATCGAGCAAACCCTTGACCACCAGCGCCTCAGGTTCCTGCTCCGAGTCGAACACCTTCACCAGTTTCTCGTTGGGATCGGGACGCGGCGCCGCTTTTGCGGCCGAATTGACAGGCTCTGGCATGGCATCTCCACTTCTGGAACCGGACCCCATCGCGGCCCGGACTCCGTACTGCCCCGTGATTCTACTCCTCTTCCACGCGCCGGTGCAGCCCGCCAGGTGCCCCGGGTGCCCCATTTCTCGCGTTCTTTGCGAGAAGTGGGGATTTCTTCCAGCCAAGAATCTCTCCAGAATTCAGATCCCCAATCGTGAACTACACCTTCGGGTAGTTGTTTTCTTCTGTCGCTGCGAGAGAATGTTCGCAACCGATGCCGCAACGCCGGGACGCGCCGCGTCATCCAAAGCGGTGGGGACTTTTACAAGGGGACACCATGAACTTTCCTCAACACGCCGGGCAGGGACCGCGCTTTCCATTGGCTGACGAGCAAGCCCGCCGGGAGCGCGAGGAAGAAGCCCGAAAAATCCGCCGCCTGCAGTTGATGATCAGCATGGTCATCTCCGTCATCAGCCAGGACCCCAACCTCACCGTCGAGGAAGCCTCCGAACTGGCCGCCGGAGCCAAGCGCGCCGCTCTGGCCATGTTCCCCGACAAGGAACTCGCCTACGATCTGCTCTACAAACCCCGCCTGCAAAGGCTGATGAAGGAACGCTTCCGGCTGCAGTGATAAGGCCGCTGAACGCTGGCCCTATTCATTCACCACCGAATTCCTCAGGGTTCCCACTCCCTCCACGCTGACTTCCACCACATCTCCCGCCACCATCGGTCCCACGCCCGCGGGCGTCCCGCTCGGGATCAAGTCCCCGGGAAACAGCGTCATCGCTTGCGCAATATGCCGGATCACCACATCTAACGTGAAGATAAAATCCCGCGTGTTCCCCTGCTGCCGCAGCGCGCCGTTGAGACGCGTTTCCACTCCGACCCCGAGACATGGATCAGTCTCATCCGTTACCAACGGCCCCACCGGGCAGAACGTGTCGAAACCCTTGGCCCGCGTCCACTGCCCGTCTTTATTCTGCAGATCGCGCGCCGTGACGTCGTTCACGCACGTGTAGCCCAGAATGTACCGCCGGATGTCCTCGTCAGCCCCAGGCTGGTAACAAGTCTTGCCGATCACGACTCCCAACTCGCCTTCAAAGTCAACCCGCTCGGAAATCTTCGGCCGCCGCACGATTCCCCCCGGAGCCAGCAGCGCCGACGTTGCTTTTAGAAAGATAAGCGGCTCTTTCGGAACTTCGTGTCCCAGTTCCGCCGCGTGCTCGCGATAGTTGCGCCCCACGCAAACGATCTTCGACGGCCGCACCGGCGGCAGCAGCGCCGCTTCGTCCAGCGGAATCGCCTCGATCCGCCGCGTGCGCAGGCTCTCCAGGTCCCCGTCCGCTTCTTCCGGCAGCGTGAGCAGAAGCCGCACAATCGCATCCCGCCCACCCACGGACTCGACCAGGCCGTACTGCGCCTGACCATTGAATTGAAACCGGCAATATCTCATCACGGCACCCTCTCGCCCGCTTCTTCCGAGCGCGCGCTCTCGTTGCCACGAATGTCCATGGCAGAAACCGAATAGAAATAATTCTTCCCCGAGACGACCGAAGCGTCCCGGTAAGCCGGAGTCTTCACCAGTTGCGCATTCACCTTCACCGCCGCCGCGCCTTCCTCGTGCCGGTACACGTTGTATCCGTCGAGATCAACATCCGTCACCGGTGCCCAGATCAAGTCAATAAAGAGTTGCTGGCCTGGCCCGGAAAATACCGCCTGCAACCCCGAAGGCACTGCTGGCGGAAAGACGTCGTCCGCGAAAACTTTGACTTCGGGCGAGTCGTCGCCTTCAACCTGCACCTCAGGCTGGCCGTCCGAAGCAATGACCGTCACCGTCTCCGCGTGGTACTCATACGTGTTTTCCCACTCGATGCTCGAATCGGTAAGAGTGAACGATGCATCGTTCGCCAGCGGCGCCTCGCCAGCTAGAGTTTGCTGCGGGGAGCCTTCCAGGCGTCGGTACACACGATAAACGTAGCGCACTGGCGTGGAAGCTGGTGGCGGAATCTCGCCTGTCCAGTTCAGCACGACTCCCTGATTCGTAACGTGCGCGCTGAAATCCCGAGGCGGCGGAAGTGTGTGGATGAGCGGAACCCGAACCTGATTCGAAAGGCCAGCGCTGCGGCCGTCCGCATTGAATACCTCGACGGCGTAAACCACCGAGCCGGAAGGATTCTCACTCTCCATCTGGCTGGGCAGCGCGTCGGCGTAGGATCCCCCAGTTTTCTGTCCGCGGGCGGGGTGCTCCGCCTCGCCCACCGGCGTTCCGCACCGCTCCAACTTGGGCTCAATGCCCCGGCATATCCGTGTCGCTCCCAGAGTGCGCACCGTCTTCCGGTCCGTCGTAACCGTTGGGACCGTCCACGTCAGCGTGACCTTGTCGCCCTTGCGCCTGGCCCGCAGGTCCGATGGTGGCTTGGGCAAATCCAGAGACGGTGGCTGCGGCGGTCCCATCGTTGCGCACGCCGTAAGCATCAGCAGCGTGCCCACCGCCAGCAGCAGCTCTCGCGTGGTAAGTCGCATGGAGAAAAACAGACTAACAGAACGGAATGTCCTGGCAGCGGGTCAAACTGACAACTGACAACTGAGAACTGTCGGCTCTACCCCACCAACTCCTTCACTGCCTCGCGAAACACCTTGGTGTGCCGGTCCACGTCGTCGTTCTCGGTCTGCGGCGACATCAGCGCCATATTATGAAACGGCGTCAGCAGAATGCCGCGGTTCATGGCGTAGAGATGCATAAACCGTTCCAATTCGAAATCCATCGCATCGTGCGCTTCGGTGCCGTTCTTTGGCTCCGGACCGAACAGATACTCCGCCCTGCACCCGAGCCGTGTTACATGCCACGGCAGTTGCGCATCGGCGATCGCCTTAGCCACACCTGCGGTCCAGCGCTGGGCCAGCGGAATCATCCGGCCGAAGGCTTCTTTGGTGAGAACTTTCGTCAGCGTGGCTCGCATGGCCGCCAGCGAAAGTGCATTGCCCGCCAGCGTCCCCCCAATTCCGCCCACGTCGCAGTTCTCCAGTTCCTGCCTGGCCACAATGCGGTCCGCGACTTCCTGCGAGAATCCGTACGCCGCTCCCGGAATGCCTCCCCCGATCGCCTTCCCGAACACAAGCACATCGGGATCCAGGTTTTCCGCCCGCGCATATCCGCCCGGCCCCGCGCAAATCGTATGTGTCTCATCCATGATCAGGAGTGTTCCATGTTTGCGCGTCAGCTCCCGCAACGCCTGATGATAGCCCGCCTGCGGGTGCACAATCCCGACGTTGGTCATGGCCGGCTCGGCCAGAACGCAAGCCACATCCCCCGGGGCCAGCGCCCGCTCCAGCGCCGCCACATCGTTGAACTCGACCACCTTCGTCGTGACCGCTGGATTCACCGGAGGCCCGATGTTGCCGGGCCGCGGCCCGGCCATGCCATTGGCTTCGAGCGTGATGAACGTCTCGTCCACCGTCCCGTGATAACACCAGTTAAAGACCAGAATCTTCGGACGCCCCGTAATCTGCCGTGCCAGACGAATGGAAAACCGGTTCGCGTCCGTCGCCGTCAGTGCGAACTGCCAGTAGGGCAACCGGAATCGTCCTTGCAACTCCTCGGCCACGAAGATCGCGTCCTCGCCCGGCAACATCAGCGTCATCCCGCGCCGCATCTGCTCTTCCGCCGCCTTCACCGTGGCAAACGGCCCATGCCCGGTCATTGCTCCCGTGTCCCCCAGACAAAAATCGGTATAGCGATGCCCGTCCACGTCGAAGAAGTGCGCTCCCTGCGCCTCGCGCACGAACGGCGGAAACGCCCCCGCCCATTTCACCATCCAGTTCATGGGCACGCCCGCCAGCAGTGACTTCCGCGCCCGCTCGAACAGCGCCTTCGACTTCGGACGCTCGTCCACGAACTTCTTCTGCTCCCGCTGCATGAGCGTCTGCAAACGTGCCCGGTCTGTGGTTTTCATGGTCAAGAGATTAAACGCGAAAAGACAAACCACAGAGGACGCAGAGGAACACGGGGAAAACTTACCGAGACTTCCTCTGTGCCCCTCTGGGTCCTCTGTGGGGAAAGGTTTTTCTTACAGAATGTACCGCGACAAATCCTGGTCCTTCACAATGTCGGTCAGCATCTTGCGCACATAATCCGCGTCTACCGTGACCTGCTGCCCTTTTTTCTCCGGGGCGTCAAAGCTCAACTCGTCCAGCACGCGCTCCATGATCGTATGCAGCCGCCGCGCCCCGATGTTTTCCGTGCTCTCATTTACCCGGAAGGCGAAGTGCGCAATCTCGTCCAGCGCCTCCGGCGTAAACTCCAGCTTCACTCCCTCGGTCTCCAGCAGAGCGGTGTACTGCTTCACCAGCGACGATTTCGGCTCGGTAAGGATCCGGACGAAATCTCCCATGGTCAGCGACTGCAGTTCGACGCGGATGGGAAACCGCCCCTGCAGTTCCGGGATCAGATCGCTCGGCTTGGACACATGAAACGCGCCCGCCGCGATGAACAAAATGTGGTCGGTCCGCACCATTCCATAGCGCGTATTTACCGTCGTGCCTTCCACAATCGGAAGAATGTCGCGCTGCACGCCTTCCCGCGAAACATCCGGCCCGTGGCCGCCCTCGCGGCCCGCGATCTTGTCAATTTCGTCCAGAAACACGATCCCCGAGTTCTCCACCCGGTCAATCGCAATCCGTGTCACCTGATCCATGTCAATCAGCCGGTGTTCCTCTTCCTGGATCAGGTACTCGAAGGCCTCATTCACCTTCATCTTCCGCTTCTTGGTGCGCGGCCCGAAGATGTTCGGCAACATGTCCTTGATGTTGACGTCCATCTCCTCGACGCCCTGGTTCGAAATAATTTCAAACGAGGGGAAATTGCGCTCGCGCACGTCAATTTCAACTATGCGCTCGTCCAGTTTGCCCTCGCGCAGTTGCTGCCGCAGCTTCTCCCGGGTGCGGCCGGAGGATTCAGCCAAAGCCGTGCTGCCATCAATCACCACGCCGCCGGCGGTCGAAACCGGCTCGGGACGCGGCGGTGGCGAGGGCGGCAGAAGAATATCGAGCAGCCGCTCTTCCGCGTTGAGTTCCGCCTTATCGGCCACATCCTCCAGTTTCTCCTCGCGCACGTTGTCAATCGCGATCTCCACCAGATCGCGCACCATGGATTCCACATCGCGCCCGACATAACCGACTTCGGTAAACTTCGACGCTTCCACCTTGAGGAACGGCGAATTTGCCAGCTTGGCCAGCCGCCGCGCGATCTCCGTCTTGCCCACGCCCGTCGGCCCGATCATGATGATGTTCTTGGGAATGATTTCTTCCGCCAGGTCCGGCGTGAGCTTCTGCCGGCGCATGCGGTTGCGCAGCGCGATGGCCACGGCCCGCTTGGCTCCGTTCTGGCCAATCACATGCTTGTCGAGTTCCGCGACGATTTCCCGCGGCGTGAGTTCATCGAGCGCGAGCTGTTCTTCTTCTGCGGTGGAGGGAAGATAGATGGCCATAAATTCAGTGGTTAGTGATCGGTGGTCAGTGGCCAGCCTTTTCTTGTCTTTCCTACTGGCCACTGACCACTAGCCACTGACCACTTCTCTTACTTACAGTTCTTCAATCGTCACTCGGTCATTCGTATAGATGCACATCTTGCCCGCAATCTTCATTGCTTCTTCGGCAATCTGCCGGGCGGAGAGTTGGGTGTGCTCTGCCAATGCCTGCGCCGCCGCTTGGGCATACGGTCCGCCGCTTCCGATGGCTGCCACCGTACCGTCTGGTTCGATCACATCTCCCTGTCCGCTGAGCAAGTACGTCTGTTCCTTATCGCACACCAGCAACAGGGCTTCCAGATGGCGAAGGAATTTGTCGGTGCGCCAGTCCCGGGCCAACTCAACCGCAGCCCGGCCCAGGTTGCCGTGGTATTGCTCCAGTTTGGCCTCGAACCGGCTGAACAGGGTGAACGCGTCTGCCGTAGACCCAGCAAAACCGGCCATAATCTTGTCGTTATACAAGCGCCGGATCTTCTTGGCCGTGTGCTTGATCACCGATTCGCCCAGCGTGACCTGGCCGTCCCCGGCCAACACCACACTCCCGCCGCGGCGCACGGACAACACGGTCGTCGAACGAATCAGTCGCTTCGTCATCATGAGCGCAATCCTTAATTATAACAGCGCAATTAAAGCGTGACGGCGGAAGCCGGGCGAGAAGCTGGAGCGGGTCCTCAGCTCCTCCCTAGATGAATCGAACCGTCGCCTGTGCGAATCGTGAGCAGGCTGCCGCCGCCGTTGAGTTTGCCGCGGACTTCGTTCTCGCGAATCTTGCCCTCGGTCGTGACCGGCATGTCCAGATCAATGTGACCGTCGCCGGTGTGCAGGTCCACGTCCGCCGCCATGTTTCCCGGAACTTCCAGGGTCACGTTGCCGTCGCCTGTTTCGAGCCGCCAGCCGGCGTTGAGCGAAGATCCAGCAGCCGCACGCACTTCGACATGGCCATCGCCGGTCTTGAGATCCAGTGCATCAAAGCGTCCGCTGGCGCGGATGTGACCGTCACTGGTCGAAGCCCGCAGCTTGCCGTCAATACCATCAAGAGTCTCCGAACCGTCGCCGCTGTGCAGGTCCAGTTCGCCCTTGAGTCCGGCGACCTCGATCTTGCCATCGCCGGTGCGCAGGTTCACCCGACCCTCCCGCGGCATCTGGATGATGATGTCCACTTGATGCTGGCCCCAGTCCACGGTGAGACCGTGATGCGGGTAGCGCACGTCAATTTCGACCAAGTTGCCATTCTGGTGCTCCTCGATCCGGATGCCGCCTTCGCCGATCTTGTAGCGAGAGGTGACGACCTTGGCCGCTATTGTGTTCTGATCCCAGGTCGTGACCCGAATGTTGGCGTCGGAAGTCTCTACTCTTAGGTCAGGCTTGCCGGAGATGTTGTATGTCTTCGACCATTCATCGGCCAACGCCGGAAGCGCGGCCCCAAGGCCAAGAACCAGAATTGCCAAAACGATCCGTTTCATGAGATTTCTCCTCGCCGGGCGGACACAGCACCGCCCATCCCGTTAGACGTAGTTACGAGTGATCGGTAAGGTTAGTTCCATTGAAAAACGGCCGGCTAGCGCACTCGCGGACTGAGATACGCCATCCGGATCAGCGTCCGCTCTGAAAAAGGCAGATACAGCAAAGCAGCGGTGGCCGCAAAGGCCGCGCCCAGCCCGATCCACTGCATCAGAAGGAACGGCGCTACCGCCCACAACTCGTCGAGCGCCAGGATGAAAGGGAACATCTGCCGGAACTTCTCCCCCAGCCGCTGGTGGTCGAAGCTAACCGCCGAAATCAAGTACAGCCGCAGAGGGATTCCCACTCCCGCAGTCACCACCACGGCGCCGAGAACGATCGCGCTCCAGGTAGGGCGAAACGAATCCGCCATGCCCTGGATCACATGCAGACGGATCAGCGCCGCCAGATAGAAGCTCAAATACATCACCTGGATCAAGACGAACAATCCTCGTGAGATTCCACGACGCGGGATGGGCACTTGCAGTTCAGGATGCAGTTCCGCTGACGGATAAGGCGCAGGCGGTGTGTCGGCAACAGCAGGTCCCGCTTCGTTCGCTGCAACCGCTCCCGCCATGTCTGCCGCGGGCGTGGCTTCTTGTGGCCCGGCGCTTTGCACCGGCGCGATGAACCGGTACCCCCGGCGGGCCAGCGTCTCTACGTAGCGCGGGCTGGCAGCAGAATCTCCCAGCGCCTCCCGTACTTTGTTGATTGCGGTATTCAGACCGTGGTCGAAGTCCACGAACGTGTCAGAGGGCCACAGCTCTTGCCGCAGTTCCTCGCGCGTGACCACCTCGCCCGCGCGCTCCAGCAGCAGCGCCAGCACCTGGAACGGCTGTCCCTGCAGGCGCAGCTTTACTCCGTTCCGGCGCAGTTCGCCCGCGCTGAGGTCCAGCTCGAATACTCCAAATCGCGCGACTCGGCTGTGGTTTTGCGGCACGGCTGTAGGCGAAGCCGTAGTTTAGCATCGCACTCAGCCCACCGCTTGCCGGTAGCGCTACAATGAGGCCGTGCCCACCCCCGAGCGCCAGGACGACTCTACACACAAACACCACCGTCACGCGGTCTACGCCGCGGAGACTACGGGGCTACTGCTGATTGCCTTCGTCTTGCTCGTCCTCACCCTGATTCGCTATTGGCACGATATCCACTGGAGCCTGCGCTGACGGTGGCTCAGGAGCAACGCAACACCAAGCCAGCCGACCCGATTCTCGCGGTGATTCTCGGTCCCACGGCCAGCGGAAAGACGGCGCTGTCCTTGGCCTTGGCGGAGAAGTTCAGCGGAGAACTTGTCAATTGCGATTCGGTCGCGATGTACCGCGAGTTCGACATTGGCACGGCCAAACCCAGCGCCGCCGAGCGCGCCCGCGCCCCGCATCATCTTTTCGATTGGGTTGAGCCGACCCAGCCGGTGACCGCAGGTGAATATGCCCGCGAGGCGCGGCAGGTGCTCGCCGAGATCAGTGCACGCCATCACTTGCCGATTGTGGTTGGCGGCACCGGGCTCTATTTGCGCGCCCTGCTCGAGGGACTCTTCCCCGGCCCGCAGCGCTCGGAGGAATTGCGCGAGCGATTGCGTGGGCGCTTGGCCAGCCTGGGCTCAGCCTATCTTCACCGGATTCTCGGCCGCCTCGACCCGGCCGCTGCGGCAAGAATCCACGCCAACGATGTCCCCAAGCTGATTCGCGCCATTGAGGTGTGCTTGGCCTCGCGCCAGAAGATAACCGATCTCTGGCAGCAGGGCCGCGACCCGCTGAGAGGCTTTCGCATTCTGCGGCTTGGCCTCGATCCCGATCGCGCCGCGCTCTACGATCGCATCAACCAGCGCGCGCGCCAGATGTTCGAGAACGGGCTGATCGAAGAGACCGCTCGGCTGCTTCAGAAATTCGGCCCGTCAGCGCAACCGCTGGCCTCTCTCGGCTACAAGCAGGCAGTGCAACTCCTGCACGGCGAACTCACCCGCGAGCACGCCGTGCAAGCTGCGCAGCAAGCGCATCGCAACTACGCCAAGCGCCAGATGACCTGGTTCCGCCGCGAGCTGGAGGTTACGTGGCTACGCGGATTTGGCGACGATCCGCTGGTTCAGCAGGAAGCCCTGGAGCGCGTGGGCGTTCAGCGTTAGAAGGATTCGTATGTGGGGACAGCCGCCCCCGGCTGTCCGTCGAGCGTAGCTCGACTGGGTTTGCCGATACTTTCCAGAGAGGCGGCACCGGGCCTTCGGCGGACAGCCGGGGCGGCTGCCCCCACATGGAGTTGGAAGCGCCCAACTCCTTCCCTTCTGCTATCGTTCCTGCTATGTGTCGAATCTTCAGGGTCGTCTTTCTTGTCCTGCTCCTCACCGCGCCCGCCTTAGCGAAAGAGAAGCACCCCCGTCCTGCCGCCGCCCGTGCTGCCCGGGGCGACAAGTGGGCGGAAAAGACTCTCCGCAAGCTCACGCTCGAGGAGAAAATCGGCCAGTTGTTCATCATCTGGTGCCGCGCCGGATTTCTCAACGTCGAGAACCCCGAGTACCTTGAGTGGCGTGAGGACATGCAGAAATACCACGTCGGCTCCTTCGCAATAACGGTCCACGTGGATGGCCCATTCCTGCAGCGCAGCGAGCCCTATGAGGCCGCCGAACTGCTCAATCGGCTGCAACGTGACTCCAAGCTGCCGCTGCTGATTGCCGCCGACTTTGAACGCGGCGTCTCCATGCGCCTGATGGGAACTACGATTTTTCCACACGCCATGGCCTTCGGAGCCGATGGCAATATTGAAGACGCCGAAATGTTCGGCCGCATCACCGCGCAGGAAGCGCGCGCCGTCGGCGTGCACTGGAACTTTTTCCCCGACGCTGATGTGAATTCCAATCCCGCCAATCCCATCATCAACACGCGTTCTTTTGGAGAGGACCCTAAACAAGTCGGCGATTTGGTCGCCGCCTATATCAAGGGCGCGCACCAGGCCGGCATGTTAACCACGGTTAAGCATTTCCCCGGCCACGGCGACACCGCGACGGACTCGCATCTTGGCGTTGCCAGCGTCAATGGCGACCGCGCTCACCTCGACTCGATCGAACTTCCGCCCTTCCGCCAGGCCATCGCCGCGGGAGTTGATTCCGTGATGGTCGCCCACGTCACCGTACCCGCGCTCGATCCCGATCCCAATCACGTAGCCACGATTTCACCGGCGGTCGTTTCCGACCTGCTGGAAAAGCGGCTCGGCTTCAAAGGCCTCATCGTGACCGACGCCCTCGATATGGCAGGGCTGACGCATCTTTTTGCTGACAATATCGGCCGGGCTGCGGTCGAAGCCTTCAAAGCCGGCAACGACATGTTGCTGATCCCGGCCGACCTAGGCGCCTCTTCCGGAGCCATGCTCAAGGCCGTCGAGTCGGGAGAAATCTCTCGCGCCCGTCTCGACCATTCCGTCCTCAAGGTTCTGAAAACAAAGGCGTCCTTGGGCCTGCACGATTCACGCACCGTGGACCTGAGCACGCTGGCAACCATCGTCGGAAAGCCGGAAAACCTCGCCTTCGGCCAGCAGGTGGCCGACTCCGCCATCACCCTGGTGCGCGACAACGGCAAGGTCCTGCCCCTGAAGTCCAGGGGAACCGCCAAGGCGGCTCTTCCGTATATGACAAAAGAGGAAACCCACAACGAGGTTGTGGCCGTACTTTTCTCAGACGATATGCGTACCGATTCAGGTCGCGCTTTTGGACGCGAATTCCACGCCAGAATCCCCGACGCGCGGGTGATTTACGTGGATCCCCGCGTCGCCGGCGGCCTGAGCGATGAAGTGCTGAAGTCAGTGGACGAGGCGGAGACCGTGGTGACTGCCGTGTATCTGATTCCGACCGCCGGCAAGATCGGCAACTCGGTCTCGATGGCCGATGCTGCCGGCACGCTGCTGCAGCAGATGCTCGATCGCGCGGCGGAAAAAACCGTCGTGGTCGCGATGGGAAATCCCTACCTGGCCGCCGATTTCCCCAAGATCGAGAATTACGTCTGCACGTTTTCCAACGCAACGGTCTCTGAGTTGGCTGCAGTGAAGGCCCTGTTCGGCGAGATTCCGATCCGCGGCCACCTGCCCGTCACTATTCCCAACGTCGCCGAGCGCGGCGCCGGCCTCGATCGCCCCGCCAAAGGCGAAAATGGAGGGTCTCAACATGCGCAGAACTGAATTTCAACGAGTGTATGTTCTCGGATTCGCGATCTTTTCTGTCCTTCTGCTTCCCGCCTGCAGCGTCAACGTTGAGAAGGAGAAAAACGGGGAGGACAAGAAAGTGGACATTGCCACGCCCCTGGGGGGGACCCACGTCAACAAGGAGGCCGACGCGGCCGATGTTGGTGTTGCTGTCTATCCCGGCGCTCACCTCAAGCAAAAAGATTCCAGCGGCAGCGACAAGAGCGCTAACGTGAACATTTCCGGCTTCGGTTACGGGTTGAAGGTTGTTGCCCTCGAGTACCAGTCCGACGATCCGCCGGCAAAAGTCGTCGCGTTCTATCAGGATCAGCTCAAGAAATACGGCAACATCCTCGTCTGCCACACTGGCCATCTGGATGTGCAGACCGACGTCAAAGAGACAAACCGCGGTTCTCATGATCTGACCTGTAACGGCCCCAGCGGCAACAACACCGAACTGAAAGTCGGCACCATGGAGAACCAGCACATCGTGGAAGTTGAGCCGGAAGGGAAGGGGTCGAGCTTTTCCTTGGTGTACGTCCGCACCCACGGCAAGGAAGCGGACATTTAGCGCGACTCGCACGCACGCCTTAGGAGGATTTCATGTTTCGCTATCTACCACTCGTACTTGCGCTCGCGCTGGCTCTGTCTCTGCCCGCGTTTGCACAACAATCCGACCCACAGGACAAGCCCTTCGACGTTCGCAGCTCGCTTGGTGATCTGCACGTTGGCAAGGACGCGGATGCCCAGAGGGCTGGCCTTCCCTTGTATCCAGGCGCGCGCCCAAAACATGAAGACGACAACGATCCTCTGAATTTCGGAATCTTGACCGAAAGCTTCGGTATGAAGCTGATAGTGGCAAAGTACGAGTCGGATGATCCTCCGGCCAAGGTCATCGATTTTTATCGCGGCAAGTTGAAGAAGTTCGGGAAGGTCCTAGAGTGCCACTCCCAGAAACATGGTGGCGACGTCGAAGCGCATGATGATAAGGACTCCAACGACAGCAAAGAATTGAAATGCGAGGAGAATTCCGGCCCAGTCACCGAACTGAAAGTCGGTACCGAAGACCACCAGCACCTCGTGGCCATCGAGCCCAGCGACTCGGGCAAGGGCACAGCCTTCGCCCTCGTTTACGTGCACACCCGGGGCAAGCGCGGCGAAATCTAGAGTCGGGTTTTCAATCAACAATCGGAAACTTGCGATTACAATCTGGGGAAGCGGCGCGCGTGTCCTTGCCTCGGCCCCTTGCGGTACGATATTTTCAACTCCAGGCCCTCTTTTCGTCACTCGATGGAACAGCCCTGCTACAAGTGCGGACAAGCTGTGGAAGAAGGCGTCCCCTTCTGCCCGCACTGCTCCGCCCCCCAGATTCGGGTGATGGTTGAAACACCGGCCCCGGACTTCGAGTCTCCGGCGGCCGCGGCGGCGCCGGGTTCGACCGTCCTGACAGCTTCGCCGAGTACGGCAGGCCTCGACCTTCCCATGCAATGGTCCGAAACTCTAAAGCCCTGCGCGTTGGCGGCGGTGGTTGCGTCTGTGCTGATGTCCCTGGGCCTGAACCCGTTCGTGGCCATGCTCAGCGTCGGGTTCCTTGCCGTTGTTTTCTATCGCCAGCGGCAGTCCGGGGTTGCGGTCAGGGTCGCGACCGGCGTCCGGCTGGGCGCCCTCAGCGGCCTGCTTTGGTTTGCGATCGCTTCCATTCTCGAGGCGTTGATTGTCCTCTTCCTGCACAAGGGGCCGGAAATCAGGACTGAACTGCTCGCCAGAATTCAGCAGGCCGCTTCGCAAGCCAACGACCCGCAAACTTTGGCTGTGTTTGACCGCCTCAAAACTCCCGCCGGACTTGAACTCCTGATGGTGTCTGGGCTGATCCTGGCGTTTTTCGCCTCGATTATTCTGGCCGGTCTCGGCGGAGCGCTGAGCGCTGCCATCCTGGGCCGAAACAGGCGGTCCTAGGCTCCCACCGCGCCGATTTGCGTCTGCCGACGGGGCCCCTTGCAGCCGCCCACACCTGCCGCGTATCATGCACCGTTCACACTTCAGGCGATGAATAAGCCAGCCCGCGGTTCGCTTCTCGGGATCGAGCATCTTGAGGCGAAGGACATCCTGGGCCTGCTGAAACTGGCCCGCCGCATGAATCCGTTGAAGGCCCGTCCGCTGCTGCGCGGCAAGCGGGTCGTCCTTCTGTTTTACGAAGCTTCCACCCGCACCCGTTCTTCCTTCGAGTTTGCCGCCAAGTCGCTGGGCGCGATGACCACGCTGGTGCAGTCCTCGGGATCGAGCATCGAAAAAGGCGAGTCCGTGCTCGATACCGGATACACCTTGCGCGCCGTGGGCGCCGATTGCATCGTCATGCGCCATCCCTCCGCCGGCGCGCCGCTCTTGATGGCGCAGCACCTCGATATTCCCGTCATCAACGCCGGGGACGGCATGCATGAGCATCCCTCACAGGCGTTGCTCGATGCATTCACCATCCTGAAGCACAAGAAATCATTCAAGGGCTTGCAGGCAACCATCATCGGCGACATCCTGCACAGCCGCGTAGCCCGCAGCGCCTGCCATCTGCTGACCAGGTTTGGGGTGAAGATCACGCTCTGCGGTCCGCCCGAGTTTGTCCCCGACGTTGCCGCCACGCTCGCCCCCGGCCTCCGTGTAACGCGCCACATCGAAGACGCCCTGCGCGGCACCGACGTGATCATGCTGCTCCGCGTGCAAAAAGAGCGCCTGGCCGGCCAGAAAATTCGCCTGCAGGATTACATCTCGCGCTACCAAATGACGACAGCCCGGCTGAAGCTGGCCAAACGCGACGCGATCGTGATGCACCCAGGCCCGATCATCCGCGGCCTCGAACTCACCGCCGAGGTCGCCGATGGCCCGCAGTCCGTCATCGTGGACGAAGTCCACAACGGCGTCCCCACGCGCATGGCAATCCTGGCGCGGGCGCTGGGGAAGGCGAGATGACCCGCCAAAACCAGAGCCTCCTCATCAAAGGTGGCCAACTGATCGATCCCGCGGCGAAGATCAACGCGCCCATGGACGTGCTGTTACGCGACGGTCGCGTCGCGGAGGTCGCTCCCGCGAACAAAATCCGTGGCAGCGCCGACGAGAAGTTTGACGCGCGCGGCCTCATCGTTGCCCCAGGCTTCATTGATCTGCACGTTCACTTGCGCGAGCCTGGCCAAGGCTACAAAGAGACCGTCGCCACCGGCACTGCTGCCGCCGCCGCCGGAGGCTTCACTTCGGTCTGCACCATGCCCAACACCGCGCCCGTGGTGGATACGCCCGAGTGGGTCACGTGGCTGCGCGGCGCGGAACGCGGAGCCATGGTCAACGTCTTCCCCGTCGCCGCCGCCACGCGCGGCAGCAAGGGCGGAACTCTCACCGATTTCAGCGCCCTGCAGCGCGCCGGAGCCGTCGCCGTCACCGATGACGGCAAGCCCATCCTCGACGACGACATCATGCGCATGGCGCTTCGCCTCGGCGCGGAACTGAATTTCCCCGTTGTGCAGCACGCGGAAGATACACGCCTCACCGAGAACTGTTCGATGCACTCCGGCCCCACCAGTTTTCGCCTGGGCCTGCGCGCTATGCCGGCTTCGGCAGAAGCCGCCATCGTGGACCGCGACGTGATGCTGGCGCAGCAGATTCGCGAATCACGTTTGCACGTGGCTCACCTTTCCACCTCCGATGCGCTCAAGGCCGTGCGCCGCGGCAAGCGCGCCAAGGCCCGCGTCACCTGTGAAATTACGCCGCATCACTTTACGTTGATTGACGAGAATGTCGGCGAGTACGACACCAACTTCAAGATGAATCCGCCGCTGCGCTCAGCCACCGACCGTGAGGCTATTCTCGTCGCGCTCGCCGACGGCACCGTGGACGCTATCGCCACCGACCACGCTCCTCACGCCCTGCACGAGAAGCAAGTCGAATTCGAGCGCGCCGCCTTCGGCATCACTGGTCTCGAAACCGCGCTCGCCCTCGCGATCACGCAGCTTCACCGCGAGCACAAGATTCCTCTCGCCCGCATCGTGGAACTCTTCACCGCCGGCCCGGCTCGCGTATTCGACCTGCGCGGGCGCGGTTCGCTCGCACGCGGCAGTTTCGCCGACGTCACCATCTTCGATCCCCGGAAGCGCTGGACCTTCCAGGCGGCCGAGTCCCGCTCCCTTTCGCGCAACACCCCTTTCGACGGCTGGCAGCTTACCGGTAAAGTCGTAGCCACGATTGTTGGCGGGAAGTTCGTGTTCCGCGTAGACTAGCTGTCGAATTCTTCCCCAAGCGCGTCTCCTAATTGCACGGGTTCTGCAGAAGATGTGCGGAAGTTGTGCGGAAACGGAAGGTATTCCATGCGCCAGCCTCTCGACAAGGGAGAAGCTGTGGTTTACGGCCGATGCGTGGACGCCGCATACGCCCTCTTTAAGCGCGCCCCCCAGCAGCTTCAGCCCGAGCCTGGTCCCAAAGACATTCCTGACCGCTACGAACTCGTGGCCTGGGTGAACATGTCGGACTTTATCCTGGGAGACGAGATCCCGAAATTCTACGGATTCGTCGCGCGCAACACGACCGACCGGCATGACTACATCCTCGCCATTCGCGGTACTGAGGGCTTGGTCGAATGGCTGGACGACGCCGCGATCCACCTCGTGCCCTTTACTCAGGTTCCTCATGCTGGCCGTGTGTCCAACGGATTCGACAAGATCTACAGCACGCTGAAAGTGGTCCGGTGCCACGGAGCAGCCGTTGGCGAGTTGAAGGCCAAGGCGGCCGCATTGCCCGAGTCCCTGTCCGGCACCTTCGCGGAACAACTGGAGAAGTTGGCCGACAGTCTGGAAGCACCCGAAATTCAGGAGAGAATGCGTGCTACTCCGGCAGCCCGCCCGCGCCGCACGTTCGTCGTTACCGGGCATAGCCTGGGAGCAGCTCTGGCCACTCTGTTTGTGCTGGAAAACAAAGACAAGAATAAATTTGACGTTACCACCATCTGCACCTTCGCTTCACCACGCGTCGGCAACATGCAGTTCGCCCGCATGTTCAATCAGTTCCCCATCAATTCCTGGCGGATCGTCAACACACAAGACATCGTGCCTCGGGTTCCGCCGCACATCCCCACCATTGCCGACTACGAGCACGTGGAGACTCCTTACGAGTTCTCCTCATCCGGCAAAGTGAAGTGGAATCCCGTCTGCTGGCACTCGATGTCCACCTATCTCAACTGGCTGGACCCCTCGATTCAAGTGGACGACCAGTGCAAGCCGTAGGCACAGGCTCCGAGATCACTGGACAATCCCCATCCGCTTCCCCACGCGCCCCAGCACCTCCAGCGCCTGCTCCAATTCTTCTTTCGTATGCGTCGCGGTCATGATCGTGCGGATGCGCGCCTTGCCCTCCGGCACGGTCGGGAACGCGATGCCCGTCCCCAGCACGCCTTCTTTAAACAGTTCGCGCGAGAAGTCCATGGTCAGCTTGCCGTCGCCGATAATAATCGGTGTGATCGGAGTCTCGCTGGCCGGAGTCGCGCGCCCACCGATGTCGAAGCCCAGAACCCCGAGTTCTTTCTTCCAGAAGCGAGTGTTCTCCCAGAGTTGTTCCATGCGCTCAGGCTCGTTCTCCAGAACGTCGAAAGCGGCAATGCAGGTCGCCGCCACCGACGGCGGATGCGACGTCGAAAACAAAAACGGCCGCGCCCGGTGATAAAGAAAATCAATCAGATCGCGCGTCCCGCACACGTAGCCGCCCAGCGCGCCAATCGCCTTCGACAGCGTTCCCACCTGAATATCCACGCGCCCGTCCATGCCGAAATGATCAATCGTGCCCCGCCCGTTGCGCCCCAGCACGCCCGAAGCGTGCGCATCGTCAACCATCATAATGGCGCCGTATTTTTCGGCCAGGTCGCAGAGCGGAGGCAGTGGGCCGATGTCGCCATCCATCGAGAACACGCCGTCGGTGATCAGCAGCTTCTTGCCCGGCTCGTTCTTAACGCTGGTTAACTGTTCCTCGGCGTGCGCGATGTCTTTGTGACGGAAGACCAGAATATTCGCTTTCGACAGGCGCGCCCCATCAATGATGGACGCATGATTCAACGCATCCGAAATAATGAAGTCATCCTTGCCCAGAACCGCCGACACTGTGCCGGCATTGGCCGCGAAGCCCGACTGGAAGACGACGCAGGCCTCCACGTTCTTGAAGCGCGCGATCCTTTCTTCCAGTTCCATATGAATCCTCATCGTCCCGGCGATCGTGCGCACCGCGCCCGATCCCACGCCGTATTTGCGCGTAGCCTCCAGCGCCGCCTCGCGCAGCTTGGGATGCGTGGTCAGCCCCAGGTAATTGTTCGACGCCAGGTTGATGACTTTCTTCCCGTCAAACGTGCACACCGGCGCCTGCTCGTCTTCGAGCACGCGCAGCTTGAAATGCGTGCCCTTGGCCTTGAGTTCGTTGATCTGGTCAGTGAGATAAGAGAGCGGATTGGTGCGGGTTGCTGTGGTCATGGGAACCTCGCCACGGATCTACACGGATTCACACCGATCAAGAGCGAACGACTGAGTCTAATACCTTCGCAGGAGGAAGAGAACCTTCGAGTGCAGCACCTCAAACAGTTTGGCGTTTCATCCGTGTTAATCCGTGTGAATCCGTAGCCAAGAAGTTATCGCACTCCATTCGGATACACCAGAATCTTGCTGGCTTCGCCCGTCTTCAGCCGCTCCATGGCCTTCCCGAAATCCTTCATCGGAATGCGGTCGGTGATCGCCGGATGCAGATCGAGTTTGCCCGCTTTCAGCAACGCGGTCATCTGGTACCAAGTCTGGTACATGCGCCGTCCGTTGATGCCCTGCACCGTGATGCCTTTGAAAATAATGTCTTCGGAAAAGTTCAGCGAGATGGGTTTTGAAGTCAGGCCAAGCAGGGAAATTCTGCCGCCGCGCCGGACAATATCAAAAGCGGTGCGAATCGAATCCGGATGCCCCGCCATTTCGAGCACCACATCCACGCCCAGCCCGCCAGTCTTTTCCATGACTATCTTCGTAACGTCTTCTTTCACGGGGTTGAGCACATAGTCGGCCTTCATTTCACGTGCAATCCGCGCTCGGTGTTCGTTCACTTCGATCGCAAAAACCGAAGTCGCGCCCACGGCCTTGGCCACGGCAATCGAAAACAGTCCGATCGGCCCGCAGCCGGTAATCGCCACGCTCTTTGCCGCGATCTCCCCGGCCAGAACCGTGTGCACCGCGTTCCCCAGCGGGTCGAGAATCGAGGCGTACTCCAGCGGGATGGCGGGATCGAGCTTCCAGATATTCGACTCTGGAATGACCACGTACTCGGCGAACGCTCCGTTGGCGTCCACGCCGATGATCTTCACGTTCTGGCAGATGTGGGCCTCGCCGGTGCGGCACTGCAGGCACTTGCCGCAGGCCACGTGCATCTCGGCGGAAACGAAGTCGCCTTCCTTGACGCTGGTAACCTCATCACCGAACGCGGCCACTTCCCCGCAGAACTCATGCCCCGGAATCAGCGGCGGCTGAATGCGGTTCTGCGCCCAGCGGTCCCAGTTGTAGATGTGCAGGTCGGTGCCGCAGATGGAGGCAACCTTCACCTTCACCAAAACATCGGTCCGCCCAAAGGCGGGAATCTTTACTTCGCGAATCTCCGCCCCCGGCGCAGCTTCCGGTTTCACCACCGCCAGCATTGTTCTCGCCATGATTGCCACCCTGGAAAATCTGGTAAGAAATGGGAAACAGACTCAAACACAAAACGTATGATTCTAGCACCGCACAGGGCAAGAGCCTGTGCGCCTGCATCTATTCTCCTCCGACGCCCTGCCCGTTACAATCGGTAGTCATGCGGAGGTGCATAATCTCGACAAAATGGCTGCTGCTCGCTGCCCTCTGTATAGGTTGCTCAGCGCAGAACACAGCGGTGACGCCCGCGTCCCGCGCGGAATTCACGCGTCGCCTGGTCGCGGCCGCCATCGAGCGCACGCATCACTCGGTTCGCTACGTGCCGGAGTACGTCCGCATACCCTATCCTGGCGGGGATGTGCCTGCCGATACTGGCGTCTGCACCGACGAAATCATCCGCAGCTACCGCGCCGTAGGAATTGATCTGCAAAAAGAGGTCCATGAGGACATGCTGCAGAACTTCGCCGCCTATCCGAACCAGCGCCGCTGGCGGCGCGCTCATCCCGACCCGAACATTGACCACCGTCGCGTGCCGAATCTCATGGTCTTCTTTCAGCGGAAAGGAGAGACTCTACCCATCACCAGCCGCGCCGAAGACTACGCGCCTGGCGACCTCGTCACCTGGGACCTGGGCGGGGGTGTGCCGCACATCGGCATCGTGGTGGATCAAGAATCCCGCTGGAGCGGCCGCCATCTGCTGGTTCATAACATTGGCCAGGGCCCGAAGATGGAGGACGTTCTTTTCGACTGGAAGATCACCGGTCACTATCGCTATTTCGGGCCAGGTGTCAGGCAATGACAGGAAGGGCACGACTTTAGTCGTGCCGTTAAGCACCGGGAGTGAACCGGGCTTTAGCCTCTGAGGGCCGCGGCGCCGGGCCCTTAGCTGGCCGGCTTGTAAGTTTTCGGTGGCGCCGTCTTGTACTCCTCCGACTTCCCCCGCGGAACGCTCAGCGTCTTCCACTCGCCCGACCGCAGGTGCTTGGCCAGAAAAACGATCTGCCCGATGTGTTGCGCGTAATGCGCGATTTGCCGGTTGACCGCCTGCAGCACGGTATGCGGCTCGCCGCGGATGGTCACCCCGCGCATCACGTCCTCGGGTTCGAGCGGCTCGATAGCCGCAAACACGCGTGCCCAGCCTTCCTCCCACCATCGCATGACGTCGGCACGGGTGGTCGCGGGAGTCAGTTCAAATTCCTGGTCGCGAAAGCGGTCCGGTTTTTCGCCGTCGGTGGTGAGGAAGTCGGTGAAGCGCGAGCGCATGTTGCCCGCCAGATGCTTGACGAGAACGGCCACCGAGTTCGACTCCGGATCGAGCGCGACAAAGAATTCCTCATCCTTGAGTTGCGCCATCGCGCCTTCACCCATGCGCTTGTGCCCGCGCAGCTGTCGGAGCGCTTCCCCGAGATAGTGAACAGCAAGATCGCTTGCCATCGCTTAGGCCTCGCCGATGTTAGACGGTTGAGTTCGCCGGAGGAACGATCGGATAGGGCGCCACAGGTCCGGCTGGCCGCAGATCCAGTTCCAGTTCAAACCCTCCCGCCAATTTGGCGAAGAGGTTATAGAGCAGGGCCCCTATCGCGGCGAAGATAAATCCCATGGCGCCGTATAGAACCGGCATGAGAACGGCGAACACGATGCCAACAATCCCGGCAAAGGGGCTCTTGCCTTGGCCTGCCAGCGATCCCACCAGACCGAAGAGCAGAAAAAATGGGGCAAAAATCAGACCCATACAGCCATAGAGCAAGCCCATGACCTTTGCGACTGACATCACTCCGACAGACTTGAGAATGTACATCGAGTGCCGTCCTTTCAGCTGAAGCGCTTGCAGAACAAGCGGTTTCCTCTACAGCCTACCCCAACCCCCGCCGCCCGGCGTCTCAATCCTGATGCGTTCGCCCTCGCGCAGCCGCGTGCTGAACTTCCCCGGCATCGGCTCGACCGAGCCATCTTCGCGCGTGATGGAAGCCTTCCCCGGCTTGCCATCTGTGCCTCCCGCCAGTCCCCACGGCCCGCGCGAGCGCCGGTCGGCCAGCAGGGTTACATCGCAGTCGGTGAGGACTTCGATTTCGCGAACAATGCCATCGCCGCCGCGAAACTTGCCCTCTCCGCCGCTGCCTGGCCGAAGCGAATACCGCCGCACTCGCAGCGGATACGCATACTCCAACGCCTCGGCCGGAGTGTTCAGCGAATTCGTCATATGGGTGTGCACGCCCGATACGCCCGGCTTGCCCGGCCGCGCCCCCATGCCGCCTGCCACGGTCTCGTAGTAAGCGAACGGCTCACCCGTCCGACGATCAATGCCGCCGATGGTCAAGTTGTTCATCGTCCCGGAAGCCGCCGCCGGAATGCGATCTGGAATCGCCAGCGCCAGTGCCCGCAGCAGCACGTCAACGATGCGCTGCGAGGTCTCGACATTTCCTCCAGCCACGGCTGCCGGAGACCGCGCGTTCACAATTGTGCCTTCGGGCGCGATGACCTGAATCGGCCGCATCAGCCCCGCCGCAGCCGGAACGTCCTCGGCCAGCAGACAGCGAAAAACATAGAAACACGCCGAGTAAGTAATGGCCGCGACCGCGTTGATGCTCCCCTCCACCTGCGGATCACTCCCCGTGAAGTCCACGGTGACCATGTGGCGCGGACCTGCCCTGAGCGGAAGTCGAAGGGCCCCCTGCCCGCGAGTGCCTGCTTTAGTGTGAACCTTGACCGTGACCGCAATCTTCACCGGACGCTCGCTGATTCCATCGCCATCCAGAAAATCTTCAGCCCGATATTGTCCCGCAGGAACGCACTGCAGAAACGCCCGCATTAACTCTTCGGAGTAATCCAGCAGTTCGCTGGCGGCACGCTTTGCCTGCTCCAAACCGTAACGCTCGCAGACTTCCCGCAGGCGTTCGGTTCCGGTGTGGCAGGCCGCAATCTGCGCGCCCAGATCGCCTTCGCGCTCCTCGGGCGTGCGGACATTGTTCAGCAGCATCGCCAGCACATCGCGATTCATCACGCCCGCGCTCATCAGCTTGACCGGAGGAATCCGCACACCTTCCTGATAGATTTCCCGGCAAAGGCCCATCGAGCCGGGATAAGCGCCACCAACGTCAGCATGGTGCGCCCGCGAAGCTACATAGAAATCGGGACCAATGTGGCCCCGGGCGCCTCGCCCGCGCTTCGCAGGGGTTTCCATATACACCGGCGCCACCAGCGTGATGTCTGGCAGATGCGTCCCGCCGCGAAACGGATCGTTCAGCATCACCACATCCCCCGGCTCCATTGCGCCCGCATCAATCGCCGCGCGCACCGACATCGGCATGGAGCCCAGATGCACCGGCATGTGGTCGCCCATGGCGATCACCTCGCCCGCGCCGTCAAACACGGCGCACGAGTAGTCGCGCCGTTCCTTGATGTTGGGAGAAAAGGCGGTCCGCCGCAGCGCCGCCCCCATCTCTTCGGCGATGGAGTGGTACAGGTTCTTGAAGATTTCCAGTTCGACCGGATCGCGCAGCATCAGGCGCAGTGTACTACCAGTCGTCAGTCGCTGGCCGTCGGTCGTTGGCGAATCTCAGCGCTGCCGGCGTGGCGTTTGCGGGTTTGGCGAACGACCCACGACCAGCGGCCAACGACATGCCCGAAAAAATCCGCGAAAAAGCTGCAAAATTCTGTTGACACTTTGTTCATCCTGCCGCAATATCTTGTGTCATAGGGTCGTCCCATACTACGAGTGGGATTGGCCTTTCGAGTACGGGCCCAGATTTCGCAACCTTTGCAAGGGAAAATCGTTCACGGAGGATCCTTCATGGCAACGAAGAAGAAGGCAAAAAAGAAGAAACACTAACCGTTGGCGAGGCGTCACCTCGCACCCACCACGAATTTCACTGGCCTCTTAAGAGAAGCACCTCTTGAGGGGCTTTTCCTTTTTGGGCGGGCACCGTGAAAATCTGCATCCCCGGCGCGCTCTGTGTCACAATAACAACCAAGCGGCGTTGCCGGAGTCCCCGAAAAATGGCGGCCAGAAAAAAAAACGCGAGCAGGCAGAAGACTGATGAAATTCTTATCCCCGACAAACTGTATTTCCGCATCGGAGAAGTCGCCAACCTGTGCCGTCTGCCCGCCTACGTGCTGCGTTTCTGGGAGTCTGAGTTTCCGCAACTGAAGCCGGTCAAGAGCAGTACCGGCCAGCGCATGTACCGCAAGCGCGACGTCGAGAACGTGCTGCGCATCAAGCAACTGCTCTACGAACAGGGATTCACCATCGCGGGCGCCCGCCAGCAACTGCGCGCCGAGGCCAAGCCCGACAAGACGCAGGCCGCTATCCCGTTCCCCTCCCACTCCAAATCGGAGATCCAGCACATCCGCCAGGGCCTGCGCGAAATCCTGGGCCTGCTCTCGGCGCGTCGGACAGGGTAAGTCAGAGTCGGCTGCCTTACGCCTCCACCCAGTGAGTCCGCTCCAGGATCGTCGGCGGCTCATAGGTCTTCCCCCGCGCCAGCCGTCGTTCTTCCCGCCGCGTCGTCCACAGCAGCACCGGACCGAGCACGGCCGGCAGCATCCGCGACCACACGCCCGATTCCTGCTTGAATTCCTGTCGTAGCGCCCGAATCTGTGCGCTGACTTTGCCGTCCACTTTCCTGAACTGGCGCTCCATGGCCCACAACGCCGAGCTGTAAATGCCGCTCAGCCGTCCCATTTCGCGCGCGAACCGCTCCCGCACACGGGCGTCCGGCGAGTCCTTGTAGCGCTTCCATCCCGCCAGCAACGTCCGCGAGATGCGGTACAAGCTTGGCCCATTGAGTTCAAAATCGCGCCAGAAGGCCCAGTCGAGGAAACGTTTCGAGTCGTCCCGCGAAATCGCCGCATGCTTGAAATTGAATTTGAACTGCCCGTGAATGTCGGCATAGTCCACGCCGGGCAGCAGGCGCCCTTCGTCCGCGATCTGCTGATACAGCGGAGTCCCCGGCACCGGCGTGTACAGCATGAACTGGTGGAAGTCGGTGTCATGCGATACGGCGTGCTCGATTTCCGCCAGAATATTGTCGGGCGTGTGGTGCTCCAATCCAATGATGGTCGAGCCCTGCACGCGAATTCCGTGTTCCCGCAGCTCGCGCGTAAGTTCGCGCGTGTCCGTGCCCTGCAACTTGCTGTAGCCGGCCCGCGGGGATTCCAGCCCCATCCACAGCCACGACACGCCCAGCTCCACCAGTTCCTGCATGGTGTACTTGCGAATCGCGTTGGCCGATGCGAACACCGAAAGCGTCCAGCTCTTGCCCGCTTCCTTCATGCGCTCCAGCAGCCGCATGGCCCGCTCGCGATGCAGCAGGAAATTCTCGTCCATCACGAAAAACGAATGCACCTTGAGCTCATCCTCCATCCGGCTCATTACTTCGAACAGTTCGTCACCCGTCTCGAAGAAATTGACGAACTTGCCCTTGCCGCCGAAGAACGCCGAGGTGGTACAGAAGTTGCATCCCATGGGGCAGCCGACCGAAGGAATAATTGTCGCCGCTGTCGCTCCTTTGCGTTCCGGCAGCCGGATTCCCATGATGCGCGTGCGCATTCCGGAAACGATGGCCGGATGGCGGATGGGCGCGCCCTCGTTCTCGCCCAGATAGCGCCGCATCCACGAAATGCCTTCGCCGCGCACGATGTGGTCGGCGTTAATCATGGTTTCGATTCCGGGAATCGCGGCCACGTGGCCGCCCACCACGATTACCGAGTGAGGCGAGAGTTCGCGGATCATGCGGCACATCTCGCGCACTTTACCCACGTTCGTGATGATCGAAGAAATTCCTACGACGTCATATTGGTGGGCAGTCAGTTCGCGCGCGAAGTCGTCGCGGTTGGGGAAATCGAGCACGGTGCAGGGCGCGGATATGTTGGCCTGGATCATCATGATGCCCCAGGAGCGGTGAAACATGCGCAAAGAAAAGCTCCCCTGCGCGCGCGTAACTTGATTGTGATAAAGCTCCATCGGATTGATGGAGCGGCTGCCGAACTCGTCGTCCTGCGCGTACGGTCCGAAGACCGAACTCAGCAGGATGCGGGCCTGTGTTCCCTTGGGATGTTTGTCGGAATTGCTGGATCGAGTCTTATCAGTGCCGGTTTGAGTCTCCACTTCGTCGCATCATCCGTTTCCCCCCACATGCCGTTGTTGTCATCGTAAGCGGTGCGCGCTCGCCGTGAACCGCCGGCAGAAAGAAAACACAAAAAGATTACAAAGACAGGGCAGTGTCCCAACGTAATGAAAATGAGAGGAACCTCAAGAGTACACGTGAACTTGAACCGGCCTCGTCCTGTGGCCTAGAATCGCTGCTCCATGCCGTCGGAGCCGTTGCAGATCGAGCGTCTGGACCGGGGAGTGCTCAGCTTCCGCGGTCCCCTGACCATGGAGAACGTTTCTCCTTTCATGAATGCGGTCCGGCGCGAAGACGCTCCCACCATGATTCTCGATTTATCCGGCGTGCCTTACCTGGATTCGTCTGGCTTGGGATCGCTGGTGAGCGCCTGCACGTCCTGCGTGAAGTCCGGGCGGCGCTTCGCTCTCACCGGGGTGAACCAGCGGGTGCAAAAAGTCTTCGAAATCACCAAGGTCGAAAACGTATTGCTGGTCTTCCCCACCCTTGCGGATGCTCTCGAAGCCTTTACCAACGCCGGCAGCGCGTAGTGCTCCGTAGGCCTCCGCTGCGATCACACGTCGTGACTGTATTTGGTAGGCGGAGTTTCTACGAGGGCGTCATCCTGAGCGTAGCCGTTCTTCAGGCGCAGCGAAGGATCTCGCGCGGACTCGACGCAAACTGGGCGAGCACTCGATCAGCCCTCTACTTGCCGGACAATTCGTGCCACCACGTCCTCGACTCCACGCTCGGCTTCCGGCGAAATCGAGCACCCCATCTCAAATCGCATCCCTTCGATCCCGTACACCCGCACTTCTGTCGGAAGTCGGCCGAGAGCGTGCGCCAGTCGGAGGGCTTCGGCGACCCCCAGCCCGTGGGTCGAGCCGCGAGACGTGGCAAACGCAGGAAGCTCCCGACCCTCCCAGACGTGCACGGTTCCTGCCGGAGCGCCGGTTACCACGGCATCAATGACGATCACGTCGCCGGCGCCAGCCCACGCCTCGATCAGTTCCGACGACTCACCTGAACATGTTTCCGCCGCGATGCCGAGCGCACGCAGTCGCTCCGCAGCCAGGACTCCCGCGGCATCGTCGCCTCGCTGCCGGTTACCGCAGCCAATAATCAGCATCTTTGGAAGGTCGGTCGGTTTAGTCTTGTCGTGATTCTACTCGCGCTCGATCACGACTTTCAGAAAGTGGGTGGCGCAGGAAATGCACGGGTCGTAGGAGCGTACGGCCTGCTCGCACTTCCAGGTCGCTTCTTCCAGAGGCCAGGCAGCCAGCTGCGCGGCGTATTCGCGGAGATCGTCTTCGATCCGCTTCTGGTTCTGCGAAGTTGGCGGGATGATCTTGGCCGTGAGGATCAGCCCGTTCCCGTCCACTGCATAGCGATGGTAGAGGATGCCGCGCGGCGCTTCGGTGATGGCCTGGCCAACGCCGGCACGGTTGGGAGCTTCCACGCGCGGCGGGGACGGCGGCTCGTATTCGCGGATCACGCGCAGCGCTTCGGCGCAGGCGAACACCAGTTCCACCGCCCGCACCGTGATGCTGCGGAAAAGGTTTTTCACCGGCGGCTTCAATTCCACTCCGAGCGCCGCTTTCTGCGCCACCTCGGGCAGCTTGTCAAAATTCAGGTTGAAGCGCGCCAGCGGGCCGACCAGATAAGAGCCTCTCCCCCGTACCACCGAATGCAGCGCGTTCGAATGCTTGACGTGCAACTCGGTGAAGCGGTCTTCGTACTCGGCCGCGTCAATATCGAGCCCGCGGTTTGAAACCAGCCGGCCCTCATTGAACGGATATTCCGTGGGATGCCGCAGCGCCACAAATTCGTAGTCCTGCTCAAAGTCGGGGAACTGCAGCGTCGCGGTCCAGCGCACCGCTTCGAGCGAGGCTTCCAGCGCCCACTCCAGGTCGTTGACCATTTCGCGCAACTGGCTCTTGGTAGGTATTTTGTGGAAGCCGCCGACCGCTGCGGAAATAGGATGAATCTCGCGCCCGCCCAGCAGCTGCACAATCCGGTTGCCGATCTTTTTCAGCCGCAGCGCCTTCTCCACCACCGCGCGGTGATCCTTGGCCATTTCGATGACGTCCGCATAGCCCAGGAAGTCCGGTGCGTGCAACATGTAGACGTGCAGGGTGTGGCTCTCGATCCACTCGCCGCAGTAGAAGAGCCGGCGCAGCAGCCGCACCGCGGGGTCAATTGTGATTCCCAGCGCACGCTCCATGGCATGCACCGCGCTCATCTGATAGGCGATCGGGCAGATGCCGCAGATGCGCGCCGTGATGTCGGGCGCTTCGGAAAAATGGCGGCCGCGCAGGAACGCCTCAAACAGCCGCGGCGGCTCGTAGATCTTCAGCTTCACGTCGGTGACGCGGTCGCCCGCCATCTTGATGTAAAGACCGCCTTCGCCCTCCACCCGCGCCAGCGTGTCCACCTTGATGGTTCTCGTGCCAGTCCCGGTCATGAGCGCTCACACTCCTCGCTGGCCTTGCGGAACGGCCACGCCCAGGCATTGAAACTGCGGAAGGCGCGCGATACCTGCTCGTCCGTCTGCCCCAGAATGCGCAACTGGCTGGTCAGCGACGCCGTATTCGGAGTCTCCATCGGCCCGTAGCAGCCATAGCATCCGCGGTCGTAGCTGGGGCACAGCGCCCCGCAGCCGGCCTGCGTGACCGGGCCGAGGCAGGCCACGCCCCGAGCCACCGCGATGCACACATTCGCTTTGCGCTTGCACTCCATGCACACGCTGTAGGTTGGAATATTCGGTTTCCGCCCCGCCAGCGTCGCCGTAATCAGCTCGATCAACTGGTATTTGTTGATGGGGCAGCCGCGCAGTTCGAAATCCACCGGAACGTGCTCGGCTATCGGCGTCGAAAGCTTCAGCGTGCTGATGAACTGCGGCGAGGCGTATACCGCGCGCACGAACTCGTCCACATCCTTCCAGTTCCGCAGCGCTTGAATCCCTCCCGCCGTGGCGCAGGCTCCAATCGTGATCAGCTTCTTGCACTGCCGCCGCACCTGCTGAATCCGCTCGGCGTCGTGGTGAGTCGTGATCGAGCCTTCCACCAGCCCGATGTCATACGGCCCTTTCAGCATGGTGCGGGTCGCTTCCGGGAAGTAGGCGATCTCGACCGCCCCGGCCACGCCCAGCAGTTCGTCTTCGGCGTCGAGCAGGCTCAACTGGCATCCGTCGCACGAGGCGAACTTGAACACGCCGATCTTTGGCCGGGTGCTGGGCTTGCCGTTCGTTTTCCCTTTGGCCTCAGAGCTCATACTTCTCCAGTAACGGCCGCATCTGCTCATAGGTAAACACCGGGCCGTCCTTGCAGATGAAGTGCGGCCCGTACTGGCAGTGTCCGCAAAAGCCGACGGCGCACTTCATGTTCCGTTCCATCGAAAGATAGATGTCATTGCGGCTGAGCCCGTGCGACACCAGTTCGCGCGTGACGAAGCGCATCATGATTTCCGGTCCGCAGACCATCGCCACAGAGTTCGTCGGCTTCAAGCGCGCGTACTTGAACAGCGTCGTCACCACGCCCACATGCCCGCGCCAGCTCATCCCGCCGTAATCCACCGTGACCAGCACCTGGGTGTCGCGATGGCGGGCCCACGCCGCCAGTTCCTTGCGATACAGCAGATCCCGGGGATTGCGCGCTCCATACAGCACCACCAGCCGGCCGTAGTCCTGGCGATGGTGCAGCACCTCATAAATCACCGGCCGCAGCGGTGCCAGGCCAATGCCCCCTGCCACCACGATCACGTCGCGCCCGCGCGCGGCCTCCACCGGCCAGCCCGTGCCGAACGGGCCCCGGACGCCCACGCCCGAGCCCACAGCCTGGCTGACCAGCGCATTCGTCGCCTGGCCCACCGAGCGCACCGTATAGACCAACTGGTCGTGCTCAGCCGGATTGCCGCTGATCGAGATCGGCAACTCGCCCACGCCAAATACCCACAGCATGCTGAACTGCCCCGGCCGGAATGAACTGCCGTTCCCACCTTCCTCCGGCGCGAGCTTGAGCGTGAAAGTGTCGGGAGTCTCCTTCGCGACCTCCCGCAACAGATAGGGCGTGGTCAGCATCGGATCGGTGATCACTGCGGTCGCCATAAGACTTTTCACCGTACCGCGTATACATCGAGCAACTGCATGCGCGTCGCCTCCAGGCGCCGTTCCATGATCTGGGCAAAGCGCTTCAGCACTTCGTAGCCGAGATCATGATTCTGCTCGCACTTGGTGCGCAGGCACTTGCCGTCGAGCGCGATGGCCCGCGTATCCTGCACCGCATGCGCGTGAAACTTCCACAGGTAGGGCGGCAGCAACCACGACCAGCCCAGAATGTCGCCCTCCTCCAGAGTCTCCACCACCAGCGGCTTGTGTTGGGGGGCGAAGATTTCGAGCGCCACACGCCCGCTCCGGATCAAATAGAACTCATTGGCCTCTTCGCCTTCCTTGAAGATGTAAGCCCCGGGCTGGAAGTGTACGTTGGCCCCGCAGCCCACCAGCAGGCCCGTGTAGTAGGACTCCAATCCGGCAAAGAAAGGATGTTCCGCAATAATCCGTTCAAGGGTTTCCATGACTGCCTCCGTCGCGCAGGGCGCGGACCTCCTCGGTAATGTCAATGCCCACCGGACACCAGGTAATGCAGCGCCCGCAGCCCACGCACCCCGAACTGCCGAACTGATCCATCCACGAAGCCAGCTTGTGCGTCATCCACTGCCGGTAGCGGGCTTTGCTGGAGGTGCGTATGCTGCCGCCGTGAATGTAGGAAAAACTCCCGGTGAAACAGGAATCCCAGCGCCGCCAGCGTTCCGCGTGGTCTCCGGTCACGTCGCTCACGTCTTCCACCGTGGTGCAGAAGCAGGTCGGACAAACCATGGTGCAGTTGGCGCAGGTCAGACAACGGGCCGCAATGTGGTCCCAGCGGGGATGTTCGAAGTTCTGATACAGCAGTTCTTTAATACCGTCGTTTTCGATGCGCCGTACCTGCTGGCTTGCCGCTTCCTGGACTCCCGTTTCGGCCTGGTGCAGGTCGGCGTCCGTGGCAGCATGGGTCTGCAGGTCCGAGAGCACTTCCGCGCCGCGCTCGCTCCCGGCCTTGACCAGGAAGCGATGCCCGCCCGCGCCCAGCAATTCCGTCAGAATCAGGTCGGCGCCGTTGGCGACCGCCGGTCCCGTTCCCATGGACGCGCAAAAGCACGTCGCCGCCGACTGCGTACACTGCACCGCAATCAGAAACGCGCCCGCGCGCCGCGCTCCATAGACCGCGTCGCGGTATTTGTCTTCCAGCAGCACACGGTCCTGAACGGCGATCGCCGCCAGTTCACAGGCCCGTACCCCCAGAAACGCCTGCGGCGCTTTGGGTTTCGTTTCATTGTTGAGGATTCGGAACGTTCCGCCCTGACCTTCGCCGGGAGGACGTTCGGCAGAAAAGAGACGCACTTCGGCGGGGTGCAGGTATTTCTTCCAGCTCTGGGGTCCCACGACGTAGCCAAACAGCGCGTCATCGTCGCGCCGCTTCAACCGGTAGTGCCCCGGCGCTTGCTCGTCCGTCCAGCCCGCGGGCAGATCCTGCGCCGACTCGATCTGATCGTAAACGATGGCCCCGTCTCGCACGGTTGGCCCCAGGACCGCATAGCCTCGGCGCGCGACGGCTTCGATCAGTCTTCCCAACTCGCTGGCCGCGAAAACTGCATGCACTTGCGACACCGCTTCACTCCACGATGTTTCCCGGGTTGCCAGCACACTCTCAGCAACCACAAGACCTCCTAGCCTCTACATCTAACTGAGCCGCAAAGTAGGAGATCGCTGTTGCTTCGTCGTCCCCCTCGACCGATTCGAGGAACTGAAGCCAGCGTAGCACAGCGTACGCAAAAGATCGTTGGCATACGGTGTCGAAGCACGACACCAGAAGGACGTATCAGACCACAACGGGAATTCTTGCACCCCACCTGAAGGCCGTCAGTGACTTCGATCACTGGGGATAGACTGTATGTAGTCTAGGCCGCGCGCCCGGAATTCGGCGACTGGGTATTCCCGGCATTGACCGCGTCCAGGCGGATGCGGGTGGCGCGGGCTGTTTCCTCGACCAGGTCGCCGCTGATCGTGCCGCCTTCGCCCGCCATCACCGACCCTGCAGCCAGCGCGAAACGCAACGCGTCTTCCTGATCGTCGAAATACAAAATGACTTGTCCCGACATAACACTTCTCCCGGCGGCCTGCTTGGGCAGACCTGGAAAGATCTGTTTCCGACGAGGGCGCTATTCGACCAGCGCGGTTCGTGACGCTTCCCCTGATTCTCGGAGAACGCTGCCTGCCTTCAAAGTACTTCTCTTGGTTCGGGTCGCGTCGGAAGGGCAGGTAGGAAGTCCGGGACGGAAGTGACAGACGGAAATGCCCGGCGGTGCAGGATGGTCCGCCGGCAACACGTCCGGATCGGCTATCATATCGGCCAGACTCGTCCCGATCAGAATCAAGTTGACCATGCCCGTACTCATCTCCATGCTCCGCGGCGTCAATCTCCTCCGCCACAACAGAATCAAAATGGATGCCCTGCGCGACCTTTACGCATCCCTCAAGTTCGAAGACCCGAGCACCTACGTGCAGAGCGGCAACGTAATCTTCCGCGCCAAAGAAAAGAACTCCCCTGCGCTGGCCCAGAAAATCCAGAACGCCATCGAGCGCAAGTTCGGCTTCCGCCCCGCCGTCATCCTGCGCACGCCGGAGGAATTCCGCAAGACCATCGCCGCCAATCCCTTCGCCGGCCGCCGCGATCTCAATCCCGCCAGCCTGCTCGTGACCTTTTTCGCCGCTGAACCCAGCGCCGGGGCACGGGCCCGTCTCCTCGCCCTGAAGCCCGATCCCGAAGAACTGCACCTCATCGGCCGCGAAGTGTACATCTATTTCCCCGCCGGCATCGGGCGGTCAAAACTGCAGTGGTCCTCTCTCGAAAAGAAGCTGGAGACTCCTCCGGGCACCGCCCGCAACTGGAACAGCGTGACCAGGATGCTGGAGATGGCGGAGCAAATGGAGTCGGCCTGACCTCGCCAAAAGCCTGGCAAGGGGGCCGCATAGCCACACGCAATCCCTTTTTCGGTTCTGCAGGGGGGGACTCGCCCGTGCCTCCGAACTGCAATCCATTGCACATTACAGGTCCAGCCGCTGCCTGCTCCATTAGCAGGTTGTTCATTTCACGGGTTTTATTCGCGTGGCGATCCTTGTCCCGATGGAATCTGAATTGCATTGTCTTTAATGTCCATATAGTCCATTGACTAACTGGGATTTATGAGATAGTCTGCCAGTGTTGCCCTCCCCAAAAGACTCTTCCCCCCGCAAGTCATGATGTCGTAGGAGTGCACACGTGAGTAGACGCTCCCTAATCGCATTGCTGGTCTGGTTGGCGATGGTGGTTTCAGGATGGGCTCAGGGAACCGCCGCCACCATTCGTGTCGGCGCTTTTCCCAACATCACTCACGCGCAAGCCATGGTGGGCAAGGCCAACGGCTGGTTCGAAAAGGCCATGGGTCCGCAGGTCAAAGTGCAGTGGACCAGCTTCAACGCCGGGCCTTCGGCGATTGAGGCTCTGTTCGCCGGCGCGATTGACATGACCTATGTCGGCCCCAACCCCGCGATCAACGGCTATGTCCGCTCCAACGGCGAGGCCCTTCGCGTCGTAGCCGGTGCGGCGAGCGGCGGCGCTTCGTTGATTGTCCGTAACGACTCCGGCATCAACAAGCCCGAGGACTTTCACGGCAAGCGCGTAGCCTCTCCTCAATTCGGCAACACGCAAGACGTCGCCCTGCGCAACTGGCTCAAGAATCACGGCATGAAAACCAACGATAAGGGCGGCGACGTGCAGATTATCCCCATGGCCAATCCCGACCAGTTGACCCTGTTCCTCAAGAAGGACTTGGATGCCGCCTGGGCCCCTGAACCCTGGGCTACGCGCCTGATTCACGAAGGCAATGGCCGCCTTTTTCTGGACGAACGTACTCTGTGGCCAAACGGACAATTCGTCATCGGCTTGCTTGTCGTGAACACCAGGTTCCTCCAGGCTCACCCCGACCTGGTCAAGAACTGGATCCGCGCCAACGTCGAGTTGACCGACTGGATCAACGGCCACCAACCCGAAGCCAGGAAACTCTTGAACCAGCAGATTCAAACCGAAACCGGCAAAGCTCTTCCCCCCGCCGTGCTCGACGAGGCTTTCTCGCGCATGCAGGTCACCTACGACCCGCTGCACAACGCGCTGGCTACCGCTGCGCAGCAGGCTTTTGACGACGGTTTTCTTGGCCGGCAGATGCCCGATCTCTCCCGTCTCTACGATCTGACACTCCTCAACCAGGTTCTCGCGGAAAAGGGACGAAAGGCTATCCCATGAGCACGAACGTACAGAAATTTCCCAATCAGTTCCCCATCCCAGTTGACCCGCGCTTCCCAGCGCACTCGGGCAGTCCTGGCGCCAGGGTCGGTCCAGTCTCAATCGGCCGCCGCGTTCCTGCTGTTTCGCCAGAGAGTTACAAGGTCGGCCTCAGCGACATCTGCCTGAGTTACCGCACTCAGAGCGGAGAGCGCCTTCTCGCTCTCGACCACATCAATCTTCAGGTGCGTGCCGGCGAGTTCGTCTGCATTGTCGGTCCTTCCGGCTGCGGAAAGTCCACCTTGCTGCATTTGATCGCGGGCCTGCATCAGCAGACTGCCGGTCAGGTGTTGGTTGACGGCAAACCCGTGCAAGGTCCGGGTACGGACCGCATCATGATCTTCCAGGAGCACAGCCTGTTTCCCTGGCTCACCGTCGGCCAGAATGTCGAATTCGGCATGAAGATGAAAGGCATCCCCAGGGCTGAGCGAGTCGAAAGGGCCCGCTATTATCTGCGCCTCGTGCACCTGGCCAAGTTCGAGAAGAGTTACATCCATCAGCTATCCGGCGGCATGCGCCAGCGTGTTGCCATCGCCCGCGCCCTCGCCACCGAACCCGATGTCCTCCTCATGGATGAGCCCTTCGCTGCGCTCGACGCCCAGACCCGCGACCTGCTGCACGATGAGTTGGAGCGCATCTGGAGCGACACCGGGCGCACCATCATCTTCGTCACCCACAATGTCCGCGAGGCGGTCCGGCTTGGCGATCGCGTCGTTCTCCTGACTTTCCGCCCCGGCCGCGTGAAGAGCGAATTCCCCGTGGAGTTGCCGCGCCCCCGCCATCTGGAGGATCCGACCGTCGCTCGCACCGCCCGGGAAATTCTCGACGAACTGCGCGAAGAGATTAACCGCTCCCTCGAAGCCGAATACAAAGACGGTGTGAAGCACCGCATAACAATAGGAGTCGGAGGGAGGTCTCAGGTATGAAACGCGCCGCCCGCTACATCATTTTCTACTCCGCGCTTTTCGGTCTTTGGACCTTGCTTGCCGAACTGAAGATTTGGCCGCCGTACTTGTTCCCCACTCCCTGGGGCGTCGGCCAGGCCCTGTACGCCGGATTCCAGGATCACACTTACCTGATCGCGATCCGTGTGAGCATGCAGCGCGTCCTGATCGGCTACGGCATCTCGGTAATCCTCGGCATGATCCTAGGGCTGGGCGTCGCCAGCAATAAATTCCTCGAAGAAACCATGGGCGGTTTACTGGTCAGCCTGCAGAGCCTGCCCAGCATCTGCTGGTGGCCTCTAGCGCTGCTCTGGTTCGGGCTCAACCAGAATGCCATTCTCTTTGTGGTGATCATGGGTTCGCTGCTGTCCGTGACCCTGGCCATGGAAGACGGCCGCAAGCAGATGCCCAAGATCTTCAGCCAGGCTGGACGCAACCTCGGCGCCAAAGGCTTCAAGCTGTTTTGGTACGTCCTGCTGCCGGCCAGTCTGCCGTTCATTGTTTCCGGACTCAAGCAGGGCTGGGCTTTCGCGTGGCGCTCCCTGATTACCGCCGAAATGCTCTACCTGAGTCTCGGCCTCGGCCAGGTGCTGATGATGGGCCGCGACTTGAACGACATGAGCGCCGTCATCGCTGTCATGATCCTGATCATCGCCATTGGCTACATTGTGGATGGCGTGGTGTTCAAAGGCATGGAACATCGTTTGCAAAATAAGTGGGGGTTGGCACCCGCCACCTAGAAACCAGCGGAGATTTCCCCCGGAGTTTCCATTCATGAGGACCAGCCAAAGTGGCAGTCCCTGTAGCTTACAGGCTTCCGGGAGACGTCTTGGAAGCCGTGCCGAAGGGGATATTGGTCGGGGCGCGCGGATTTGAACCGTGGACCCCCTGCGCCCAAGGCAAACTAACCAATGCTATGTGATTGGTTCGCCTAGGTCGGCTCTGCGTCTTGCACTGTGGTTTTGTTGCCTGTTCGGACGATATTGGACCCAAGTTGGACCCAAGTTTGGGCCACGTGCCGGGTCATACCCAATTCCTTTATCGCGACTGGCGCGCCTGAACATCGTGGCGCGAATCGGACTCCGACGATGCTGTACTAACGGAAACGCCGGATGAATAGTGTGTGGCGCTCGGAGCGGTAATATCCAACCACATAAATCGTAGCTTTGCCCTGAGTGGAGTAGATCACCTGGCGGATGCGCAGAAGCGCAGCCCCCTTAGGCAGTTCAAGCATTTCAGCGAGATTGGGGTCGGCAACGGTGGCGTCGATTTCCTCGTCGGCGTAAGCCAGTTCCACGCCGTAGTCGTGTCTGAGGGCAGCGAAAAGCGAGCTTCTTCCCGATCCCGCCCGCGCAGCCAACCCGAAGCTCCTCTCCCTTCTCCCGTCGCCATTTTCTTTGGGGAATGGGAAGCTGTCTCCTGGTTCCCAGCTTTTCCCGTTTTTCTCGAGCCACGCCAAATCCTGTCTACCCGTTTGAGGAGATCCCGCCTGCCGTCTCCGGCATCACCTGGACCCATACCAACGGCAAGTCCCCGCAGAAATACTTGCCGGAAACGACTGGAGCGGGGTGTGCGTTCCTCGACTACGACGGTGACGGGTGGATGGACATTTATCTGGTCAATAGCGGAAAGTGCGACTTCTTCAACCCTGATCCGCCTCTGCGCAACGCCCTGTACCGAAACAACCGCGACGGAACCTTCACCGATGTCACCGCGAAAGCCGGTGTGGCGGTCGGCGGCTACGGGCAGGGCGTCGCCGTGGGCGATTATGACGGAGACGGTTTCCCCGATCTCTACGTCACGCAATATGGACGAAACATTCTCTATCACAACAACGGAGACGGCACTTTCACCGACGTCACCGAAAAGGCCGGAGTTGCCGCTCCGGGATGGTCCTCCAGCGCGGTCTGGTTCGATTACGACAATGATGGCCGGCTCGACTTGTTCGTCTGCCGCTTCGTCGATTTCGACAAGTCCAAGAATCTTCCTTGCGCGGCCGGTGACAGTCCCGGCTATTGCATCCCGCGCCTTTATAAGCCGATGCCCAGCTGGTTCTTCCACAACAACGGCGACGGAACGTTCACCGATGTAAGCAAGGCCTCAGGCATCGGCAATTTTCTGGGAAAAGCCTGGGGAGCCGTCGCCACCGACATCAATAATGATGGCCGCATGGATTTGTTCGTCGCCAACGATACGGTGCAGAACTTTCTGTTTGCCAACCGGGGCGGCGGCAGGTTCGAAGAAATTGGGGCCCAAGCCGGCGTCGCTTACAGTGAGGCAGGCCGTCCACGCTCCGGCATGGGTGTAGACTCTGCCGACTTCAATCAGGACGGCTGGATGGATCTGTTCGTCGCCAACATTGATCACGAAATGTATTCCCTCTACCAGAACAATCATGACGAAACCTTCGACGATGTGGCTTTGTCTCTCGGCATCGCGAAAGCCACCCGGCTGATGAGCGGCTGGGGACTGAAGTTCTTTGACTACGATAATGACGGAGATTTGGATCTGTTTCTGGCCAACGGCAACCCGGATGACCTGATCCAGGTGTTTTACAAGGATGTGAACTACGAGGAACCGCTATTGCTGTTTCATGGTTCCGGCAAGACCCTGGGGAACGTCAGTGCGCAGAGCGGACCGCTTTTCGCGCGGCCCATGTCGGCGCGCGGGTTGGCTCTCGGCGACTTCGACAACGACGGCGCGGTTGACGTGCTCGTTTCCTGCAACAACCAGCCGCCGGTTTTGCTGCGCAACAACGTGGGCAGCCAGAATCACTGGCTGGGCGTGAAACTGGTGGGCCAGAAGTCAAACATTGACGCCATCGGCGCCCGCCTCACCTACCAGGCTGGCGATCTCAAGAGAAGTCGCATGAAAGTGGGCGGCGGGAGCTATCTTTCTTCCCACGACCCACGCATGGTGCTGGGAATCGGCAAACGGACGAAAATCGACTGGCTCGAAATCGCATGGCCGCAACCCAGCGGCCTCGTCCAACGCTTCACCGATCTCCCCGTGGACCGCTACATCACGATTCATGAGGGCCAGACAAAGTGGCAGCAACTGTAGCGTACAGGTTTCAGGGGCGACGTTTTGGGAGACTTGGCCGTGCCGAAATCTCATGCTTTCGACTCGAAATCAGCGAAACCGACCTGAACCGCTGACCAAGTAAAGGGTCAAATGGCGACTGAAAGCAATCGTTCGCCTTGCACCTCAGCATTTCCATACGGTTGAGAAGTGCAAGAACCGTGCTCGGGGGTGCTGAACCTCCGAATCCCTCCGGCACCTGCCGTGTCGAGGTATCTGTCCGCAATGAAACCCGAAACTCAGTGCCATCAGCCTTGGCAGCGAAGCGAACTTCAAGGAACTGTCATTGGACCCAATCGGACCCCAATTGCCCCTATATTCAAGGGGACGCAAGCCGGAAACCCTACGTCCCACGCAGGGGAGGGGGCAGTCTGTCTCGGAATCCTATTGGCACTGCTTTTTGCTGCCATCGCAAGGGTGAGTCGCGCGGGGGTTGATGTTCAGTGATCGATCCGGCCCCACGGAGAAGCGTTCCAACACACCGTCAGCAGGGCTGTTAGAAAACATGCTCAGAATAGCTCACGTGGAAGGGCCGTAAACCTTGAGCTTCTTGATTTCCATTGATGGCGTCAGGAATGTGCAGTTTTCTAATCAGGCCATAGCAGAATTGCTTGGACTCGTTCAGACGCCGACTAATGAGGCGATTTGTCGTCAACAATCAGTCGAGGACCGCCACGGTTCGCTTTCACAACCAATTTGATGTTTTTTCATATTCATTGTCTTAGTGGAAGAATTCTAGGGAAACCAGAGCAAAGCGGAGGTTCATTTCTTGGAAGTCGAGTACACCACTGCTGTAAAGGGGTGACTGAAACCGCACTCGACCTTGCGAGGAACTACTGTAACTTCATTTCGCTGAACACAAACTTGCCGCCAACCATGGTCATCACAACGTGAGTCTTTGCGAGTTCTCCATGATCGGCAGAGAAGATATCCCGCGAAAGTACGGCGAGGTCGGCTTCTTTTCCAGCTTCCAGCGTACCGAGGCGGTCTTCGGAGAATCTCGCGTAGGCGGAGCCAAGCGTATAGGCTTTCACGGCCTGTTCAACGGTGATCGCTTCTTCAGGCACGTACGATGACAAAGTGGGAACGGCTCCGCCCTGGCCTCCGCCGTCGAATACGCCGCCTACCATCGCACTTGACGCCGGAGAATGCCATACCGTCCGGCGAACCACCTGCTGCATGCCGACAAACGGGTCAGGCGGCCATGTGCAGGGCCAATCGCTTCCAAAGGCGAGCATCGCACCACTTTCCTCCAGGCTGCGCCAGCGATCGGTGGGCGTCTTGTCCTGCGGATCGAAGTTGGAGCCGATGTCGCTGCAGCAGAAGGACGGCTGCGTACTGACCAGCACGGAGAGCTTCGCGAATCTGGGTAGGTCTTCCGTCGGGAAGATTTCCGCGTGCTCCATGCGAAAACGGCGATCGCGCGGCCCGTTCACTTTTTCCACCTCTTCATAGGTTTCCAGGACCATGTGCGCGGAGTCGCCGCGCAGAGCGTGGGTCATCACTTGATAGCCGCGCTTGTCTAATTCCATTACGAGCTTCTTGTATTCAGCCGGTTCGTAGGTGAGCGGCGGGATCATTCCGCTGCCGCCGTCGGAGAAGAATTTCACGAGATTGGCGGAAACCCAGTCGTCGTGGTATTGCGTACGGGCTTTTTCCAGGTCGGCGAGGAAATCCGGCGTAAGGTGATGGTTCACCGCGACGGCACCGAACGAATTGCGTGTGCGCACGGTCAGCTCGCCGCGATCGCGCAGCGCAGCGTACAACTCGATCTCGGGCGGGCTGCCGGTGGCGTTCACGACGCTGGTGATGCCGAAGCGGTTCAAGTAGTGCGAGGCATCACGAAGCAGCGCGAGTTTTTCCTCGCGCGACAACGCCGCAAACACGGCGCGCTCGACCAGTTCCATGGCGGCTTCGAGAAGCAGGCCGCTGGGGTGGCCGCTGGCATCGCGGATGATATTGCGTTCTTCGGCGGGATCGGCAACCGGATGGTCAGTGATTCCGGCGAATGCGAGCGCTTTGGCATTTACCCATAGAGCGTGTTCGCTGGTGTTGTGAATGATCACTGGGCGGTCGGGAATGGCACGATCGAGAAGCTCATGGGTCGCCACCGCGGGAGGTACAGTGCCGAAATCGGCGCGGCCAATGAGTAATTTGTCGTTGGGATGACTCGCGGCGAAGGCTTTGATTTTCTCGACAAGCTCGTCCGGGGTGCTCGGGGTGATACTGTCCTCGGGCGTCGAAAGATTAAAGCCGTGCAGTTCCATAGCACCGAGCCACATGTGCGTGTGGGAATCCGAAATGCCGGGAATCACGGTTTGTCCGTGCAGGTCGATCACCTCCGTTTTCGCCTGCCGCCTGCTCAATATTTCCTGGTCGGTTCCCACGGATTCAATCCGCGTACCCGTGATAGCTAGGGCCTGCGCCCAAGGCGCTTTTGGATTCCCGGTGTAGATGTGGCCGTGAATCAACAGTGTGTTACTGGCAGACAGCGACACCGGCAAAAGCAGCGCCGCAATTACGGCACAGAGGTTCGCGAGCTGTCGGCTAACTCTCACGTAATTCCCCGTTGAAGAGATGGAATGGAACAGAAGCGCGATTATAGATCGAAAGGCCGCTGGGTTTGCAATTCGGGATAACAACCGTCTCTACACGTCTCTTCGGCTCCAACCTCTGGAACGCTGCGAAGACTGGGACCGCCGCTCTGAGCCAGCATCTGCTCTCCCTCCCTTTTTCCCGCGGAATTTGGTCAATGAGTGAAATGGCGACTTCTCGCCACCTGAGCCCAAGTTCTCTATGATGCGATAGTGCGAGATGTTTTGCCGAGCATCAAGGGGATGCTGGCTTTCGGGCCGTATGTTAAAGACGCGGCCGCCAGTGATCACGCAGATTGCGGGTGTAAGGCGCTACGTGCAGAGCGGGGCAGAGGTCTTGCTCAATGCTGGCGACAGCACGATGATTGATTCAGGGCGTCCGTGGTCGTCCAGTTGCGGAACAGAATGTGTGCGATTGTATCTTCGGGTGCCGCGCTGGGTCATGGAGAACCGGCTGCCCAGCTCTGTGGGGAGAAAATACCGACGTAATGCCATTGGACTATTCGGATGCCGCAGGAGTATGACCTATGTCTGAGTTTCCACCTCTATCCCAAACAGACGCTTCTTAAAATCGTAGCGCCCTTCCGGCCCCGTGCCCCTTAGAGCATCACTTACATTCGACTCGGCCCAGTTCTTTCATCTCCGCAAGGGCCGCACGCGCCTTGGACCAGGCAGAGTCTTCCGGGTACAGCGCGGAGCGGAGGTAAGCCCAGGTGAGCCGCTCGACTACAGCCACTCGTTCGGGGTTTTCGTCAGTCGTCTCGGCCGCATCGTATCCGGCAACTCCGCCTAAACCGTGCCCTGCGCCAACCACAGTGAGCAAGCACTTGGGGCCTTTACTCAGAAAGTACGGATCGGCGTGCCAGTCCGCACCCCGAACCGTTAGATGGTGGGAGACGTCGATGTCGCCATCGCCAAAGACTACGAGTGCTGGCGTCGTCATCTCAGCAAAGCCGGGGTGCTGGAAGAATGAATAATGCTCAGCCGCAAACGCGCTGAGATCAGCACCCCCATTACCAGGCGCGGCAAGCAGCACACCTGCCTTGATCCGGGGTTCGGCCATATCGATGATCTTTCCGTCTTTCGGATCGGTCAGGCGCGCACCCAGCAACATACCTGCTGTATGCCCGCCCATCGAATGCCCGACGACAGCGACTCGGCTACGATCTAGACGCCCGCTGAGTCCCGGAACCGAAGCCTCGATGAAATCAAGCTGGTCAAGGATGCGCTTCATATCCTCTACGCGGGATCGCCAGAACAAGGGTCCTTCAGGACCGTTTGGGTCGAGGCTTAGCGACTTTGAGCTCAGATGGGTGGGCTGGATGACGACAAAGCCGTGAGCCGCATAGATATTGGCGAGCGGCCCGTAGCCGTTCAGCGAGGAGAGATTGTTCGAGTTTCCATGGCCATGCGAGAGAAGAATGATGGGCAGATTGCGCCCGGTCGCCGGCGCGGAAACCTTTATCTCCAGATCCACGGCGCGCCCCGGAACCGACAACACGACCGGACTGAAAGAGAAAACAGGAGTGGCTGCGGTGACCGGTATGTTTGCGGCTTTACCTATCAATGCGTGATCCCTCCCGGGGCGCATCCCTGCCGAGCTTTGAGCACCTGCACTATGAAGCGCCCCTGCTACGGCCATCATTCCTACGGCAGCAATCAATTCACGACAGTTCAAAACGGTCTCCTTCCGGATTTGAGGTTCGATTCGTTGATGAGCCCGGGTGACCGGGACGACGGGGCTGTGTTGCATCGGTAGTTGCTCCTGGTTGACTTGAGCAGCCTGAACACCTGATTCCCCAACTTCTTCGTTGCTTCCGCCGGAAATCAACCGTGCCGTGAGTGTCTCCTTAGGGGGCTGTTTTGAGGGCCACAACTTTTTGGGAAGGTCGGACCCAAATTCCGATTTTGGTATACGGATGCTTCCCGGATTTGTTGGTGCAGAAGAAGTTATTGGTCGGGGCGAGGAGATTTGAACTCCTGACCCCCTGCGCCCAAGGCAGGTGCGCTACCAGGCTGCGCTACGCCCCGACTATGCCTACTTCTGGATTCTAAAGCATCGTCCGGCAGAACATCCAACGGAACGTTCACCTAAAGATCCATCGGCGGTGACGCGGTTTCGGACCGCTTACTGCAGCTTCGCGTACTCAGCTTTGGCTTCTTTCAGGATGGGGATGTCGGCCTTGTAAACCACGCCCATGCCGCCGCCGCCGCCGAGTTTTTCGACGATGCGGTAGTGCGAGATGGTTTGGCCGATCATTGTTTGGTGAACACTGGCGGGCAATGTTACGTGGTTGAAACCTGCGAGTCAATGAAGGCAGAGAGGCCGGATGGTGCTCGCATTCCCGCATCAAGGTATAATTTTGATCCGGGTATGCAAATTCCGCGTTATGCGTTGGTGGCCTATGTGAAAGGTCCGGCGGGAGAGTTCGTTGAGAACCTTCGGCGCGAACTGCATCCCCATCTGCCGCACCTGGCGGCTCACCTGACCATCCTGCCGCCTCGCCCCCTCGAGGGCACGGAGAGTGCGGCCCTGCAACAGATCGAGCGCATCTGCAGCGAGGAAGAACCGTTTGAGGTGAATCTCGGCGGGGTCGAGACCTTTATCCCGGTCACTCCGACGATATTTATCCGAGTTGAGCGTGCGGCCACACGCATGAATAAACTGCATAGCCGACTGAATGCCGGGGTGCTGGGTTTTCATGAAGAATGGCCTTACATCCCGCACCTGACCATCGTTAAAATGACCACGGAACAGGAAGCAAATGACGCCTGCAGTATGGCCACCGGGCGCTGGGCACGGTATGCGGCCAGCCGGCGTATCCTGCTGGAAAGGCTGACCTTTGTCCGTGAGGACGCGCAGAATCACTGGGTAGACCTGGCACCCGTGCAGTTGGGCCGCCGGCTGGTTTCGCGCTAGGTTCCCCGCCTGACGCTCCCGTAATCGCGGACCGGTTACTCCCGCCCGCTAAACATGGCCCTAGGTACATCTCCCTCCCGTGCGTTGAAAAGACTGTGCGCTGGCTGTAAATAAAGGTAGTAGGGCAACACGCGGAATCCCGCCAAACGCCACTTCTGACGCGGGTTTCCGGTTTCCGTCAAGAACGGGAGACAGCGAATGCAGATCGGAGTTTACGGTTCGGGCTATCTGGGAACGGTGATTTCGGCCTGCCTGGCGGACTTTGGCACTCCAGTTTCATGTTGTCATCCCGACCGCTCGCGCATGGTCGAGATGGCGCAGGGCAACATTCCCTTCTTCGAAAAGAACCTGAAAGAGATCATCCGGCGCAATGTTCGCGCCGGGCGTCTGGCCTACTCCACGGATATTGAATCGTTCGCCCGCAAGACCCCCGTGATTTTCCTGGCGGAAGACAAAGTGGAACATCTGAAAGACGTGGCCATGCGCATTGCGCGGCTGGCCTCCAAGCCTCCGATTCTGACCATCGTCACGCCGGCTCCTGTGGGCACGGCCAGTGCCCTGGAAAAGAGCATGAAAGACGCTGGACTGCAGGCCACCATCGTGTCCCAGCCCATGTTCTTCACCGATGGCTGCGCGGTTGAGGATTTCAACTGGCCCGACCGGCTGATTCTGGGGTCCACCTCGAACGAAGCGGTGCAGATTCTGAAGCAGATTTTTCATCCCCTGGTGATGCGCGGCGTGCCCGTGATTGTGACCAACCAGGCCACCGCGGAACTGGTGCGGGAAGCGGCGACCGCGTTTGTAGCAACGAAGATTTCATTCATCAACGAGGTGGCGGCGCTGTGCGAGCGCGTGAGCGCGGACGCGGTGAACCTGGCGCTTGCCCTCGGTCTGGACAAGAAAATCGCTCCCCGCTGCCTGCAGCCCGGAGCGGGCATGGGCGGCGTATTCGCCGAGTCGGACATGGATTCGCTGGCAGAGCTGGCGCAGGCGCATGGCGTGTCCCTGAAAGTACTGGGCGCGGCCCGCGACGTGAACCACCTGCTGGCCGACCGCCTGGTGGACAAGATTGCCCATGTGCTCAATTCGGTGGAGAACAAGGAAGTGGGAATTCTCGGCCTCGCCTTCAAGCCCAACACCAACTCGGTGGCGGGATCGTCGTCGGTTCGGCTGGCTGAGTCGCTGGTCTCCAAAGGCGCGCATGTGCGCGCGTATGACCCGGTGGCCATTCCTGAGGCAAAGACGCAGCTCAACAGCACCGTGCGCTACTGCGACTCTGCCTATGCTGCGGCGGAGGGTTCCGATGCCCTGGTCGTGGGCACGGGCTGGCCCGAGTTCCGCGCGCTCGATTTCGACCGCATCAAGCACCTGCTCAAAAAGCCTGTCATCGTGGATACGAAAAACCTGCTGGATCCGGCTCGGCTGCGGGCGCTGGGGTTCGAATATATGGGCGTGGGGCGCGGGTAGAGAAGCAGAGGCCAGGGGTCAGGGAATAGGGGTCAGTGATCAGCCGCCAGCCTAATCGGTGATTACAGCTTCGGGACCTGCTTCTTCAAGACTCCTTCCTGCAATTGCTTCCGCTAAGATTATCTGGTGTGGTGGACTCTCTTCACTGCTGTTGATCTGTACATCGGCGTGATCGTGCTGGATGCGATGGCTCCCTCGCTTCCGCCGGAAAAACGCGCACGGGTGCGCGCAGCGCGCAAGGTGATCCTGGGCTTGCTCGCGGGTTTCGGCGATCGTATTGGCGGCGCAGATCGCGCGGCGCTAGGGATGGATGAAGTTCTGACCGGCTACTGGTTCTCCACCGGGACTCTCCTGTCTTTTTCCTCGAGCGATACTTTCCTTTCGATCGATCCTTACTTTTCGATGCTTTTTCGGTCTTTCCGCTGTTGAACTAACGGCCTTTCGTGGTGATTTATAGCTGGGGAGTGATCACTCCCACCACGGGCGACAGCCCTGGGCTATCCAGGGTAGCTTTTCTGTAAACGCCCGCATCAGATGTACCTTGCTCCGCCTGCCCCCGAGGGTGGGACACAAGGGCCACGAGGTGTCCGGAACTGCGTGGCGCAACATCCTGGCCAACGTGTCTACAATACGAGGATCGGAATTCTTGGTCACGGTCATCCGTCACAACGTTGCTTTTTTGCTGTGGAAAACTCGAGGCGAGTGCGAGCGACGCTAAGATGTCCGACGATGCGTTTCAAGACCAGGGAATGTCTGACGGCCCAAGAGAGCAATTGCTATAATCAAGGCGGCGGTGGGAATAGCTCAACTGGCAGAGCACCGGACTGTGGCTCCGACGGTTGCGGGTTCGATTCCCGTTTCCCACCCCATCTTCTCGCTCTTCTTTCGTGGCGTTCTCTCCGGCGAAGTATCCGTCCGAATAGAATCGCGGCCCCGTAGCTCAACTGGATAGAGCATCAGACTTCGGATCTGAGGGTTGGGGGTTCGACTCCCTCCGGGGTCGCCAAAAGTCTCCGCTCCTTCGCTCCGCTCATTAGTAACCAGGCGCCCCCCCGAGTGCAAGAACTTGCAGCTTCCGCGCCCGCAAAATGGCTGAAATCCCTTGTGGCGCGGGCCTTGCGGCTGGGGTAAAATCTCAGGGCGATTTCTTGTGCGCATGAAGCGGGTCTTCCATTTCCGCGCGTCTTCCTCACAACTGGGCCCGCTCGAAGAGCGTCTGCTCGAAGCCTTGTGGGAGCGCGGCCATGCCACCGTACGGGAATTGGTGGAGGGCGGTTGCCAGGATCTTGCCTACACGACGGTCATGACCACGCTCGATCGCCTCTTCAAGAAAAACCTGCTGACCCGAGAAGCGGAAGGCAGAGCTTTCCGCTACACTCCGCGGCTGACCCGGGAGGAAATGCACCAGGAAGCGGCGGGTGAGGTGTTCCGGCAATTGCTGGATGCCAGCCCGGCGGCGTCGTTGCCGCTGTCGTATCTGGTGGAGATCGTGACCGAGCGCGACGCGCGTTTGCTCGACGACCTGCGACAGTTGATCGAGGCCAAGCGGCGCGAGTTGCGCGCCGGCAATACGAACCCGGCGGACAAGGAGAATAAATAGTGTTTCTGGTGCGCGGCATGGCCGTCTCGTTTTCGGTGTTCGTGATGGTGTACTGCGCGCTCTCGCTCGCGGTAGGCCTCGGCTGGCACAAGGTGTGGCTTTACAGCCAGAGGCGTCCGGTCCGGCGTATTGCCGATTTCCTGTTCGCGCTGCGCATGTTTCCTCTCATTACCGCGGCGGTGATCACCGCGGCCTTCACCGTCCCGTCTTTCCTGTTGCTCGAGCCGCGCGCGATCAATGAGCCGCTGGGGGAGATTCCGCTGGCGCTGGGTTTGGGCGGCGCGTTGCTGGGGATTTTTGGTCTGGGGAATGCTGCGCTGGCGGCGCGCCGGGCTTCGCGGACGATTTCGGAGTGGACGCGTGCCGCGCAGCCGGTCGAATCGGGCGCCGCGGTTCCGGTGCTGCGAATTTCGCGGACCGTCCCGGCGATGACGGCCACGGGCATTGTCCGGCCCAGGGTTCTGCTGTCGGGCGCGGCGGAGTCCATGTTGACGGCAGGCGAGTTGCGGACAGCGCTGAATCACGAAGTGGCGCACGTGCGGCGGCGGGACAATCTGAGGAAATTGCTCATGCGCTTTGTGGCTTTTCCGGGCATGCGCGGTCTGGAAGCCGCATGGTTCGAGGCCACCGAGATGGCGGCCGACGACGCGGCGGTGTCAAACGCCGGCGAAGCGCTCGATCTCGCGGCGGCGCTGATCAAGTTGTCTCGGCTGGGGCCGGTGGAGCCTCCCGTGGACCTGACGGCGGCGCTGGTGCACAGTCCGGCGTCGGTGATGAACGCCCGCGTGGAGCGGCTGATTACCTGGAACGACGAGCGCCGCGTGCCTCCGGCGAAGTATTCTCCGTGGTACGGGTTGAGCGCGGCGCTGGTGGCCGTCGCGGCATTCGCCGTCACTTACAGCCAGTTGCTGGTGCACGTACACACGGCAACGGAATGGCTGGTGCGGTAGCGCACCGCCCTTCTTTCTTTTTTCTTTCCAGTTCCCCGAGCAGGAATCAGAAAGTCACGCGCACGCCTATTTGCGCCGCGAATGGAATTCCTACCGTAGTCCCCGGGCCGAAGAAGTCTCCCAGGCCGCCCTCCGGTATCTCGAGCTGCTTAAGGCTGGTGATGGGGGCGGTCTGCGAGCAATCTGCGATGGTGCAAATGCTCGTCACATTTGTGATGCCTGTGACCGGGTCGGGCATCATTTGGGCTGACGGGATTGGTAGCTGGGCCACATTGGCGGCAAAGTTCGCGCCGGGATTGTTCCGGTTGAAGAGATTGAAGAACTCGATGAACGGATCAATCCGCCAGCGCTCGTTGATTTTGATGGGACGCGTGACGCGTAGGTCGGACTGAATGTAGGGGGTACCGCGGAATTCATCGAGGCTGGTGAACTGTCCATTTACATAGATGCGGTCGGAGTTGTTGGCGTTTGTGATGGTGATAGGGCGAGCGCTCTCGAACTGAGTCACCGTGCTCAACTCGAAACCGCCGGGAACGTGAACTGTGCCGGCTAGAACGAAGCGTTGTCGAACATCTTCACCAGAGGGGCCGTAGTCGCCGGGCCGGAAAGCGTTCAGCAAGCCTGCATTCGGTTGATTGGGCTCGTTCGGACAGACGCCATCCACATAGTCAAACAGTTCGCCCAGTACGCAACCCCAGGTCTGCGCCTTGGAGAACGTATAGTTCGCCACCAGATTGAAGCGGTGCAGATTGCCCTGTAAGTGCAGCATCAGCGCGTTGTAGCTGGAACGGTTATCCGATTCGAAGACATTGACGCTCGGCACCACGTTCGTCTGATCGGTGGCGTAGTTTGGGTCTGATGTGGAAATGAGCGGAGTGAATAGATTGGACCCGCCGCCGTAGGGGAAGGCGCGGTAACCGTGATTGCCCTGCTCGTGCACGTAATCGGCGCTCAGCAGCCAGTGGTCGTTGAATGCGTGCTGAACGCCCCCGGTCGTGTGGATGGCATAAGGCGTTTTGTAACCGGAGCCGATCAGATTTCCCGTGGCCCCGGCACCGCCCGTCAGACAACCCGCGCCGGCGAGCGCATAAGTGCCCGGACCGCCGGTCAGGCTGCACGTGCCCGTGGTGAAGGTGGAGTTGTTGACGCCCTGGAAGGCGGTTCCCCATCCGTTCTGCGCCAGATCGTCGTAGAAAATGCCAAACCCAGCACGAATCACCGTCTTCCCGCTGTCTCCGGGCGAGTAAGCGATGCCCAGGCGAGGTGCGATTTGCTTGCGGTAGTCTCTTGGCACGCTCGGCACAATCGGGATCTGTAATGTCTGCAGGGTCACGTAGGCGGCGTTCTCGGCTTCGCTTCGCCCCGACCCGGCCATCAGCCCCCAGATCGTCTGGTAGCGCAAGCCGTAGTTCAACGTGAGCCGGTGCGAGATGCGCCAGGAGTCTTCGGCGTAGACTCCGATACGCTGCAGGTTCTGCGAAAAGCTGCCGTCACTGGGCGGGGTGTACGTGCAAGTTGAGCCGTCGGAAGCGGTGAAGTTGACGCACTGCGGGCTGAAAGTTCCGAACACGCCGGGGTTCTGCACGTAATAGACCGGGTTGTTGACGTAGGAAGCAAGGGTCTCTGCCGTCCCGGCAAAGGCCCCGCTCAGCACTGGTTCGTGAATGAAGTTCACGCCGAACCTAAACGAGTGATCGCCCGTGGCGTGGCTCACGTCGTAGCGGAATTGGTATTTGTCCTGATTGCGCAGATCGGGAAAAAGAGTGATGGGAGTCGCGAACTGGTTGTCGCCGAAGGTTTCGAAACCGGATACGGTGAGCGCTGTCGAGCTGAAAGGAAACGCCAGGGCGAAGCCCAGATCGGAATTCCGGGTCTGGGTGAGATGCAACAGGCTGGCATCGAGAACCAGGTTGCCGAGCCAGGTCGAATTGAACGCGTAAGTATTGCTCAGCGCCACATTCCAATAATTGTTGTGCGTGATCAGGCCGGTGGAGGGCAACGTAGCCTGCTGCACCAGAGCGTTGTGGGTGAGATAGCTGTCCTGTGACGCGCGCAGAAACCAGTTCGATTTCGACGACTGGGCCCAATCAAAGCGTACGGAACTGAGATAGTCGCGAAAGGGAACGGGAACGGTCGAGGGAACCGCAATCGAAGGAACGCCGCTGATCAAACCCTGAGACGCCAACTGAGCCAGCGCCTGAAATTGCGTATTGCTGGCGTGACTGTACGCGATGCTGGCGTTCTCATGCACGTGCTCGAATGAGGCAAAAACCCAGACCTTATCTTTTGCCAGCGGTCCGCCGATCGTAGCCACGTAGTTCTGCCGGGAGAAAGGCTGTTTGGGATTGGGCGCCGGATTCTCAATGGGAAACCGCGCGTTCAGTGCGGCCTGGCGGTCGTAAAAAGCGGCATCGCCGTGCCAGGCATTGGTTCCGCGCTTGGTCGTGATGACCACCGAGCCAGCCGTGGTCCCGCCCGTGTCCGCATCTTCATTGGAGGTGCGCACGGCAAATTCCTGAATGCCGTCGGGCGAGAAGTTTTGCAGGAAGCCGCCGATCCAGTCGTCGGAGTTGTCGGCACCGTCCACCGATAGTTCGTTGTTCAAGCCGGAACTTCCGCCGGTAGAGACGGCAGTGATGCGCGCCTTGGTGGGATCGGAAGGCTCAACCGGCTCGGTTCCGGGTACGAGATAAGCGATGTTGGCGAAGCTGCGTGCCGGGAGCGGAAGAGCTTCGAGATCCCGGCTGCCGACGACTCCCCCATGCACCGTGCCGGACAGATCGATGGGCTGCGTCGTGATGGAAGAATTTTCGCTCTTTACGTTGACCGTTTCTGCCGCAGCCACCGGCTTGAGCGTGACCGTGACTTCGCGCACAGAACTGACCGCGATGGAAACTTCAGCCTGGGCTTGCCCGAAGCCTGTGGCATTCACCGTCATGCGGTACACGCCTGGGAGCAGGTCATCGAGGCGAAACTCGCCGCGGTCTTCGCTGGTAGTCTCGCGTTGCATGGAGGAATCCACGGACCGCAGCGCGATTTTCGCGGCAGGAATGCGAGCCCCGGTGGAGTCCTGAACCGCGCCGCGGAGGGAGCCTCGCGGGTTCTGGGCCTGCAAGGCGAGAGCCAGGACAACGATGATTGTGAGGTTGAAAGAGATGTGTTTGAGCAAGGGGCCTCTGCCGGAGCCTGATTTCGGGGGGCGGCGGCCAGCACCGAAGGGTATCTTGGGCGAGCGAACTACTACCAGCGCTCGTAGAAATCGCGGCAAACACCTTGTCCAGAGCGGCGTTTGGGCTATATGCCCCCGTGGAACCTGCGGAAACATCAGAGGCCCGGCTAGTCGGACCAGCGCTGTGGAGTCCGGTCCCAGCGGTGTTTCTTGAGTTCTGCCAGCAGGGGCTTGTCCAGGGGGCCGGCGTCACTGGCGGCAATATTCTGCCTCACATGGCCGGGTTTTCTCATGCCGATGATGGTGGTACTGACGGCGGGCTGCGACAGGATGAACCGCAACGCCATCTCAGGTAGCGTCATCCCGGCCGGCACAATCTTCTTAAGCGCTTCGACGCGCTTGATTGTCCTCGCCAGATTCTCGGGGCCGAAGTATCCCGAGCGCCAGTCGTTCTTGGGGAAGGTGGTCTCCAGAGTCATCTTGCCGCCCAGGCTGCCTTCGTCGAGCGGAACGCGGGCGATGACGCCGATGTTGAGTTCCCGGCATACGGGAAAAAGTTCGTCCTCTGGCGACTGATCGAAGATGTTGTAGATGACCTGCACCGCGTCTACCAGGCCGGTGCGCAATGCCCGGATGCCGTTCTCCGGTTCCCAGCGGTTCAGGCTGAGGCCGAAACTCCGAATCCAGCCGTCGTGCTTCAGCTTTTCGACAGTGGACCGGAACTCCGGTTCGTCGGTCCAACTGTCGTCCCAGACGTGAAACTGCAGCAGGTCAATGGTCTCGACGCGAAGCTTCTTGCGGATAAGGTCCGCGTGTTTGAACACATGCTGGGCGGAAAAAACGTCGCTGTACTTGTATTCCGGCCGAGCGGGCCAGCGATCATTGCCGGGAGCGATCTTGGACGCGGCATAGAGGCGTTTGCCTGGGTTGCGGGTTAAGTTGCGCGCCATGATTTCGCCCAGCAGGCCATCGCTCTTGCCCGCGCCGTAAGCCCAGGCCGTATCGAAAAAGTTGCCGCCCAGGTCGGCGGCGAGTTGCAGCGCGGCGAGTGATTCCCGCTCGTCGGAGCCGCTCCACCCGCTCATTCCCCAAAGTCCATGGGCGATGTCGCTGACTTCGAACCCAGTGCGGCCGAGTTTGCGGTATTTCATGACGCCGTCCTTCGCTGCAGAGGTATCCGAGCGGGAGCATCCGCTTTGGGAACAGGTTCCGAAGCGGACTCAACAGAATATATCGCAGGTACAATTTTCGCTCGTCCCCGCCACTTCCGCCGATTTGTCAGGAGGAGGCGTTGGTGCCGCGAGTCGCCTTGCTGGTTTTTCGATGGCAGGGATCAGAATTTTGCGTCCCGCAGAGAGGCCAGAAGTGGTTCAATAGGGCTAGATCATAAAGCTGGAGGACTGTCCCAATGAAATCCGATTATCCTTTTTCTCCGAGCAACCCCGAGAAGGGAACCGAATTGAACGCGCCATCGTCCCGTTTCATAGACGAGAAAATCTCCGATGAGACGGGAACGGAAACGAAAGCTGACAGCGCGCTCAAGCCGGCGGGTCTGAAGAATCCCTTCTGGAACTAAGCTTGAGTTGAAGCAGTCTGGGTTGAAGCAGTTTGAGTTGAACCGCGGATAGCGCCGGATCGTCGCAAGCTAGAGCGAAGCGACGACCGGCGCTGATTTTTTGTCGAATCTACCGCAGGATCGGCAGGCAGAGGCAGGGACGGACTGAGAAATCCAGCCCGGCCATTTGTTCCAGAGCGGGCTGCAGTTGAGTATCGCGGCAGGGCTCGAGCGTGATGACGAACGGCAGCGAGGCTTTGTCGAAACCCGGCTTTTGCAGCAAAGCGTCAATATTGAGGCGATGCGCCGCCAGGATTTCCGCCAGCCGCGCCACAATTCCCGGCTGATCGCGCACGAAAAAACGCAGGTACCAAGCCGTCTCGAAATCACTGCTAATCCCCGCGGTCGAGACGTTGCTGGCTGCGTCTCGTTTCCTGCCCGCGGAAAAGCCCTCCGCCACAAACATCAGATCCGAAACCACAGCCACGGCGGTGGGATCGCCGCCGGCCCCGGCGCCCAGAAACGCCATGTCGCCCCCGTACTGGCCGGAAGTGAGCACCAGATTGAGATTTCTTTGCACGCGCCCAAAGGGAGAATCGGCGGGAACCAGGCAGGGGCCAACGTCGGCAAACAGCGTGTTTCCTTTCAAGTCGGCGCGCGAAATCTGGCGGATAGTGCAGCCGAGCTCGGCGGCATAATCGAAGTCCACGGCGTCAATGGCGCGAATGGTGCGGGCGCGCACCGATTCCGGAGCCACCTGCGTGTGCAGTCCAGCGAGTGCGAGAATGGCGAGTTTGGCGCGGGCGTCGCCGCCGTCCAGATCCTCGGATGCATCGGCCTCGGCATAGCCGCGGGACTGCGCCTCTTCCAGGGCCTCGCTGAACGGGATTCTTGCGCTTTCGATCCGGCTCAGAATGTAGTTGCAGGTGCCGTTCAGGATTCCCGCAATGCCATGCAACCGGTCGCCGCACAGTCCGGTGCGCAGCGCGGGCAGAACCGGGACTCCGCCGGCGACGGACGCTCCGAATTCGAGCTGGCGCCCGTGGCGGGCGGCCAGTTGCAGAAGATCGGGGCCGTGGCGCGCGATGAGCTGCTTGTTGGCCGTGACCACCGACTTCCCCGCCTGCAGCGCACCGCGCACAATCTGCTCGGCAGGATGCAAGCCGCCAATCAGTTCGATGACGATGTCCGCGTCGGAATTCAAAACCATTTGCGCGTCGTCCGTCCAGATGACGTCGCTCGGCACCCAGGGCTGCTTCTTCCGCTCCACGTTGCGGTTGCAGATGTGGGTGAGCCGCAGGGAACTGCCGCCGCTTTCGCACAGGATTTTGGCCACGGCGCGGCCCACGGTTCCGAAGCCGATCAGCGCGACACGACACTTGCGTGACGGCTCGGCGCCGCTGCTGACGGCCTGATCTTTCGCCGGTTTGGAGGATCGTTTAGGCAATGCTCACGCCCCGCAAGAAAATAATCTTCTATCATACCGTGTAGCCCCGCCGTGTGGCCGCGTGCGTGTGGGTGGCGGCTCTGGTGAACTGCAAAGCGGAGCGCAGCAGGCGGCATCGTGGGCGGAATTGGCATCAAAGTTGGTAATATAAAGGATTCCTGCTGCGAGTCGAATCACGGCGGGAGCATCGCGGGCTCGCTCTTTTCCAGGCGCTTCTGCATCCGAGCGCTGCGGTCCGCACCACCCGGCAGCGAGAGGAGCAGGAATGATTGGAAGGTTCGCGGCGTTTCCCCGATTCAGGATCGTTGTGCAGGGGGCCTTTTTAACGACGATTCTGGCGGGAGGCGCGCTTGTGCGCGCGCAGCAGACTCCAGCCCAGCAGCAGCCCGACAGCCAGAAGCCCGATAATCAACAGTCCAGCAGCCAGGAAGCTTCTCCGGAAGAGTCGCGGCGCAAGACCAAGCCGAAGGACTACAAGAACTGGACCTTTAACCTGGGCGGAGGAGCCGGCCTCTACAACGGCGCGACCAAAACCTATGTACGGGGCGGCGGCATCGTTGCCGCCGGCGGAGTGGCCCGCAACTACAGCAAGTACTTCGGATTCCGCGCCGACGTGCAATGGGACAACCTGCCGCTGCGCGATTCCGCGCTGCATATGGCGCTGGCTCCCGGGGCGACCAGCCAGGTGTATTCGCTGATGGTGGATCCCGTCTTTAATGTTGAGGTGACGAAAGAGTGGGGCCTATATGTTCTGGGTGGGCCTTCTTTTTACCATCGTTCCGGCAAGTTGGATTCTTCGAATGCAGTTCCCGGGTCGGCCTGCGGCGGGTTCTTTACGTGGTGGGGAGCATGTTACGCGGGTAGCATTCCGCTGAGGGGGGACTTTCTGAAGTCGAGCCAGAACGAATTGGGCGAGAACTTCGGGGGAGGCATCACGCGCAAGATCCGCCCGAACGTTGAATTCTACGCCGAATTCCGCTACCTGCACGGCACGCACAACAAGGTCACCACCGACGTGCGCCCGATTACGATTGGAGTGCGCTGGTGAGGGGGCTGTGCGGCAGTCAGATTATAGATTTCGAAGTGACGGTTTCAGAATGTGAATCTGAAATCTGACTTCTGCAATCCGCGTTCCGCGCCCCGCACTCGCCCACACACTCTGATCTATTCAGGATTGGTCCGATAGGCCCAAAGATCCGCGCTCAACTTCTGCAATTGCACGAAGGACGAAGCTGGAGCGGGTTGCGTCACGGTCGTGTTGGAATTGGCTTCGCGCACGGCAGATTCCACGATGTGGTGGGAGGGCGCCAGGGAGCAGGCTGGGTCGGTCACGGTAGCATCTCCTGCTAGCAGGAAAGCCTGGCAGCGGCAGCCGCCGAAGTCTTCCGTGCGCCGGTCGCAACTGCGGCAGGGCTCGGGCATCCAGTCTTCCCCGCGAAAGCGACGGAACGATGAGGACTCCTGCCAGATCCACTCCAGCGACTTTTCGCGCACGTTCTCAAACGTCAGTCCGGGCAACACTTCCGCCGCGTGGCAGGGAAGAACCTTGCCGGCGGGATTGATCAGCAGCAATCTTCTTCCCCATCCGCCCATGCAAGCCTTGGGATATTTCGCGTAGTAGTCAGGCACGACGGAATCGAGGCGAATGCGTCCGGCAAATCGCTTCTCGGCCTCGGCGACGATCACGACTGCTTTCTCCAGTTGGGCGCGCGTGGGCATCAGCGCGGCGCGGTTGGCAAGCGCCCATCCGTAGTACTGCGTGTGGGCGATTTCGACGCGCTCGGGATGCAGTTGTTCGATGAACGCGATCATCTCCTCCAGATGGTCGAGATTCTGCCGGTGCACGACGAGGTTTACGGTGAAAGCGACTTTGTAGCGGCGAATCGCGCGCGAGAGTTCGATCTTGTGCGCGTGGGCCTTCGCGCCGGCAATCCAGTTGGCGGAATCTTCCCGCGAATCCTGAAAGCTGATCTGGATGTGATCGAGTCCGGCGGCCACCAGCGCCTGCAGACGCTGCTCGTTGAGACCGATGCCCGACGTGATGAGATTGGTATAGAGTCCGGCGGCGCGGGCGGCGGCGATCACTTCGGTCAGGTCGGCGCGGGCCAGCGGTTCGCCTCCGGTGAAGTGCGCATGCAACACGCCTAGCTTGCCCGATTGCTGAAAGATACTGGCCCATTCGCCGGTCGAAAGTTCCGTCTGCGTTCCGGCCAGTTGCATGGGATTGGAGCAGTAGACGCAGTGCAGCGGGCAGCGGTGGGTGACTTCGGCGATCAGGGCGAGAGGATTAAAGGGCATTGTGCAATTGAGTAATTGAGTAATTGAGCAAATTTGGTAGCTCCCGCCTCTGTCTGCTCAATTACTCAATTGCTAAATTGCCCGATGTCCTAATAGTCCACGATCCGTTTGCGCTGCAACTGCTCCAGGAAAATGCTGATGTCGTCGCGAATCTTGGCGGGATCGGCCGTGTCGAACTGTTTCTGCAATTCGGCGATGATCTCGCCGAAAGTGCGCTGGCCGTCGCAGCGTTCCAGCACCTGCCGTCCCGTGCCTTGCAGCTTGATGGCGCCTTCGGGGAACAGGACCACGCGCTCCTCTTCTGTTGTTCCGCCCCAGCGGCATCCGGCGGCCAGGCGCGGCTGGCTGGAATCAGCAGGAGGCGGCATATTTATCGTCCCAAGCCCGAACCCAAGGTCCCTCGACTGCGCACTGCGATGGATCAGGTCCATCGCAATGCTCCGCTCGGGATGACAGGGTGTTGGGGTTCCACTCCATGCTAGCTGGCCTCGATGCGAAACGCGCCCGGCGGCGGCCAGCCGGGCTGCACGTAGGCGAAATAGAGCGCGTCGAGCTGTGCCCAAAGAATGTCGCACTTGTCGCGCAGAACCTGGATGGCGAGTTCCTGCTCGGCCCGCGTCTTGGCGTTCTCGCAAACGTAGGCAGTCGCGAACTTGGAATCTTCCGGAGCCTGGTACATGCGAGCCTCGAAATAGTCCAACCCGCCCGCCAGCCACGGATAGTGCAGGCGCAGCTTTTCCACGCGCAGAGAAATCAAGTCGGGAGAGAACAGTTCGGTCAGAGACGACGCGACCGCTTCGAGGAGAGTGCGGCTGCGCACGATGTTCAGGTATTCGTTGACGGCGAAGCGGGTGGCCGGAAGAATGCCGGTTCCGGCGCGCACCTGATCGGCGTTGAGCCCGGTGGCTTCGGCGAGCTTCAGCCAGCGCTTGATGCCGCCTTCACTGGTGGCGTCGCCGTCGTGGTCCACGACGCGCTTGCGCCAGGCGCGGCGAAAAACCGGGTCGGGGCCGCGAGACAGGATGATGGAATCCTTGATCGGAATGATGCTCTGGTAGTAGTAGCGGTTCAGGGCCCAGGCCTGCAACTGGCCGCGGCTGAGGCGGCCTTCGTGCATCATCACGTGGAAGGGATGCTTGTGGTGATAGCGCTCCTCGCCCACGGCGCGCAGTTGCGCGCGAAGTTCGTCGGACGAAAGCAGACTTCCGGCGTTTGCTTCTACGGATCCTTCTACAGATCGAACTGCCATCCATCCTCCGCGATTTCCCAGCCGGATTCGCGCACCTGTCGGAACTCGGGGCCAGCCTCATTCAGCATGGGGTTGGTGTTGTTAATGTGTACATAGATTTTACGTGGGCAGCGCAGTTGCGCCAACTTGTTAAGACTGCCTTCAGCGGAGGATACCGGGACGTGTCCCATTTCGCGGGCAGTCTGTCCCGAACCTTGAATGCGGATGAGTTCGTCGTCGCTCCAGAAAGTCCCGTCGAACAGGAGCACGTCGGCGTAGTCGAGCTGCTTCAGCAGCGGCGGGTCGAGTTGTGGCACGGCGGGCATATATGCCAGCCGCTTTCCCGAGGGCGATTCGATGATGAGGCCCAGAGATGCCTCGAGCAAAGCCAATTGCGAGCGGCGGGGCGGCAAAACGTACGCGGGATAATGCGTCCCCAGCGGAAGCGCGCGGCAGCGCAATCCCGAAGCTTCGCCCACCGCGTTCAGCAGCGGAAACGATGCTCCCGGCGTGAACTCGTTCCAGGTCACCTGGTCGGGAACGCGTTGCAGCATGGCGAACATGGAATTGTCTTTGGTCAGAATGCGGCGGACGGACTTGGTGGCATGCACGCGGAAAGGGTGTAACTCGCGCAGCAGAAGCAGGCCGAGGACGTGGTCGAGATCAGCATTGGCCAGCACGGCCCCGGCGATGGGCGATTGGCGGGCTTCATCTGGTTGAGCTTTGTCTTGGTGACCCTGGCGCGGGTGAAGTTCGGGAGCGGCTTCGATCTGGGCGCGCAAGTCGGGAGAGGCTCCAAGCAAGAACCAGGAGCGCGAGTCGGCGCTGATGGCAACCTGAGTTTGGGTGCGGGCTTTTCCGTGGAAGGTTCCGGCACGCAGGGCGCGGCAGTTGGCGCAGACGCAATTCCACTGGGGGAATCCTCCACCGGCAGCCGAGCCAAGAATCTTGACGCGCATGTAAGGGAGTTTAGCAGCCGGGCGGCGGATCAATTACTAGCCTTGGCCGACGGAGGCAGCGCAACGGAGAGGGTCAAAGTCCCAGAGCTGGACGTCGGCGGCGAGGTTCTCGATCCCGACCTCGCCCTGCATCTCGGTTCCGGGCTTACCCAGCCAGACGATGCGGAATTGAGCTTTCGTATTCCGGTATTGGAGATCGATGACGTCGCCCGGTCTCAATTGCGCGCTTATGCCTTGCAACGTGGCTCCGCGGCCGCTGATGGTGCGCAGGCTGGCGGGCTGGGTGAAGGGGCGGGAATTGGCGTCCATACCCCAGATTTGCACGGGAAGCTCGACGAACACACGCGGCTGGCGGCGGCGGTCCATGAATAACCTCGATGGGGGGATTCAAGGGATGGTAACGGGTTGAGGGCGGGGAAGCACAGGTTACCGGAGTCACACGACTGAAGTACCGAAGGTTCTTGTCACGGCAGTACTGGGTCGCGATTCTCCACCGTTGCGCGAACCAGTTCCACCAACTCTGCAACCACCGGTGCCGGGAGTTGGTCATGCGTCAGGCTCTCGCACAAGGCGGTCAGATCCATGAGCCGCGCCAAGCGCCGCCATTCCGCTGGCAGCGTGCCGCCGGCGTGTACGTATCCGTCAGAGAAATGCGGCTCAGCGAAAGCGCGAGCCGCGCGTTCATAGCGAAGGAAATGGCCGAGGTCGGCCAGGGGAGAAGCGGAAATGGCGAACTCCCAGTCGAGAACGGCGGCTACGGTCCACCGCCCGCCGTTCACCCGCGCGTTGTTCGGCCGCACGAGCAGGTTACGCTTCCCGAAATCGCCGTGAACGAGGCATGCCTGCCGGTCCAGTTCCGCCAGTTGAGACGCGCATGACCACACGAACTCATGCGTGCGATCCACCAACTCCGCCGGCATGCGCAACTTCAGATTCGGCGACGCGAGGCACAAATCCACAAAGCGCGGCGTCGGATCCGCTCCTTCCAGCAGGGGCGAGGCGACGGTTGGTCCGGGAGCGAGCCATCCTGCCCGCGGAAAGGTGAATCGGCCGATCACCGCCAGAGTTTGGCCCGCGGAATATGCTGCCTGAGCGAATGCACCGTGGTCGCCGCTACGTTTCAGTTCATGGAGGCTGATGCCTTCGACATAGCGCATCAAGACAAATGGTGGGAGATTGTCGCAACCGCCCGGCTCCGCGTGGATTACATCGGGAACGGGAACGGAGCCGCCAAGCAGCCGCATCAGGTCAACTTCCTTCTGGCAAAGGGACGCATCGTGCTCGTAGACGCGCAAAACGATCCACTCGTCTCCCGTGTCGAGCCGGATTTTGAGATTTGCGTTGCGAAAACCATCGGTGAGCGGCTGGACCTCGGCGATGTGGCGGCCCGGAAACGCGGTTTGAACTATGCGCTCCAGGATCGGAGCGGCCAGAGTACGCCGTGGTTCCGACCGGATCCAACGAGCTTCAGAGGGAGCGCCGGGAATCACAGCCGTCATTATCGCTGATCGGCGAGCCTTAGGGACGGATCACTGCACAAGGGGTAGCCAACGCTCAGGGATCAGTTCAGGTCTCGGAGCGAGCAGGCGCCGGGGCCGCGCGGGTCGCCGCAGGATCCGCAGGCGCCAGTTGGGGAAGACGAGGCTGACGCCGAGGGCGACGAGCCTTTGGCCGAGACCGCGAAGACTGAGAGTTGGGGTTCCAGCCTGGTGGCGTGGCACTTGGGGCACTCGGCTTTTTTCTTGCCGTAGAGGAGGGCTTCGAAGTGGTGCTGGCATTCCTGGCAGATGTACTCAAAGATGGGCATGAGTGGCTCCGAATCCCTATTAGAATCAATTTGTGGGGAGTTCGCAAATCTCAAATTCTGCGGGTCATGCCTTCGAGGCTACGGGGCAGTGGATGGGACGGCCGCCGTTCCGGCCACATCCGTGGCTGCAGGGCGGGCATGTGCAGACGATTGCCAGCTTCCTGCTGCCGCGGAGAATTCATTTGCCGGCGGCGGAGGAGCGGCTGGTCGAGGTCGCCCCGGGGGTGAAAGTACGCTGCTGGTGCCGCTGGCAGGGCGAGCGCAGGCAACAGGCGCTGACATTGATTGTGCTGCATGGGCTTGAGGGCTCGAGCGAGTCACAGTACATGCTGGGGGTGGCCCGGAATGCGCTGGCGGCGGGCATGAACGTCGTGCTCATGAACCAGCGCAACTGCGGCGGGATGGATCACTACGCGCCGACGCTGTACAACTCCGGCTTGTCGGCGGATATTGCCGCGGTGGCGCGGAGCGTGGTTGAAAACGACGGCGTGTCGCGGTTCGCGCTGGCCGGTTTCTCGATGGGCGGAAATCTGGCGTTGAAGCTGGCGGGGGAATGGGGAAGCAACGGGCCGCCGGAGTTTCGCGCGGTAGCGGCGGTGTGCCCGGCCATAGATCTGGCGGCGTCGGCGGACGCGCTGCATGAGCCGGCCAACCGGCTGTATGAATACTATTTTCTGATGCAATTGTTCCGGCGGCTGCGCAAGAAGGCCAGATTTTTCCCGGAAACGTTCGACGTTGCGCGGTTGCAGGGGGTCTCGACCTTGCGTGGGTTCGATGACCGCGTTACGGCTTTTTACTGCGGGTACACGGGCGCCGACGATTATTACGCGCGGGCGGCGGCGGCCAATGTGGTGGACCGGATTGCGGTGCCGGCGCTGATCCTTCATGCGGGGAATGATCCGTTCATCCGGGTGCAGGCGGGGACGCTGGAGCGCATCCGGGCGAATCCCAATATTACGTATGTTGAGACCGAGGATGGCGGACATTGCGCATTTATCGGCGAGAGCAACGGAAATGGGGATGATGGGCGGTGGGCGGAACACGAAGTGGTGGAGTTTGTGAAGAGATTCTGAAAGCTGCGGAAAAATTGAAACGGGCAACCTCGGCGGCGGAAGCCGCTCCTCGAAAATAGGCCTTTATCGCAGCGCTGAAGCGCTGCGCCACCCAAAATCCGCGCTCCAATCCGCGAAGGCGCTCAGGATGACATTCGGGGTTGTGCCTCCGCGCGGCGGGCGTTGATCCATCCTTTGGCGTGCGTGCGAACGTAGGCCAGCGCGAGCATGGCCAGGAAGATCACCAGTAGGCCCAGCGAAGCGGTGCGGGCTCCTACGGCGCGTTTGGGCAGGATGGAAAAGCGGCCGTAAACGAATTCGATGTGCACCCAGTAGACGAGCAGCGACGCCTGGCCGAGTTGAATGAGCGGGCTGAATCCCCACTGGGCTGCGCCCCTTTCTCCGATAACCCAGCGGCACCAGGCATGGCCGGCGGCGAGTATCACCAGCAACATTCCCAAACGAATCAGGAAGAAGTTGGGGCTGGTGTGCCAGAAATCATAGACGGGATAGATCTGAAGCGGCTGGGTGTCGAGCCCGCGGGCGAGTTCGACCAGCACAATGCCGGCGCCGCCGAGAGATAGAAATACGGTTGCTTCACGAGCCTTTGCCGTCGGGCTCTGCAGGAGGAATCCCACGGCGAGGCCGGCGAAGGCGAAAGCGGTCCAGGGGAAGATGGGGAACAGCCAGGGCTGCGGTGTGCCCAGATTGTGTACGCCGTTGATGTAGGACTCGAGCGGCCAGAGGAGAAAGCGGGGGCGCCAGGTGGTCCAGAGCAGGGGCGTAAGCAGGGCGATCAGGAGGGCGGTGGCTGAGGCCGCGAGGATCAGTGCCAGGCGACCGTGTGGGACAGCCGAGGGCAGCTGTCCCCACACGCTTCCTTTCCGCGCCAACACCATCCAGCAGACTACAGCCATCAGCATCATGGAAAGTCCGATGGTGTTGAGGATATCTACGCGAAGCAGGTCGCTTTTGGGGGCCCATCCCCAGGCGATGAGGTACTCCTGCAGGCGGAAGAGCAGGCCGAAGGCGAAAATTTCCGCGCCGCGGCGGAGCGTGGTGCGCGCGATCTGCGCGGGCGGAAGGTTCTTTTGCCGGAGTTTTTCCGTGACCAGGGCGAACGAGATTCCGGCAAGAAAGAGGAACAGAGGGGCGGGAAAGGTTCCGCCGAGTTGCGAGTACATGAGAAGGCGGGTCTGGCGGGCGGGGCCGCCGAGCCAGGAGTCGTAGCAGTGGGTCTGGAACATCAGCAGGCAGGCCAGGCCGCGCATCCAGTCAATATAGGTGAGGCGCGATTTCGCGGCAGCGGGCGCAGGCATGCGGTGGGCGCAGAATCAGGCAGGGGCAGTATACGGCAGTAGGGATGAGTTCCGGGATTTGCAGGGCGGGAGCCGCTAACAGGCGGCGTTTTGCCGCTGTTCTGAGGGAATTTCAGGCGCCGGGCGCGGAAAGCGCCGCGTTTTGCCCGACTTCTTGTTAAGTTTTTGTCCAACCGTACAACCTTCGGCTCATCTTGCTTGATCGAATGGGGACAAGCCGTTATAAGGTTAGACACAGCACCTAAACGATCTGCCCGGAGCGTCTATGCGAATTGCACGATTCCTGCTGCCCGCCTTAGGGATAGCCTGCCTTTTTTCCAGCCTGAGCTCCGCGGCGACGCCGGACCGGATCAGCGGGACCTTGACCAGCGGCCCGCTGGTGACCCTGACAGGACAGGTTCACGTCAAGGCGCGGCCGGAGTTTGACCAGGGTCCGGTCGAGCCTTCTTACCGGCTGGACTATGTCACGATGTTTCTTCAGCCTTCGGCCAGCCAGCAGGAGGCTCTGCAAGAACTTCTGACCGAGCAGCAGGATCCCGCGTCTCCCAACTACCACCACTGGCTCACCTCCACTCAGTTCGGCGAGCGCTTTGGCCTTAGCCAAAAGGATGTTCAGACCATCGTGGCGTGGCTCAAGTCGCAGGGATTCAAGATCGTCAGCGTCGCCAACGGCCGTCAATTTATTGTCTTCGGCGGAACCGCAGCGCAGATCGCGAACACGTTCCAAACCCAGATTCACCGCTACAACGTGAACGGCGAGATGCACATTGCCAATGCCACGGCCCCGAAAATTCCGGCTGCCTTAAGCGGCATCGTGACTGGTTTTCGAGGCTTGCACGACTTCAACCCGAGACCGCTGGGCCGGAAAGCCCCCCCTAGCCCTGATTACACCGACACGATTAACGGCGCAGGCACGTTCCATTTCATTGCTCCGGGTGACGTTTACACAATTTACGACATCAACACGTTGGCCAACACGGGGATCAACGGCACCGGGCAGTCCATCGTGATTGTCGGCCAAAGCGACATCTACGTTGACGATATTCAGAACTTTCGAAGCGGCTTCGGGCTTCCTGCCATAAGCGGTTGCAGCGCTCCGCCCAGTTGCAACACGACCTACTTTCAGTACATCCAGGCTAACGGAAGCGTGGGTTATAACGCGGGGAACCTCAGCGAGTCGGACCTGGATATTGAATGGTCGGGCGCGATGGCTCCCAGTGCCAAAGTGATTTTCGTTACTTCCACCCTGGCATCGGGTGGCGTTGGATTCTCCGCCCAGACCGCAATTGACTCCCATCCGCTGCTGGCGCCGATCATCAGCTACAGCTACGGGGCGTGCGAATTGTTCAGTACGCCGCCGTCTCTCGCCACCCAGGACATGCTCTATCAGCAGGCCGCGAGCGAGGGTATTTCGTTCTTTGCCGCCGCCGGCGACGTTGGGCCTGCCGCGTGCGACGCTAATCCTTCCAACCCTCCGACGGAGGGCACCCAGGGTCTCTCGGTGAGTTACCCGGCAAGCAGCCAGTGGGTGACGGCGTTGGGAGGAACCGAATTTAACGATGAAGTCGGGAGCTACTGGGCTTCCACCAACACCAACCAAAGTTCGGCGACGGGTCCTATTCCCGAGATCGTGTGGAACGACACCACACAGAGCCTGGCCCTGGATGCCACCGGCGGCGGGCCGAGCAACTGCGGCATTCAGAACGCTACCTTTACGGCGTGTGTTTCAGGTTTCCCCAAGCCTTCGTGGCAGACGGGAACCGGGGTCCCTACGGACGGTGTGCGCGACATACCGGACATTTCCTTTTCCGCTGCAAACTTGCACGACCCGTATATCGTTTGCACTCCGCTTTCTGAATTAGGCCTTAGCGGTTCAACCAGCAGTTGCAATCCCGGCGGCACCCAAGGCATCGCCAATGCCCTCGACATTCAGAGCGGCGGTTTCATTTACTTCTCGGCGTTCGGCGGAACTTCCGTGCCGACACCGGTCATGGCGGGCGTTACTGCCCTGCTCAATCAAAAGCTGGGCGGCACCGGTCTGGGCCTGATCAACAAGAAGCTCTATGAACTGGCAGCGTCCAATCCCAGTGCGTTTAACGACGTGACCAGCGGCAACAACGATGTGCCGTGTGCGACTGGCTCGCCGAATTGTCCGGCTCCCCCAGCCACTCAGCAGTACGGTTTCAGCGCGGGGACCGGTTACGACCTTGTCACGGGCTGGGGATCGTTGGACGTCAACGCGTTTGCCACAGCCTGGGCGGATTCGCTGGCGGGTTTCTCGCTGACTCCGAGTCCCGCCTCGCTCAGCGCGGTTGCCGGACAAAACAGCAACAGCACCACGATTACGATCACGCCCCAGAATGGTTTTACTGGGACGGTTTCGTTCAGTTCGACCAGTTGCTCCGGTTTGCCGAGTGGCGCGAGTTGCAGCTTCAATCCGGCAACCGTATCCGGTGGGAGCGGCACCACCCAAATGACGATCCAGACGCATGCCAATGTGGCCGTCGGAACAACCACGGTAACGGTTACGGGGACAGCGTCGGGAATCTCGGAGTCGGCGACAGTCAACCTCGATGTGACCGCCACGACGGAGAGCTTCACGCTTACGCCGAGCGTGCCTTCGGGGGGCACTGTAACAGTCGCCCAGGGGCAGACGACGGCCGCAATCAACTTCACCATCAGCAGCTCGAGCACTCCCAGCTTCGTCACTTCCAGTGGCGGGGCTCCGGCAACGGTCGTGCCGGTTACCTATAGCTGCAGTACAAACCTTCCGAGCGAGTCTCACTGCAAGTGGAGCCCTGGGGATAACGGGAATGGTACGGCAACCACGCAGGCAACGGCGGTCTCGCTAACGATCCAGACGACGGCACCGACGGCTGAACTGCGGCGGCCGTTTGATCGGGGAACGCGCATCTTTTACGCGGTGTTGTTGCCTGGTCTGCTAGGTATCGCGTTCACCTTCGGGTCGCGCAAGCGCGGGCTCGGCGGCATGCGCCTGCTGGGCCTGATCATGGTGCTGGGATGCTCCACGCTCTGGCTGGGCTCTTGCGGCGGCAGCAGCGGCAGCAGCACCTCGAACCCCGGAACGCCGGTAGGCATGACAACGATCACCGTCACAGCCGGTGCCGGGGGTTCAGTTCCTAACCAAAGCACGACCTTTGTTTTGAACGTGACGGCGGTGGCAAAGTAAGCCGCGCACGCCAGAACTAGAACTAGACTCTATAGTTAGAAGCCAACGGCGCTCCCGTTACCAGGGCGCGCCGTTTTCTTTGTGCTGCCCAGGCCGGCCGACCTCCGGGTGCGGCCCGCAGATTCGCCTGAATGTGATTTAAATCACAGCAATCGGCGCTTTTGCGTGATAATCAAGGGGCTGCTTTTTGGGTCTCTCCTGCGCCCACTCTCAGGGCGCAGATCAGTTGCAGGTCGCTGGCAGTGCCGAATCAGGAGGATGCGAATGACTCGAGTGAATCTTGCCGAATGGACGTACCTGCTGGGATGTGCGAGCGCGGTGCTAGCGCTGATTTTCCGCTCACTCTTTTACTTCGCCACCAGCGTGGGCGTGAGCATCTGCGAAAACGTGGGGCTCAAGCCCTCCAGCCTGCTGCAGTTCAGCGTGCTGTGCTTTGTATTCTCGATCGCCTCGCGCGGCTGAGAGAGAAGACCGGGAAGGGCACGATTTCAGTCGTGCCGCAACGAGGCCGGAGCGAGTGCGGATTTAGCCGCCGAGGTCCGCTTCGAAGCACACCTCAGCGGCTCAAAGCCGCTTCTTCCATGGACCTCCTATCGGCACGAGTGGAACTCGTGCCCTTCCCGATTCGTCATTCCACGACATCAAATGCTCGGCCCTTCTTTGCTTTTCCCACCCCATCTGCGAAACTGACCACTAGCCACTGATCACTGACCACTGCCCATGGGACGCATCCACGTACTCTCCGAGACCGTTGCCAACCAGATCGCCGCCGGCGAGGTCGTGGAGCGGCCTGCGTCCGTGGTGAAGGAGATGCTGGAGAACGCACTCGATGCGGGGGCGACGCGGATCAAGATCATCGTGGAGGCGGGCGGGAAAAAGCTCATCCAGATCGCCGACAACGGCTGCGGCATGGTGCGCGACGATGCCATGCTGGCGTTTGAGCGGCACGCGACTTCGAAGATCAAGAACGCGGAAGATCTGCTGCACGTGGCCACGCTGGGATTTCGCGGAGAGGCGCTGCCTTCGATCGCATCGGTGGCGCGGCTGCGGCTGGAGACGCGGGCGGCGGAGGAAGACGCCGGGACGGTGATCGAGATCAACGGAGGAAAGATCGCGCGGGTGGAAGAAGCCGGATTGCCGCTGGGGACTTCGATCACGGTGCGGGATCTTTTCTTTAATACTCCGGCGCGGAAGAAGTTTTTGAAGTCGGAGTCCACCGAGTTGTCGCATATCGCATCGCTGGTGACGCATTACGCGCTGGCGCATCCGGACAAGCACTTCGAATTGCACTCGGCGACGAATGCCATGCTGGTCGCGCCTCCGGTAGCGGGAACCAGCGAACGCGTCTATCAGGTGTTCGGTAAAGAAACTCTGGATCAGCTGATTCCGGTAGCAGCCCGGCAGGCGCTGGAGCGGGTGGGATTGCCGCAGCCTCCGCCGTGGCGGCGGAGGGAAGAAGAGGAGGGTGAGGTTTCGGAAAAAGATCTTTCATCGAGAGATCCGGGCGAGATGCGCCTGCACGGCTTCGTCTCCAAGCCGGAAATTCAGAAGCTGAACCGGAATTCGATTTTTGTGTTTGTGAACGGGCGGCTGATTCGCGACCGGCTGGTGCAGCACGCGCTGACCGAGGCTTACCGCAACATCATTCCGCCGACGGTGTATCCGGTGGTGCTGCTGTTTCTGGAATTGCCCACGGGCGAGGTGGATGTGAATGTGCATCCCTCGAAAACCGAGGTGCGCTTCCGCCAGCAGACGGTGATGCACGATTTTGTGCGCGACTCGGTGCGGGCGGCGCTGATGAAGGCGCGTCCGGTGCCGCAGTTTATGACGGAGATTCGGGCGCATGCCACCGCGGGTCAGGCGCTGACGCCGGGGGCGCTGACACCCGGCGCGGAGTGGGAGCCGTCGTCGGGAGAAGCAGGGCTTCCGGCTTCCGGCGTTCGCCTTCCGGAAGCCGGATGGCAGGCGCCCGGAGTCGCTGTTTCCGGAGGATTCGCGTTGCAGCCGCCAGCGCCGCCGCCGATTTCAGCACGGTTTCAGTTTGAGGGCGGGATTGCGGTGGAGGCGAACGCGGCAATTCCCGTCGCACGCGGGCTGGAGACGCGGGAACTGCAGGCGCGTGTTCCGGAGACGATTCCGGATAACGGCTGCGCTCCGGCTCTCGATGTGCGAGAAGAAGAGCCGACGCTGTCTTCCCTGGGCACGCTGCGGCCGTTGGGGCAGATTCGGAATTCGTTCATCCTGGCGGTGAATGAGGATGGCCTGTGGATTATTGATCAGCATGTGGCCCACGAGCGCGTGCTGTTTGAGCGGGTGCTGAAGCAGCGGGCGGCACAGAAAGTCGAGAGCCAGCGACTGCTGATGCCGATCGTGCTGGAGCTGTCTCCGGCGCAACAGGCGGTGTTTGCCGAAATTTCCGAGGAACTGCAACACAACGGATTTGAAGCCGAGCCTTTCGGCGCGCGCAGCGTAGCTGTGAAAGTCGCCCCGGCCGGAGTGGAGGCCGCGGCGGTCGAGCACATGCTGCACGAGTTGCTCGACCAGTTCTCGCGTGAGGAGCAGTCGCTGAACCTGGAAAAGATTCGCGCGCGCATCGCAGCCTCGATTGCCTGCCACGCCGCGATCAAGGTGAACATGCCCCTGGAGCAGAACAAAATGGAGTGGCTGCTGGCAGAACTGGCCAAGACCGACCACCCAATGTCTTGCCCGCACGGGAGGCCGGTGGTGTTGCGGTATTCTGTGAAGGATATTCAGAAGGCGTTTAAGAGAATCTAGCTTGTTTATGACTGATCTTGAACTGCAGCAACTGCGGCGCGAAAAGTGGCGGCTGGATGGCAAGCGCATCCGGACGCTGGAAGAGGCGCGCGCGTTTTTGGAGGAGGTAGGGTTCTGCCTGATGTATCCGCAGAGGCCGCCGCTGCTGGTGCCGACGTTCATGGGCGCGTTTGTGGGATCGGAGGACCGTTTGCCGGGCTGGCAGCATGCGTTTGCCGATCCGCGGGCGGCGGAGGCGACCGAACTGATGGTGCGGATGCTGCGGGAGCGGGCGGCGTTCGAGGCCAATCTGTTCGATGAGAACAACGGGTTTCTGGTGGCGGCGTCGGTGTTTCCGTATTTTTATGCGCTGGTGGGCGAGCGCAACCCGAAGCTGGCGCCAAAGGCGGGGTCGCGGTCTCCTTATTCCGCGCTGGCCTGTGATGCGTTCGAGTTGATCCGGCGCGATGGGCCGATTTCGAAACAGAAAATGCAGGAAGTGCTGGGCGGAAGCGTGTCGTTTCCCGCTCTTGATGGCGCGCTGGGCGAGTTGTGGTCGAAACTGCGCATTACGCGGGTGGACTACAAGGCGAGCGAAGGATCGGTGTGGGATGTGCTCTACCGCTGGGCGCCGGAGGCGGTGAAGGAGGGCGTGGGGTTGTCGGTGCCGGAGGCCCTGACCGCCATGCTGTCGAAGTATCTGGACGCAGTGATTGCAGTGGAGCAGGCGGAACTGGAGACGCTGTTTGGAAACTTCATCGCGCGGTCGAAAGTGAAGGAAGCGGTGAACGCGCTGCTGGCGGCGCGGGAGTTCAGCTTTGTGCACGTGGGCGGACGATCCATGCTGCAGATTACGCCGGAGAAAGTCGTGGTGGTTCCGGTTCCGCGCAGTGCGGTGCGGTAGTTCCTCGATCGGATCCGAGTCAAAACTCTCTTGTCTGGCGATTCCAATTACAAACTGTATCGCGGGCGGCTGGCGCCTTCGCCGACCGGGCTGCTGCATCTGGGACATGCACGGACTTTCTGGACTGCGACGCGGCGGGCGGCGGAGCGTCACGGGCAGTTGATTTTTCGGAATGAAGATCTGGATTCGCAGCGATGCCGGGCTGAGTTTGTTTTGGCGATGATCGAGGACCTGCGCTGGCTGGGGATTGAGTGGAGCGAGGGTCCGGACTGCGGTGGAGAGTTTGGTCCGTACGCGCAGGGCGAGCGGCGCGGACATTATCTGGAGGCGTGGAAGAAGCTACGCGATGCGGGCTGGATCTATCCGTGTACGTGTTCGCGGAAGGATGTGGCGCAGGCGGCGGGTGCGCCGAATGAGGGCGATGATGAGTTGGTGTATCCGGGGACTTGCCGGCCTAGTGTCTCTGGGGCCGCTCGGCTTCGCCTTCGCGGGACAGCCGAGGCGGCTGTCCCCACATGGGCAGCGGAATATGCCGAACCCAAGGGGGTGAATTGGCGGTTTCGCGTGCCGGATGGCGCAGAGATTTACTTCACCGACTTGCATTTGGGGCCGCAGCGGATGTTGGCGGGGCGGGATTTTGGGGATTTCATCGTGTGGAGGCGCGACGATGTGCCGGCTTACCAGCTGGCTGTGGTGGTGGACGATGCTGCCATGAGGATCACGGAAGTGGTGCGCGGAGCCGATCTGCTGAAGTCCACGGGGCGGCAGATTCTTTTGTTCCGGGCGCTCGGCTTTTCTGTCCCAGACTATTATCCCTGCGATCTGGTGCGCGACGAGGCGGGCGTGCGGCTGGCCAAGCGCCATGATGCGTTGAGCATCCGCAAGCTGCGTGAGTCGGGATGGACGCCGGAACAGGTGCGGGCGGGCTGAGCGGCTTGAAGCGCGCCGGAATGGCCCGTAAACTTAGAAGATGCACGTACACGCTCACGGAGCGGGCGGTCCGACGCGGGTTCTGAAGATCTCGCTGGGCGTGACCCTGGCTTACATCGTGCTGCTGGTCCTGGCCGGGATTCGGGCGCACTCGCTGGCGCTGCTTTCCGAAGCGGGGCACAACCTATCGGATTTTCTGGCGCTGTTGCTGTCGCTGGTGGCGGTGTATTTCCAGTCGCGCCCGGCGAACTCCAGGAAGACGTATGGCTACCACCGCGCCGGGGTGCTGGCGGCGCTGGTGAACGCGACCTCACTGGTGGCGGTTTCGTTCTTCATTTTCTACGAGGCCTTCCGGCGGTTGCAGCATCCTGAGCATGTGCAGGCCAGCGTGATGATGTGGGTGGCCGCGGCCGGCGTGGTGATGAACGGAGTGATTGCACTGCTGCTGTATCGCTCCGGAGGCGACGTTAATATCCGCAGCGCGCTGCTACACGAGGTGGGGGACACGCTTTCGACCGCGGCTGTGATTGTGGGCGGCTGGGCCATCCTGGTTACGGGAAATTACTGGATTGATTCGGCGCTGTCGGTCGGAATTGGCGCGCTGATCCTGTGGTCCGGGTTCGGCATTGTGCGCGAGACTCTGAACATTCTGCTGGAAGGCACGCCGCGCGGGATGAGTCTGGAGAGGATTGAGTCAGCGATCTGTGCGGTGGAAGGAGTCAATGAAGTGCATGACCTGCATGTGTGGAGTATCGGGTCGGAAACGCATGCGCTTTCCTGCCACATCTCGATTGCCGACATTCCGCCGTCGGTGAGCGAGCGGATCTTGCGCGACGTGAAAGAGCGGCTGCTGCACGACTTCCGCATTGACCACACCACCATTCAGTTTGAGCACGTCATTTGCGAAGTGGCCCATGGGTGCGTGATTCCGGTGAGCGAGAGCGAAGAAGAGCACCATCATCACAGCCACTGAACGCGGCTGACACCTATTTTCTCTGTTTGTCGTAGATCTCTTTCACCCGTTCAATCGTATCTGCTTCTTCCGGCAACTTGTCTGGGCGCAGGCGGATGATTCTCGGGAAGCGCAGGGCGTAACCGCTGTCGTGGCGGTCGGAACGCATCATGTTGTTGAAGGCCACTTCCAGCACGATCTTTGGCTCGACCGTGCGCCGGAATCCTTGATCTTCCAGTGTGTGCTCCAGGAACCATTGCGTCATTTCGGCGATCTCGGCGTCGGTGAGGCCGGAGTAGGCTTTTCCGATGTTGACGAGCTTGTCTTTATCCGTGTCCCACACGGCGAAGGTGTAGTCGCTGAGGACGCCGATGCGCTTGCCGTGGCCGTACTCGACGGCGGTGACGACGACGTCAAGCGTGGCCAGTTCGCGCTTCATCTTCAGCCATGACTTGCCGCGCTTGCCGGGGGTGTAGGGCGCGTTGAGGTCTTTGATCATCAGGCCTTCGTTGCCGCGCGCTTGGGCGGAGGCGAACAATTCTTCCAAGTCTTCAGGGGATGCGGCGTGAAACACGGGTGCACGAATGATGCGGGTCGCTGCCGCTTGCGCATCTTGTCCGTCCATGTCGAAGATAAGCGTTGATTGTGAGCCCCGATGCTCCCGAGGGTTGGCAGGTTTTCGCGGCGCAGCCAGCAAGTCATCCAGAATGCGCGCCCGTTCGCGGAGCGGACGGTCAATGACCAGCTCACCCCCCGTATACAACACGTCGAACACGAGGAACGCAACGGGAACGTCTCGCAGCATTTTGTCGCTGACTTTCTTGCGTCCCAGGCGCTGTTGCAGGACGTTGAAGGGCCGCGCGTGACCGGCGGCGTAGTCCCACGCGATGATCTCTCCATCGAGGATTGCGTCTTGCGGGAGCCCGGCCAGGGCTTCGGGCAACTCGGGGAACGATTCGGTGATTTCGTCGCGAGTGCGGGAGAAGAGCTTCACTCCACCACTGGCCACGTGTGCCTGCGCTCGGATGCCGTCGTACTTGTCCTCGACGGCGGCTTCGAGGAAGTAGCTCAGTCCTTCCTCGGGCGAAGCGACCGGGCTGGCCAGCATGAATCCCAGCGGATGAAACAGGCGCATTCTGGCCTCGGCGAGTTTGCCCTGCAGCGCGAGCCGCAGCGTCTCTCCGATGTCGCCAAGGAGCATATTGGCCCGTTGCACGTCTGTCAGAGGGCTGCCGTATGCTTTCGCGATTGCCTCCTCGACCAGACTTTCCTTCAGCCCGATCCGAAGATCGCCGGTCATGATTTTGACGATGTATTTGGCTTCGAGGGGAGTGGCACGCGACAGGAGATCGCGCGCCAGCGCGGTTTTGGCGGCGGGGCCGCGGGCGGCGGCAATCTGGCGAAATGCATCTTCAGCTTCCAGCACGCCGAGGCCTTGACCGGGGGATTCGGGAAGTACCTCTCCTGCGACGGCTCCCAGGTCGCCGTGGCGGCGGTAGGCGGCGGTCAGGTTGGCTTCATCTTTTTCGGCCAATTCGGCCACGAGCTGCCAAATCGTCCGTCCGCCGATCTGCAGCGTGGTCTCTTCCCAGGCCGGAAACGCTCGTCCTGACAGGAACACGGCTGAGACGGCCGCCTCTTCTGGCGTGCGCGAGTTCAGATAGTCAGCGACGATCGCCGTCTTGCGCAGCTTTTTCGCGGTCGCTGCGATCGCTTCGCAGGCTGTCGCCAGCTGATGCATCGTCTTCCTCGGCCGCGGATGATGAGTTGCCCGAGCGGCCCGGTCTGTCGCAAGGGTCTAACTGCTTGATAAAACAGGCCCTTCGGCGATGGCCGCGGCCCCTCTGGCGGCGTTGCCACCTGTGATAACCTACTATTTGGTGCCAGTTCTGCGGAAGGGTCATCTAATCAACATGGGTTTGCTGCGAAATTACCTGAGATTTCTTGCTGCCGTGCAGCTTCTGCCTGCCCTGGAAAGCGGGGAGGAGACGCTGGTGGGCGGGCAAGCCGTGCTGGAGGGAGTGATGATGCGCTCTCCGCACGCGTGGGCGATCGCCTGCCGCAAGCCTTCGGGCGAAGTGGTGACCATGAGCGAAGCGCTGGAGCGGCCGTCGGAAAAGCACAAGTGGATGGCCTGGCCGATTCTCCGCGGGGTCATGACGCTCGGGTATGCCATGAACCTGGGCTACCGCGCGTTGCGGTTTTCGGCGAATGTCGCTATTGAAGATGTGTTGCAGAGCGAAGAGGGAGTTCCGGCGCGCAAGGAAGTTTTGGCCTCGGGCGCCCGGACTGCAGCCAAGCAGCAGGCTCGCGAAAAGGCGGCAACTCTGACCAACTGGCTGGCCGGGGTGAATGTCGTGATCTCGCTCGCGTTTTTTATTTTCATGTACAAATACGTGCCGCTGCTGGCGGCAACGGAGTTGAAGAAGATGGATCCGGCGCTGGGCGGGCGGATCATTTTCAACCTGATTGATGGCGCGGTTCGGCTGATCCTGTTCCTTTTCTTCATCTGGGGCGTGTCGCTGTGGAAGGATATCCGCCGCCTCTACGAGTATCACGGCGCCGAACACAAGACGGTGTTTGCGTTCGAGAACGGCGACCCGCTGGAGACGGCAACGGTGCAGAAGTACTCGACCTTTCATCCGCGGTGCGGCACCAGTTTTCTGATGACAGTGATGCTGATCTCGATCGGGTTCTACATGCTGGTGCCGTTCACGACGTTCTGGGCGCGCTTTGCCTCGCGGGTTGCGCTGCTGCCGCTGATCGCGGGAGTGTCGTACGAGATCATTCGCTTTGCGGCCCGGCACCGGGGATCGCTGTTCGCGCTAATGACCGCGCCCGGCCTGTGGCTGCAGCGTATTACCACCAAGCCTCCATCGGATGAGCAGGCTGCCTGTGCGATTGCCGCCCTCGACCACGCCATGTCGCTCGAAAAGGAACGCGGTGGCGAGCTGGTGATTGCGTAGCGGTCCCGCCGCGAATATTTCCTCTCGACCTCCCGACAACACTACAATGCCGTAGAAGAGATGCAGATGTTCGCGTCTCGCCCGTGCGCTGGGTTTGCGGCCGAGCCGAGACGTAGCAAGCTACGTCTCTACGGAAGCTTATATGTTTGAACGACTCGACCAAATTGAAGCCCGTTACGAAGAGCTGACCAACGCGCTGGCGTCGCCGGAGATCGTCAACGACTCGGCGAGATACCAGAAAACTGCCAAGGCGCACAGCGAAATAACGCCGGTGGTGGAGAAGTACCGCGAATACAAGGATCTAAGCAAGGGAATCAGCGAGAGCAAGGCGGTGCTGGGGGAGGAGAAAGATCCGGAGATGCGCGCGTACGCGCAAGAGGAACTCGACAAACTGGAAGCGCGAGTGGGCGCGGTGGAGGAGGAATTGAAAGTGCTGCTGCTGCCGAAGGATCCAAATGACGAGAAGAACGTCATCCTGGAAATCCGGGCGGGCACCGGCGGAGACGAAGCCACGCTGTTCGCCGCGGAAATCTTCCGGATGTACACCCGTTATGCCGAGACGAAGCGCTGGAAGGTCGAAGTGCTGTCGGCGTCGGAGTCGTCCGCCGGCGGGCTGAAAGAAGTGATCGCGATTATTGAGGGCAACCGCGTTTACTCGCAGCTCAAGTATGAGAGCGGAGTGCATCGCGTGCAGCGGGTGCCTGCGACCGAGCAGCAGGGACGCGTGCACACGTCGGCGGTTACGGTTGCCGTGCTGCCCGAGGCCGAGGACGTGGACATCAGGATCGAGGCCAAGGACCTGCGCATTGACACGTTCTGCTCCTCCGGGCCGGGCGGGCAATCGGTGAACACGACGTACTCGGCGGTGCGGATCACGCACATTCCGACCAACACGGTGGTCAGTTGCCAGGACGAAAAATCGCAGATCAAGAACCGCGAAAAAGGCATGCGCGTGCTGCGCTCTCGGCTCCACGAAATCGAAATGGAGAAGCAGCAGCAGGCGCTAGCGAAAGAGCGCAAGGCCATGGTGGGCTCCGGCGACCGGAGCGAGAAGATTCGCACGTACAACTTCCCGCAGAACCGGCTGACCGATCACCGCATCGGCTTCACCATTCACCAACTGGACGCGGTGATGGACGGCAAACTGCAGCCGCTGTTCGAGGCGCTGGTTACGTATTATCAGGCGGAGAAGTTGAAGCAAGAAACGGCCAGCGTGGTGTAGAGGTCGACCTCGCCTTCATTGAACTCAGCGGCCCCGGATTTGTGCAACTAAGAGAATCTCTCACCTCGGCGATCAACCGCCTCACCGCGGAGCGCGTGCCCTCCCCGCGGATGAATGCCGAACTGCTGCTGCGCTTCATCCTGGACTGCGACCGGGCCTACCTGTACGCGCATCCTGAGCACGAGTTGACCGGCGACGAGGAACGCCGCTACGAAGCGGTGTTGGCGGAGCGGGGGCGCGGAGTGCCGGCGCAGTACATCACCGGCCACCAGGAATTTTGGGGCATGGATTTCCTCGTTTCCCCGGCAGTTCTGATCCCGCGGCCCGAGACCGAGCACTTGATCGAAACGGTTCTTGAACTTCGCAAAGCAGACCTCAGAGCTCGGACGTCGGACCTCAGCGCCGCGCCGTCCAAGGTCCGAGGTCCGAGGTCTGAGGTCAAACTCCGCATAGCTGACGTCGGCACCGGTTCCGGCTGCATCGCTCTGGCCTTAGCCAAGGAACTCCCCAGCGCTGAAATTCATGCCACGGATATCTCCGCCTCCGCCCTGGAGATTGCCCGTGCCAACGCGGCCCGCCATCAGCTCGAGAATCGGATTCAATTCCACCAGACCGACCTGCTGGAAAGGTTGAATCCAAAGGACTTCGACTTTGTCGTCTCCAACCCACCTTACGTCGGCGAATCTGAAGAAGATCAGGTGCAGTTGGAGGTGCGCAAATTCGAACCGCGCAACGCGGTTTTTGCCGGGCCCACAGGCACGGAAGTGATCGCGCGCCTGATTCCCCAAGCTGATGCCGTGTTGCGTCCGGGCGGCTGGCTGATCATGGAGATTAGCGGCACGATTGCGGATGAAACCAAACGGCTGCTGGGGACCTGGAACGACATCAGCATTACGCAGGATCTGCAGTCAATTCCGCGCGTTGCGCGAGCGCGCAAGCCGCAATTGTGAGATGACGTGGCGCTAAGGACCGTCGGAATCCCCTGTCCCGCTTGCCTTTCGGCGGTGTGCAAGATTCTGCGCACTTGTGCACATTTTGTTTCGCCAAACTAATTTCACTTGACGCATCGCCCCAATCAATGGCTTACTACTATGCCGATTAGTAGCGCGTCGGCGCCCAACTCTACTCAACTGCTATCACCAGATCACAGAAGAAGTTTGCCGGATAAGGAGACAAGACAAGCATGAAATCACCCAGGTTGTCGCGCTTTGTGGCCGGTACTTTTGCCACGGCGTTGTTCGCCTCTTCGTTTGCCGCGGCGCAGCTGACCCCAACTCAGGTCGCTGCCACGAACAAAATCCTCCAACAGATACAGAGCACGATCGGCAAGATGCCGCCCGCGAAGCAGCAGTTACTTGACGGCTATGCCAACATCAACACCCTTGCCACAGCGTGGAAGAACTACGGCATGCACATGACGGATCCAACCTTCGTCTCTAGGGCCAAGGCGGTCACTCGCCAGGCAATGCCTCCGGGCGCGGGAGGAATCGTTCCGGTTTCCAACCCGGCCACCGACGTCGCCTATTCTTCTTTCGGTGGGTTCACCCAGAGCGAAACTTCGACTGCGCGTTGCGGCAACACGGTTGTGGTTGGCTTCAACGACTCGGGCAGCGTGTTTGAGACTCCCCTCTACTACACCGGAAGCGGCGGCCAGAGCTTCAGCGGTTCGTCTTACTCGACTAATGGCGGGATGTCCTTCACCGACATCGGACCGATCAATCCCGGAACCAACAACTACAACTTCCTGGGTGGCGACCCGATGGTGAATTGCGCGGACGCCAACACCTTCTACTTCACCCAGATCTTCGACTACTACGACGCCAGCTTCAATCCCTATGCGGCGATCGCCATCAACACTTCCACCGACGGCGGCAAGAGCTGGGGCGATCCGCTCGCGGCCATTTCCAAGAGCGGCTACTATCACCTACTCGACAAGCCGTGGTCAACCATTGATCCTTCCAACCACAGCCACATCATCGTTTCCTACACCGATTTCGACTATTCGTACTCGAGTCCCGGCTGCGGCGCGAATTCCCGCACCGCGATCGAGTTCGTCGAGTCGTTCGACGGCGGCGCGACCTGGACGGGAACACCCAACATCGCGATCGAGGTTTGCGGAGCCGGCGCGGTTCAGGGCTCGCAGTTGGCAGTCAGTTCGACGGGAACCCTGTACATTTCCTGGGTCAATCTGGGCACCAACTTCCCGCTGGGCCCGAGGACGATCCAGGTCGCCAGCTGGTCGGGCGGCGTTCTGTCGGCGGCTGTCACGGTGAACAGCTCAGTGCAGCCGGGTGGCGACTCTTATTACCTGCAGGGTGAATTCCGCGACTTCCTGGATATGGCCATGGCGATTGACCATTCCGGAACCCTTTCGGACGGTTATCTGTACATCACCTGGGCCGACGGCCGGGACAAGATCGTTCCCGATCCGTTGGGCATCCAGGGCGCGTATGCCTACGACGACGTGTTTGTCGAGGTTTCATTCGACGGTGGGAATACGTGGTTGGGCCCAATCAAGGTGAACAGCGACATCCAACCGCGCCTGGCCAGTGGCCGCGACCACTTCCAGTCCGGAATTGCTGTGGACAACCGGGGCAACGTAGGCGCTTGCTGGTATGACCGTCGCGCTGACAACGAAAACTTCGGTATTCGGCGTCACTGCGCTGAATCCACCAGCCAAGGCTTCAGCTGGAGCGACAACGATATCGGCATGCCGCCGTTTGCTCCCACGCACGGTGGAGACCTTTTCATCAACTCCATTTACATGGGCGACTACGACCAGTTGACCAGCGACTTCCTGAATTCGCACTCCGGATTCATCGGAGCATTCGAAAATCAGACATTTCGCGGCAACCCGGACGTGGATGCTTACTCGTTCAAATAGACGCTCTGTCGAACAACACGATCGGGGCGGCCGTGAGGCCGCCCCGATTCTTTTTGCCCGGGAATGCAACCCAGCTAGCGGCGGGTAGCCGCTGGCAGAATCTCCTCCACATCAATGATCTCGGTCGGATAGTTGCCGGTATAACAGGCGGTGCAATAGGAAGTTTTTGCGCCTTCGCCGCAAGCCTTCTTCATTCCATCAAGTGAAAGGTAAGCCAGCGAGTCGGCGCCGATGTATTCCCGTATTTCCTCGACCGACTTATTGGCCGCGATAAGCTGCTTCTTGGAGGGCGTGTCTACGCCGTAGTAGCAGGGCGAAATGGTCGGAGGACAGGAAATGCGCATGTGCACCTGGGTGGCGCCGGCGCCGCGGATCAGGCGCACAATTTTGCGGCTGGTGGTGCCGCGCACAATGGAATCGTCAATCAACACCACGCGCTTGCCTTCGAGCAGAGAACGTACTGGATTCAGTTTCAGTTTGACGCCAAAATCGCGCACGCTCTGGCTGGGCTCGATGAAGGTGCGGCCCACGTAGTGGTTGCGGATCAGCCCAAAACGGAATGGGATGCCGCTCCCGGCGGAATAACCGACGGCGGCCGTGACGCCGGAGTCGGGCACGGGGACCACGAGATCGGCCTCCACTGGCGCTTCCAGGGCGAGTTGCCGCCCCAGGTTCTCGCGGCTGGTCTGGACGGCCCGGCCAAAGACCACGCTGTCAGGGCGCGAGAAGTACACGTGCTCAAAAATGCAACTCGATTGCGCGGTGCTGGTGGAGTAGAAACGGGAGGTAATCTCGCCCGCTTCGACCACGACGAGTTCCCCTGGCTTCACATCGCGCTCGTACGCGGCGCCGATCAGGTCGAAGGCGCAGGTCTCGGAGGCAAAAACGATGGTATCGCGAGTGTGGCCTTCTGTGGCCCGGATGCGGCCCATGGCCAGCGGGCGGAAGCCCCGCGGGTCGCGGGCGGCGAAGATGCGGTCGGCGCTCATGATGACCAGCGAGAACGCTCCCTCGACGCGGCGCAAGGCGTCCGCCATGGCGTCGGGAAGGGTCTGCTCGCGGGAAAGCGCGATGAGGTGGACGATGACCTCGGTATCGCTGTTGGTCTGGAAAATGGAGCCCTGGCTCTCCAGGCGCTGTCGAATGGTGTGGGCATTGACGAGGTTGCCGTTGTGGGCCACGGCAATCGCGCCTTTGTTCGATTGCACCAGGATGGGCTGCGCGTTGAGCAGGGCCGAATCGCCGGCGGTGGAGTAGCGGGTGTGGCCGATGGCCAGCGAGCCGCGCAGACGACTGAGCACATCTTCGGTAAAGATGTCGGCGACCAGGCCCATGGCCTTGTGCTGGCGTAGGGTCAACCCGTCGGAACTGACGATTCCGGCCGATTCCTGCCCGCGATGCTGCAGGGCGTGCAGGCCGAGGTAGGCAAGCTTCTCCGCCTCGGGATGGGCGAAGATGGCGACTACGCCGCACTCGTCGTGGAATTTGTCGCTTGAATGCATTTAAACCCTTAGCTCTTAGCCTTTAGCTCTTAGCTCAAGCCCGAATCGTTGGTCTCATTCAATCTGCGGAAAGCAACTCGGGATCGGTCCGCAACGCCGATTCCAGAGCGCCTTCGTAAGCCTGGCTCAGCTCCGCGACGGGGGCCGAAACTACCGGTTTGCCATCGAGTGAGATTGCCAGCCGGTCCGGAATCGTTTCTCCGATCACTTCTGCCGCGATCCCCATGTTCCCCGCTATCTGTTGGATTCGCGCCAGGTTCGCCGGGTCGCAAGAGATGACGATGCGGCTGGCGTCTTCCCCGAACAGCGCAAACTCGGAAGGAAGTTCTTGCGATGCAATGTTCACGCGAGCGCCCACGCCTTTGGGGAACGCTTTTTCCGCCAGAGCGACTGCCAGGCCGCCGTCGGAGCAATCGTGAACCGAATCCACCAAGCCTTGCTGAATCAATTCGATGACAGCCTTCTGCAGCGCAGCTTCGTGCTCCAGATCCAATTCCGGCGGATATCCCCAAAAACTGCCCAGAATTTCCTTGGCGTATTCGGAAGAACCGAACTCGCACTCCGCATCGGTGATATCGCCGGCGACGCCCGCGCGCAATAGCACGATGGTGCGTCCCGGAGCGACGAAATGCATCTTTGCGGTTTTGTGTACGTCATCGAGAATCCCGACCACGCCGAGCACTGGCGTGGGATAAATGCCCTCGCCGAGGGTCTCGTTGTAGAAGCTGACGTTGCCGCCGGTGATGGGGATTTCCAGTTCCTCGCAGGCTTTGGTCATGCCGTCAATGGTCTGCGAGAACTGCCACATGATGTGCGGTTTTTCGGGATTGCCGAAGTTCAGACAATTGGTGGCGCCCACGGGGGTCGCACCCGAGCAGGCGACTTTGCGCGCAGCCTCGGCGACGGCGTGCATGGCGCCGAGGCGCGGATCGAGATAGCACCAGCGGCCGTTGCCGTCGAGCGCCATGGCGAGGCCGCGCTGCGGGCCGGAGCCGGAATGCTTGATGCGGATCACGCCGGCGTCGCCCGCGCCCGGCGCTTCGACCGTGTTGGTCTGGACCATGTGGTCGTACTGCTGCCAGACCCAGCGCTTCCCGCAGATGTTGGGGCTGGCCAGCAACTGTTTCAGATCGGCGGTGAAGTCACGGGTACCATCTAACTTGACGTGTTCGGGCATCTCGCGCGGCACGGGAGGCTCCCAGCGTGCCAAGGGGCGTTTGTAGACTGGGGCGTCGTCGGTGAGCGCCTGGTTCGGAATTTCCGCCACTACCTGGCCGTGCTGGAGCACGCGCAGCTTATCGTCGAGAGTGACCTTGCCGACTTCGACCGCATCGAGTCCCCATTTTTCGAAGACGCGGAAGACTTCGTGCTCGCGGCCTTTCCGGGCGACGAGCAGCATGCGTTCCTGCGACTCGCTGAGCATGATCTCGTAGGGGGTCATGCCGGTCTCGCGCTGGGGGACGCGGTCGAGTTCGATTTCGATGCCCACATGTCCGCGCGCGCCCATTTCACAGGTGGAGCAGGTGAGGCCTGCCGCGCCCATGTCCTGGATGCCAACGATGGCGCCGGTCTGCATGGCTTCGAGACAGGCTTCGAGCAGAAGCTTTTCAAGGAAGGGGTCGCCGACCTGCACGTTGGGACGCTTCGCTTCGGAAGCTTCACTGAATTCCTCGCTGGCCATGGTTGCGCCATGAATGCCGTCGCGTCCGGTTTTGGCGCCGACATAGATGACCGGGTTGCCTTCGCCCGCCGCGCGGGCGTAGAAGATCTCGCTCTTGCGCACCAGCCCCAGAGCGAACGCATTCACCAGGGGATTGCCGGAATAGCAGGGCTCGAACTTGGTTTCGCCGCCGAGGTTGGGAACGCCGAAGCAGTTGCCGTAGGAAGCGACTCCGCTGACGACGCCCTCGAGGATGGAATGATTGCGGTGAAGTTCTTTCTGAGAAGCATCCTTATTAGATGGAGTGATCGGGCCGAAGCGCAGAGAATCCATCACCGCGACCGGCCTTGCTCCCATGGTGAAGATGTCGCGCAAAATTCCGCCCACACCGGTGGTAGCGCCCTGAAAGGGTTCGATAAAACTGGGGTGATTGTGCGACTCGATCTTGAAGGCGCAGGCCCAGCCGTCGCCAATGTCAATGATGCCGGCGTTCTCGCCCGGCCCCTGCAGAACACGCCGGCTGCGGGTGGGCAGGCGCTTCAGGTGCACCCGCGACGATTTGTAGGAGCAGTGCTCGCTCCACATCACGCTGAAGATGCCGAGTTCGGTGATGGTGGGCTCGCGGCCGCCAAGAAGCTGCTTGATCTTGTCGTACTCATCGGGCGTGAGGCCGTGTTGCCGGAGGGTCTCCGGCGAGTGGGCAGATATCAAAGAGGTGGCCATGAGAGGAAGTTCTATTGTCGCATTTCAGGGCGCGGGAGGATAGGCAGAAAAACCAGGCGTCGGACCTCAGACTTCAGACTCAGCCTGCATTGTGAGCAGACAAGGGCGGTGGTCTGAGGGCCGAGGGCTGCCGTCCGACCTCCGCCGGTCCGACGCCCGAGTCCTGCTCTCCTGCTAGGATTCTTCTGGCATGAAATCCATCATCGTAGGGACGGCGGGGCATATTGACCATGGGAAAACGGCGCTGGTAAAGGCGCTAACCGGCATTGACGCCGACCGCCTGGAAGAGGAAAAGCGCCGGGGCATCACCATTGACCTGGGCTTCGCGCACATGGACCTGCCCGGGGCCGCCGGTGAAACTCTGCGGCTGGGATTTGTGGACGTGCCGGGGCACGAGCGCTTCGTGCGCAACATGCTGGCGGGTGTGGGTGGAATTGATCTGGTGCTGCTGGTGATCGCGGCGGATGAATCCATCAAGCCGCAGACGCGGGAGCATTTTGACATTCTGCGGTTGATCGGCGTGAAGCGGGGTATCATCGTCCTCACTAAATCCGACACGGTGGACGCGGAGACTCTTGATGTGGTCCGGCTGGAAGTGGAGGAGTTCCTGCGTGGGACTTTCCTGGAGTCGCCGAAGTCTCCCGTGGTTGCGGTGAGCGCGTTGACCGGCGAGGGGCTGGGCGATCTGAAGCAGGCGATGGTCGCGGCCGCGGCAGAAGTCGAAGCACGGGACTCTCAAGCTCTGGCGCGGCTTCCCATAGACCGCGTCTTCACCATGAAGGGATTTGGGACGGTGGTTACCGGGACTCTCATCTCCGGCACGATTCGAAAGGAAGATGAGTTGGAGGTTTTTCCGACAGGGCTACGAGTGCGGGTGCGTGGAGTGCAGGTGCACGGGAGCGCGGCCGACGCTGCGGTGGCGGGGCAGCGCACGGCTCTGAACCTGGCAGGTGTGAGTACAAAGGATTTGTCGCGCGGGATGACGTTGGCACCTGTGGTGACGTTTGCGGCGACACGGAGGGCGGATGTGAAGGTGCAGATGCTAGCTTCAGCGCCGCGGCCGCTGAAGAACCGTACGAGGGTGCATTTTCACTCCAACACGATGGAAGTGGTCGCGGATCTGAGGTTGTACGGCCAGGGGGAACTGGTCCCCGGGGAGAGCGGCTCTGCGCGCGCCATGTTGCCTGCACCCGCGCTGCTGTTGCCCGGGGACCGCTTCATCCTGCGCCAGTTTTCTCCGGTCGTGACAATCGGCGGAGGAGTGGTGCTGGATTCAGCGCCGATGTTGACACCCCGGCAAGCGGCAGCGTTTCCTGGGTTCGGTCAAATGATGGAGGTGCTGGAGTCTGAGCAGCGGGGAGCGATTCTTGCGCTAAGGGTGACCCGGCGCGGGAAGCGCGGCTTGTCGTTGGCTGAGGCGGTTGCCGAGACGGGCTGGCACCCACGCGAAGTCGGCGAGCTTGCCGCGGGCCTCACGGACAACCTGCTGGTGATGCGGGTTCAAGACCGACTGTTCGCTGAGTACGAATTGAAGCTGGCGCAAGAGAGCATGCTGGACGCGGTGGCAGCTTCTCACAAGAAAGATCCGCTCCGGCCGGGAATGGCCAAGAGTGAATTGCAGGATGAGATGAGCCTCGCTTTGGAAATGGCTGGCGAAGTGTTTGGCGCGGCTTTGTCGTCGCTAATCCGGGAGAGACGGCTGGAGGTTGCAGGCGACCTGGTTCGTGTGCCCGGCCGGGGCACGGAGATGAAAGACGAAGAGGCGGAGGCGAAGAAGAAAATTGAAGATGCGTTCGCCTCCGCGGGACTAAAGGTGCCCGCGCTGGCCGAAGTGCTGGCTGGGCTTAAATTGGATAAAGCGAGGGCGCAGAAAATCGTCACCCTGCTGCTGCGTGACAAGGTACTGGTGAAAGTCTCGCAGGAGCTGGTGTTTCATCGCACTGCCCTGGAAGAGTTGCGACGGCACCTGGCAGATTACAAGACGAAATCTCCGAGGATCGACGTGACGAAGTTCAAAGAACTGACTGGAGTCAGCCGCAAATATGCCATCCCGCTGCTGGAGTATCTGGATCGAGAACGAGTGACGCGGCGCGTGGGCGATGTGCGGGAAATTCTCTAAATTGGCCACGGATTGGCACGGATGTCCACGGATAAGACATGAAGATATTTGTCTTATCCGCGCAAGTCCGCGTGAATCCGTGGCGGAGAAGTTAGATTTTTTCCTCCGCGAATTCCAGTTCCAAGCCCAGCGGGTCGGTGAAGCGGTTCGTGAGATTGGCCAGCCCCGTGAGCAGGTGGATGTCCACGATCTCAGGATCGGAAAAGTTCGCCCTCAGGGGCACGAAATCCGCGTCGTTGACGTCGTGCGGAGAGCGCGTGAGCTTGTCCACGTAGTTCAGGGCAGCGTGTTCTTTTTCGCCGTAGCGCGAGTAGTTGCCGGCCCGAAGCGCGGACCAGTCTTCGGCCGTGAGCCCCACGCGTTTCGACGAGGCGACGTGGTGCTGAGTGCAATAATGGCAGCCGTTGATCAGCGAGACGCGGATATAGATCAGTTCATAGAGCTTGCGGTCGAGGGAGCGGCCCACGCTGCCATAGAAGGCCAGAAAATTCTTTAACATCTCAGGGCGATGGGCGAGCGCCTTCTGGGCGTTGCTGGGCTTGCCGCGGAGCGTTTTTTCGAAGATTTCCAGAACTTCCGGCGGGGCGATTTCCGGGGTCACCAGGTGAATGCGAGCCATGGGGTCCTCCAAAGAGAAGGTACTTCCATGATAGTAGATACCAGATCTCCAGACAGGATAGAGGGGCACTTGCCATCTCGCGTGGCTTGCTTCTAGAGTGCGGGCAGGAGTTTTTGCGCGGAGAAGGCATTGTGACGGCGCGCGTGAAGATCATCGGAGCGGGGCTGGCCGGGTCGGAGGCGGCGTGGCAGTGTGCGCGGCGGGGCGTGGACGTGGAATTGTTCGAGATGCGTCCGGTGCGCTCGACCCCGGCGCACCAGACGCCGGACTTCGCCGAACTGGTGTGCTCGAATTCGCTGAAGTCGGACAGTGAGAATACGGCTCCCTGGCTGCTGAAGGAAGAGATGCGGCGGGCGGGATCGCTGCTGCTGCAGATCGCGCGGGAATGCGCGGTTCCTGCCGGACATGCGCTGGCGGTGGATCGGGTCGCCTTTGCGGCTCGGGTGACTGAAGCCATATCGCGAGAATCGCGGATTATCGTGCGGCGGGAAGAAGTTACCGCGGTAGATGAAGCAGGGGCGATCACCATCATTGCCACCGGGCCGCTGACTTCGGACGGACTCGCAGAAGAGGTTGCGCGGCTGAGCGCCGGGCCGACCTCAGCGGCTGAATCCGCCCGCGAGGGCGCGCCTGATATCGCAGCGCTAAAGCGCTGCGCCACCCAAAATCAATCCCCCCATCTTTACTTTTACGATTCGATCAGCCCCATCGTGGAGGCGGATTCGATTGACATGTCGCGGGTGTACATGGCGGCGCGCTATGACAAGGGGTCGGCGGACTACATCAATTGCCCGATGACACGCGAGGAATATGAAAGCTTTCTGGATGCGCTGCTGGCGGCGCAGTCGGTGGAAGAGCGCGATTGGGAGAAACTGAACTATTTCGAGGGTTGCCTGCCGATTGAAGAAATCGCCCGCCGTGGCCGGGACACGCTGCGCTTCGGTCCGATGAAACCGGTGGGACTGAAGGATCCGCGAACAGGCAGGATGCCGTATGCCGTGGTGCAGTTGCGGCAGGAAAACCTGCGGGCGGATTCGTACAACCTGGTGGGCTTTCAGAATCATTTGAAGTTTGGCGAGCAGGCGCGGGTGCTGCGGCTGATCCCGGGGCTGGAGAACGCCCGCTTTTTGCGCTACGGGCAGATTCATCGGAATACTTACATTAACGCCCCTACACTGTTGCGGGAGACATTGCAGGCGAAGGCTCATCCGCGCGTGTTTTTCGCAGGACAGATATGCGGGGTCGAGGGGTACGTGGAGTCCATTGCGACCGGTCTGATCGCGGGGATGCATGCTGCCGCACTGATCGCAGGGGCGGAGTTGACGCCGGCTCCGCGGGCTTCTGCCTTCGGATCGCTCACGCACTATGTGACTCACGCGGACGCGAAGAACTTCCAGCCCGCGAACATTACGTTTGATTTGCTGCCTCCGCTGGAGAAGAAAATTCGCGATCGGAAAGAGCGGCATCGGCTGCAGTGTGAATTGGCGCTTAAGGAATTTGACGGGTGGATGGATCGCGCTGGGGTGATTCCCATCCAAGTTTGAGCCCCTAACCAACTCACCCGGCCTGCGCCCCGAATGGACAGCCCCTTCGACTTCGCTCAGGGCAGGCTGATGCGGCTGTCTCTACATGAGCCGTTTCCGCACCCTGATTTTTCTGCATCTTTCTGCAACAAAAGGGTCTGCCGATACGTATCTAACTGCAGGCCGGGGGATTACCTTCTCTTCCCAGGTTCGTCCAACCTGTTATGACGGTGCGCGACCTCATTTTCGACGTCCTGCGGACCTTGTGGGCCCACAAACTGCGCGCCTTTCTCACCATGTTCGGGATTGCCTGGGGGATTGTTTCGATTGTGCTCATGGTGGCGGCGGGCGAAGGGCTGCGCAAAGGGCAGGAGGCGCAGGCGCGCAACCTGGGCAAGGATATCATGATCGTTTTCCACGGGCGTACCAGCCTGCAGGCGGGCAGAACGCGCGCCGGACGCATTGTGCACTGGGAGGATCCCGACGTCCCAGTAGTGCAGGCCGAATCGCCCGATTGTGAGTACGCGATTCCAGAACTCGAGCAGGATACGGTTCGCACGCACTCCAGCTTCAACAATGCGGCGTTTACGGTGACTGGCTCGTATCCACAGTTTGGATATATTCGCAGCCTCGATGTCGGCGCCGGACGCTTCTACGACTGGGACGACATGCGCGAGGCAAGGCGCGTGGCATTTCTCGGGTCGGACGCGGCCAAGCAACTGTTCCCCGGGCGCAATCCCGTGGGGGAGACGATCTATCTAAATGATTTTCCTTACGCCGTGGTTGGCGTGATGGCGAAAAAGAAGCAGGATTCCAGCTATGACGGTTGGGACGTGAATAAAGTGTTCGTGCCCTTTGCCGCCATGCGGCGCGACTTTCCCGACAAGCCTCCCGGAACAAATTCAACCTTTGATCAGTTGCTGGTGACGCCAAAGTCGGTCGAGCAACATGAAGCCTGCAAGCATGAGGTACGCGCGGCGCTAGCGCGCATGCATCGCTATGATCCTGCCGACAAGGAAGCGTGTCCGATCTGGGATACGGTGCAGGAGGCGCAGGCGTTCAAGACGATGACCGACGGGATGAAGTTCTTTCTGGGCGCGGTCGGGATCGTGACGCTGCTGCTGGGCGGCATCGGCGTGATGAACGTGATGCTGGTCGCAGTGCGGGAGCGGACGCGGGAAATCGGAGTGCGCAAGGCAATTGGCGCGCCGGCGCGGACGATTCTGCGGCAGTTTTTCATTGAGGCCCTGATCATTGCCTTCCTGAGCGGAGGCGTCGGGCTGGCCGCGGCGTTCGGATTTTGCGCTCTGGTGAACGCTGCCCATGCCCGACTTTTTTGCCGGGCTGATACCGAGTTGGAGTTCAGGCTTGACCGCGGCGGGGCTGTTGGGAGCGATTGCCGTGGGGGCAGCGCTATACCCGGCGCGGCGCGCGGCTTCCATTGATCCGATCGAGGCGCTGCGGTACGAGGCGGGAGGGTAGGAAGGTTTCAAAGTTTCATAGTTTCAAGGTTTCAGAGCTACGGCGCGCAAAACTGCGAGTGTGCCCAATGATTGGCGGCAGGAAAACCTTGAAAACTTTGAAACCTTGAAACTTTGAAACATTAGGAAATGCTGATTGAGATCATTCTCGAGGCCTGGATCGCGCTGAGACGCAACCTGACGCGCAGCCTGCTCACCATGCTGGGGATTGTGTGGGGCATCGCAACGGTGACGCTGCTCATCGCCTACGGCGGCAGCTTCCGCAGCGTTCTGGTGCATGGGTTCGACGCCTTCGGCAAGAGCGTGGTGATCTGCTGGCCGAATCAGACCAGCGAGCAACCTGGCGGACAACGCGCAGGGAAGAAGGTTGTCCTGGAGCAGGCGGATCTGGACATGGTGAAGGCGACGGCTCCGCTGGTAAAGCACGTGTGCCTCGAAACCGTCCGGCGCCCGGGAATTGCTTACGGAGACCGCATCGCGGGAACGGCGCCGGTGCGGGGAGTCTGCCCGGAATACGGCGAAATGCGGAATGAAGTCCCCGCGGAAGGCCGCTGGATTGACGCCGAGGACGAATTAGAGCGGCGCCGTGTTATTTTTCTGGGTGGACGACTCAAAGAGCAACTCTTTGGGGGACGACCCGCGGTGGGAGAAACCGTGCAAGTCTCCGGCGTGCGCTTCACCATCATCGGCGTGATGGCGCGAAAAATTCAGCTCAGCAATTATTTTTCCAGCGACGACGAATCGTCGTGGATACCTTATTCCGCCGCGGGCGATTTGTGGAATACGCGCTACGCAGCCGTGATGGTGTTTGAGCCGATCGCTCCCCAGTTTGAGAAAAAGGCCGAGGCGCAGGTGTTGGCCGCCGTGGCGACGCGGCAGAATTTTTCGCCCACCGATCCGAAGGCGTTCCAGATGTTCGGTCGGGACGAATTCCGTCCTGTGATTGATGCGCTGACCATCGGTTTGCAGGTGCTGCTGACCTTCATTGGGACTTTGACACTCGGGATCGGTGGCGTGGGAGTGATGAACATCATGCTAGTGTCGGTGGACGAGCGCATTCGCGAGATCGGGCTGCGGAGGGCGCTGGGAGCACGCAAGCGGCACATCAAGCTGCAGTTCCTGGCCGAGACGCTGCTGATCATGATGCTAGGCGGAGCCATCGGCGTGCTGCTGTCGTATGGGATCGCCTGGGCGGTGGGAACGCTGCCCATGATGGGGCCGCTGTTCGAGGACGATTCGGGACAAGGAGATATTCATCTGCGCATCTCGATGATGACGGTGATGCTTTCGACGCTGGTGCTGCTGGTGGTGGGAGTCGTCAGCGGGCTGGTGCCCGCGATGAAAGCTTCGAAGTTGGATCCGGTGGAAGCCTTGCGGTACGAGTGACGCGGTGACGCAAAAGAGCCGTGCGCCACTCCTCCAGAATTGATTTGATCCGCACCGCGGTTGGCAGTACCTTGCTGCTGAGGCGTTCTCAACGAGGTGCGTCTTGCCCATTTCCGCAACAGATACAATCGCGCTCGCCTTTCAGCACGTCAGGCGGCAGCTGTTGCAACCCTTTCGCCTGGGACAATGGACCCGGCTGGCGTTGGTCGGGTTCCTGGCGGGAGAATTGGGCTCAGGCGGGGGATGCAATTTTTCCAACGGCCTTTCCTCTCCGCAGACGGGAGACTCGCAGAACCCGCTGCATCCGTTTGGCTCGATCGATCCGGCCCTGCTGGCCGCGCTGATTGGGGTGCTGTTAGTGACGGGACTGGTATTTGGTCTGATCATGATGTACGTGAGCAGCGTGATGCGGTTCACGTTGTTCGACAGCGTGCTGGAGAAGGAGTGCCACATCCGGCGGGAATGGAGCGGCAGGCAGGCCGAGGGCTGGCGGTACTTTCTGTGGCAGCTGGCCTACTTGCTGCTGACGCTGGGAGCGATGCTGATCTTGCTTGGCATTCCCGCGCTCATTGCCCTGGCGCTGGGATGGTTCAAGGAACCCCGCCAGCATGTACTGGGTCTGGTGCTGGGTGGGATTGTGCTTGTCTTTCTTTTCCTGATTTTCGCCGTAACTGCGGCGGTGGTTCAGGTCCTGACCAAGGACTTTGTAGTGCCCCAGATGGCGCTGGAGAGGATTGGCGTGATCGAAGGATGGCGACGGCTTTGGCCTATGCTCCAAGCCGACGGGCGCGGCTATGCCGGATACGTGGGAATGAAGATCGTCCTGGCCATCGGGGCGGGAATCGTCGTCGGCATGGCGTCGCTGATTCTGGGTCTTATCGTGGCGATTCCGACTGTATTGCTGGGCATTGTTGCCGTGCTGACGGGCAAGACCGCGGGGCTGACGTGGAATGTCTTCACCATCACCGTGGCCGTGGTGGCCGGTTGCATTTTGCTGGCGGCGTTTCTGTACTTGCTGGCGCTGATCTCGGTGCCGGTGATCGTGTTCTTTCCGGCGTATTCGATTTATTTCTTTGCGGCACGGTACCCGGCCTTGAGCACGGTGCTGTATCCGCCGCCTCCGGCGGTGGCGGCTGGCGGGCCGCCCGAGGAACCGCCGCCACTCATGCCGGCTCCGGCCGGATAGACAGGTCCACGCTGCGGCTCAAGCCGCTGCTGTCTCACTCACCGCAATCGCAGCGCTAAAGCGCTGCGCCACCCAAAATCAGCGCCACGCTACCGAAAATCAGGGGCGGGCGGCGATCTGGGGCTACGGAGTTTTCAGTTTCGCGTCCTTCCCGTGCGGCCACGAAAACCGGCGGCCAATGATGCATTTCACGATGAGGTGGTCAGTCGAACGCGTTGTGCCGACGCCGACGCCGAAGTTGAACTCCCACTGCGGGCCGAAATCCACATCAATGGTCGGGAAAAACTGCTGCTGCTGATCTCGAACCGGGTCGAAGCCGGTGAGCGGGCCATAGGCACCGTAGTATTCCAGGCCGCCGGCGATCTTCTTGGTGATGTCGTAGCTGAACTTGATGTTGGGCGAAAACTCCACGCCTTTGTTTACGCTGGGCCCGTGGAAGGAACGGTCGAGCGAGGGATTGAAGTCGAGATACCAGCGGCCGATTTTCTTGTCAATGATGGGGCGAATTTCCCAGGTCCAGGTGTCGGGCGAGAAGGCGGCACGCTGGTAGCCGATTTCCTGCGACAGGCTCACGCCCACGGGCCAGTGCCATTTCTCAGGGATGCGCACGCGCGGGCGAATGTGATCGCCCACCCATTGCCATCCGCCATCGGACTGGATGCTGGTAAAGACGTAAAAGCCGACCTCGGACCACTCATTGATGCCCTGTGTGAGTTCCAGCGTTTCGTGCTCGGCGTGGTTGGTGGGCAGCATCCCGTCCTGAACGGTTTTGCTGCCTTCGACCGTAAAGTTCGAGTGAATCTCAACCATGGTGGAGCGCGGCGTCACGGTTTCGTAGCTGTAGACCTGGATTTCGTAGTTGTCCTGGGCGTGGGCGAGCGGGGAGAGGATGGCCGCGGCGAGGAACGAGGCCGCGAGAAGTGCGAAAAGGATGGGTCGCGATTTGAGGGCCAAGGGTCTCATCAGTGCGCAGGCCGCAGTTCGTCGCGACCGTTTCTTCCATGATGCACGGTTTGCGGTAGCGGAGGCAAACAACAGGTTCCTCGTCGCGTTGCGCCTTCGGAACGGCAAACATATGGTGGGTGCGGTTGAGGAACTCTCAGGCCGCGCGAGGTGTCTGATCCTGCAGACACGCGCGTGCCCGAGAGGAGCGACTTTCCATGGCTTTCTCAATGGCAGGCGGAGGTGCGCGTGGGCCGCAGATCAACGTTACGCCGCTGATTGACGTGCTGCTGACGCTGATCGTGATGTTCATGCTGGTGGTTTCCATGGAGAAGGAGCACGGGGAGGTGGCGCAGATTCCGCAGCCGCCGGCCGACGGCAAGTCCGTTCCGCAGCCGGAGCGCACGGTGGTCATTCAGGTTGTGGGGACGGCGAAAGACCAGGCGCCGACGGTGAAGATCAACCGGGAAGACGTGCGCTGGGAAGATCTGGAGACACGGCTGGCGCAGATCTATCTGACACGCGCGGAGAAAGTGGCTTTCGTACGCGGGGACGCCTTTGTGGACTTCCAGTACGTGGCCGACGTGATTGACCTGGCCCATCACGCGGGGGTGCAGCGGGTGGGATTGCTGACGGAGGGACAGGAGGTCGCCGGGGAGTAAGTTGTAAGTTGACCCGTGGAAACTCAGTTACTGTGGCGATCCTTCGCTAATTGCCTGGTCGGACAGTCGAGGCGGCTGTCTCCACACGAGGCTCTTCTACGAATCCCTCGCTCGGTTCTTGATCCAGATCGGCGTGCCCACAAAGCCGAAGGCTTCGCGGATCTGATTTTCCAGAAAACGCTGGTAGGAGAAGTGCAGCTTCACGGCGCGATTGGTGAAGAGGACGAACGTGGGCGGAGCGACCGAGGCTTGCGTCATGTAGAGAATCTTCACGCGCTGGCGCATGGGGACGGAGGCGCGGTCGAAGTCCACGCGCTCGATGAATCGGTTCATCTGCGAGGTGGTGACGCGCTTGCGGCGTTCGGTGGCGACTTCTTCTAGGAGAGGGAATATCTTCTCGGTTCCTTTGCCGCTCTGGGCGGAAATGAAGACGATGGGCGCGTAATTGAGAAACTTCAAGTCGTAGCGCAGGCGCTGCTCGTAGGCGTCGCGGTCGCCGGGGCGCTTGGACTCGCGCATGCGCTCGGCTTTGGTGGGCCGGGCCGGTTTTTGTTTGCCGCTGATCTTCTCAGGATGAATCACGAGATCCCATTTGTTGACCACGATGATGAGGGAGCGTCCGCTTTCGTGAGCGTATCCGGCGATGGAGGCGTCGAGCTGGCTGACGCCTTCGGTGGCGTCAATGACCAGCAGGGCGATGTCGGCGGCTTCGAGATGCTTGCGCGCCATGACGACCGAAAGCTTCTCGGCCATGAGGTGCGTCTTGCCCTTGCGACGGATGCCGGCGGTGTCAATAAAACGGAAGCGGCGTCCGTTGCGCTCAACGACCTCGTCCACGGCGTCGCGCGTCGTGCCGGGGATCGGTGAAACGATGGCGCGGTCCGACGCTGTCAGGCAGTTCAGCAGCGTGGATTTGCCGACGTTGGGATGGCCGATAATCGCGACTTTGGTTTCGTGTTCGACGACCGTCGTAGGTTGTTTGTCGTTGGTCGTTGGCTCAACCCGCACTTCCTCTGTGTTCTCAGCGTCCTCTGTGGCTAAAAGCCCTTCCGGAAGAACGGCGACCACCGCGTCCAGCAGATCGTCCACGCCGCGGCCGTGCTCGGCGGAGATGGGAAACATCCGCGGAATGCCGAGGCGATGAAAATCGTCAATCAGGGACGACTGTTTGTCGCTGTCCACTTTGTTGACGGCGAGGAAGAGCGGACGGTTGGCCTTGCGCAGCAGGCGGGCGAGTTCGAGGTCGGGACCGGCAAGTTCGGTGCGTCCATCCACGACCATGACGATGGCGGCGGCCTCGTCGAGCGCAACGCGGGCCTGGCGGTAAATTTCCGAGGGGATCAGATCTTTTTCTTCGGGAAGGATGCCGCCGGTGTCCACGATGCGCAGGTGGCGGCCTCCCCATTCGGCGTCGCCGTAGAGGCGGTCGCGGGTGATACCCGGTTCGTCGCCGACGATGGCGCGGCGCGAGCCGACAATGCGGTTGAACAGCGTGGACTTGCCGACGTTCGGGCGCCCCACGATGGCGATTGTGGGGATGCCGGCGGCGGCGGTGGCGATGGTGCTGGTCGAGTTGTAGGTGGGCTGGGTCAAAATGGGTCTTTAATGTGGGGACAGCCGCCCTCGGCTGTCCAACTCAGCGAAGCTGAGCTAGTTTCCACGGTTAACGCACTTTCGGCAAAGCCCCATCGAGCTTTGCTCGACAGGACAGCCGAGGGCGGCTGTCCCCACACAAGCACTAGCTCTGCTTTGCGGGTGGAACTCGTATTATAGAGACTCTTGGCTTCAACCACCCCAAATCGATCCGCGCCCAGCGGGAAGGATGCCTCGCTGCATCAGTTTTTTGCTCCGGGCGGAATGCTTTCGCGCACGCATCCAGCCTACGAATTTCGCCGCGGGCAGCTGCAGATGGCGCAGGCCGTGGAGCAGGCGCTGGAGGAAAAGCGGCATTTGATCGTCGAAGCCGGGACAGGCACGGGCAAAACCCTGGCCTACCTGTTGCCCGTGATTCGCTCCGGCAAGCGCGTCATTATTTCCACTGGCACAAAGAATCTGCAGGAACAGCTGTTCTACAAAGATGTGCCGTTTCTGGAGCAGGCGCTGTATGGCGACCCGGCTTCCGGCTCACGGCTCTCGGTCTGCTACATGAAGGGCCGCAACAATTATTTGTGCCGCAAGAAGCTCTATGATCTGACCGATCAGCCGGTGCTGAGCGGGCTGGATGAGATTGAGCAGTTCCGCGCAATCGCAGCGTGGGAGAAGACGACCGGGACCGGGGACCGGGCCGAACTGGCGGAACTGCCCGAGGCCAGCCTGCTCTGGTACAAGCTGGACGCGCGGGCCGACGCCTGCATCGGCCAGAAGTGCAGCCAGTGGGAGCGCTGCTTCATCACGGAAATGCGGCGGCGGGCGATGGAGAGCGACATCATCATCGTCAACCATCACCTGTTTTTTGCTGACCTTGCCATCAAGCTGCAGGCCGAGGGCGCGCCGGATGCTGGCATCCTGCCCGACGCGGCGGCGGTGATCTTCGACGAAGCGCATGAACTTGAAGATGTAGCCGGAAACTATTTCGGCATTTCGGTGAGCAATCTGCGCGTGGAGGAACTGGCGCGGGACGTGGAAAATTCGCTGTTGCACAACCGGATGTCCTCGGCGTCACTGTCAGGAGCGCTGGGGAGTTTGCGCGAACGTTCGCAATTTTTCTTTTCGTTGCTGCCGCCCGGAGAAGGGCGCTTTGCTTTTGAGACCCGCCGCGAGTTTCTGGAGGAGAACGGGGATGAGTTTCTGGCGTTGAATCAGGCCCTCACGCGGCTGGCGGGAGAACTGGAGGGCCTGCCGCAAGAGCCGGAGGAGATTTTCAACTTTGTCCGGCGGGCGCAGGAAATTCAGGTGCAACTTGGTTTCACGCTGGAGTCGGAAGATCGCAACACGGTCTTTTGGATCGAACGGCGCGGAAGAGGGCTTTCACTACAGCGGCACAGAGGCACGGAGAAACCAAAAGATAGTTCTCATGGGCGGCACAACGTCTTTCTTCAAGCAACGCCGATTGATGTGGGGCCAATCCTGCGAGAATGCCTTTGGTCGAAGCTGGAATGTGCCGTCTTAACTTCGGCGACGCTCGCCGTGGGCGGGGGCTTTGAGTACATCCGGCAGCGGCTGGGATTGGAACACGCGCGCGAGTCGGTGCTGCCTTCGCATTTCGATTATGAGAGCCAGGCGCTTTTGTATGTGCCGCCCGACCTGCCTGATCCTCGAACGCCGCAGTTCACAGCCAAGGCGGCGGAGCGTATTCGCAAGCTGCTCGAGATCACACGCGGGCGCGCCTTCGTGCTGTTTACCAGCTACGCCCAGATGAATGAAATTCATCAGCGCCTGCTGGGCGAGGTGGAATTTCCCCTGCTGCGGCAGGGAGACGCGCCGAAAAGCGCGCTGCTCGAGGAGTTCCGGTTGACGCCGAATGCGGTGCTGTTTGCTACGTCGTCGTTCTGGCAGGGCGTGGACGTACAGGGCGAGCAACTCAGCTGTGTGATCATTGACCGGCTGCCGTTCGCTGTGCCGAGCGATCCGGTGGTGGCGGCGCGGGTGAAGGCCATTGACGCCGAAGGCGGCAACGCATTTTTCCAGTATCAGGTGCCCGCGGCGGTGATTACGCTGAAACAGGGCTTCGGACGGCTGATCCGGTCGCTGCACGACCGCGGATTGCTGGTGCTGCTCGACAACCGAATTCTGAAAAAGCAGTACGGGAAGGTGTTCGTCGAGAGTCTACCGAATTATAAGAAGACCACCGACATGGGCGCGGTGGAGGAGTTCTTCGGGGTGGGCGGGTAAAACAGGATTGCCGTGTGGCCTTCAGCCGAGCAGCCGCATACCTGCCAGGGCTGCGGCATTCTGGTCAAGAGTTACCGTGTACCTGCATTCCGCCGCGTGGCCGCAGCGCTCGATCAGGCAATCGGCAAAGTCGGCGCGGCCGGCGCTGAACTTGCGCAATGCCTGTGCGACGATTTCTGCTCGCTCCAGGATGAGCTCCTTGCTGCGCAGTAAGGCGTCCAAAGTCTGCTCAACCTCCTTCTTCTTGAAACGATAGGAGACCTCCAGCACCCAAACCAGTTCCACGATGACGATCAGGGAAAGGAATCCGGGTGACTCCGAGGAGAGTGAGTCCATCACCTTCACCGCCGCGGCCGTTTGGGAGGGATCGTCGTGGGCAAGATAGCGGACAACGACATTCGTATCGAGGCCGGTCATATCTTAGGTGGTTGCAACTGGGCCGATCAACGGGATCCGGACGCACGCCTGGCGATGGCGGCGTTCATCTCCTCAATCGATACCGGTTTGCTCCGCTTGCCTTGAAATAGCCCTTTCAGCTCCCGCACTGAGCGAGTGGCGGCAACGAGGGCGAATTGCCCTTGTTCCACTTCAACGAATTCCACGCGGTCCCCGGCGTCGAGCCCCAGCGCTGTGCGCACCCGGGCGGGAATGGTGATCTGTCCTTTCGAAGTTAAAGTTGCAACCGCCAAGGCCGCTCCCTTCCTTGTGTCATACTCCTTACATTATAGTAAGGATAATGAAATAGAGTCAAGTCTTGCTGGGGGAAGCGCGCAAGAGTTGTTCTTGCGGTGCTGATCCTCGGACAAGCGATACAATCATTGGTTCCGAGGAATGCGGCCCGTTGTCGGATGCGTGCGGGCCTGCGGAGGATCATGTTCGAGGTCACGGTCGAAGACTCGTTTGCCGCAGGCCACTACCTGCGCAACTACAAGGGCAAGTGCGAAAATCCGCACGGGCATAACTACAAGATCCGGGTGACGCTGGCCGGCGCCGGACTGGACAAAGCCGGTCTGCTGCTCGACTTCAAGGATCTGCGCGAAGTGATGAAGCACGTCATCGAGCGGCTCGACCACCGGATGATCAACGATATTGAGCCGTTCACCGTGATCAATCCTTCGGCCGAAAACCTGGCGAAATATTTTTATGACGAATCGAACAGCCGGCTGCAGAAGGTGACCAACGGACGCGTGCGGGTGAAAGACGTGACGGTATTTGAAACCGACACAACGACGGCAAAATACAGCGAATGATCAGTTGCGGCTGACGGCTGCTTTCCATGCAGATCACCGAAATCTACAAGTCCCTGCAAGGGGAATCAACCTATGCGGGCCTTCCCTGTGTGTTCGTCCGCCTGACGGGGTGCAACCTGCGTTGCACCTGGTGCGACAGTGAGTACACGTTCCAGGGCGGCCGCAAAATGACGATCGAAAAGGTCCGTGACGAAGTCTCGCGACTGAGTCCAGGCGGGGGGTTGGTCGAGATCACGGGCGGGGAACCGATGCTGCAGGAGAAGGAAGCAGTGCCGCTCATGCAGCATCTGGTGGGCGATGGGTACACGGTCCTGCTCGAGACCAGCGGAGAGCGGCCGCTGGCGCGGGTTCCCGCGGGCGTAATCAAGATCGTGGACGTAAAGTGCCCGGACTCGGGCGAGCCCGGCACCTTCTGCATGGAGAATCTGGAAGCCTTGACCGCTCACGACGAAATCAAGTTCGTGCTCAGCAGCCGCGCCGATTACGAGTTTGCCCGGGAGTTCACCCAGCAGCACAAGCTTGCACAGAGGGTGAATGCCGTGCTTTTTTCGCCTGCATTCCGCAAAGACGCCACCGGGGCCCGCGACAGTTCGCACTGCCTGCTCGATCCGCGGGAACTGGCCGAGTGGATGATTGCCGACAACGTTTCCGCGCGGCTGGGGCTGCAGTTGCACAAGTTCATTTGGGATCCGGCGGTAAAGGGAGTTTAAGGCGGCACCTTTGTGATGGTTGATCGCAGTCCATCCCGAGCCGTTGTCCTCCTCAGCGGAGGCATGGATTCCTGCGTTTGTGCAGCGCTGGCGGCGCGCGATTACGACGCTGCTGCAGTTCACGTAAGCTACGGGCAACGCACCGAGGAGCGGGAACGGCAGTCGTTTCTCACCATCTGCGAGCGGCTGAAGATTCGGGACAAGCTGGTGGTCCGGAATGAAGCTTTCCGCGCCATTGGCGGGTCGGCGCTTACCGACACCAGCATCGCCGTCCCGACGGCCGAGAATGTTGGACAAGGTGTCCCCGTCACCTATGTGCCTTTTCGCAACGCGCATTTTTTGGCCGTGGCCGTGAGTTGGGCGGAAGTGCTCGACGCCGGGAAGGTGTATATTGGCGCGGTCGAGCCCGACAGTTCCGGTTATCCCGATTGCCGCCCCGCGTATTACAGGGCGTTCAATGAAGTCGTGAGAGCGGGCACAAAGGAAGGCCGCATCGAAATTGTCACACCTCTCATTGCCATGAGGAAAGCCGAGATTGTACGGCTTGGCCTTGAACTGGGTGCGCCCTTCGATTTAACTTGGTCATGTTACAGCCGCGAGGATCAAGCTTGCGGCGTCTGTGACAGCTGCGCTTTGCGCCTGCGCGCGTTTGAGGCCGCGGGAGTGAAGGATCCAATTCCATACGCGGCGAGATAGAGATCTGCGAGTGGTGGATTAGTGGTGAGCCGAAGGACAAGGACACGTGAGATTCGGCGAGCAAAACTCCAAGTTGCCGGGAGGCAAGATGAAAAAGCACTTCGTAATTCTTTTGAGCGCTGTATTGGCGGTGGGACTGTGCGCTGCTCCAGTTTTCGGCCAGGCGGCAGGATCGGCCAAGGGTACGTGCAAAGACGCGGATGGCAAGCCCATTGTCGAGGCAATCGTGGTCTACGCAAACCTGGATAACGGTCAAAAGTACACGCTGAAGACCAACAAGAAAGGCGAATATTTTTCGCTGGGAATTTCGCCCGGGAAGTACAACGTCACACTTTACCGGAACGCTGACGAGCAGAAGGCCGGCAAGGAGATGGACCACGCGAACGGCTTCCAGGTCCAACTTGACGAGAACACGCTGGATTTCGACGTAAAGAAGGAACAGGAGAACGCAGCCAAAGGGCAGGGTCTCACTCCTGAGCAGTTGAAGCAGATGCAGGAGCAGCAGGAAAAACAGAAGAAGGAAGGCAACACGGTCAAGGCCCTGAACGAAAAACTGAATGCGGCGAAGACCGCCGCCGACGCAGGCGACTTTGATACGGCCATCGCAGCCCTGAATGACGCCAACCAGGTGGACCCCTCCCGTGATCTGGTCTGGTTCAAGCTGGGCGACTACTACCGCATGTCTGCCAACAAACAGACGGATTCCGCTGAGAAGCAGAAGCGTCTGGAGTCTGCCATCGGCGCGTATCAGAAGGCGGTGCAACTCAAGCAGGCTGCGCCCGCGGACAAGGACCCGGCTGCTTCCGCCAAAACTCTTGCCGCTTACTACAACAACCTGGCCGAGGCCTATTCCAAGACTGGTAAGATTGACGACGCAGTGAAGACCTATGCTCTGTCCGCCCAGACCGACCCGAGTTCAGCGCCGCAGGCCTACTTCAATACTGGCGCGGTTCTCACCAATGCCGGCAAGGTGGACGATGCAATTGTGGCCTTCGACAAGGTCATTGTTGCTGATCCCAACAAGGCCGATGCCTACTATTGGAAGGGCGTGAACATGATCGGCAAAGCCACCCTGCAGGGGGACAAGATGGTCGCGCCTCCCGGAACGGCTGAGGCCTTCCAGAAGTACCTGGAGCTACAGCCCACGGGGCCCTACGCGGATCCAGCCAAGCAGATGCTGGCCACCATTGGGGGTTCGGTCGAAACCAGCTTCGGGAACAAGAAGAAGCCGCCGAAGAAGTAAGATCTTTAGCGGATACAACGACTTGCAGGTTACTAGACGGGCGGCTCAGCGGGCCGCCGCCTTTATTTTCGGACCTCGTTTTCGGGCCAGGCGAGTTACCAAGGTCTATGTACTTGCTGGCCTTCGCTCCTGCCCTGCCGCGCGGTACAGTTAGCTATCTGCTTTTCTTCCCTTCTGTGGTGCGTGCGGTTCCCGTGGTGTGAGAATCTATGGCTGCGCCAACCATTGCACCTATCCCCGTCGTTTTAGAAGGCTTCTCGGGAAGCGGCAGGATCGCCACTTCCGCTTTGCTGAGCGCGATGCTGGGGGCCACGGAAAAAATCAGCGACCTGATTTTCTCGCCGGGGCGTCCGCCGCAGGTGCAGGTCTATGGCCAGATGATCCCGGTGCAGGTGCCGGGGCTCAACCAGCTCACCGCAGACGACACGCGCCATATCGCCGCCGACCTTATCGGCGATAACAAGCAGGCCATCACTACTCTGCGCGAACAAGGAGCTTGCGACATTTCCTACGGGCTGGCGGGGTTGGCCCGTTTCCGGGTCAACATCTTTATCCAGCGTGGCAGTTGCGCCGTGGTCATGCGCGTGATTCCGACGGCCATTCCCGACTTTGCCGCGCTGCGGCTGCCGCAACAGCTATCAGAAGTCAGCCGCTTGCGCGATGGTATTGTCCTGGTCACCGGAACCGCCGGGTCCGGTAAGTCGTCCACGCTCGCCGTTCTGCTCGACTGTATCAACCGGGAGAAGTACTACCACATCATCACCATCGAAGATCCCATTGAATTTCTGCACAATCACAAGTGCTGCACCATCCATCAGCGGGAATTGCACAGCGATACTCCGAGCTTTGCGCATGCCCTGCGGTCCGCGATGCGACAGGCTCCCAAGGTGATTTTGGTGGGTGAAATGCGCGACCGCGAGACCATCGAAATCGTTCTCGAAGCGGCCGAGACCGGCCACCTCGTGTTCTCCAGTCTCAATACCATGGACGCATCGAAGACCGTGGAACGCATCGTCAGCTCGTTTTCGCCGGCCGAGCAGCAGCCGGTGCGCGAGCGTTTTGCGAAATCGTTCCGCTATATCATCTGCCAGCGGCTTATTTCCAAGGCTGATCGCAGCGGACGGGTTCCGGTATTCGAAGTGCTGAAAGCGAACGCCCGTACCCGCGAGTGCATCGAAAAAGGCGAACGCGAAGGCAAGACTCTGCTCGAGATCATGAAAGCCAGCTCCTCTGAGGGCATGCAGCACTTCGACGGCGAGATCGCGGAATTAGTTCGCGATCGCGTCGTGGACCTCGAGACCGGACTCTCGTTCGCCAGCAATCCGGCGGTGCTGGGGCAGGCACTGGCGCGGTAAGCCGTGCGCTGAAGCGCTCCGCGGCCCTTAGGCTCAAAACACGTCAATAAGCGTTATAGCGAGCCTGACTATTCGTCAGAAGGGATTGCCGTACTGGCCACGAAGAATACGGGTCTGCCACGTATAGCAATCGTTAGCAGGCACCGTGCAGCCGGTTTTGCCCGTTTGGTTGGTATTGAAGTACTCCCCCACGCCGTAGAACGTCAGATTGTCGGTTGGGTCTATCACCGTAGCGGCGTACTCGCCCCAGTGAATTGAATTTTCCGCGTCGGCGGTCCCGCCGATGATCAGCGTGGACGTGTCGAAACTGGTAGACGCCCAGGGCAGCACATCAAAGTAAATGGCAGGATGGGCCTGCGTTTGACAAGTCGAACAATAGTACCCGGAAACCGTATAGGTGAACCCCAGATTGCCATTCTTGTCGAGAGCGGCGCTAGGCATGAAGTAGGACAGCACATTGTTTGGGTCCGCCAGGTCCGGAGGCCCGCCCGTGCCACCGCTGTTGACAGTGACAGACGCGGTTCCATTGGAAACATTGAGAATGTAGTAGCGAATGCCCGTGCTCTGGTTGTTGGCGTCTTCCATCACGACATGGGACGCGGTGAGAAACTCGCCGTTGGGGCCGCCTCCGGTGGAGGACAGATTGTTGTAGGTCAGCCGGTTTGCCATGCGGTCGCCGAGCGAGTCAACACATGGAGTGCTGAAGTCCCCGCAGGAGCGGCCGCCATAGGCTCCGAGATCGGCAAGGCTCGTGCTCGGCTCCGGCACGCACACGGTATTGAACTCGCGACCTGCGGCAGATGTATCGTAGCAACCCGGCGTGTAGGGATTCACGGTGAGAAAAGTCGGACCGGCCAGCCCGCTGGTTCCCCAAGTGAACAGGGCCAGCTGGTCGGATGTGCAGGGAGTCGTCGCGCTGGTGCACCAGGTCTGTCCGTTCCCGCCTTGCTGCGCGTTGCTGGGATTGACAGTCGCAAGGAAGTATTCCGGCTCGCTACTCGGAGGTCCCGTGGGGCTGTCAATATCAGCGACGTCCAGAGAGTGAATGAGGGACGGCCGGTCCGCGACGGGAATCGTATAGGTGTAGCAGCTCATCGGATTGGTGTGCTGTCCTAGCACAATGTCCGCCCGGTCTAACTGGCACGCTTCGAAGCCGGCTTCGTTAAAGCCATTCGTCGGGTCCTCCAAGTCAAAGGTAATGTAGAACCCGTTCGACCAAGTCCCGATTCTGGGCCAGTCCGGAAAGTAATAATAAGTGCTGCCTGTCGTGCAGTTGTTCGAATTCTTGACGCAGGGGAGCACTGTGTCCATTTTGTATTCGTAGGAGTACCACTCGGTCTTGGACAGATCACTGCTCGAACTCACCGCGATACACATGGCGTAGTGGTTGATGCCGCTGACCACGTAGTGGACGCGCCGGCTGATTACGAATTCGTTGTCCAGGCGGTCGTAGATGACTTGCACGTTTCCGTCGGTAGTGCTCCGGCATTCCGGCTGCGTCGTCGCAGACCAAAGGCGGATGACGCTCCGCGGCACGGCCTCGGTTCCTCCGGCTGACGTATAGAGGGGTTGACCCGTCACCTTGTCAAAGGCTTGAATGTATTGAAAATTCACCCATTGCAGCACTTGCGCTTTCTTGCCGCTCACGGTGGGACCTACTGCAACGTTGGTATCGAGGTCGAGAGCGTTATCGTAAAACTGGTAGGCCGTGCCAATGTTTTGCTGGGCATCCACGCCTTCGATCTGGTCCGTGGTCCACGATCCAGTGGTGCACGCCGCAGACTTACAGACGGGGAAGTTGGAAAATGTGCTCCCAGCCACCAGAGGCGCAGAGTAAGGGCCAGCAATCACACCCGGCTGACAGTCACCCGACGTGCAAGTTTGAGCGACCGTGTAGACGCTCGTCAGCAGCAATGCGGCGATCATGCAGATCCCGGAAGCCTTTGTCCTCATGGGAATCCCCCTCCTTCTCCTGGGTAAATAGTTCTGCGGATCAGGTCCGCCTCTTAAGCAACTTAATCAACCACCGTCTGGGGGGAGCGAGCGGTGGATTATTTCGCGCTGTGGAATCAGCAACTTACATGTCTACCGGGGCCACGCGCAGGTTGTACTTGCATCTCATTCGGCTTGCCAGACCGCCAAGCCGCGCCCGGCCAGTGGAATCCCGGCCCCGGCTGAGTATGCCGCGGCCCATTACGATGTCACATTGTAGACCCGGTAGGCAGGGCCCGACAGAGCCGGAAGACTCTATTCGTTTGGAGAAGATTGTTTGTGGCGAGCTGTCGCCGCAGCCTGCGTGGCTGTCCCAGGTCGGAAGAAAAATGGTTTGAGCCCTGAGAACGCCGACTGTCCCATAAGGCATCGTAAGATGCCTCGTAGTCTTTCCAACTCGACCCATTGCAATCTGAGCCGTACCTTCTTCTATGATCTCTATATGGGAGTTTCACCGGCCCATTCGATTGTCCTGAGCTTTGAAGACGCCCGCCGTGCGGTTGAGCGGCAGGCAGCGCAGGTTCAAGCTCCAGCCCCGGAGCAGGTTGATCTGCTCTCCGCTGTGGGCCGCGTGCTGGCCGAACCGGTGTTCGCGGATCGCGACCTCCCGCCTTTCCCTCGATCGGCGCGCGATGGTTATGCTCTGCGAGCCGCGGACCTATCTCGACTTCCTGCAAGCCTCAAGGTCGTTGGCGAAATCAAGGCAGGCGCGCGGCCGGAGGAAATCCCGTCCCACATCGCCCCGGGCCAGGCCGCCTCAATCATGACCGGAGCGCCCGTGCCCACCGGCGCTGACGCGGTGGTCATGGTCGAGCACACCACGCTTCGGCCGAGCACGAGGGGCGATGTGGTAGAGATCGCCGGCAGTGTTGCTGCCGGAGCCAATGTGGTTCCCCGTGGAGCGGAAGCGCGGCAGGGCAGCCAGTTGCTCGATCGCGGCCTCCGCCTGAACGATGCGGCCATTGCTCTGGCCGCAACCGTGGGCAAGTCGGGCCTGAACGTCTACCAACGGCCGCGGGTCGCCCTCCTCGCCACTGGCGACGAACTGGTTGAGATTGGCGCCGCTCCCGGGCCAACGCAGATTCGCAATTCGAACAGCTATTCCCTGGCCGTGCAGGTGCGCGAGGCCGGGGGAGAACCGGTTCTGCTACCCATCGCGCCCGACGAGCGCCAGGCCCTGCGCCGCCTGATCGAAGAAGGCCTACAGTCGGATCTATTGCTGATCACGGGAGGAGTTTCCGTGGGCCGCTACGACCTGGTCGAGCAGGTGCTGTCGGAAATGCACGCCGAATTTTTCTTCACCGGAGCGCAAATTCAGCCTGGCCGGCCGGTGGTGTCCGGCAGGTGTGGCAGTCGTGGCGCGGGCGCCCCTGCCCGCGAAACCGCCACCGAAAAGCCGGGCACCTATTTCTTCGGCCTGCCGGGCAATCCCGTCTCCACCATGGTGACGTTCGCACTTTTTGCCCGGCCCATGCTGGAGGCGCTGGCGGGCCAGTCTCCCCGCAAGCTGACGTTCCTTCATGCCCGCCTGAAATCGGAGATTCGCGTCAAGCCCGGCCTGCGGCGTTTTCTTCCCGCGATCATCTCGGGCGAATTCGACAACGCCGAGGTCGAACGCGTGGCTTGGCAGGGATCGGGCGACATCGCTGCGACGGCACTGGCCAACTGCTACGTAGTAATCCCGCCCGCCCGCGAGCACATCGCGGCCGGCGAATGGGTCGCGGTGATGCCGCGGTAGATGAGTTGTGAGTGTAATCGCCTGTGGGTGTTGAAAAAGTCACCGTGATTAGCAATCGGAGTGGGAGCAGAAGCGTGGTACAAGGAATAAATCCTTGCCATGTTCTGCTGGATCACCATTCTCGGAGGGGT
>Ga0116223_10000101_pt1 | contig 107583 bp, 88 predicted proteins | sample Sb_taG_3_FD_90092 | JGI IMG/M metagenome (GOLD analysis project Ga0116223, IMG submission 90092) | Peat soil microbial communities from Weissenstadt, Germany - Sb_50d_a_PC metaG | ecosystem: Environmental > Terrestrial > Soil > Wetlands > Peat | place: Germany: Weissenstadt | collected 2010-09-21 | reverse complement strand
GTGCTGATCGTCATGTGTAAGTTGCAGCTGGTATCCACCGTAATGTTGCTGCCTGAACTCTTAAGAGTTCCGCCTCCGGCGGTGGAACCGGCGGGATCGATATTCCATGTGATACCCGACCAGTTCCAAGTCGAGCATTCAGAGCGCGAACCGGAACTAGTGCTGGTGAAGGCTCTTACCGAACGAAGCGCCGAAACCAACCTGCTCATCTCAAGTGTCCACGGACGGCAGTTCAGCTTGCTTCTGGTTAGCCGGGGCATTGCGGCGGTTCCCGCCAGGGTGGATTTCCTTGTGCAGTACAAGTCAGCCGGCAGTTTTCTGGTCGATCCAGAGGTTGTTCCATTCCCATTGGTTGGGCAGATCGCTCCCCTCGTGAAAGCGCAGGCCATAGCGAGTGGCGCGATGGCGAACAGCGCAGACGGCCGCGCACCATTGATGCCTACTGGGCTCGCCCTGAGCACCTCAAATGAACCGAACTCGCGGGCAGAACCGACAACAAACCAATCAACACCGAAATCGCTCGATGGTTTGTTACAGCGTCAGCAAGAAGCCCCTCTCCCTATTCTGTATGGACAGCGGATGGAGGGAGAGAACGTCAAAGGGGATCGCTTGCGGGCAGGCATCAGCGAAGTGATCGACGGCGGCCAGGAAGTGATTGTGCTGTTCTCAGTCGTAAATATGAGCAAGCACGCGATATTGCTCATGCCGCCCCAAGTTCAGTTAGGCGGAAAGAACAAGACGGGGAAGATCGTGAAGCATGATCGCTGGTCTGCGGCAGAACAGTTATAGACCTTCGTGGGGGATGTGGCTGGGAGTGCTGATAGTGCTCTATCTCACAAGTCGCATGTGGATTCGCTATCTTGAACGGGACACACCCTTCCGCACGATCAAGCGGGTCAAGCGTTTCGTGCGCATCGCCAGCACCGTGACATTCCTGTTGGCATCGTTCACACTGCTCGGGTTTAAGCCCGGCCCGATCGCGGCGACATTGCAGATTCACCTGCAGGAGGCGCGTACAGAGTATGGGGTACTTGAGAAGGAACTCGGGACCGCTCTGACCGACCTCACTATAAGCCGGGCATACGAGAACGCCAGCAAGTCCTTGCCTGGTGCTGGCGATATTCCGGATCTATTGGGTCGTTCACTCGGACAAGAATCCAATCTGCGGCGCTCGTACGCTGAGGCCAAGGCCAAGGAGCAAGTCCGCGACCGGCAAGTCGAGACATTGCTTAAGCGATGTGAGGAACGGGAAACTCGCCTGAATAGAGCCAACCATGCCGCGAAGGAAAACCGCTACGTCTCCGTGGAAGAACAAGAGCCTGTTCCACCGGAAAACGCCACATACGAAGAAATCTCAAAGGCAAGAGGCCGCGTGGAGGAGTTCAACAAGCGATATCGTCCCGAAGTGATCCGGTTGCTGCGACAACCGGGAGGAAAAGAAATAGCGCTGGAAATACCAGGCGGTGCGATCAGCCATCTAGCTGAGTTGCTCTCACCCCTGAGCGAGGCGTTCCCGCCGGCCAAGCCTGTAATTGACGTTGTGAAGTTGACGATTACGGATACGGTCAAGTTAGCCCTCAAGCGGAAACTCGATGATCTCACCGAGTCGGTAATCGAATATCCCGAAAGAGTCGAAGTCAGTCTGCCCGCGGCCGCGCAGGAAATTGCGGATGCGATTCCGCCAAATGGCGCTCCCGAGACACGCCGTGAGGTGAAGCGCGAGGTAGCTGAACTGCGGCGAGAAGTGGATGATTTACAGGCTGGCTACGAACGTGTATCTCGGGAGATGTCCGCCGCCGAAGTGCGCCGGAATAGATTGACTGAGCCCATCATCAATAGAGATGTCGAGACGGCAGCTGAAAACGAGCGCCTTCCCCAACGTCGCAGGAGAGAATTTGTCGACAATACCGAGCCAGTCCATCGGCCGTACTCGGAGCCGCTGCCATCCATCGAACCTTTCCGCCCATTGCAGGAGCCGAACACCCTGCCAGGCATGCAATCCTCAGGGGGCCAATGCATCTGCGAAACCTACGTTAACGGGATGCTTGTGTCGTCTGTTCCGATCTCGCCGGGCCAGGTATGCGGAGGAAGGGTCTGTCAGTAGCATTGAAGAGTTGATCCACCTTTTCATGAAGAAAGCCATCTTGCGACGGCCCACACGATTGCGACTAATAGCGTTTCCGCGCTGTCCGCTGTGCAATGAGCAAACAGGCTGTCGAGAGCCTCGGGAGTTGTCCCGAAACGGGCTTCGCGGAGATTACTCCTGATAACTCGGCTCGTGTGAATTGATTCCAGAGACTCCTGGTTGACGGACGATCCGGGAACTGAAAACTCTTGTGATCTTGGGCAGTTATCACGTCCATCCTCCGCTTGATCTGTACTAGTCATGAAAACTCATGGAAACACACCAGGTTCATCCCGAACTGCTAAGGCGCCGCGTGCGAATCATGGTCGTGGGATGTGGCGGCAATGGGAGCGCAATTGCTGGCGGATTGCCGTATTTGCATCAGGCTCTACTGGCCTATGGGCACCCGGAAGGTATCCACGTCACCTTGCTCGATCCAGACGTCATCTCCCCCACTAACTGTGTGCGCCAACCGTTCAGTCAATCTGAGATCGGTCTCTATAAATCTGTGGTTCTCGCCAATCGCCTGAATCTGTTCTGGGGACTGGACTGGGAGGGGATCCCCGAACGGCTCGACCCCGAACGAAAGCTGCCACGGGTGGATATTGTGATCAGCTGTGTGGATACCAGAACTGCCAGAGCTGCGATTGCAAAGTGCGCTGGGGATTGGAGCGAAGTTGACTACTGGTTAGATCTCGGGAACAACGCCGACAGCGGGCAGTTTGTTTTGGGAGAACCGTTGAACCGAAGGAACCGGCGGCATAGATTGCGGCTGCGAACAGTCTCTGAACTCTTCCCCGAAGTCATCGAAAGTGGACTTGACGTGGATGGCTTGCCCAGTTGTAGCGCCGTGGAAGCATTGGATCGGCAGGAACCATTCGTGAATTCCACATTGTCCAACCATGCTCTGGCTCTTCTGGCGAGGCTTTTTCGCTACGGATCAGTCTCCTATCACGGCGGCTTTCTCAGCTTGTCTTCGTCCGCTGGCTTGCAGATACTGCGTGTTGATTCCAAGTACTGGCGATGGCTCCGCAAGACGGCTGTCCGACCCGAGATTTCGAGCCCATCCGGGCTATACACGAACCGGGTCGCTGGTTAAGCCATTGTTTGTAATAACTTAAACTAAGGGTGCGATTATAGCGATTATCCTTGACGAGGTTCATCCCGGCAGTTCATAATCTCAACAGTTGCGTTTGTAGCGATTATTGGCTGGGGTCCACACTACCGAACAATCGCCCCCGACCCAACAATAAAGAGAGGGATCTATGGTAGCTGCAGCCCAGGCAATTCAGGTCGCACCGCGCGATCAGCAGGAGATCGAGCAAGCGTCGAAGCTCTATCGATCCTTGCTCCAGGAAGGCACCGCTGCCTTGATCGGTCCCGATGGGACGAAAATCGATCTGCCCCCATCCGTGCATGAAATGTTGGTGCGGGTTGTCGAAAAGATGCAGGAAGGCAAGGCAATCGCTGTGTTGCCTCTGATGGAAGAACTGAGTACGCAGGCGGCAGCCGACCTTTTGGGTGTCTCGCGACAATTCTTCGTGCGCGAGTGTGAAGCAAACAAACTTCCTTTTCACCACACGGGAACGCATCGGCGTGTGTTATTGAAGGATTTGCTCGACTACAAAAAGCGGCGTGAAGAGGCTCGTCGTGAATCGATTGTCCGGATTGCTCGCCAGTCGGAAGAACTCGGAGATTACGATAGATTTATCCCACCCGAGGAATAAATGATCTCCGATTTCCCCGCGATTGTGGATGCCTGTGTCCTGGTCCAAGCCGCCGTTCGTGACACTCTACTGAGATTGTTCGAACGGCGATTGTTTTTGGCTCGGTGGACCGACGAAATCATCGAAGAAACCGTGCGCACCCTTCGAGACAAACTGGGGCGAACTGCAGAACAGACGGATCGACTGGTCAACGAATTACGTACGCATTTCCCTGACGCGTGGGTTGAGCCCGGTTACCGGGAGTTGATTCCGGTAATGACCAACCAGGAAAAAGACCGGCATGTTCTTGCGGCGGCTGTGAAGACACCATGCGAAATCATCGTGACCTATAACTTGAAAGACTTCCCAGAAGAGTCTCTCAAGCCGTTTGGTATTGAGGTCAAGCACCCAGACGAATTCTTGATCGATCTCTACCACATCGACGGCGAACTGGTAGTGCATGAACTCCACGAGCAAGGCGCCGCCCTGCGTAAACCTCGCACGATTGACGAAGTGTTGAAATCTCTTGAGACATGCAGGTGTACGCAGTTTGCCCAGTTGATCCGCGAGAAACTCTCGATATAAGCAGGACGCTTTTTGCCTAATTGACGTGGCTCCCACCTGCGTCGATTGTCCTTAATACAGATCCAGACCGGCATCGAACTCACTGCCGTGGCCTAAACCGACAACTGCAAACAAACATGGAGGCGCGCAATGACGGGCCCAAATGGCCATGCACAGGACAAAGGTGCGTCCACCTCGGTCGTACCGCCAATTTCCGCAGCGATGGCAGCACCGACTCAGTCCTCGCCCGAGAAAGTCAAAGCGCTGGTAGCGGAATTGGAAGTGACCTTTAATCCCGCGCAGATCGAATGGAGGTGCCGAAACACCTGGCCCGCACGGTTCATGACTTGTACTTCGAGCCGAAGCATGAGGAGTTCCGGCCGAGGACGATCTGGAGTCTGTCGAATGCGTTTACTTCGGCATTCAAAGAACTCGACCCGATTCCCCAATTCAAGGTGACAGCCAAGTTGGGAGGGTTCCTAGAGACTCGGTTCTCGCTGTCGTTTTGATGTGTCGACGTCGCCTGCACTTCCGTTAACCAACTGGAGAATAGAACTGCAACGCTAGACCGCACTCCGTGTTCGCCAATTGCATGAGACAAACGGTGCTTAAAGAGTTGAACCTCACGTACAATCTCGGAGGCACTTCTTAAATCTGCACTGCCAGATTGACGGGAGACTCAGATGTTGGTGATCGACGGGCAGTCGCTCGGAATCGATGATGTCGCCGCGGTGGCGCGCCACCAGAGTCAGGAACAGAATTACACACAGGTCGAGGTTTCTGAGTCTTGTCGCGCAACCCTGGCGGCGGTTCGCAAGTACCTTGAAACGCACTGGATCAGCGAGGACGCAGGACCGATGTATGGTGTAAACACAGGCGTGGGAGCGTTGAAGAATTGTCGCATTCCGGTTGACGCCATCCTGGAGTTCCAACGGCTTTTGATTAACTCCCATAGTGCGGGAGTTGGAGAGCCTTTGGCAGAGGACATTGTGCGGGGATCTATCCTGCTAAGGATAAATAGTTTTGCGTCTGGTCATTCTGGTGTGCGGCCACTCCTCGTTGATCGCCTCATTCGAATGCTCAATACGGGGATTCACCCGATCATCCCGGAGAAGGGTAGTGTGGGGGCGAGTGGTGACTTGGCACCATTGGCATATATCGCAGCAGCGGCTACCGGACACTCGAATGCGGAAGTACTTCTGAATGGCACGAAGATGTCCGCTGAAGATGCCTTCATTTCTGTAGGGCAGGAACCCCACTTTACGCTTCAGGCCAAGGAAGGCCTGGCAATGATCAATGGCACTAGTGTAAGTTCGGCAATCGCAGCACTTTGCTGCAAAGATGCGCGTGACCTGATAGCGCACGCGGAGATTGCGCTCTGTCTCACTATGGAGGCGTCGCGGGCCGAACTATCAGCCTTTGACGCGAGAGTCCAGCGAGCCCGACCTCACACTGGCCAAATCGAAACTGCTGCCAACGTGAGAAGAATCTTGATTGGGAGTCGTCGATGCGGCGCCACCACACGAACTACTTCTAGTACAACAAAGCCTGATCTTGATACCCAGGACGTCCGAGTCCAAGATGCTTACTCAATCCGCTGTGCCCCGCAAATCCACGGCCCGGTTCGCGACGCCCAGGGGTACGCAGAAAGAGTAGTAGGTGTCGAAATCAACAGCGCGGTTGATAACCCTCTTATATTTCCAAGATCTGACGCGTCCGAGGAGTTCGAACTCATTTGCGGGGGTAATTTTCATGGCCAATATATCGCTCAAGCAATGGACCTTTTAGCAATTGCCATTGCAGACATTGGCTCGGTCAGCGAAAGGCGTGCCGCCCGTCTCCTCGATGTGAATTCCGGATACGGGTTGCCCCCTAATCTCGTGAAAGAAAAGCCAGGCCTGAACACGGGGTACTCGATCGCACAGTGCACGATGTCGGCGCTAGTGACCGAAAACAAGACCCTATGTTGGCCTGCAAGCGTCGATAGCATTCCTACTAAGGCGAACCAAGAGGACCACGTCAGTAACAGCACGTGGTGCGCTCGAAAAGCGAGCACAGTCATAGCTAATACCTTCAACGTCATTGCGATCGAGATACTCATTGCTTCTCGGGCGCTTAGCTTCTTCGAGAAATCGATGGGATTGGGCAAAGGCACTGCCGCTGCTTATGAAACGATTCGTTCGGTGATCCCACTTTCAACTGCTCAGGACGAGTGGATCCACACGTCAATTGTCGATATACTTCGCCTCGTCAAATGTGGTTCTCTTCTGCAGGCGGTCAACTCGGCAAGTCAGGAAAGCACCTAGGAAACGCTAGCTCACTGAGTAGTGCATCCCAACATTGTTGGGCTTGACCGTGAAAATGGACGCAGCACCTTCCCCGAGAAACATGTCGCGAACTTTATCGGGAGTCTTCGTCAGTGCAAACACCGTTGGCCCGGTAGATGAGATCGAAACAACATCCGCTAAGCCCTCCTTGAACATTCTGGGAAGTCCACTTGCAAAGCCCTGAGAATTCGGATACCTAGCCGCGTACCGTTGGAGCTGTTGTTCGCTTAATCGAGTCTGCGAAATCACAGCACCGACTTGACGCAGGTCGCCTTTGATCATCGCGGGTATAAGCGCATTTAGCACGGTGTATGCGATTTCGACTCTGGAGCTTGTCGCGATAGCTTGAAGAAACTCGTAGGTCTCTATGTCCTGAATGAGTGCTGCCACTGCATCTCCACTTGTCTGGGTCGGAGTCGCAATCACAAACTGATGAGTATCTGGAATGTGCATTCGGGCAACAACGGTCGCCTCGCCCGCCATAACGAGCAGTCCGCCACCGCAAAGCCCGACAGCAGCTGCAGCCCCCATCGCTTGTACTGGAATAAGATGGTTCGGGTCTCCGTCAATTTCTTCTCCATAATTGCTGACCAGATACTTGACCATGTCTGCCGCTGGAATTCTCGAGCCATACAGAATGTTCAGAGCCGACGCTACGGCTGTCTGCAAGGACGGCGAAGAACCAAGGCCTATGTGTAATTGAGTTGGTTCATCGACTACCTCGATGCGAAGTCCATCCTGGACAGAAAGCGCCTGCTGCATAATCCGAGCCGCATGCAGCACAATGGACGGCCTTCGGATATTGTTGTTCAGGTGAATCTGACCATCTTGACCCGCAACCTCGACCTTTGCCTGGCAATACATGTTAAGTGCAAAAGGCACTGACCCTGCGCTCAGCCATTGTGTGCGGTCTGGGGTTGCAAACTTCGTGTAGTCGAGCAGCATTGCGTTGACGCGCATTGGTTGATGGACTGTAACACACTTGTGCTGTGGCGATGCCAATAATGCGGCCTCTATGTGCAGAGGGTGGCGCACAAGACCTACTTGAAATCGTCTCAGACCGTAGCCGGATAAACTGTGGAGAGCGGTCGACATTTTCATTATGTAGCCGGGCTACCCAAGACACGAGTGACCATTTGTACAATTGTAGAAAGATCGTTCCCATTCTTCACAAACTCATAGTCGTCATTATCGACAGTAACTACGGGACACACCGTGAGCGTGCGGATCCACGCTTCATAAAGGGCATTCAGTCGTATCAGTCTGTCTTCGGTCATATATGGCTGCTCGTTTCGGCGCGCACGCAGCGCTATTCGCCTTAGCAACAATTGAGGCGTGCTCCTCAGGTAAATGACTACAGTGGGTCGTGGGAGCATCGGAAGGAAGGTCTCATACAGTGAACGGTAGAGGCTGTAGTCTCGATCCGTCATACAGTTGGTCTCTAGAAGCTCTCGTGCATACACTTCCGCACCTTCGTAGAAACTGCGATCTCTGACAATGGTTCGCGTCTCAACTGCTATGGAGAGGGAATCTCTTAGATGGCGAACAAGATAGTGCAGTTGTACATGAAAGCCCCAAGCCCTGCCGTCCGCATGAAAATCAGTCAGGTATGGATTCTTTTCAGCGACGCTAACATAAGGAACTGCGCTCAATTCCTTCGCGAGCAATTCCGTCAGGGTGCTTTTTCCGGAACCCGTATTGCCGCACACAAATACAAGTTGAGGCATCTCAATTTCGACCGTCCGACGAGGGGTCCGGGATCTTGGACAACAGGTCCCGGATCTTGCTAATTGTCGAGGGCTGCGACAATGAATGAGAAATCTGAAGCGCCTCGGACGCGTATTTGCGCGCTATGGATGTTTCTCCCTTTTGGAAGTGCAATGTGGCCAACAAGTAGAGAGCCGTCGACACTTGGCCCTTGCTGCCAGTTTCTCCAAAAAACGATAAGGCTTGCAGATATTTGGCGCCTGCAGTGTCGACATTTCCCCGCTGTTGTTCGATTCGGCCAAGAGCCGTATGGACAAGCCACGCAAATTCGAGGTTATAGGAAGGGTTCGAAACATCATCGACTCTCAAAACTTGCCGAGCTGCCAGGACGTTCTGTTGTGCCAGGTCTAGATCTCGTAATTGGAGCGCATTCAGCCCTAGCTCGTATCTGATCCACGCCTCTGCATAAAAGCGATCGAGAACTGCGAGGCGTGGCAAGAGTTCCATAGCAAGATTGCACTGGCCAGCGGCTCGGTCATAAGAACTCGCACGTCGTAAGACGATGGCATAAGTGACGAGAGATTCGCATTCCCACGCGGGATCGTCGATCACTCGCGAATGACTAATCGCGTCCTGCGCACACTGAGTTGCATCGTCGACCTTGCCCTGCTGACTAAGCAGCCATGCAAGAGAGATCTTGATGGACGCCAGCGCCTCATAGTCCTTGGAATCGGCTGCATACTCGATGCCGATATGGGAGAGTCTCAGACGTTCTTCCCAGTTGCCTACTAGGTCATAGTATTCTCGGAGTGCAGGCAGAAGACGTAGGAAAACCGGTTGTTTCCCATGAGCGACGGCCCACTTTGCCAATTCCACGAGATGTTCGCCGTTTTGCCTAAGAGACAGGCGTGGCCGATTTCTCCACCGGTGTGTAGAAAAAGGAGCAGCACAATTCGTGAGTTCGCGCTCCCACGAACGCAGGAGCAAGATCTTCAGTTCGGGACGACGCTCGAGTTCGCCTTGGACTATGGTCCTGCCTGGCTCGTTTAATGCTATCCCGGCACTGGTACGGTGAAGAAATTGGCCGTATATGCTGCCGCCGGAAAGGTCCACCGCGAACTGATCTTCGGCGCGCAATCCGATAATCTTGCCAAGCAATTCATAAGTCACCGGCGACTTGAAGAGTCCCAGAGCAAGAAGTCCCAAATTCTGTAGAGGAGACCCTCTCAACGATGACTCGCTGTCTGTACGAAGGGGCGGAGTCACTTCGGTTTCTGTTACCCACGGCGGCACAAGGACGCTCTTTGTGTCCATAGCATGGAACTCGAGATATCTAGCGGGCAGGATCTTCAACAAGGAAAAACACAGGGTAGCCGCCGTTTTACACGCATACTCCGTCCACTCAGCGTCACGTTTATAACCAATGATGTCGCTTATGCCACGAATCGCAAGGACAGGATATTCTTTCTGGGAGCGATGGGCAGCCGCATAGATGCCAGCGAGTTCCATTTCAACGGCGATAAGATCTCTCGCCGACTTGCGCCACTGGGAGACGAGGCTCGTGCTCTTAATGAGGAGGCCGCTAGATGCGATTGCTCGGGCCGTAACAGTGGGAGCCGATCTCGTCGCGGATCTGCCAAAATGATATTCCAACGTTGATTTAGTAACTCGTTTCCATTCCGGGCTTCCGTACAGCTTCTTGTCCGATAGGTTGACGGGGGGCCGCGCCATCCCAATTTCCGTCGTCCACCGGGCAAGTTGCAGCCTCAGGGCTGGAAGCAGTGCGATGAGGTCCTGTACGTCTTTCTTCATGGGCCCTCCCTGATCCGTGAATTCAGGAGGAACGCCCTCTAGATAGGCTCCCACTATGAAGTCATGGAGCCTTGTGCCTATCACGACGTCGCCCAGTGTGAACTCACGTTCGGGGATCGCGCCAGCAATTCCCACGACCACTATCCACTTTGGATCGACATCTTCAATCAGGTCGCGCGTGGTATCGTACGCAGCTATGGGCCCTTGTTCTGGAGTTCGAATGACTGCGATGCTGCATGCGCGACCGGAAGAGTTCAGCAACGTTCCGCGCGCAAAAGTACGAATTTTTGTCGAAGGTTCGGGAGGTTCTATCGTCCACTTGCCTAGCTTGTCGAGAACCGCATGGTTTTCGTCTTCCCGAACAGTGACGATTGCTACGTCGATAGACTCGTGAGACATATTGTGGCCAGAAACGGATAGCAGTATGCCACAATGTCATGTTGGTGGGATACCATTCAGATTCCGTCACGCGGGTAACCCTGTCCGTCATCTGATTGAGGCAGCGGACACCTCCTAAACGACGGGCAACGCCTCACATGTCTGAAATATACATTGCCGGCGATTCTTCTCCCACACTTGCATTGCCGGATTACCAGAGCGTGTTTTTGAGCGCGAGGCAACTCCTTGTTTTCGACGTGACCCGGTACACCGTACTCGCAAACCAACCATCTCCTGGTTGAAGTGTCGATGAGGGCCATATTGATGGCACTTCCGTGCTTTTTGCAAAACTCTTCGAATGCCCTATCTGTGACAAATGTATCCACCAGTTTCAAGTGGCCATCCGAAATCAGAACTTGCACTTCGGGGAGTTCGACGTTCAAAAGTTTAGCGGCCCTCTTCCAAGAGTAGGGCCCCTCAGCCGAGGCGGTCTCAGATGGGATCGCGCGGCTGGACGTAGGGTTTGCCGCGGCGCGGTTTTTCATGCGCCATGCGGTCAGTGACTTCGCAGTAATACGCGGATCACGAACTCGGAGCATCCCGCTTGCAACAAGCTGCCGCAGCCTGGCGCGGCTCACGCGCAACAGTTTCCGTAACCCTCGCTGCGACCACCCATCCTTGACTCTTGCGCTCATCCCGAGCGCGCCAAGTCGGAAGCGAACGGAGCGCTCCGAGCGATTCAGTCGCTCGGCGATTCTGTTGACGGGTTCATAGCCCGCCAAATCTAGTAGCGTAGCGTCGTCTTCCGCCGTCCAGGGGCGTGAACCCGCGCGACGCGATGCGCCGGTGTTCGCTTTGCCCGCACCTTGAGCCGCATTCTCGTTGACGAGGGCGGGAGTCCGGCGCAGTTGCCGAATGCGGCGCCAGCAGTCGCCTCGCTTCCATTCCGGCACCAGCTTAAGGATCTTGTTGACGGCCTCGCGCTTCTTGTCTGGACCAAGCTTGATGCCGGCAATCAGTAACTGATCAATGGCCGGAAGCAGGCGAGCATTGATGGCCCCCTGGCTTCTAACGTACTGGACTTCACCCGACATACGGAACACTCACTCGGGATTCGACTCGTTTCCGTACTTTCTTCGATAGTGCTCAAGCAAATATTGGAATGTTAGGAACGGATTTCCGACATACGCCTCGGCCCAATCGAGAAAGACGCAGCTCTGTGGAGAAACAACGACGTTTCCTGGATCGAAATCGAGATGTCCGAGCGTGTTGGGTATCCCTGACCTCTCAACAACATCGAAGGCGGCGCGGATGCTGTCTCCCAGCAGCAGGAGTTCTTTGGGCTCAAGGATTGGCGGCGGGATCTTACTCTGGCGTTGCATCAATTGCTGGGTAGTGTCTACAAAGTGTCGAATCAGTTTCGACAATGTGTCGACCCTCAAGTCACGCGCGCCGGCAGCGAGAAGTTCGGAAGCTTGGTTGCAAGAGTTGATCTGCATTTCGGCTAGCTCGGCGGCGACTCTCCGCCAAGCTCGGATTTCTTCCACGTCGCAAAGGAGGTCTCCTTCGGCCTCGCGAGTGAGCCAGCCATTCCACTCTGGCCGGATCGCCAGAACACGTGGCACCTGGGATGGGAAGAGTCGCGACAACAAGCAGGTAACGGCGAACTCCCTCTGGTTGGGTTCGCCAACAGCCTTGAACCAAATGGCGTGCCCATCCGTTTCGAAGCGAATCAGGCAGAAAGAAGGACTCGCATTCAACTGCCTGAATGATCCGGTCAAATGAATACCCATTGGCCGCATTACCGACTCGATCCAACCGCTCAAATCATGCAACCATCCCAGGTTCACGAACGGGTCGGAAGGCGTTGCTTCAATTTCTCTGTTGCACATCCCGACTGTCTGCTTTACGGCCGCGTAGTCGGGCGCCTCAACGAATGAGTCCGGACGCGACGTTGATATGGAAAACCAGCGTGTGGGCTTTTGGGAATTGCCTCTCGTGCGCAACTGTTCGACAGCTTGGTATCTGGCCACGCCACCGTCGGCAAGCGGTTCAGTTGCGGGCTCAAACAGACAAACAACGTCTTCTCCCCACTCGCTTCTGACTGCTTCGGTGAGGTTCTCGGCGACTCGCTGCCAGCGAGGCACCTCTACGGATGGAAGCGCCAATTTCCCGCCGTCGGGCACGAGCAGAACTTCCGACCCGTCTCGGCCCAGCACGATGACGCGATAGCTTTCGTGCTCGATTTGTTTTGCACCGGCCATCTCAAACTCCAGAACAAAACTTCTGCGTGCTATCGGTCCGATACCAACTTGTGCTTCGTCAACGCCTCAATGAATTCGCGGACGTCGTTCTCGACCATTTCGCGGTCCGCCCCGAACTCGTGACTGATCACTTTCACAATGTCGGCCTCTGCTGACCCACTCTCCAGAAGTTCCAGAATCCTCGACCCCACGCAATTCAGGTTGAACATTTGGCCCTGCTGGACGTCCAGGACGATTGCTCCATCCTGTCCGTGTGTGCTGCGAACGCCTTCGGACACTCGATGCATCGGATCGCCCCGCCCGGCACTCTCGCTTATTCAAATCGAGCGTGTGGGACACCTTGACACTTCGAGCAGTGAAAACGCCAGCGATTATCGATTCTGTTCGGGAAACAATCAGGCCAAAGAGGAGGATGTTATCGACTCAATAAGATGCAGGAGTCATATCTGGTTCAGGGCGAATGCAAAACGTTCGCGTTCTCAGCCCGCTGAACACGTGATGATGCTTCGGTCCTAACGAGAGTTCCGGTTTGCCTAGGCACGCCCTTCGGGACAGTAAAGTTGCTCTGGGAAGCGCGCGTAAGAGACTAAACAGTAGCGGGACATAAAGCCTTCGCCAGTACTCTGCTGAGTCGTTCCCTTAACGCCCTGCCAACTGCGAGCTTGAATGTGACTGGCGTGTTAACTTACTTCCGAAGGAGGTTCCTTTGAGTCTCAGCAGGACAGGGCCGCCTCGCGAAGGCTACGAGTACCAAGACTTGCAGGGTGTGCTCGTGCTGCTCGATTGGTTGGCGCATCCCTCGATCTTCACTTGGGTCAAATTTGAAGCCAGAGAATACGGCTCCCTAGACGACTTCGCCGTTTGCTACTCCAACCGTACTCTTCGCCTCAATCAAGTCAAACACACAGGGGAGACACCAGATCGACCTGAATTCGGGATAGACGACTTGACCGAGGCCCCGCCGCGAGGAGGTCGATCATTATTTGAGAAGTGGTACCGCTCATGGAGCAATGCCGAGCGCCGTGGCGTTTTCCGTTCAATAACGCCCATCCTGAAAACTAACAAATCGGCCTCACGAGATTTGCTTGCGCTCACGAAGACAACTTCTGAGGGTGTCGGGATAGACGTTCGCCTTCTCAAGTCCATGCGCCCCGAACTATACCTTGAGTTCACCGCTCTGGCGCGCAAATCAGATTCGCGGTCGATCGACGGCTTCTTCCGAGCGCTTAAGTTCGAGTTTGGCCTTCCGGACATCCCGGTGCTGCGGGAGATGGCCGAAAAGAAGTGTAGGGAGTTATCGCTTGAACCATCCACTTGCAGCAAGTTGGAGGATGAAGTCTGGAACTGGGCAAAGCGAGGAACCGAACTCACGTTGGCGGATGTCAAGAGCGCCTGCGGTTGGTTCGTACCGCGCGGAGTGGTTCAACGGTTCCCGATGCCGGTCGACTACGTCCCCTTGGGCGGGAAGATCCTAGATGAAATGGCCCGTTTCCTTGCCGCTTCGAGTGATGGCGTAGTTCGAATCTTGAATGGAGCGCCTGGTAGTGGCAAAAGCACCTTTCTTGAAGACCTATATGGAAAAGTCTCGGCAAGAAGAGTCTCATGCATTCGCCACCACTACTATGTTCCGGGAGCGGAACGATACGATCGCCTGAAGTTTGAGGATGCCGCGGGCGCTTTGATTCACGAACTTCAGCGCAAGCTATATGACAAGATTCCTTCAATCAATCCAGCGCCTCATGAACTCGCCGCCATCCTCGATGGAGTAGCGTCCCGTTTGCACGCAAATGGCCATGCTCTCGTCGTCATTATTGATGGTTTAGACCATGTCGTTCGCGACGAAGATGAAGATGCCCTTATTGATCTGCTGCGGGTCGTCTTACCGAAAAGATCAGGGTTGCGACTTGTCCTTGGAACCCGAGACCTCCCTTCATCCTCGCGCGTCGCATCGCTCCTTGAGGAATACCTGCCACGAGAGGAGTGGACGCCTATCCCCCCTTTTGACTGGAACGGGTGTGCGGGTCTGCTGAACTTCCACCGCGCCGAATTGGGAATAGACAGCGATCACCATTTTGAAGAGGTTGTTTCTGCGTTTTTCAAGGTAACTGCTGGCTATCCGCTCCATTGCCGATATGTCATCACGCGGCTTATCCATCTGGCAGCAACCAAAGTAGTGCTAGCGTCTGATATTGAGCAACTGGAGCCATTTGGCGGCGACGTCCCCACTTTTTATTCTCAGACTTGGAAATCCGTGCCCGACACGGCGCGCAGTGTTGCCGCTCTCTTGGCTCTTGCCCAGTTCGAAATGACAGGGGCAGAACTATCATCCGCGCTGAAATCAGCGGAACTAAGCAACATCCTGGGCGGGGTTGAAGCGTTGCGACCATTGTTAGAGGATGGCGTCGACGGTCTCCGGTTTTTTCACTCCAGTTTTGCTGAGTTTGTCCGATCAACGGAGGCGTTTCATACCCTTGCACCAAGACTGCTGCCTGATCTCATTTCGTGGCTCGTATCTGACGCTCCGAATGGCAAGCGTTGGACCTGGCTGCTTCGAAAGAAGGCGGAGGCGGGCGATTCCGAGCCTCTGATTGCTGAAACGACTCGCTCATGGATCGTTGAATCGGTCAGAGATGGACGCGACGTAGACGAAATCGTCTCAACACTAAGGTTAGCGTCTGCTACCGCCATGGCCCGGAATGACTACGGAAGGGCCCTCCAGCGTGGTCAACACTCACTCTACCTGCAAAACAGTCTCCGCTTTTTCGAGCGGCAGTGGGATCGCTTTGAGGTCCTCAATCGTCGCCGGATCAGCGGCTCAGTCGTCCGAAAGGACTCAAGGGCGGATATTTTGTATCGCGATTCGGAGTTTCTAGTCGAACTCGCAAGAGATGCTGATGCAATGGGAGCACGGAACATCATTGACGACATCATTGATGAACTAAATGGGCGCTTGTTCCATCGGCGTAAACAGTCGGCGCCGGCTGGAGATTCCGAGCACTCGTTTACGCGCCTGGTGCGCGTTGCCGCATTGCTTCGTGGCCCTATTGCAAGAGCAACCCGCTTCATTAAACGGTTAAACCCAGAGTTCCGGCTGGCGGTGGCGTGTGCTTTTGCGGATGAGCTTGTCGCAAGTGGACAGCCAATAGCATTCAGCGAATTCGTGAACAGCCCGCAACTACTTTCCTCCATTTCTTGTGCTGCTGCTGATGCCGGAGCTCTGGCAGCTTTCGACGCCAACTTTAAGATCGACGGACCCGTCAGGCGAGAAGGAGCATGGCTCCGGGTTCACCGGGTGCTTTCACACGATAAGTCGATTCTGCCAATCCGTATGCCAGATCCGAAGGAAATCCCTCAGGCCCTAGCTGATTACGACATGAAAGGTCAAGATGCCTTGGCGGTACTTTACCAGACAGTGTTTGTGCGCGCTTTGCTTTTCGAACTCGTCGGCAAGGCACGTCGCGCCAGGCGATGGGCAAGCAACCTTCAGGATGGGTGGGCAAACGACGCAACCCAGTTGATCGTGGCATTTGCGATCGAGTGTGGAACTAGTCTACGAACTGGAAGCAAAATCAGTTCTGCTTCAATTTTGGAATTCAACCGGTTAAGGCTCCTTGATTTCGGCCAAGACCGTGATATTTGGGGTCTTAAAATTTCTCTGCGCAAGGCATTGATACATATTTTGAATGTGAGCCTTACGATTTTGCGCGATGTCACGGGGCTGACTGTAGACCAGAGTTGGATCGAGGGTCTCTCAAGATGCCAGTTTTTAAATGAGGAGACCGCCACTGAATTAATGGACGGTTTGCCAGCGCGCGTCCTGCATCGCGACGACACGCGTGCGTGGATTTCCAAGCAGGTCGACAAATGGAAAATGCTCGTCGAAGAGTTTCCGACTCGAGCAGAAACGCATCTTTCACTAGCCTCTCTGAGCCTGAAGATCGGCGACAAAGAAGTCGGAGCTGATCTTCTGGGCAGAACTGTTGAAAACATGCTGGGTTACGGCAATCACAAAGATATGTTCTTGCTGGAGGTTGTAGAAACGATTGACGCGTGCCGGGATGTGGTGAGTCCTGACCGTCGCCGCGACTGGTTTAGACGTGTCGCGCCAATCGCCAATTCCGTGGCTTCGTTCACGGATAAGGACGAAACAGGGCATCTGGCGGTGGACTTTGGGCGTGCTCTTGCAAGGCATGACCGGTTTGCAGGATTTAGGGAATATATTGATCTCGTCAATGAAGAGCGGCTATATCTCGCCGAGGACCTCTTCCCGAAATTAATCCCACATCTCGATCTTGGTGAGCAGTTCGAGTCCGCTCTCGCTCGTACATGTACCGACTACGATTCCAGACGGAGTTTAGAGAAGCTCGCGGCATCGGGTTCGTCTGCTGCCCGCGTTATTGCCGATGAACTGACGCGGGCATACGGTTCGCTTGCGTCTCAAGAGGACAGAGCTTCCTTACCGGGCGAAGGGGAAAGCACAATTGCTGTGCGGGACGTTCCTCCAAGCAAGCTCTACGATGTGGCATCGAGCGTGACCTACTCTTCAAATCGCAGCAAGTTCGTTCGAGAATGGCTGAACTTCTGGATGCCGCGTTCCGCGAAAGACGCTTACTCAGCACTGAAGCCATGGTTTGATCCTGGCAAGAGGTCGATGTTTGACGCTGGGATCGTTGTGCAGGTTTATCCATTTGTGCGGCAATTCGAAGGGCCGGAGCAAGCATTCTCACTGCTCTGCGAAGCACACCGTGCCGCGTATGGATGGTCACGTTTTTTCGTAGATTCCGACGCAATCGATCAAATCTTCGAAGTCCTCGCCCGTGACTACCCTGGAAGATGGCGCGAGTTTATTCACTGTACTTTGAAGGGAGGCCGGGCTGAGATGATGAGTTTTCTGCCCGCGCCGGTTGGAACCCGCTTCTTGGTCCGGTTTGGAGCGACCGAGGAGGCAAGTTCTCATTGCGAAGCCGCTGTCAAGACGCTGGAAGAGTTGATGGGCGGATTACAACTTCCACCAGTTGAATGGGGCGTCGGCCAGGCATCTGTCCTCGATGTTGTGTTTGCACGTCTTTTTTGGATCAGTCCCGTCGTTCGGGAACGAACTGCATTCGTTTTGGCTGAACTTCTCGAAACTGGAAATTGTTCCAAGACGCTTTTTGATAAGTTCGTCGGTCTCTTAAGGGAAGAGCGGCTTGATTCTCGTGTTGTCGTGCTGCTTACGCCGATCGTTCGCGCTGCCAAACGGGGCTTTCGGGCGGACATTGGGAGGCTTAGAAATGCCGTCAGAGTGCAGTCCTTACCAGTGAATGTTTTACTCAACATGATTGAGGCGGCCACTTAAATTGCGGTTTTTGACGATCCACATATGGACTTCGCCACCTACAGACTCGACCACCGAGCGACGGATTTCTTCGAAAAATACGTGCAGTCCTTTGTGCCTCCTTGGTATTCGCTGATTGCTTTAGAACTGACTGGAGCTACAGGGAAGGACTTCAGGCATCCATGGTCGTGGGCATTCGATCAACTCATGAATGAGACATCTACGCCCTATACGCTTGGAGTCGTACCTTCTTACTGCGCCGATCAACGGGGAGATTCACTGCCGGGCGCTACCTCGAGGGTATCTGAGGTGTACAAGTCATCTTTTGTACGAACCATTCAGTGGTTTGCTGAACAGGGCTGGCTGGATCGTCGGCGCGCTACCGAGTACGCGCTTAGCATTTGCCCTGTCGATTTCTCGCTTTGGAGTATAGCTGCTGCAGCCATCCCTTCATGGTGGCCGCGATCTGCCGAAGACGCCGCGCGGACCGACCTTACGAGCCTCTCCGGATATGCCGAATGTGAGCATCTGATCAACATTCGTGATAATGGCGATCTTCTCTTTGGTGCCGAGGGAGCTATGATCCCTCATGTCGAAAGAACGATGATCAGTTCGTCATTCCAATTGCTTCCCTTCGCATACAAAGTTCAAGGTCCAAGTCTGCCGGATGCGAAAGTCGTTGCCGCGTTTCTTCGCCAGAACTTCTGGCAAAAGGATCCAACTTCCCCTGAACCGCTTTCGATCTTCGTTTCCTCTTTTGATGGATGGATACCCCACAAATCAAAACTGGTGCGGATCAACGATCTAGTTGTAGTTCCTCTCCTTTCCCGAATCGAATCGATCAATATCAACATTTGGAATTCGTGCCGCGGTGCACATCGTCCATTCTTCCCGGCACCGACGCTTATTGCTGGCGGTGCGCCTGGGTGTGACTCCGAATCATGGTTTTACCAAGTAGACGGCGACCGAGTCTGCCGGATGCGCGATTAGCGCGTCGGAACTCTCGAGGTCACAAACGCGAACGAATATTTGCTGCATGGCCAGTTTGCATTCGCGAGCCGCGATTGGGTATTCAGTGCACTTGAGAAGAACAACTGCAGGCTTGGATACGTGCTGTCAGTAAGCTTAAAGCATCGCAAAGATGACTATGCAAAGGCAGAGAAGGTTCAGTTCCATACCGTCACCGGATCCACTGTCAGAAGATCTTTGCCGTGCCCGGAAATCACGACAAGCAGTCCCGCAAGTTGAAAGAGGAATTTTGCTGGCTCGATAATCTGTCAGAGGTTTCGATCCACGGACGGCCAATCGTGCTCTGCCACTACGCCTTGCGTGTCTGGAATCAAAGCAACCGCGGATCGTGGCACCTTTACGGTCACTCCCACGGACGTCTTCCGGACGTGCCGACCTCACTCTCTATGGACGTAGGAGTCGACACGCACGACTTCCGTCCGTGGCACTATGACGAAATCGCCGGTGTTATGAGGAGAAAGATCGAGGCTCAGGAACAGGAAAAGAGTATTTGAGAATGCGGTCAAGACTTGAGGCCGCACGCTCAAACTTCAGCCCTGCAGTTTCAGCTAAACCGCAATTGGTGAGAGTTTTTGCTGAAAGCAATTCGCGCCGCTACAGTTCCCACAAGCTGCCCTGCACGGCCCATAACTCACGCAGTTCACTCAATCCCACGGCAATTCTACTCGGACCTTAGTTCCTCCTGGCTGATCGCCTGTCCATAGCATTTTTGACGAACGAAAAAATCAAGGTAAACACGGCACAACAGAAGCTGCAGGCCCCCAGCTGCGGCCAGTGTGGAGTATGTCATGTCAACCAGCCAACACTCACCTCTATCCATCGATCTGCCAGGAGTGGGATCAGCAGACGGCTGCCTTCTGACGGCAGACGAAGTTGCAGCAATTCTGCGTGTGCCGAAGAGTTGGATCTATTCCCATCTCAGCGAACTCCCAGTCATCCGACTCGGGCGCTACGTGCGTTTCAAGCGCTCGGAAGTGGAACGATTTCTCGAAAATCGTGGACCTTGCCAATGATCTTTGTTGGTGCTACTCCTAGATCACGGTCGAAGCATCACGGAAAGGAAATCGTGATGCGAGAACGACACCAACGGCCCCGAGTACAGGACTGCGGGGCCAGATGGAGAATCTGCTATTGGGATTACCGTTCCACGAAGCGTAGCGGTCGCACCAAATGCTGGGCGAAGAGCTTGGTTCCCACCAGAACCGAAGCACAGCGTTTGGCCGACGGCTTCATGGAAACGGTAAACCAACGAAACAATGAACCTCAACTCTTTCCTGGTGGGGAAGAAACACTCGCAGGACTAGTGGCAATCTGTAGGGAAAAGATGTGGCCGCTGCTCAAGAACTCGACACGCATCAGCTACGACTATCATCTCGACACGTACATCTTGCCGAAATGGGGCTCGAGGAAACTCACAAAGTTGAGGACCATCGAACTTCAGGATTTCTTTAACTCTTTTTCTCCGCGTCTCGCTTCGAAAACGATTCGCAACATGCATGGTTGTTTGCGGGCACTTCTCAATCAGGGGAAAGCGTGGGAATTGGTTCGCGCCAATCCCGCACAAGGCGTCCGGTTGCCACGCAAGAAGGCACGGAAGCCTCCCGTTGTGCTCGCAAAGCAAGACATACGCCGTGTGATCGAGGGGTTGCGAGAACCCACAAAATCTCTCGTGACCTTGATGGTCGTGGGTTCGTTGCGGGTCGGAGAGATCGCGGCTTTGCGTTGGGAGAGAATCCATCCGGATCGAATCGAAATCGTGGAGCGTTTTTACGAAGGCGAATTCGACGATACGAAAACCGATGCTGGTCGCAGGAGCGTTCCGCTCGATTCGCACGGAATCTTGCGGGGGTTCTGGATGCGGCGTGGCAGCGGTCAAAACATCGAAATCCGGGCGATCTGGTTTTCACGAACGCAAAAGGCGGTCCGGTGAACCGGCGGAATCTGTTGCGGCGGCAACTCAAGCCGACGATCAAGAAGCTTGGATTGCCCGCTTCGACCGATTTCCGGAGCTTTCGCACCATGCACTCCAGCCTGATGAGCAGCATTGGCGTCCGGCCGGAAGTGACGCGGGACAACATGGGACACGCCAATATCGACGTGACCCAGAATGTCTACAACCGCACCTGGTGGGAAGAAAGAGTTGAAGCTGTGAGCATGGCTGCCGCTACGGTGTGGCGCGAGTTTTTGGCGCAACCTGTGCCGGCAACGCGAATGTAAGTCCTATTGGAAGTCCTCGCATTCCCGCCAATTTTGGAAGTTGTTGATTTGAAATGGTCGGGGAGAGAGGATTTGAACCTCCGACCCCCTGGTCCCGAACCAGGTGCTCTACCAGGCTGAGCCACTCCCCGACTTTATACAGCGGACGCTGGAGGAATTGCTGCGCGTCGTTCGCAGGAATTACCGGGATTTCATTGTGATTATAACATCCTGTGCGCCCCTCAGGGCGTGGCCATGCCGCGGATGCTGCACGAGATCAGATTGACAGAGTTCCGGTCGAGCTTGTTCCGCTCGGGAGCAGGTTGTCTGAAACGGGGCGTGCGTCTACGATAGGTCTTCGTTGCACAGCTCTCCATGAGAACCGCATTCACCGCAGCCCGCCTCTTCACGCCGACCGAGGAGATCCTGACCCCGCTGCTCCTGGTAGAGGACGGCCGGATCACCGAGGTTTCTTCGCGCTCACAGAAAGATGTCCCCGGCGACGCTTCCCTCGTGGACTTCGGCGATGCCGTACTCGCGCCCGGTTTCTTCGACATCCACATACACGGCGGCGCGGGCCTCGATGTCATGCTGGCCTCGCTCTCCGATCTGCCGCGTCTGGGCAAGTTCCTTGCAACCCACGGCGTCACCGCATATTTTCCAACGACCGTTGCGGCGCCGCTCGACGCTACCTACGCCGCACTCGGACGTTTAGCCGACGCGATCGAAGCAGCCAAAGCGATCTCCACTAATGGCGATCCCGTGCAGGCGCGGCCGCTGGGCATTCATCTGGAGGGTCCGTTTCTCAGTCACAAGCGTCGGGGAGTGCATCCCCCGGAGAATCTCGTCACACCCACGCCAGAAATTTTCGACCGCCTCTGGCAGGCTGCACGCGGACATGTGCGCGTGCTAACGATCGCGCCGGAGATTCCCGGCGCCATGGAAGTCATCGCGGAAGCGGCGCGGCGAAACGTATGCGTGAGCATTGGCCACTCCGACGCTGAGTTGCCCATCGCGCAGGCCGCGGTGAAGGCCGGGGCGCGGCACGCTACGCACACGTTCAACGCCATGCGTCCGCTCGACCATCGCGATCCCGGGATCATCGGCGAAGTGCTCACGGATGACCGACTAAGTGCGGACTTGATTGTCGACGGAATCCACGTGGCGCCGGCGGTAGTGAAACTTTTCCTGCAGGCGAAAGGGACCGAACGCGCGGTGCTCATCACCGATGCGATTTCAGCGACCGGGATGCCCGACGGGCGGTATCAACTCGGGCCCATCCAAGTCGATGTCAAAGACGGCAAGTGCACCTCGGGCGGCAGCCTCGCCGGAAGCGTCCTCACCATGGATCGTGCTGTGCGCAATGTGACGCAGTTTTCCGATTGGAGCCTGCGAGATGCCGTGCGGGCGGCGACTTTGAATCCGGCCCGGGCCGTGGGATTAGCGGACAATCGTGGAATCTTGGCCCGTGGGGCTGACGCCGATTTCACCGTGCTGAGTCCGGCGGGCGAAGTGCTGAAGACGATTGTTCGCGGCCGCGGATTCTAGCAGCTGCAAGATATTCCATTGTGGCTTTCGTTTTGAAAGGGCGCGGCTTCGAGCCGCGCCGTAAGTTATGCGGAATGAAGTGCGGCTTTTGCCGCTGGGGAAAATCCCAACCACTTCGGAAGAAATCGTCCGGCGTGACCAGAAAGACGCAGCAAGCTGCGTCTCTACGAAATCGGGAGGATTGTTAGTTTGGCTTGCGCCGTTTCGCCTCGGCCAAATGATGGAGCAGCACGAGTTCGTCGGCGCGGGAGAGCTGTTCCAGAAAAGAGCTTTCTAATTTAGGCGTCTCATCACTGGCGGCTTTCGCCGGACCGGCCTGCCGCAACTTGTCTCCCAGTTCCGGTTCGTTGTCCATCACCTGCGAATAGAACCATAGAAAGTGGCGCATCTGATCGAGAGCAGAACGCAGGATGTCGATGGGCTCAGTCTCCGAAAGGGAGTTGAGCGCTTCCATGAGCTCCGGGTCGCTCGGGGCCTGCATGGCGGCGCAGTTGAGTTCCCGCTGAATCGTGCGCAGGTCTTCCGTAACGCGCGCGATCCGCAGGTGAAGGTCGTCCATCTCTTCTCTGGCCATTATGTTTGCCATCCCAACATCTCATCGGCAAAGTGAAACGGATAGATGTCCCACGGGCATGCGCTTTGGTAATTCTGGCGTTACTTTGGTCCGCGAAAAGGTCACCGCTGCAAAACCCTTAACTGGCGCGGCTTTTCACGCCATGGCAGAGCGGATTTCCGGCACCGTCAGGACGCGTATTCCTGGAACAGAATTTTCGACGGCAACCGTTAGTGCACTCGTCATCTGTTCCAAGGTCACTAGGCCCAGTCGTTGCGCTCCCTCGCGCGTCGGCGGCAGCAACTCGGCGAGCTTGTACAGGGGCAGCAAAAGATAGGGCCACCAATGCCCCGGACCCAGCACGTACCAGGGACGCAGGATCGTCGCGTTCAGGCCAGCCGACTCGATGGCCGCTTCGCACTCGGCGCGCACCGCGATATACGCATGCATCATGGGAGCGGGATGAGCGACGCTGAGGTAGACAAAGTGGCGAATCCCCGCGGACTTCGCGGCCGCCACGGCTCCCAACCCCGAAGGGAGATCGATCTGGCGAAATTCCGCCGCCTTCGCCGGACTCGGATGCGCCACTCCCACCAACTGCACGAATGTGTCCGCGGGCAAGATTTGTTCGGCGTAGCTGGCGCCGTCCAGCGCGTTGCCGAAAACTGGCGTGCACTCCGCAGGCAGCTTCTTCTCCGAACCGCGCCGCACCAGAGCCCGCACTTCGTGTCCGCGCTCCAGCAATCGCGCAATCAGTCTTTGCCCCATGTAGCCCGTCCCGCCGGTAATGAAAACGCAATGGCGTTGTCCCCCCCTCGATTCCCTCCCGAAGCAACGCATAAGGTCCCACAGAGAATTACGTCGGAAACCCCAACCCGGATTGCGGCATTGTATCCCCGCCGCGCGACCCGTGCGGGGATGGCCGCCTCCGCCGTCCAAGCCTGAGCCTGCCCTGAGCGAGCGCAGCGAGCCAAAGGGGCGAAGCCCGGCACCCCCAAGCCGCTACTCTCGTCCGTGAATCTCCATTTGTGATACAAACGCGCGGTGACGGAATCCACTCGGGAATCCACCCAGAACCCCGCGCCCGGCAAGCACCTTGTTCGCGCCATCGGGCGCTGGAGTCTCGCCGCGCTGGTGGTGAACTCCGTCATCGGCAGCGGCGTGTTCGGATTGCCCTCCACCGTCGCCGGCCTCCTCGGAAAATTCAGCCCTCTGGCTGTGCTCCTGGCTGGAGCCGGAATGGCCGTGATCGTCGGCTGTTTTGCCGAGGTCGCTTCGCGGTTTCAGCAAGCGGGCGGCCCTTACCTCTACGCTCGCGCCGCCTTCGGACGCGGCATGGGCATCCAGATGGCATGGATGCTCTGCCTCGGGCAGGCCGCAGCTCCGGCGGCCAACGCTAATCTTTTCGTGATCTATCTCGGCGAGTTCTGGCCGCATGCCAAAGACCCGCTGCCGCGCGCTCTGATTCTCACAATCCTCGTCGGCGTGCTCGCGCTCATCAATGTGCGCGGTGTGCGGGCAGGAACGCTGGTGAGCAATCTCTTCACGACTGCAAAGCTGCTGCCGCTGGCCGCGGTCATCGCCTTGGGATTGTTCGTGTTGCACGCGCATCCCGGCGGAACCTCGCCAGCCGCGCCTTCTGCAGTCACCACCAGCCAGTGGTTGAAAGCCGTGTTGCTCCTGGTTTTCGCCTATGGAGGATTCGAAACTGCGCTCGCTCCCATGAGCGAGGCCAAAGATCCCCGCCGCGACGCCCCCTTCGCGCTCTTCACCGCACTCGTGGCCTGCACCGTGATTTACGCGCTCATCCAGTGGGTGGTGGTTGGAGTGCTTCCCGACGCGGCGCACAGCGAGCGTCCGCTGGCCGACGTGGCGCGCGTTGCAGTTGGTTCCTTCGGCGCCGCGCTGGTGGCCGTAGGCGCGTTGGTCTCTTTCTATGGATATCTAAGCGCGAAGATTCTCGGAATGCCTCGGGTGACGTTCGCTTTGGCGGAGCAAGGAGACTTTCCCAAGGCCTTCGCCGCGATTCATCCGAAATTTCACACGCCGTACGTTTCGATTTTGGTATTTGCGGCGCTGGTCTGGGCTTTTGCGCTAAGCGGCGAATTCAAATGGAACGTGACGCTCTCCGCCGTCGCGCGCCTGCTCTATTACGGCGTCTGCTGCGCCGCGCTCCCCGTCCTCCGCCGCAAGCAGCCGGGGGACGCCCGCTTCCGCCTGCCCGCTGGCAATCTGTTCGCGGGTGTAGCGGTCCTCATGTGCCTTGCGCTCGTGACGCGTGTCGACTTCGGTCAGTCTCTAATTCTGCTGGCCACGATTGCCATAGGTTTGCTGAATTGGCTCGCTGTTCGAACGCGCAATACGGTCGACCGCACTTAGTTCGTATAGACCCGCACGTAGTCAACCAGCATCTCCGACGGGAACGGAGTGGACGAATCGGGCGATCCGGGCCAGCTCCCGCCAATTGCCAGATTCAAAATGATGAAATTGCTCTGCCCCGCATCGAATGGCCAGACCGCGCCACTGAATCCGCTAATGCTGGAAGTGGGGAAAGTGGTGTACGGGTGCGTCGGGTCATCGACGTAATACGCCACGCTGCCCTTGGACCAGATCATGCCGTAGGTATGCCACTGGGCCGCCGTCTGCCCGGTGGGAAAGTAGTAGAGAGTACCCAGTCTCGCGCCCGTGAAGCCCGTCCCGTGAATCGATCCCGAATTCCAGTCGGGCGTGCCAGCCGCGTTGACCCGCTCCAGCACGTCCTGTTCACCGCAGGCCGGCCAATTCACCGTGGCGATGTTGTTGCCCAGCAGCCATGCCGCTGGCCAAAAACCCTGCGCCTCGGGCACCAGGGCGCGCACCTCAAACCGGCCATACTGAAAGCTGAACAGCCCTTGCGTCTTTAACCGCGCCGACGTATACACCGAGGGCGACGGCTGCTGCGCTTCGATGTGCAGATAGCCGTCCGTTCCCACGAACTCGCTGGGATTCGCCGTGCTGCACGGCGAAGTAGACGAACCCCACGCACAGTAGTTCTCCAGTTCGTTGTTGCCAAAGCCGCTGTTGCCGGTGTCGTAGGTCCAGACTGCGGGATTGGGCTGCGCCGATGCTCCCGTGGAGTTGGTGAATTCGTCGCTCCAGACCAGCGTCCCCGACGGAATGTTCGGCGTGAAACTCTGGCTGGTGACGGCACTGCTTGTACCCGCGGCCACGGCAATCGCCTTGACCGTGAGGTTCGACGCCACGAGAAACGGCGCCTGGTACTGCTGAGAAGATGCGCTGGGCGTGCTGCCATCGACGGTGTAGTAGATAGTTCCCGCGGTCGCTGCCAGGGTCACGATGACGGCGCCGTTCTGCGCGCCCGTTTGTGCGCCTGCTGTAGAAACGGTCGGCGCCGGAGTGGAACTGCCTCGGCCACCAAAAGTTGCTCCGCCGCCCCCGCATCCGCACATCAGACCGATCAATAAAAGGGTTGCTGTCAGCACCGCTGCATCTGCCCGCATAAAGCCGCCTTCGCAAGAGAGCCAGGACGTATCCCACTAACTCTCTATTTAATGGCCCGCAAATCCGGGCGTCAATGAACGGCTTGGTGCGGCCGAGCCCCTAACGTAGAGACGTTGCTTGCAACGTCTCTTTCTGACCATCGTCGGGAATGCCGTCCGGCAAGGCAAGGTGGTGTAATCCCACGCGGTCTCCGGCCTCAACCGCGTGTTATCCTGAAGCCCGGAAAGCGATGAGCACCGCCAAGCAACAAGTCGAGTCGCTCTTGCATAACCTGCCCGAGAATTGTTCGTTGGAGGATATCCAGTACCACCTGTACGTTCTCGATAAGGTTCGGCGAGGACTGGATGAGGCCAAGCGCGGCACAGTCACTCAGACTGAGGCGGAGCAGCAGTTGAGCAAATGGCTCACCGAGTAGTCTGGTCTCCACGCGCTGTGGCGGACGTTGAAGCCCTCGCCGCCTACATTGCGTCCGACTCTCTCACCTACGCAAAGGCCGTGGTGCGGAAGGTTTTCGCCTCGACTCGAATGCTGGAGCATTTCCCTTTGTCAGGTCGCAAGGTGCCCGAGTTCGACAACGAGAGCATCCGCGAGCTATTCGTGTACAGCTATCGAATCATCGACGCCGTGGAGGAAAACCTAGTGACAGTCGCGGCGGTCATTCACGGCAAGAGAATGCTTTAGCAGTGGTAAGGAAATCACGCCTCCGCGCGCCGCTGCTCCAGCTCCAGCAGCGCCTTCTTCCGCTCAATGCCCCACCGGTAACCGCCCATGCTCCCGTCCTCGCGTACCACGCGATGGCACGGAATGGCCACCGCAACTGGATTGGTAGCGCAAGCACGAGCCACGGCGCGGACTGCAGTTGGCCGACCGATGCCCTTCGCGACCTGGAGATACGACCGCGTCGCGCCGAACGGAATCGATTGCAGGTAGGCCCACACGCGGCGCTGGAAAGCCGTAGCACGAATGTCGAGCGGCAGTGACGAGTCGAGGTCCTTGCCGCGCATGTGCCGCAGCAAGGCATCAACCCAGGACTGCAGTCCGCCGTCATCAGACTTACGCGTGGCAAACGGAAATTCGCGCTTCAAGCCCTCAATCAGTTCGCCGTCCGTGCGCGCAAACTGGATGGCGCAAATGCCGCGCTCGGTAGCCGCAACCAACATGCGACCTAGCGGCGAATCGGCGCAGGAATAGCGGATCGACGCGGCAATCGCGCCCCGGCGATACTTGTCCGGCGTCATGCCAAGTTGGGACGCGGTCTTCTCGTAGAGCCGGCTGCTGGAACCATATCCGGCGTCGTACATCGCGCGCGTAACCGAGTCCCCGGCCTGCAGATTGCGCTTGAGCAGCCGCAAGCGGCATGAGTCGGCGTACTCGCGCGGCGTAATCCCAAGAACTGCTTTGAAGCGTCGCTGCAGATGAAACGGGCTCTGATGAAATTCCTTGCCCAGGCGATCAAGGGTCACCGGTTCGTCGAGATGCTGCTCGATAAAACGGCAAATCGCCTTTACGCCGTCAGACGGCGCATTCCCGCCGGCGGACTTGGGCCGGCAACGCAAGCACGCACGATATCCGGCTTTCTCGGCCTGTTCGGTCGTGAGGAAGAACTGCACGTTCTCCCGCCGCGGCCGCCGCGCCGCACACGACGGCCGGCAATACACACCGGTGGTTGAGACCGCGAAAACGAACGCTCCGTCGTGCGCCGCATCGCGCGCGGCGACGGCGTTCCAGCGCTGGTCGTCGGCCGGGTCAATCGCTGCGTCAATCAGCGGCTGGGCTGTCGGTTTGGGTTCGGACGAGGACATGGCCTTCAGGCTTTCCGTTGCGAGTATGGCATTGGTTGTCATGGCAAGGAAAGCCTACGGCGAAAGGCATGTAGCGGACTATCCGAATCTTGCGGGCAAAGCGAAATGGTGCGGAATGCGAGTTCTCAGTTCTCAGTCAGGCCTTTTGCTCGCGGGAAAGACCGCCGCATTGTTTGCGCCTTATGCGCGAAAGGATTAGATTTCCCCGTAAGCATTTTCACTCAAGAATCGAGGGCTGATGTCCATGAAGACTCGTTTGGCAATTGTGGGTTGCTTGATGCTGGCCATCTCGTCGTTGGCCATGGCGCAGGCATCGAAGCACGTGCTCACCAGCGACGAACTGAAGAAGGCGATCCCGGCCGAATACTTCTTCCGCGGCCAAAAAGCGCCGGTGCAGCTGCGCAACGCCGTTGGATTGCAGCTGGGGGACGGCAAGATGGCCCTTGCCGCGTTGGTTGACGCCTCCGGATATTCCACCGCCATCCAGCAGAAATACCAGGGCCTGCTCATCACGGAGACAAAACTGAACATCGGTGGCTCGGAACTCGCGCCGGGACAGTACGGCTTCGGCTTCACCTCCGATGGTAAGTTTGTCGTGATGGACGTCTCCAACAACGACGTGCTCAGCGCCGCCTCGCAGACCGATGCGGCCTTGCAACGCCCCGTTCCGCTAAAGCTGGTCGAGGACGGCGACGGCTACAAACTCTACGCCGGAAGGAAGTGGGTTGGAATGAAGGCGGAATAGAGGGCCCTGTGCGGCCTTTGGAATGTTGAAGTACGAACTCATCAACAAGGAGTGGATCGTGTCCCGCACGGCGCGGATCGTCTACCGCACCGCAGCGGTCGCCTCTCTCGGGATACTTGTAGCGTTAGTAGCCCTAATTCTGAACCTCGACAGAGCGATGGCCGAACCTCTTCGTCTCATGCTGAAGCCGCTCCTGTTCCTTGGAGTGCTCGGAATGGCCACCACCGGGCTGGGCATGGAGTATTTCCTGTTCCGCTTCGATAACTCGCATGCGTTGAAGCAGGTGTTTTGGTTCTGCGTGATGCTTTTTGCGCCCCTTGGACCAGCCCTGTACTGCTTCCTGGTGTATTCGCGCTCAGATATGGTCAAAGAATGTGCCGACCGCACGCCGGGCTTGCCAGGGTAGCGGCTGACGATTCGTCGCCGAACGAGTATCGTACATATATATGTGTACGTATGAATGCATGCGTACATTCATGAAACGGATTCCCACTCTCTAGAAGCCGCTGCGCTCGTCGACAGGAATGCCATTTGCGGGACCGGAAACGGCCCTCCCTGCGAGGATCACCCCTGCGCCCAAGGGGAACCCCATCCGCGGAAAAACTTCGCGTTCCAGACGCCTCCCAAGGGCCTTCTGCGAATTCTCAACAACTTGCACGAAGACTCAACGAGTTAGCGGCTACCGAGCAACATGAGATTCCTCCGCCCCTCGCGTTCGCTCGGCGGTCGGAATGACAAGGGTTTGGGTTTGGGTTTGGGTTTGGGTAAAAGCTAAGAGCTAAAGGCTAAGAGCTAAAAGCTAAGAGCTGCCACTAGTGTGACAAGGGCTGGAACGGCCCCATCAGCGAGTTCATCCCCGCGCGCTTGCGCAACTCGCTCAGCAAGGCGCTGGCGGCATTTTGATAAGTTTTGTTCGGGTCGGAAGGATCGGCCCACACGGCGTCATAGATGATCTGCGCCGCTTCCTTCAGGTCAAGATGCAAGGCCCCCTCGCAAATATCCAGCCGCTCCTGCAGGCGCTCGTAACAGGCCTTGCAGATCTCTGCGCTAGCGGGCTCCCCGGCATGGTGCTCTCCCGCGCAAACCGATTCCGGAGCCGCCACTTCCGAGTGCGCCTCGATAAGCTGGGACTTGAACTGCCGCAGAAATTCCTCCCGCTCCCGCTCGACGGCCGTGGTGTCAGGAGCTGGAACGGGAACCGTCTGCGCCACTCGGGGCGGCACTTTTGGAACGACGGGCGAAACCCGTTCGTGGTGATGACACGTCGGGCAAATGTCGAGATCGGCAGGATAGTACAAGCGGCACTTAGCGCAGGGCAGCCCGTATCCCTTAGGCTTGCTGGCGGAATCTGACGCCGACCCGGGTGCGGATGCAGAGTCCATGCGGCGGGCGGCAGTGTCCGGCGTCAACACTGCGTGCGCGGCCTTGTTGGCGGGTGCCACCTGCTGCGATCGCGTCGCATTCGTCGCCATTCGTAAATCTCTCCGTCCCGAGCGGCGTCCCCCATCGACGGGTTCGGCCTCGAAACTCTAGTTTAGGGATGACGTGGCCCTTCGCCTACGCACCGTAGTACATCCGAGGGTACTGGCCCGTTGGATCAGCGCGAGTGCGGTTCCTTCATCAACTTGAGCAACTCTTCGCGCCGCGCGCGGTAGAGTGTTTGCTCAGGATCGAGCCGCGACGCCGTCTCCAACTCCGTCAAGGCTTCGTCGTAGCGGTCCATGCTCATCAGGCACGCCGCAAGCGAGTAGTGGTTGTCCGCAGAGGCGTTCAGGCGAAGCGCTTCCCGAAATTCTTTTTCGGCGGCGTGCAGTTGTTGTTGCTGAAACAAGGCCGTCCCGAGCAGGTGGTGGGCAACCTCAGACTCGGGGTTCAGCGAAACCGCGAGGCGCAGTTCCCGCAAGGCTTCTTCCGGTTGGTTGTCAAGGAGCAGAACCTGGCCTAGAATGCGGTGTTCCGTGGATCCCGTAGGATTCAGTTGCAGGGCCAGCCGCAGCTCGTCCACCGCCGCGTCGTAATTCTTCTTCGTCATGTAGGCGCTGGCGAGACAAGCGTGCCCCTGCTGCCATTCCGGATGCAGGCGGTAAAGTTCGTGCATCTCGTCAATGGCGGCATCGAACTTCCCTTGATCGCAATACGTGTTGCCCAGATTGTTGCGGATGGAGGCTTCACCGGGAGCAATCCGCTTGGCCTCGCGATATTCCGCTACCGCTTTATCAAGGTCGCCATCCTCGTGCAGGATCAGTCCCAGATTTGAGTGAGCCTCCCAGAAGGCAGGCCGCAGACGAATAGCCTGTTCGTAAGCTGCGACGGCAGCGGGCAGATTTCCGTCCGCGTGCAGGGCAATTCCCATGTCGTAGTTGGTATCGGCGTTGTCGTGATCGCGGGCCAGCGACTCAGCATAGGCATGCACCGCGGCTCGATACTGGCCATTCGAATAGAGCCCGAGTCCGAGATATTGATAAGCCTCCGCGTTCTTCGGGTCGATGCTGAGCGCGGTGCGCGCCTCGGCAATCGCGTTCGGTCCGTCGTCGAGACGATAGAAAAGATAGGCCAGCGCACTGTGATTCTCAGGCAGATCGGGCATGAGCTGCGCTGCCTGCGTGAGTTCGTCGAAGGCATCGTCCCACTGCTCTTGCTGGCGCAACATAGTCCCGAGTGCAAAGTGCAGGGCAGAATTCTCCGCGTCCGAACGTAGAGCTTCGCGCAGCTGGAGTTCGGCCTCGTGATAGTGCTGCTGGCGAGCCGCCACGGCGGCGTTCAAGAGTTCTACTGGAATCTGAGGGCCCACGCTCGCCGACTGCACGTTCCCCGAACTCAGAATCCGCATCAAGTCTTTGTCGGCTCCGGCAGACTCGACTTGCCGGAGTTCGGCCCGCGTCGGCAGTGTGGCCAGGCCACGTTCCCCAACCAGGCGAGCAAGCCGGCTGCTGGAAACTCCCCCTGTCAGCCAGGCGGTGATCTGAGTCGTGTCCACGGGGATGTCGGAGGAACAAATGGCAGCGGAATGGGCGGCTGTCGCCGCCAGACTGAATAGTAGGAGGAATAGTGACGCCTTGACTCTCAACCGGACTCCCCGACCCGTGAATTGTCTTGCTGGTGGCGGCTTTTGAGGGAATGCGATGGCAATCGCCTGCAGAAACCCCTGGCAGAAACATAGCCTGCCGGCAATCCCGGCGGTAAGGTCACGGAAGTAACCGGGCTCGTGACTTCGTCCCCCGAAAGGCTGTACCGCCCACGGGTGGTCTTTAGTGATTGAAATCACAACTGGCCGTGGCGGGGTTCACCGAAGGTTCGAAAGGGGGTACAGTAAAAGAGTGGAAGGGCTATGGAGCCCGGCCAAGGTCGTTTGACCTTCCCCCGAGGGCGTCCGATAGCGTATGATTCAGGATTGTAGTTGTGCACCTTGGAGGCTCCGATGTTTGAAGGTCTGTTTCAACCGATGCACCTGCTGGTGATCTTCTTTATTGCTTTGCTGGTGTTCGGTCCCAAGAAATTGCCTGAACTCGGCAAAGGTCTGGGCGAGGGGATTCGTGCCCTGAAAGACGGCATGAAGAATGAGCCCCCGGCGCCGCCTTCGACCGATCAGAGCAAGAAGACTGAAACCAAGGCCTGACCGAGTCCCCGCCAAGGGGCATCGCGGGCAGTGTCTCCGGGCAGTAATCTCCGCCTCTTCGTCGCGGTTTCTCTGTTTTCTGATCCGCTGTAGTTCCGGGCTCCCAAATAGTTCTTCATTCTAAAAACTCTGAAATCTGGAGGTAGGCCGTGTTGCGTAGATTCGAATTGTTCATCCTAATTGCGTTTTTTGGGCTCTCGTCCGCTCTGTTCGCGGACCAGGTTACGTTGAAGAACGGTGACCGCCTGACGGGCACCATCGTAAAGTCGGACGGCAAGACTCTGGTCCTGCACACCGACGCCGCGGGAGATGTCACGATTCAGTTTGCCGCGATTCAGGAAATCAAGACCGATCAGGAACTGCACGTCAGCCTGAAAGACGGCAAGACCGCGGTTGGCCCCGTCACGACCACTGACGGCAAAATTGAGATCGCCACCAAGGCCAGCGGCACCGTCGAGGCCGCGAAAGATGACGTGACGTTGATCCGCAACGACGCCGAGCAGCAGGCTTATGACAAGTCGCTGCATCCCGGACTGCGGCACGGCTGGAACGGCGGAGCCAACGTGGGCTTCTCCGTGGCACGTGGAAACAGCCAGACGGAGAACCTCGCCGTGGCGTTCAATGCAGTGCATCCCACGCTCAACGACAAGATCACGCTGTACACCAGTTCCATCTACACCAAGAACGACCTGCCCGCGCCCGGCAGCGTCGGCGCAAACCTGGAGCAAGGCGGGCTGCGCTACGACCGCAACGTCAATCCGCGAACGTTCGTATTCGCAGGTGCGGATTTCATGGCCAATGCCCTGCAGTTCCTCGATTTGCGCGCCTCCTACAGTGGAGGTTTCGGGTACCACGCAATCAAGTCCGACACTACAACCTTGAACTTCCTGGGCGGCATCAATTTCACGCACGAAACTTATTCGAACGGCCCAGTGAACTTACCGATCACCGTTCCTCCCACCTTCGCCTCCTACGGCCACACCAACAAATTCGCCGCTCTGACCCTGGGCGAGGAACTGAACCACCAGTTGGGCAAGAGCACAGTTGTCACCCAGAATCTCTACTTCTATCCCGATCTGCAGGACACGAGCCAGTACCGCGGGATCTTCAACCTCGGCACGGTGACCAAGATCAGCAAGCGGTTCGGCTGGCAGAATCAGTTCGGCGACGTCTACGTCTCCAACCCGCCAACCGGCGCCAAGAAGAACGACGTCGTCATCACCACGGGACTGAATTTTTCCTTCGCGCACTAAGCGCAACTGTGGGTGCCCCATTTCTAGCGTTCTTTGCCAGAAGTGGGGATTTTTTGTCCAAACAGCTACACGCCCACCTTGCCGGCTGTACCCGAGGGAATCTCTGCCTCATGATCGGTGTGCCGATCCCGGAAGCGAGCGCGTGAAAGTTTTGTGAGGCCGGCCTGACGATCGCATGATCTAATCCTTCGAGGTGCGACATGCAATTGAAACCCTTTCTACTGGACATGTGGCTGGACACCTACGAGCACGACATAGAATTTAACCTGGCCGCAAGCGAAGGACCACGCTGGACCCTGAATGAGATCCTGAGCCTCGCCAGTGAGGAGGAACGGCAGCGCTTTCTGAATCACACTTTGGCGTACAGCCGTCCAGCAGGAGCCGAGGGCTTACGCGCAGCAATCGCCGAAATGCAGGATGTCAATGTCGACACGGTCCAAGTCGTAACCGGTGCCTCTGAGGCACTTCTCGTTCTGTTTTGGCTGGCCGCGGAGCCTGGAGCCAACGTTGTCCTGCCGCAACCGGGCTATCCGCCCTTTTCCGCCCTGCCCGAATCGCTTGGGATCGAGATTCGCTACTACGCCGTTCACAAGGAGAACGACTTCCGTATCGATCTCGAGGAGATCAAGCAACTGGTGGATCGAAACACCAAGTTGATTCTGGTGAACAGTCCCCACAATCCCACCGGCGCCACGATTGGCGATGCGGAACTGGACAGCTTGCACGAGTTCACAGCGTCTCGTGAAATTCAACTGGTTAGCGATGAGGTGTACCACCCCATCTATCATGGACGGGCGACAAGATCGGCTTCCCGTCTGCCGCATGCGACCGTCATCCATGATTTCTCGAAAGCTTTTCCTTTATCCGGAGTGCGGACCGGTTGGATGATCGAGCACGATTCCAAGCGCCGCGAGCGCTACTGGAATGCGCGCACCTATTTTTCCATTTCAAACAATACTGCCGGAGAAATGTTGGCGGAGATTGCAATGCGCCACCGGAACATCGTCCTCGGGAGAACGCAGACAACCGCGACTCAGAATCTTCGGGAGCTTGCCTCTTTCATGTCCGAACATCGCGAGACGCTGGGCTGGATTCCTCCTCGTGGCGGAGTGACCGCTTTCCCATGGCTAGTCAGTGGAGAGAACAGTCGCCCCTTTTGCCAAGCAGCTGCCGAACAGGGCATCCTGCTCGCTCCCGGGGATTGTTGGGATGCGCCCTCGCATTTTCGCCTTGGGTTCGCGGCGATGACCCACAAATTTCCCGACGCGCTGGACCGGCTGGGAGAATTTGTTAAGAGTTGGTCAGCCGCGAACGTGACAAGGGCATAGCGAAATCTGCTTCCGTGTACTCCGAAGATCTCGATTCGCAGCCGCAACCTATACGAGAGCCTCGCGGTGAGGAACATTCCCGAGCGCTTGGGTGTTCTCATTCGCGGACACATTCCCTATCCGTCGAAAATGACTAAGGCTGCTCGGTCAAAACTATCCCACCTAGCCGCGCGAAGCCACATACCAACCGGTGCTCTTCCAAGTCGCTCTTGGCGCGCTCCATATCGACGTTTTTGGAGGCCGCAAGCTCCGTGCTGACTCGGTAATACGCGGCAGAACGGGCCTCGTAGTACTTGCTACGCTTAAAGTCAAGAGTTCGTTCCAGATCCTTGCAAACTAAGCAGCCCATGGCTATCCCTCCAGCCCGCCATCTGATCCATGAGGCACTGCGAATGTACTGCCTTCACCGCTGTGGGCTGAGGATCTCCTGCTCGGCGCGCAGCCAGTCTTGCTCGTCCTGGCCGGGTTCACGACCGCGACTTTCATACAATTCGTAGGCCCGCTCTCTGATCCGGCGATCTGACGGGACGGCGTCTGGCGTCATTGCCAACTTGCCAGGAAACCCTTTCGAGGCGACGACAACGGGCGCCTTCGGTTGTTTTTTTGCCTTGGGATCGAACATGGGAATCCTCCGAATGTCGCACTAAGAGGAGCGTACTTCAGATGGACTGACTTAGTTCAGAGGACCTGAAAAGAGGAGAGGAACTGCTCGCTCACTCCTAACGCTACGCTGAACCAGCGCGCGTGTCCAATCTCGAAGTGACCGCTTGGGCACATGTCGATCCTAATTACTTGGCGGCGAAACATCGCGATTACACTCGTGTACCGTTCTTCAAGTCCGAACCCAGAGCTGCGCAAGCCCCCGGGAGAGAAATCCCCAATTCCCAGCCGATTTAGCGCCAGCATTTTTGCGCACAATATCCACAACGTGGGATGCTAAGAAAATCTAGTTCCTCCCTCGGGATTCCTCGGTAAGGCGCTTCGTGATGCGATCCTGCAACAGCTGGAAGAACTTTTGGATGTCGGCGAACGTGGTGGTTGAGTCGTTGTTATAGGCCATCAGGCGGTGGTTGTAATTCTTGCGGTTGGGCGCAATCTCATCGATCACGAACCGTGCCTCTTGCATCGCGGCCCCGCGATGCTCGAATTTGCCGTTCACTTCTTCGGTGGCTTTTTCCAGCGCGCAATAGAGGCTGAAGGTGGTTGCGTCCGTCGGACACTTCCGCGTATCGGCGCGGTTCCACTTCGATGGGGAGTTAAGGATCTCCCGTGCTCTCTGCACAATCCGCACGTCGGACTTGGTCGCTGCAGGCCTGGCTTCGGGGTCGTCGCTATCGCTACCGGTCGCTCTGCTCGGGAGCGATTGCGCCGTCAATGTCGCAGCAAAGATGATAAGAAGGATCACAGGAACCGACATCCACCGCATCTCCTTCATCGTTCCGCCTCGTGTATCTCAGAATCGACCGAACCTGATTTCATTCGCAACCTGCAGTTAAGCCGCTTTAGTCGATGCCGTGAATCCTCATGCTGACCAGTTGATCGATGCTGAGATCATGAATCCCGCGGGCTTTCATGTCGCTGATGTATTCCGGCGTCACGTTGTGGATGCGCATCGCGATCAGGTCGTCCGGATCAGGATGCGAGTATCCCAGGCTCTGCAACTTCTGAATGAATTCCGGCGAAACGCCGTGGATGCGAAACGCAATCAGTTTCTCGAGATCGATGTGATCGTAGCCGCGCTGCTTGAGCTCTGCCATCCACTCCGGAGTTGCGCCGTGGATTCTCATGGCAATCAGCGTGTCTTCGTCCGGCGAGTAGCCAGCCTGGTGAAGGCTGCGCACCATCTGCGGCGTCACGCCATGAATGCGGAAAGCAACAAGTTTGTCGCTGTCGGAAATCTTCAGTCCTTCCGCCCGCAGTGCCTCAATAAAGGCTGAGTCCACACGGAAGATGCGGAACGCGATCAGCTTATCGGCATCGAGATCGCTGAGATGCTCGTTCTTCATCTGCTTCGCGAATTCGAGGCTGACGTCTTGCACCGCCATGCCGAATTGCTTCTCGTCGTCGATGGAGAATCCGATCGCCTGCATTTCGCGCGCGTAGTTCGGGTCGGGCTGGAAGTGAAACAGTCCAGCACCCTCGCCGTTGTTCAGGAACCCTTCGCAATCGATCTTTCCCGCGTCGCGCGTGATGGTGAAGTGCACGTCCTGGCGACCAGGCTTCCCGAAATCCACCCCCTGAAACGAGATCATGAGCCAGTCCGACGAGTGGCTCGATGTTCCACCTTGATGGTGTTCAATCAGCGAGAACTCGACCTTACTCGGATCATCGGACTTGCTGATGGTCCAGTCACCGCTGCGGTTTTCGGCAGCGTGATTCTTAACCACGCCCACCAGAACGCAGGACGCGAAAACCAAATAGGCGAGAGTTCGACGCATTCTCATAAGTCATCTCCTTGGTGAGCGTTTGCCAGCTTTAGGCTTTGCCACAGTTCCGCTCTGGCTTCGCCCCTTCGACAAGCTCAGGGCAGGCTCTAGCGGGACGGCCGAGGCGGCCGTCTCCACATGAATCTTGCGAGTCCTAAATATCCGCTTTCGAATCCAGAATCCCCAACTGTCGCAGCTGAATCAGCTTTTGCAGAGTCAGGTCTTTGAATCCATGTTTCTGGGCGCGCTCGATAAACTCGGGCGTCACATCTTGCACCTTGGCGCTGATGAGGTCGCTGACGTTGAACTTGTATCCTGCCGATTGCAGCGCCTTGATGTATTCGGGCGTTACGTCCTGCACGCGCATGGCAATCAGTTCGCTGGTAGAAGGTTTGAGGCCGAGTGCGCGAATGTCGCGCACGTATTCGGGCGTCACGTCCTGCACTTTCAGCGCGATCACCTGGTCTGCGGTCACAGTAAGTCCCGCCGCGCGGAGTTCACGCACGTACTCTGGAGTTACGCCCTGCACTTTGAGGCCGATGAGCCTGTCGACGTCAGGTTGAATGCCGGCTTCTTTGAGTCCGCGATAGTACTCGGCGTCTGCCCCTTGCACCTTGAGTCCGATGAGCTGGTCTTCGGTGGGATTGAGTCCGGATTGATGCAATTCGCGAACGTATTCCGGAGTGATGCCCTGGACGCGCATCGCGATCAACTTCTCTGCGTCGAGCTGCAGTCCCTGTTCCTGAAGTCCGCGAACGTATCCCGGAGTGACGTCTTGCACTTTCAGGGCGATTAACTGATCGACCGTGAGATCGCCGAGGCCTGCAAACTTCATGGCGTCGATATAAGAAGAAGCGCTCGCACTTGGCTGATCGGCGGTTTGCGGGTGAGCGGGCGAAGGCTTTGGACTCGGATTGCTCTGCGCCGTGGCCTGCGCAGATCGAGCCGCTACGGCGCTAAATGCCGCTTGCATCTCGGAACTGGCGCGCGCCGACGGCGGATGCGCCATTCCAAACAGCGCGTTTCCAGCGATCAGTGCAGCCGTCAAACACAGGACGCTTCCCGTTAAGCCGATGCCTCGCATTCCGGCATCAAGCGTCTTCAAGCCGAGGACGCGAACGATGCGCTCGGTGAGCGGACCGCGGTTCGCTGCCATCGCGAAGACCGGTGCGCTGCGCCACTCTTCCATCAGCGTGAGGGCACGCGCATATTCGACGGCGTTGCCGCACAGAGCGACTGCCATCTCATCGCAGCAATGCTCGCGTTCCGCACGAATCCGTTTGTTCAGCCACCACACTGCGGGATGGTAGAAAAGCAGTGTTTCGACGCAAACCTGGAACACATTCACAAAAGGATCGAGCCGCTGGATGTGCGCCAGTTCATGCGCGATCACCGATTGCAACTGATCCTCGGAGAGGCCCGTAAGAGCTGTCACCGGCAAGAACACGACCGGGCGAAACCATCCAATCACCGCCGGCGCCTGCAGCCACTTGCACTCGCAATAGGCAATGGCACGATTCAAGCCAATCTTGTTCTGTAGGGTGTGGCAAATCTCGAGCACTCGTGGGCTCACTACAGCGGACTGTCTGCGGCGTTCGCGCTCGAGCAGAAAGAATCCGCCAGCGGAACGCAAGCTTAAGAGGGCGACTCCCAGAAGCCACGCCTCGACCAGCCAGGGCAGCGCATCGAGCGACGGCGCGAGCGCGGAACGCCCGATAAATGAAATCTGCGTCGAGCCACTCGCCGCAGCCCTGTCCCTCGCTGTTGGCCAAGCTACCGCGGCGAGCGGCGACGACTTCGCGGTGTCTGCCACACCGGAACGCTGTTGCGCATAAAACAGGAAAGTCACCAATGGAACCAGCAGCATCAGAACCAGCGCTCCGACTCCGACCACATAGCGCGCTGACGTGCGACGGCACAAAGCCATAGCGGCGGCGGCCAGCGCCGCCAGAGCAGTTCCCTGCCAGAGAAAATGCAACAGCGCCCAACCCAAAGAGTGCATTACGGTCGGTGAGAGCCAATTCATCAGACTGGTGGTCATCTCGGTGGTCATCGCCGGCTCCTTTCGTATTCGTCAAGCAGGTGTCGCAGTTCCTTAATCTCTTCCGGTGAAGATTTGCTTCCGGCCAGAGCGTGCATCATGAGCTGGCTCGCAGACCCTTCGAAGACCCGCTGCAGCATGTCCCCGGCAAGCTGCCGCTTGGTTTGCTCCGCAGGCAGGCATGCTTCATAGACGTGCGCACGCTGTGTTTCGTTTCGGCGTACCGTGCCTTTTGTGGTCATAATCTGCAGGAGTTTCAGCACCGTGGTGTAGCCAAGCTCTTTTTTCTCGCTCAGAGATTCATGGACTTCGCGAACCGTTGAGGGCCCGCGGGTCCAGAGGACGCGGAGAATTTCGAGTTCCGAAGCCGTCGGTTTGTGCGGAAGCTGCGTCATGGAGAGGAAGATACTACGAAGATATTCGTAGTGTCAACGAAAATCTTCGTAGATGCTCGAGATGATCTAGCGGGTTTCTACTATTGCGCCGGAATCCCGGTCTGCTACCTTATCTCTCCACCTGGGGAATCCGACCACAATTTAAACTCCTGAAGCGAGAGGCGCCGAATATGAGTATTCAAAAAGCAGCAAGGGTAGCGATTGCAGCCTGTGTTTTTGCGGCCCTGATGGCCGCCGGCGATGCCGGGAAGTCGGTCTCCGTGAACGGCTACGTTCTGGACTCGGCCTGCGCGTTTACCAAAGGCCTGACGAAGCCCATCAGCGCCCAATGCGCTCAAGCTTGCGCCAAGGCGGGGTCGCCGCTGGTGATCCTGACAGACAATGGAAATATCTATTGGCCGATTGCCGATACCACGCCGTCTGCGGGTCAGAATGAGAAGCTCCTGCCGTTCGCAGGACAGAGAGTTACTGCCAGCGGCAAGGTGTACGCGCGTGGCGGATCAAACGCGATTGTGATCGAGAAGATCGGGCCCGAGGCTGTACAGAAGTAGGCGTCCCTCGAACTGCTAGGACTGTAAGCAAGGAGCGGCTCCGCCAACTCTGGCCAGGATTCGCGGCGCTCCGTGCATCGGCCTCAGTTCGGTTCCGCCGGGCTTCGCCCCGGCGGGACGGCCGAGGCGGCCGTCCCCACATGACCAACTCCCGCCGGGGCTTTCTCCACATGTGTCTTCCATAGCATCGCCGCTAACTAACGGTTGGCAAGTACGTCTACTACCGGGTAGAGTACTGTTTCGTCTCGTTTCCCAGGTCTAAAGTCCCATACAACAGGAGTTCGCTCCCATGCGTCATGCAGTGATTTTGCTGGCGGCAGTCTCGTGCCTGAGTGTTTTCGTCCACGGGCAAACAGCCGAAGAACTCGTCAACAAGAACATTCAAGCCAAGGGCGGGATCGAAAAGATCAAGGCCATCAAGTCGGTTCGCATCACGGGCAAATTGAATGGCGGCGGGGGCTTCACCGCGGCCACGATGCAGGAGAACCAGCGCCCGAACCTTGTGCGCGAGACCTTCTCCCTGCAGGGCATGACGGCTATCACCGCCTACGACGGCGCGACCGGGTGGCAGATTCAGCCCTTTGGCGGACACAAAGATCCCGAGTTCATGGGAGAGGACGACTTGAAGGACCTGTTGCTCGACGCAGACTTCGATGGTCCTCTGGTCGACTACAAGGAAAAGGGCAATACGGTGGAGTTTCTGGGTCACGACGTCGTCGATGGCGACGACGCGCTGCGCCTGAAAGTCACGCTCAAAGATGGCGACATCATCTATTACTATCTCGATCCCGATACGTACCTCGAAATTCGCAAGGAAGTGCAGGAGTTCATCCGCGGCTCGGTTCGCGAGAGCGTAATGGAAATGGGCTCGTACAAACCCGTGGCTGGCGTGATGTATCCCTTCTCGATTTCGCAGGGATCGAAGGCAAACCCAGCGGCGCAGACGACGACTGTCGAGAAGATTGATGTCAATCTGTCCATCGACAAGACGGACTTCGCCGTCCCGGCTTCACTGAAGCAGGCGCCCAAGCCCGAGCCTGAGAAGAAGTAAGACGTTATTCCCAGCCCGCCCAATCGTCGTGAACGAAATCCGTTGTCTGCCGAAAGAACTTGATAAAGAGGACTTCTCAATGAAAGCACGCGCCGCGTATCGTAACTGTCCGGTGAAGTTGAGCTTGTGGTCCGGAATTGCCCTGCTGGGCTTCTCCGCTCTAGCCTCCGCCCAGAGCTATAAATTCGACGCTGCCACCGTGTCAGGGCTTCCGGCACGCAACATCGGCTCAGCGACCATGAGTGGGCGCGTTGCGGCGGTGGACGCCGTTGAGCAAGACGGCCGCATCACCGTCTTCGTAGGCGCCGCCAGCGGCGGCGTGTGGAAATCGGTCAATGGCGGGACTACTTACAAGTCCGTTTTCGACCGCGAGAGTGTGCAGTCGATCGGAGCGGTCGCTATTGATCCGTCGAATTCAAAGACGGTGTGGGTGGGCAGCGGCGAGGCCTGGGTGCGAAACAGCGTTTCGGTCGGCGATGGCGTCTACAAGTCGACAGATGGCGGCGAGAACTGGACCAACGTCGGGCTGAAGGACAGCGAGCACATCGCGAAGATTCTGGTCGATCCCAAAGATGGCAACGGTGTCCTCGTCTGCGCGATGGGACATCTTTGGGATGACAACGACGAACGCGGAGTCTACAAGACAGCCGACGGCGGCAAGACATGGAAGAAAGTTCTGGCCGGCGCGAATGGATCGTCGGGCTGCTCTCTACTAGCCATGAGCCAGCAGGAACCGAAGACAATTTACGCCGCCATGTGGGACTTCCGGCGTCAAGGTTGGACGTTCCGCTCTGGTGGACCGGGGAGCGGGCTGTTCAAGTCGACCGATGGCGGAGATCACTGGACCGAAATCCAGGACAGTAACGCGAAGGGCCTGCCGCCCAAGCCGTGGGGGCGCGTCGCCGTGGCAGTTGCGCCGGCGAAGCCGCAAGTGGTCTACGCGAACATCGAAGCGGAAAAAGGGCGCGGGCTGTACCGTTCCGACGACGCTGGCGCGAACTGGAAAAAGCTCGACTCCAGCAACTTCATGGTGTGGCGTCCGTTTTACTTCGGCAACCTTATTGTCGATCCCAAGGATGAGAACAAGATCTTCAAACCCGATCTCATCCTGCTGTACAGCACCGACGGAGGCAAGACCTTCAACGTGGTTTCAGGCGGGGCGCATGGGGATTTTCACGATGTGTGGATCAATCCCAAGAACCCGAACGTCGTGATTGCCGGGGACGATGGCGGCCTCTGGCGCAGCGAGGACGGCGGCAATCGCTGGAAGCACCAGATGAACCTGCCGATTTCGCAGTTCTACCACGTGAGCACCGACAGTTCCGATCCTTATCACGTTTATGGTGGACTGCAGGACAACAGTTCGTGGGTAGGCGATTCGTCGTATCCGGGCGGCGTTTCGAATTCGCGCTGGGAAAACATGTTTGGCGGTGATGGCTTCTGGATGTTTGAAGATACGTCGGACCCCGACTACATTTATGCGGAAGCGCAGGGCGGAGAAATCGGCCGCGTGAACCGCGTAACGCACGAAATACGCGGGCTCAAGCCCCTACCGAATTACGGCGAGAAGAAATTGCGTTTCAACTGGAACACGCCGATTCACATGAGCCCGAATGAGAAGGGCACGCTCTACATTGGGGCGCAGTTTCTGTTCCGGTCGCGCGATCACGGGCAGTCGTGGGATCGCATTTCGCCGGACCTGACGACGAACGATCCCGAAAAGCAGAAGCAGGAAGAGTCCGGCGGCGTGACCGTCGACAATTCGTCGGCGGAAATGCACACCACGATTTACTCGATCTCGGAATCACCGAAGAACGGACAAGTCATCTGGGTCGGAACGGACGATGGCAACGTCCAGATCACACGCGATGGCGGCAAGACCTGGACCAATGTCGTGGAAAACGTCGCGGGTCTCGGGAAGAATTCCTGGGTTTCGACTGTCGAGGCCAGCCGGTACGACGAAGCCACGGCCTACGCGACTTTCGACCGCCACACTTTCGGCGACATGACGACGTACGCCTACAAGACCACGGACTACGGCAAGACCTGGACGGCGCTTCCGGCGCAGGAGAGTGGCGCGCGCGGATACGCTCACGTCATCAAGGAAGATTCGGTGAACCCGAACCTGCTCTTTCTGGGCACGGAATTCGGACTGTGGATCTCCGTCGATGGCGGCCAGCACTGGGCACAATACAAAGGAAGCAACTTCCCTGCTGTTGCCGTGGACGACATAGCTGTACAGGCCCGCGAGAGCGATCTCGTGCTGGCGACGCACGGACGCGGCATATGGATCATTGACGACATTTCGGCGCTGCGGACTCTGACCCCCGAACTGATGGCGAAGGAAGCTGTTCTTGTTCCGGGTAAGGCTATCCAGTACTTCGACACGTTCGGGGGCTGGGTTGATGGCGATGAGAGCTTCACCGGCCGCAATCGGCCCGGGGAAGCGCAGATCACTTACTACCAGCGGGGCCGGCACATCTTTGGGGATCTGAAGATAGAGATTCTCGACCAGAACGGCAAGGTGGTGGATTCCGTAGCGGGAAGCAAGCATCGGGGCTTGAATCGCGCCAACTGGTCGATGCGCGTGAAAGCGCCGGCGGTTCCACCGGCGGCGACTGCGCTGTTTGAGGCGGCGCAAGGTCCGCGAGTACTGCCTGGCACTTATACGGTGAAGATGACCAAGGGCGACAACGTCTATACCGAGCAGTTGAACGTAGTGCTCGATCCGCGGGCGAAGTTCTCGCTGGAGGATCGCAAGGCGCAGTTCGATTTGACGATGAAGATCTACCACACCATCGAACACATGACGTACTCGGTCGAGGCCATTGAAGGCGTCCGCAATGCGGCCAACGAGAGGGCTGCCAAGCTGACGGAGAAGGATCCACTGCGGAAGCAAGTGCAGGATCTGGCGGCCAAATGCGACGCGCTCCGGTCGAAGATCGTGGCCACGAAAGAAGGCGGCATGATCACGGGAGAGGAACGCATTCGCGAACTTCTCGGACAGCTCTACGGCAGCGTCAATGGCTATGAAGGGCGTCCGGCGGACTATCAAGCGGCACGCGCCGATTCTCTGGCGCACGAACTCGAAGACGTGATCGGCGACTTCCAGAAGCTCACGCAGAAAGACCTTCCCGGCATTAATGCCGGATTGAAGAAGAAAAAGGCCGACGCCATCTCTGTGCTCACCGAAGCCGACTGGCAGAAGAAGCGCGAGACAGAGGGTAGTTCGGGAGCGGGGGCGGGAATGCGCTTGATGGAAGGGCAAGCGCGGGAAGTGGATTAGCGAGCCGGTGCAGCCCCTAAACAAGCGCTCCGGTACTGGCACAATTTGAAAGAGTACGATTCGTATCGGGGCTTCGCTTCAGCGATGCCGTAAGTACCACAGAATCTGTGTCGGCTTCAGCCGCCGCGTGGGCGGAGCAGCAGCGGCTAAGGCCAGACTATTGTTCTTCTCCAAATCGGCGCAGCTGAAGCCGCGCCCTGATACGAACCTCGCTCGCGCCTTCCCTGCAACTTCCAGCAAGAAATAAGAATCTCATCCCGGTCCATTTGATTCCGGACGTGGGTGCGAGTAGATTGGTCTGGCCCGCGCAGGTAAGGGCAAGCAGGGGAGAACATTCTGAGGAGATTCCCAATGTTAAAACGTTTTATGATCTGGATTTTTCTGCTCGCCGGTCTCGTCACGTTTTCCTTCGCGTCTGATGAAAATGTGTGCAAAGGTGATCCCGACAAGTGGCAACAGCTTTTCAACGGCAAGGATCTCACCGGCTGGAAGCATGTTGGGCCCGGCGGAGACACGGTGGAAGATGGACTGATCCGCACCCACGGCGGCATGGGCCTGCTGTACTGGACGGGAGGCAAGATCGGCAATTGCGAGATTCACGTGGTGTACAAGATGCGCGACGAGAACGACAATTCCGGAGTGTTCATTCGCATTCCCGTTGAGCCCCGCGAAGAGTGGATGCCGGTGCACTACGGCTTCGAAGTGCAGATCGACAACCATCCGGAGACTTCGGGCGAAGACGAGTACCACCAGACCGGCATGCTCTATTCGCTGACCAAGCCGCTGGCCAAGGCATGGAAGCCGGGTCCGGAGTGGAACACGATGGACATCACGCTGGACGGGCCGCGCACGATTGTCGTGCTCAACGGCGTGAAGATCACTGATTACAAAGATGGCGATCCGGTGCCGGAGCGGAAATTTGATTTCGAGCCGCAACGCGGTCCTCGTCCGAACTTTGGCTATATGGGTCTGCAGAATCACAGCGACAACGACATCGTGTTTTTCAAGGAAGTGGCCATTAAACCGCTGAAGAAGTAGTTGGATTTGCAAGAGCAGGTCGCAGTTCAAATTCATCCGGAGGGATTCGCATGAGACGCAGGGTTTCGCGACGCGCATTCTTACAGGGAAGTGCGGCGGCCGCTGCTGGCGGGCTGCTGATTTCAAAGACTGTCCTACTCGAAGCTCAACCACTACCGCGGGCCGTCGCACCCAGCGATCGCGTTCGCTTCGGCATGATTGGAATCGGCATGCAGGGTTCCGGCCTGTTGGGCGGGGCAATCACACTGCCGGGTGTGGAGTGCGTCGCGGCCGCCGATTTGTATGACGGGCGCCACACGTTGGCCAAGGAAATCACCGGCAACACGAGTCTGCCCACCACGCGCCACTATCAGGAATTGCTGGATCGCAAGGATATCGACTGCATCGTGGCCGCCGTGCCCGACCACTGGCACCGGCGCGTTGTGGTCGACGCCTGCAATGCTGGCAAAGACATCTATTGCGAAAAGCCGATGTCGCACAACGTGGCCGACGGGCTGGCCATGGTGGAGGCGGCGCAGAAAAACAATCGCGTCGTGCAGATCGGGTCGCAGCGCGTGAGTTCCATGCTCTGCGCCAAGGCACATGAACTCTATGCTGGAGGGGCGATTGGCGAAATTGAAATGGTGGAACTCACCCTCGGACGGAACGACCCTACCGGAGCGTGGGAATATCCGCCGCCGACCGATCTTTCTCCGCAGAATCTCGACTGGGACACGTGGCTGAATGACGCTCCCAAGATTCCGTTCAACAAGCTCCACTTCGCGCGCTGGCGCTGCTGGAGGAACTACGGCACCGGAGTGGCCGGCGATCTGATGGTGCACCTCATCAGCGGCATGTTGGTCACGCTCGGGTGGAACGAAGTTCCTCGCTCGGCGATGGCCATGGGTAGCATCGTTCGCTTTCCCGATGGCCGCGACATGCCGGACTTCCACACCGTGCTCTTCGACTATCACGGTATTCCGGTTTATGTGCGCCTGGACCTGGGCTGCGAGACGCCGGAACTGGCGCGCTTCATGGGACCGAAGGGACTCCTCGATGCCGGCGAATACGATCTGCGGTACTCTCCGCAGGTGGGCGTGGATACCGATCCCAGCTATTACAGTTTCAGCTTTCCGGCGAAAATGCGGGAAGAGTATGTCAAACAGTGGCACGCGGAGCATGACCCGCAACTCGGCAAAGAGCCCGTGCACGAAGACACCGTGTACAAGGGACACGACTGGGACGACGTGCGGCCGCACCTGCAGACGTTCTTCCAGTCTGTGAAATCGCGCAAGCCAGTGACGGAGGATGCGGTCTTCGGCAACAACGCCGCCGTCGCGTGTCACATGGCCAACGAATCGTATTTCCGCCAGAAGCCGGTCACGTGGGACGCGGCTTCGAAAACAATTAAGTCTTAAGACCATCAAATCGTAGAACGTGGTTGCGGGAGGAAGCATGCGTTCGACGTGTCCTTCAACCGGGAAGAATCGGAGCAGCGTTCCGATTCTTCTCGGTCTTCTTGTTCTGAGCATCGCATCACTCGTTCAGCATCTGTCGGCGCAAGATCTGCCCGTCGCTAAGCCCGAGTCGGTCGGGCTATCGTCCGAGCGATTGGAACGCATTGCCGCAGCGGTGCAACGCAAGGTCGACGACAAGCGAATCGCAGGCGCGGTCACTCTGGTCGTCCGGCACGGGAAGGTGGCCTGGTTTAAGTCTCAAGGCATGATGGATCGCGAAGCCGCGAAACCCATGCAGCCCGACGCCATGTTCCGCATCTGCTCCATGACCAAGCCCATCACCAGCGTGGCCGTCATGATCTTGTACGAAGAGGGCCGGTTCCTGCTCGACGACCCGGTCTCGAAGTACCTGCCGGAATTCAAGAATCCGAAAGTGCTGGTGAAACCGGCATCGGGCGAGCCGTACTCGATTCCAGCCAACAAAGAAATCACGATTCGCGACCTGCTGCGCCACACCTCTGGGATCACATACAACTGGAACGGCGACCTCGGGCCAATGTATGAGACCGCCGGCGTGGCGAGTGGACTGCTTCAATACGACGGCACCATCGGCGACAGCGTGAAGAACCTGGCGAGACTTCCGCTGCTGTTCAATCCCGGCGACCGTTTTGAATATAGTCTCGGGGTGGACGTACTCGGCCACCTGGTGGAGGTCGTCTCCGGCAAACCGCTGGACGAATTCTTTCGCACCCGCATCTTTGAGCCGCTGGGGATGAAGGACACGTATTTCTTTCCGCCCGAAAACAAGCTCGACCGTCTAGCCATGGCTTACACGTACTATCCCGACAAAGGCTTGAATCGATTTCCAGACACGCCCATCCGCGAAGGATCGTTTGTCTATTCTGCAGACTATCCTTCCCGCGGACCGAAGAAACTATTCTCCGGCGGCGCGGGCCTCGTCTCAACCGCGATGGACTACGCCCGCTTTTGCCAGATGATGTTGGACAACGGGAAGGTGGGGAGCACGCATCTGTTGAGCCGGAAGACGGTCGAGCTCATGACGCAGGATCAACTCGGAAAGATTGGCTCCGACATGGGCTTCGGCCTCGGCTTCGGAGTGGAAGGGATCAAGGGACCGCTCTCCGAACTCGGATCTGTGGGCGAGTACAACTGGGGAGGCTTCTTCTACACTGGGTTCACGGTCGACCCGAAGGAGCAGATGGTCGTCATTTTCATGGCGCAACTGCATCCCACGGGCGATTTGACCCTGGACCGCCAAGTCAACGAACTCGCGTATCAGGCAATTATCGACTGAGAGAATCCTTGCGGCACGTTTTCCGCTGTTGCAAGAATGAGGGAGAGTTTTTTGTGAATAGACGCGAAGCATTACGGCTGCTGGCGACGGGTGCCGCGCTCCCATTGGCGCATCAGCCCCTGCTGGCAGCAATGCGGAAAGCGCGGACGCTGGTCGGAGGTCGAGCGACCTCTGCGGCTCCTCGCACTTTGAGCGAGCACCAGGACGCCACGGTCAAGACGATGGCAGAACTGATTCTACCGAAGACCGAAACGCCTGGGGCCACCGATGTTGGCGCGAGCGAGTTCATCGACCTGCTGCTGACGGAATGGTATGACGAACCCGAGAGAGCGATGTTCTTGAACGGCCTGGCCGATGTGGACGCTCGGTCGCGTTCGCTGTTCAGCAAAGATTTCGTCGACTGCCCGCCGCTCGACCAGGCAGATATTCTGACAGCGCTCGGCGAGGAGATGACGGAAGAGGCGGCTCGCGTTCGCGATCAGACCCGGCACGGCCGCGGGGCGGCGCCGGCGCTAAGTCATAACTTCTACTCTACGATGCGACGGCTCACTCTCACCGCCTATTACACGTCGGAAGCGGGCGCCACCGCGGAGTTGCATTTCGAAATTATTCCGGATCGCCACGATAGTTGCGCCGAAGTGGGGACCAGCAAAGGACCGGAGAGACAGTGAAGGAAGAGACAGTCTATGACGCAATCGTAGTCGGCTCCGGCATCACCGGAGGCTGGGCCGCCAAAGAATTGACGGAGAAGGGCCTGAAGACTCTCGTGCTTGAAGCCGGCCGCTCGATTGTGCCGGAGCAGGACTACGTAGAGCACGTGCCCGCGTGGGAGATGAAGTTTCGCGGAATGCGGGATCGCAAGTTGCAGCTGGAAGACCAGCCGATTCAGAGCACGTGCTACGCCTGTGACGAATGGTCGTCGAAGTTTTTCGTAAGCGATAAGGAGCACCCCTACACAACGGACGCGGACAAGCCGTTCCGCTGGATCCGCGGGCGGCAAGTGGGCGGGCGCTCCATCGTATGGGGCCGCCAGTCTTACCGCTGGAGCGATCTGGATTTCGAAGCGAATCTGCGCGACGGAATCGGGATTGACTGGCCGATCCGCTACGCCGACATCGCGCCGTGGTACGACTACGTCGAGGATTTTGTCGGCATCACCGGGGAGGCACTGGGCTTGCCGCAATTGCCCGACAGCAAGTTCCTTCCGCCGATGGAGTTGACTTGCGCGGAAAAAGTGGTCCGGGAGGCGGTCGCAAAATACTTTGGTCCGGAACGGGTCTTGACGATCGGACGGACTGCCGTTCTTACTCAGGATCACCGCGGCCGTTCGGCTTGCCACTATTGCGGGCCGTGTGAACGCGGATGCATCACGCGATCGTACTTCAGCAGCCTGAACGCGACTCTGCCGGCCGCGGAGAAGACCGGCAAAATGACGTTGCGGCCGTACAGCGTTGTGCATAGCGTTGGTTTCGACCCACGCACGCGGAAGGCGAACGCGGTCAGAGTCATCGACGCAAAGACGCGTGGCACGATGGAATTTCGGGCGAAGATCGTTTTCCTCTGCGCGTCGGCGCTGGAGTCGGTGCGTATTCTGCTCAATTCGTCGACGACAGAGTTTCCCGGGGGCCTGGCCAATTCGAGCGGCGAGTTGGGCCACAACCTGATGGACCACATCAAGGCGGGCGGAGCCGTCGCGACGATTCCTGGCAATGAGGACCGCATGCCACTCGGGAGACGGCCAAACGGAATCTACATGCCCCGATTCCGTAATGTGAAAACGAAGCACCCCGCATTTCTGCGCGGATATGGCTTCCAGGGTGGAGGCCACCGGGAAGGATGGGAGCGAGGAATCGCGCAGGCCGGTTTCGGTGCTGAGTTTAAGAAGTCGATCAGCAAACCGGGAGCGTGGAAGTTCACGTTTTACGGCTACGGCGAGTGCCTGCCCAATCACGACAACTACATCGAACTCGACAAGGAAAAAGTGGACGCGTGGGGGATCCCAATCTTGAGGATCCATTGCGCGTGGCGTGAAAACGAGTATGCGCTCAGAAAGGACATGTCGATCACGGCGGCTGAGATGCTGGCCGCAGCCGGTGCGCGTGACATCGAGCCTTTCACCGACGACGATCCACCTGGCTTTTCTATTCACGAGATGGGAACGGCTCGGATGGGCCGGGACCCGAAGACCTCGGTCCTCAACGCATACAATCAGGCGCACGACGTAAAGAACCTGTTCATCACCGATGGCGGCGCCATGGTTTCGTCGTCGTGCGTGAATCCGTCGCTGACCTATATGGCGCTGACCGCGCGCGCGTGCGACTACGCCGTGCAGCAAATGAAGAAGGGAGAACTTTAGCGCCATGGAGAATAGCCGACGTCAATTTCTGCAGATGATGTCGTCGGCTCTGCTGGCGCCGGTGGTCTTGGGGCAAGAGAATACTGGCGAAGCGAAAGCCAGCCGGATTCCACTGGCATTTTCTACATTGGGGTGCCCCGGCTGGGAACGGAAGAAGATTCTGGATTTTGCCGTGCAGCACGGATTCGCTGCCATTGAACTGCGCGGACTTGAGGGCAAACTCGATTTACCGTCGCATCCCATCTTCGCTGCAGATCGCATTGAGCAAACCAAGAAAGAAATCCGCGTCAGCAAGCTGCGGATTGCTTGCGTGAGTAGTTCCGCGACACTGTACGTGGAAGATGCAGAAAAGCGCGCGAAGGAGTTGGCAGACGCGCGACGCTTTATCGATCTGGCCGCGACTCTCGAAGCCCCGCTGGTGCGCGTGTTTGGAGGCAAGGCGGAATCCGACAAGAGCCCGGCGCCCGACGAGCCGACAAAGGCCCGAGTGGCCGCGGGCTTACACGAGCTTGGCCAATACGCAGGCCCACGCGGCGTAACAGTCATCATTGAATCGCACGACCACTTCACGGCTTCGGCAACCTTGAAAGACGTGTTGCGCCAGGCCGATTCCGATCACGTTGGATTGCTCTGGGACGCGCATCACACCTTTGCCACTTCGAATGAAGATCCGGAATTCACGGTTAAGCAATTAGGCTCCTGGATCCGCCATACGCACCTGAAAGATTCCGTTGGAACCGGTGAGGATCGCAAGTACGTGCTGACGGGGCGCGGCAACGTTCCGATCCAGCGACAAATCGAGGCACTGCGTGCGATCGGATACAAAGGTTTCTACTGCTTCGAGTGGGAAAAGCTATGGCACCCCGACATCGACGACCCAGAGATTGCGATCGCCGACTATGCACACGTGGTCGGCCAGTGCCTGGGAAACGCCCATGCGTGCGGCTTGTAGCGTCTCTGCTGCAGCCTATGCACCTGCCGGCGCACGATCCACAATCTTCTCAGCCGAGGCATCCCAGTACATTTTCTTGCCCGAGAAATACGATTGTGCAGCCATCATGCAAGCCACGGAATGTGCAAAGCCGTCGTGCACCGTTGCGTGCGGCTGCTGGCGCGATCGCATGCATTCAAACCAGTTCGCCATGTGCTCCGTCGTCAGATCGTCAATGCCCATCGGCGGAAGCTTGTTCTCTCCCGGCAGCGAGATGTACTTCGACGTTCGCTTCTCGTCGATGTCGGCGTCGTCCTCGTGCGTTCCTTTCTCTTCGATCAACTGATAACGCGGGCTGCCCTCCCCACCAATATTGATCAGCGTGGCGTTCTTCCCCATATAGCGTGTGAAGCTGGGCGCGTCATTGCCGAAGCTGGTCGAATAGCTGACCAGAAAACCCTTTGGATATTCCAGCAATGCCTGGAACGTATCGGCGGTTTCGCGGCCATCGTGCCACGCGAAGACTCCTCCGTGCGCCACGACCGACTTGGGGAAGCTGTCGTTCATGAACCAGTGCACCAGGTCGATGGCATGGCTCATCCACTGATCCGGAATCCCGCTGGAGAACTCCCTGTAGAGGCGAAATTCAAAATACAGCCGGGGATCAAACGGGCGCGACGGCTTGGTCAGGAGCCATTTGCTCCAGTCCGTGTCCTGCTCGCGGATCTGCTTCACTTCTGGACGGCCGCGCCACCGCGGGCCGTGATAGTTCCAAACGATTTCAACCTTGCTGACATCTCCCAACTCGCCGCGCTGCACCACATCTCGTGCCGCTCGCTGATACGGCTCGCTTCTGTGCTGCGTCCCAACCTGCACGATGGTCTTGGCCTGCAGTACCGCGTCGCGCGCCGCTTGCACTTCGGCCAGCACATTCCCCATCGGTTTCTCGACATACGCATCTTTCCCCGCTTCCGCCGCCATTTTCAGGATCGGCGAATGCGAATGCTCCGGTGTCGAGATCACCACACCATCGACATCCTTCATGGCGAGCAATTCTTCCACGCGTTGGACAGCGCGCGGAGCCCGGCCGTAATAGCCCGCATTGGTGGCTGCGGCCTTCTCCCGGTTCACCTTCCACAGATCGCAGACGGCGGTCATTTCCACCTGGTGGCTGGACTTCAATTTCGAAGCGATCAAATCGAGATCCTCACCCCGGCTTCCGATGCCGACGTGCCCGAGCGAAATCCGTTCATTGGCACCAACAATGTTTTCGTAGGACAACGCCGTGTGGGGCAGGACGACTCCACTGGCGATCACTGCGGCAGACTTGCCCAAGAACGCCCGACGGTTCATTTGCTGAGAGGAATCGCTCATGATTGGCTCCGGCATCGATTCGTGCTGCTGGACGGGATCGCGGAAAGCGCGAGATTCAGATCGCCATGCTAAGGGCGGCGTATGCGCAAGTCAAGGAGAGTTGGGAGCAAGAAAGTCATCCGATTTGAAGCGGAAAATCCGGAGCGCGGATCATCGCTCCCCGATCCGCGCTCCGGCACCGCGAACCAGGAGACCAGTTCGCGGCAATGCAGTCTGGCTGCAGAACCCGCATTTCCCATGTCGAGAATTCCGCGTTCAATCTCCGGAGCGCGTTGCTGTCCGCGCTCCGGAGTTAGAGAGTGAGCGTCTCCCGATCAATCGATCCACCTCAATTGATCGTAAACGTCGCTGCGGCGCTCGTGCCGCCTCCAGGAGTTGGGTTAACAACCGTAACGCTTGCCGTTCCTGCCGTCGTGATGTCGGCGGACGGAACCGTTGCGGTCAACGTCGTACTGCTAACGTACTTCGTAGTTAGTTTCGTTCCATTCCACTCAATGATGGAACCAACCACATAGTTCGTGCCCGTAGCAGTGAGTTTGAAAGCCGGGCCTCCGTGTGTCGCCGAACTCGGTAAGGTCGAAGTCAGCGTCGGCAACGGATTGTCGACCACGAAGTTAAAAGCCGCGGAAGTGCCACCTCCGGGCGCGGGATTCGTGACCGTAACTTTGAACATTCCGGCTTTGGCAACATCGGCGGCGTTGATGGTCGCCGTAATCTGAGTCGCGCTCACAAACGTCGTGGCGCGCGGAGATCCCGCCCAATTCACCACCGAAGTGCTCACGAAGTTCGCGCCATTCACCGTGAGCGTGAACCCAGCACTGCCCGCGATCGCGCTGCTGGGTAAGAGCGAGGTGACCGTAGGCACCGGATTGGGGATCACGAGTTGCACGGTTTGCGTGCCGACCGCGTCGACAATGGAAAGCGTCGCGGTGCGCGCACCGGCGACCGTTGGTGTTGCCGTCAGCGTAATTGTGCAGTCGAAGCCTGGCAGGCGGCGGGTTCCACAGTTTGACTTCGCGCTGAAGTCTCCTGGGTCGGCTCCGCCCACAGTGATGCTGCTGATTGTGAGTGACGTGCTCTGGTCGTTGGTGAGAATGACGGTCAGCGGCTTGCTCGCGCCCACAGCGACGCTGCCGAAATTCAGGCTAAGCGGCGAAACGCTCACTGGCTGCGTGCTGTTATGCATCACGGTGACGAAGCTGACGTAATCCACCACGTAAGCAGTGTTGTTGTTCAGCACGGCGATGTCCGGCATGCCGTCGCCGTTGAAATCGGCAACCACCGCGCCCCGGCCGGTTGGCCCGACGTAGAAATCACCGATGCGGTTAAAGGTGCCGTCTCCATTGCCCTCGAGCAACACCGGACCTTGGGTAATGCCGTACTGCTCGATCATGGGGAGGAACGCGTCCAGCTTCCCATCTCCGTTGAGATCGCCGACCACCGGATAGATGGGGTAGTCGCTGCCCACGCAGACGGGGGTACCAGCGGTAAACGTGCCGTTGCCGTTGCCTTGGAGGAAGGCGTAGGCAGCCGCGCCGTGATAACTGGAGGAACAATAGGAAGCACCCTCGAGGGCAACCAGCAGATCCATCTTGCCATCGTTGTTGAAGTCCCCGGCCGCCAACGCGGAGGTGTAAGCGCCGTACGGGGCGGCGGGCACAGTGATCGGCGCCTGGAACGTGCCGTCACCATTGCCCAGCAGGATATACACGTTGCCGCTATAGGAGCCCACATAGTAGTTGGGTGCAACCGCGATGTCGAGCTTGCCATCGCCGTTGAAATCCGCAATGGCCAGGGCATTCAGATGGGGACTGAGCGCGGCCACGCTGCTGATCAGGATGGCGGCGCCGAACGTGCCTTTGCCCTTGTTGAGCAGCACGCTGATGGTGCCGTCCGCGTTGGAAATGACGATGTCCGGGTGGCCGTCGCCATTCACGTCGGCCAGGAACACATCGGTCGATTGCACCGACGCGCCAGTCGAATAAAAGACGGGCGCGCTGAACTTCCCTGTGCCCAAGCCGATAAACACAGCGATTTCGTTCATGGGGCAGCCGGTGCCCTGGTAGTTGTTAATGGTGGCCACGATGTCGGCTTTGCCGTCGCCGTTCACGTCGCCGGTGGCAATCCACGCGGGGTAGCTGCTGCTGCAAACGCTGGTGAGGTACGTCACGTAGGTTGGCGCCGCCAGCGCGCCGTGCGAACTGCCCAACATAACCCCGAAGGCCGGCACGTTGCTTGTAGAGTGCGCCCACGAGAACGCCACATCGGGGTAGCCGTCGCCGTTGAAATCGGCGGTGACAAGATTCTGGCCGAAGCCGGTGACGCCCCATCCGTAAGCCTGGTTGGTCTGGAAGGTCCCATCGCCGCGGCCCAGTGTCACCTGGCCCTCCCAGTAGTGGTCGCCCGCTTTGAAAATGTCGAGCGCACCGTCTCCATTGAAATCGGCGATAATTACGTTGCTCGGAGCCTGCTCCCAATACTGCAGCGGGTAAACGGGCCCGGCGGTGAAGGTGCCATTCCCTTTGCCATAGAAGATCCAGACTTCGCCCACCCAATCGGTGACGACAAGATCCATTTTCTTGTCGCCGTTGATGTCGGCAATCGTCGCCAGCCACGACGACACCCCCAGCGTGGCGACCAGCGTTGGGACCGCGAACTTTCCGCCGCCCTGGTTCAGGTAGAGCAGGACTTTCCCGTTAGGCCAAGACGTAATCACAATGTCGTTCTTCTTGTCGCCGTTGACGTCGCCAATCGCGATGCCGATCTCGCTGGTGGCATTAGTGCCGGAATCGTAGTAGGTGGCCGTTCCGAATGTGCCATTGCCGTGGTTCAGCAGCACGGCCATTCCGGTGCTCTCCGTAATCGCAATATCGGGCTTGCCGTCGCTGTTCAAATCACCCACTGCCATGCCCGATGCGATGTAGTTGTTCGGGTGATTCGGATCCACGGTGGAGTATCCAACCGCGGCCTGGAACGTGCCATCGCCGTTGCCCATGTAGATGTACACGCCGTTGTATTGAGTCAGCGCGGCCAAGTCCAGATGGCCGTCGCCGTTGAAGTCAGCCACGTAGAGGGTGTTTGTGCTCTCGGTATAGTCCGAACTGTTTGGAGCTGTATAGGCATTGCTGTAGGTGAAGGTTCCATCGCCATTGCCAAGGAAGATCATCACTTCGCTGGTAGTGCTCGCCGCATAGATGCCCCACACGGCAAGGTCGAGACGGCCATCGCCATTGAAGTCGCCCACCGCCATGGCATAGTGCGTATGCTGGTTGCCCGGAAACAGGTTCTGGACCACCGGAGATTGGAAACTTCCGTCCCCGTTGCCCAGCGCGACGTCGATTTCAAAATATCCGCCGGGGTTCTCCATGGAGACGACGTCGAGTTTGCCGTCACCGTTGAAGTCTCCCACTACGGCCGCTTGAACGGGCGAGATGGAACCGCCGACGTCGTTGTTCAACAGAAAAGTCGTCGGATATGGAAAAGCCAGAGGATAGGTTTGCGCCGACGCCGGAGGATAAGTTTGAGCCTGCGCCGGAATTGCCATCCCGGCCAATATCACCACAGCGGCGAGCATGGTGAGCGCAACAGCGGCCATGCCCGAATGCCTGACTTGCCGATAAATTGAGTTCATTATGATGTCTCCTGGAATCAGACTGCTTTCGGTCTTTGCTTGGCAGGATCCCCGTTGTTAGTTGTCCGCGCCGACTTTCACCCCAAAGGCATACGGCGGTCAATGGTCCCGAGGCGACGCGTGTGCGACGCGCGCGCGACGAAATAACCGATTTGTGTGCAAACAGTTAGCGGAACTTCTTGCCTGAAAGCGGGCCTCCGAAAACGGTCGGAAAGTACTAGCTCGGAGAGGGCGTTCCGGTGGTAGACTTAGTGTCCTTCCCCCGCAAGTGCGTCGTCCCATGGGCACTGCGCCAGCGTCTCCCGCACTTATTCGTTTTGGTGTGTTTGAGGCGGACCTCCGTGCCGGCGAACTGCGCCGAAGCGGCGTCAAGGTCCGGATCCAGGACCTGCCGTTTCGCGCTCTGGCGGTTCTGCTGAGCCGCCCCAACGAAGTCGTCACCCGCGAGGAGCTACGCCAAGCCCTTTGGCCGGGCGACGTCTTTGTGGATTTTGACCGCGGCATCAGCAGCGCCCTCAAGCGCCTGCGCGACGCCTTGGGCGATTCTGCCGACAATCCCATCTTCATTGAGACCGTTGAACGGCACGGCTACCGGTGGATCGGCCCCGCATCCATCGTCGGACCCTCACGGGCGCCGGACTCCCGTTCCGACGGAGTCCCACCTGCCCATGCGGTCGCTGGCGAAAACGCGCCACAAGTTTTGCGTTCGCCGCGGCGCTGGACCATTCCCATGCGCTGGGCAGTCCTTGCCGCGATTCTGGCCGTGGTCGTGGCAGCGTCTGCGGTGTTTGTCAGCTTTCGCTGGAACAACCGTGCATTCCGCCCCGGCTCCGTTCATTCGATCGCCGTGCTACCTCTGGAAAACCTCTCTGGCGATCCCGCTCAGGACTACCTGGCCGAAGGCATGACGGATGAGCTCACGACGGATTTGGCCCGCATCTCTTCCCTGCGTGTTGTCTCACGAACCTCTGCGCGGCACTACCGCAGCACAACCAAGTCCCTGCCAGCAATCGCCAATGAGCTCGATGTAGACGCGGTCGTCGAAGGTTCAGTCAGAAAAGAAGGAGACGTCGTCTCTGTCAACATCCAGCTTATCGACGCCCGCAACGACCGGCACCTGTGGGCCGATGTGCTCCGCAGAAACCTGGGCGGCGCGTCCGCTATGCAGAATGAACTGACCGAGGCCATCGCGCATCAGGTTGGCGTGCAGCTCACGCCGCTGGAGAAACAATACTTCTCTGGACACCATCCGATCGACCCCGCGTCGTACCAGGTCTATCTGCTCGGACGCTACTACTGGAACAAGCGTACGCCCGACGCGCTGGCTAAAGCCGAAGGCTATTTCCAGGATGCCATCGCCCGAGACCCGAAAAATGCTTTCGCCTTCGCCGGTCTCTCTGACACGTACGTACTCGACGCTCTGTTCGCGGTCAATCTGCCACCGGACGAAGCGAGTCAGAAAGCTCGCGAGGCAGCATCGCACGCGATCGCGCTCGACGATTCGCTGGCCGAAGCTCACTGCTCCGCCGCGTACGTCCGTTTCTTTAAGGATTGGGATTTCGTGGGCGCCGAAGCGGAGTTTCGGCGCGCTCTGCAACTCAATCCCAACTTCGCCACAGCTCACCAGTGGTACGCAGAAATGCTCACTGTGCTAGGACGGCACGCCGATGCCATCGCCCAAATCCGGCAGGGCGAAGCCCTTGATCCCTTCGCTCCAGTCTTGCACCACGTCGCCGGGCAAGTTCTCCAGGATGCCCGGCAGTACTCCCAGGCTCTCGAAGAGTATCGCAAGGCGGAAACCGAATCCGATTGGTCTTGGACCTATGTGGCCGCGGCTCTTGCCCACCGGCGCCTGGGAGAATACGACCAGGCGCTGAAGGAATTGCACATGGCATCGAAGCTGAATTCCAGCGAGTTGGCTCCGAGCGCCGTGGATGCATTGGACCGTGCCTACGCGAAGTCCGGAGCGCGCGGATTTTTCACGCAATCCATCATCGCTTTCCGGCAGTATCCGCACCCTGCCTATGACCGCGCGCTTGACTACGCGGTCTTGGGTGAAAAAGAAAAGGCCTTTGAGTCGCTTGAAGAGGCCTATCGCAATCACGATCTGGATGTGCTCTCCCTGCTCTCCTCCCCCGAACTGGACCCACTCCGCTCGGATCCCCGTTACCTGGACCTCAAGAAGCGTACCGGTCTGCCCTAGGAGCGCAGCTTGACGTCCGCTCCCGAAACGGCCCCCGCCTGTGTCGGATATTGTTCTGGGCCGCGAAGATTTCGCTGCGGGTGTTCCGAGGATTGTTTTCGACAATCACGTCGCGGAAGCCGCAGAGCGCGCGCCATACCTGAAACGAGTTGAAGCAGATCCCTGCGTCCACATCGTCGCGGCTTCGTTTCGATACAATAATTTCTCACTTGCTCGCTTCGGACGCGACGGCGCGCGCACGCGGGCGACATTCGAGCTGGAGAAAGATCATGCCTTCATTCCGTAAGACGATATTTCTTCTGGCTCTTTCTCTTTCCAGCAGCCTTCCCTCCACGGCGCAGTCGCCGCTCAGCAGTGTGCTGCAAACCTCACCGACTGCCAGCACATCCAGTTCCCCCACCGATCCTCTGGGGCGCACCACGCCCTCGAGCGCCGTCCTGGGATTTCTTCATGCCGCGCAGTCCGGCGAATACAGCATCGCCGCGCAGTACCTGCAGATGAGCGCGGCGCGCCGGCAAGCTGAAGGTGAGCAGATCGCCAGCCAGCTCAATGCGGTGTTGAACAGCCCCGCCGCGACCACTGTGCGAGTCGGCAGCTTTACCCAGCCCGAAGGAATTCCGCAGGAAGGCATCCCGCTCGGCCGGCAGAAACTGGGAACCATGTCGTCCGGCGATGTCGAGGTCGACATGGACCTGGTGCGCGTGTCCGACCCGAACGCAGGCAAGATATGGCTGATCTCCTCCGACACGCTCACCAAGATTCCCGAGTTGTACGATCAGGTCGAGGCTCGTCAGGTCGAGCACAACCTTCCCAGCGTACTGGTAAAACATCAACTGGCAGGAGTGCCCTTATGGCAATGGCTGGCTCTGCTGCTTGCGCTGCCCGTGGCCGCGGCGATCGGTTGGCTCGTGCTGGTACTGCTGGAAATTCCCGTACGCTGGTGGGCACGGCGGCGCGGCCAGATCGATATCGCCAACTGGCGCACAGTATCGACTCCGGCGTGGCTGCTGGCGGGCACGCTGGTGCACCAAGTTTTCGTCCGCTACCTGGGCATCGCGCTGCTGCCGCGGCACTACTACTTTCAAGTCACATCCGTCGCACTCATCGTCAGCGCCACCTGGATCCTCTGGCGCGCGGTTCGATGGTCGCTGCGGCGCGTGCGCAATCGCGCCCTGGCTCACGGGCACGTGGGCACGGGATCGCTCATGCTGCTGGGCGAACGCATCCTGAAGGCGGTTATTTTTGTCGCGGGTGTTCTCGCGATACTCGGCAACCTGGGCTTCAACATGAGCACCGCACTCGCCGGCCTCGGTATTGGCGGCCTGGCGATTGGCTTCGGCGCTCAGAAGACGATCGAGAATCTTTTCGGTGGCGTCTCCGTCCTCGGCGATGAAGTGTTTCGCGTTGGCGACGTCTGCCGTTTCGGAGACCGCACCGGAGTCGTCGAAGACATCGGTTTGCGCTCGACTCGGATCCGCACGGATGAGCGCACTTTGCTGGCGATTCCCAACGGCACCGTGGCAACGATTAACCTGGAAAACCTCAGCCGCCGCGACAAGATTCTCTTCAAAACGAATCTCGGCCTGCGTCCCGAGGCCAAGGCAGACCACGTCCGCTTTGTGCTCGCCGAGATCCGCCGCCTGCTCTACAGTCACCCCAAAGTGGAGACGAAGACCGTCCGTGTGCGCCTCACCGACATTGCGGGCAGTTCGCTCAGCGTGGAGGTGCTGTCTTACATCCTGACGCAGGACTTCAACGAATACGCCGCCATCCGCGAAGATCTGCTGCTGCGCATGATGGATGTGATGGAGGACTCCGGCGGCGGCTTGGCGCTTCCCTCCCAGACCCTCTATCTGAGTCGCGACGCGGGGGTCGAGAAAGAAAAAGTCGACAACGCGGTCAAGAAGATCGCCGAATTGCGCGACGGGAAGCAATTGCCCTTCCCCGACTTCCACGAAGAAGACATCTCGTCCTTCAAGGGGTCGATCGAGTATCCGCAGCCCGAGTCAGCGGTGCGAAAACAGCAGGGCGAATCCGGCAAAGCCCGCTAACCGCGGACGAAGCCAGTGACCGCTCATCGGCATGGCGGTTGACAGCAATGTGCTGATCTTTGAGCGCATTCGCGAAGAGTTACGATCGGGGAAGTCCTCTTCGGCGGCACTGGCAGCGGGGTTCTCCAAAGCCTTTGCCACCCTGGTGGATACTCACGTGACCACAGTCGTCTCCTGCATCTTTCTCTTCTTCTTCGGGACTTCCGGCGGTGAAGGGATTCGTGACCACTCTGGTGATAGGCCTGACAACGAACCTGTTCACATCCGTATTCGTTTCGCAAGTAGCCTTCGATTGGGAATTGTCGCGGAGAAAACGCGGTGCGGAATTGAGCATCGGAATGCCGGGGTAGATCGAGATGACTAGAACCTATCTCATACATGGTTTTGAGAGGGCGCGGCTTCCTGCCGCGCCGTCCAGAGCCAGAAAAACCGTCGGCTTTAGCCCCTGAGGGGAGGCCGCTTGGTCAGGAAACCATTTATGGGACTGATTCCAGTAGATCGGCCGCTGCCAGTCGTGAGAGTGGCCAAGGCTGGCAGCGAGTCCGTGCCCCGCAACAAGGATGCCAAGCTGTGGGACGAGTCAGGACATTCTACCTAGCCCGGCGATTACACAAGTTGAGAATTGGCCGATCTGGGTCAATGCGTGAGATGGCGATTTATCGCCAACAGTGCGGTTGCGTCTCCACGCCGCCACAACACTCCCTGAGGATACAAGACTGGAAAATCAGGATCTGAGGCGCGAACCAGAGTTTCTGGTACATTCGTGTTTGTCCTCCCTTAATAGCCGAGAGGAGCCGCATGTCCAAAATCGTTCGTTACAGGTTTATGGGGAGCTGGTGGTGGTTCTGGCTGCTCTGCGTGTCCGGCATAGGGCTTCCCCTAGCGGTCTTGTACTTGTTAACTGGTACGATCCGCATGGATACGGACGTAGACAACCCAGAACAGATTGTCGACGACTTGTACTCCGGCAAGGTTGCTGGAAAGCAATGAGGAGTACAAGGCAACGATAAGGGGCGCGGGGCAACTGTTGTTACGAGGCCGTTACACCAATAACCCTGGTCTTCAGATTGTGCCGTCAGAGAAGATGAATAGCCAATCTTCGGCATCTGGCCGCTTCGCGGTCGCGGCGTGCAATTGCATCGCTCACTCTGAATGCCGTGCCTGCCAGCGGCGGCCGAGCCAGTTCAGAAACAAGTGCGTGGGGAAATAAACGAACAGTGGCACCGCGTTCAGGTACACGAGGAGATAAGCCCACCCCGGCATCACATGCTGCTCATGAAAAAACGGCCCGCGGGCCCAGTTCACATCCATCTCCGGCCGCCAGAAATAGTTGATTGGCACCACAATCCACGCCATCAGGGTCTGCAACTTCCATCCGCGCCGGTCATAGCCCAGCCGCCAGATCGCCCATAGCAGCAGCGGTGGCGTCACCACGTGGAACAAGCTGAGCAGGCGAATCATGAGTGGCAAACCCGGATCGAACATGTATTCCGTGCCGCCGATGACGTGGCGGCCCGTCAGCAAAGCGCCCGCAAGATCAACCGTGTAGATCGTCTGGAACAGAAGCAATCCGCACGCTACCCACGAAAAAATCAGCGCGCTGTCCAGCCACAAGCAAATGCCGATCAGTACATTTCCAATGTCGCAGAAGAAAAGGAAATTCTGCGCTCCGTATTGCCGCCAATACACGGGCGCCCAGACGATCAGCCAGACCGTCCAGCCGACCTTGAGCCACAGCGGCAGGCGTCGCTCGGAAGTTTGCCGCAGAACATGCATGGAGCGCTATTGTATGCGACCCCGGCAGTCCTGCTTACGATGGTTCATGGTCCAGCGTAAGCAAGAATCATTCTCCCCCTCGCTTTTCCCCGGCACATCGCAACACCACAAGAATCAATACAGCTCTAATTACCGGCGTAACTTGCCCGACCTTACGGGTGTACCTACGATGGCTTTGGTATGGCTTACCGAGCTCTTCTCTTCTGTCCCGATGACAAAGCCGCTCGCACAGTGACGCAGGTCCTGGGCGAACTGGAGTTTACCGTCGAGTCCTGCGTCGAACCGTTCGCTGCAGTGAAGCGGTTGATGGGCGAACACTTCGACGCCGTCGTGGTGGACTGTGATAACGAGCAGAACGCCACACTTTTGTTCAAGAGCGCGCGCAATTCGACGTCAAACCAGGCGTCGCTTGCCGTAGCCGTGGTGGAAGGTCAGGCCGGGGTGGCAAAAGCGTTCCGCATTGGCGCGAACCTGGTCCTGACCAAACCCATCAACATTGAGCAATCCAAGGGAACTCTGCGCGTGGCCCGCGGACTGCTGCGGAAGGGTGAACCGGCCAAACCGGGAGCTCCAGCGTCTCCTGTTGCAACGGCTCCGACTCCCACTCCGGCAGCAGTTCCTGCGAAACCTGTACCGACCCGGCCAGTTCCGGTAGCGAAGCCGGCAGCCCCGGTCGCGCCCCTGGTGGCCGCGACTCCGCGTCCGGCAGTTCCTCCAGTGGCAAGACCGGCAGTAAGCGCGATACCCGCGAAGTCTGCGGCAGCGAGTTCGGCCCCTGTTGCGCGCGACACAGCTCCGCCCGACGTCAGCACCAGAGAATCTGTTGCGCCGCCATCCGCGGCTGCACCCGTTGCACCAGCGCCAAGGTTGCCAGTCTTGGGAAGCCAGGCGGCTTCCGTAGATGTAACGTCAGGACACAAGGCCGCGTCGCCGGCCGCTCCCGCAGCCACGTTCGGCAGCGGAGCTGCCAGCGCGCCCGCTCCGGCCCGTGACGCTCAGGCTGCTCGCGCCGCATCAGCGTCTCCAGCCGGTCCCGCCAGCGGAGCGGACCTCTTCGAGAAACCAGCGGCGGCAGCCGCGAGCGAGTCGCACACTCCGCAGGCGCCCGCACCATCGTTCACGTTTGGCGGAGCCAACGCTCCTGCTGAATCCAGTGGCGGCATCAAGAAGATTCTGTTAGGAGTAGTCGCGGGCGTATTGGTTACAGCGGGTCTCTACGCTGGTTGGACATACATCCACGGACGATCGAGTCAACCCGCCAGCAGTCAGACGGCCGCAATACCAGCTCCCGTCGCTACGCCAGACACCGCCAAGCCGGGGAGCTCTGCGCCCAAACCCGCGGGAACGACGCCTTCGACATCAGCCTCTTCGCCCAATACACAGCCCGCGGCGCAACCGGCTGCGAACGCTGCGACACCGGCAACGAGCACCGACGCGAACGTTGCCGAGTCGGCTCCTGAAAAGGAGCCTCGACCCACTACCTCAGAGTCCACAAAACCCTCAAGATCCGCTTCGTCCGCAAGCAAGGCTGCTTCAGTGGCCAAGCCTGAAGCTGCGCCACGTGTGGTCAAAGGCGGTTCAGCTCCAGCGGTTCAGGCAAAGCCTGTAGTGCCTGACATTTCAGCTCCCATCGTGATTGGGATGGCGGCAACAGGTTCCGGCGCACCACCGCCAAACCTCGTCGACAGCACGGGAAGCGCGCCCAGGCCAATCCTTCAGACCCTGAACATCTCGCAAGGAGTGTCGCAGGGCTTGCTGATCAAGAAAGTGCAGCCGACCTATCCCCGGAACGCCCTGGCCATGCACGTTGAGGGCGCAGTTCAGCTGATGGCAACCGTCTCTACGTCGGGCAACATTACGTCCGTCAAGGTCTTGAGCGGAGAGCAACTGCTGACCAAGGCTGCCGTGGACGCCGTCAAGCAGTGGAAGTACAAGCCGTATCAACTCAACGGCGAGCCTGTCGAGATTCAGACGCAAGTCACCGTCAACTTCAAGTTGCCACACTAACTTCACGCGAGAAAAATCACAGGGCATGCGAAAGACCTTCGCATGCCCTGTTTTTCTTGTGCCCACCAACGTCCCGCAGGAATCAGAACAGAGGCTGGCCCGTGCTCGGATCCAGGAAGAGGAAGCCGTTCGACCGCAACCTGTTGAAGTTGAACATCGGGCTGATCGAGTTGGCGATGCCGTCGTACGAACCGGTGCCAATGCGCTGTCCTCCGAGCCAGTTATCTTCAACGAAGCGGATGATGGAGGACTGGTCGGTCACGGTGTGATCGACGAAGTTCTGCCTCGCCCAGGGTGAGACTACCAGCAGCGGTAGCCGGGGACCGTAGCCGCAACGGCCAAGCGCGTGCGCGTTGGCCGGATTTAGACCGGGCAGCGACGTAGCCCCTGTACCGCACGCGCCGGGGCCGGTCAAGCCATCCTGCGGTCCGGTTGAGGTGTTGACGATCGGTCCCATCTGGTGGTCGTACCATCCATCGGAGTCGTCGTATACGATGACCACTGCCGTGCTTTTCCACGTAGGCTGCTCTTGCAGAAAGTTGATCGTGTTCACCAGGAAGGTCTGCTCGTCCAGAGGATCCGAGTAACCGGCGTGGCCGTCCTGGAAGGCTTGCGCCTTCAGGAAGCTCAATGCCGGCAAATGTCCCGTCGAGGCAGCGATGTAGAAATCCTGCAGGTCATATTGGTGGTTTGCCGGCCCGGCGTTCCCGATCTCAGCCAGTGAGGCCGGACGAGTGTGGGCCAGATTCGCCGTGGACGCGTAGTAGTTGAAGAAAGAGTGGTGGGGGATGTAGTCGCCGGTGGCCACGCCATCTACGGCGTTGGCCGAACTGCGCGCGCAGCCAGTCGTGCCGTTGGGATTGACTGTGGACAAGTTGAAGCCGCCCATGAACGATCCCCAAGTCACGCCGGCCGCGGTCAGCAGGTCGCCGATATTCTTGCTGCCCATCGTGACCTGGTTGCGCGTTGGATTGGAGCACACATCGCCGAGCGGGTCGGCATCTCCGATCAGTGTCAGCGAACCGTCACTGCCACCGTTTACTTCGTCGCCCGTCCCATTGGAAGTTGCGACAACACCGTTGGTCTGCCCGGAAACAAGGTTGATCACGCCCGGTGTCGAGGGACCGAACGTCGTGCCGTAGGAATTGTCGCTCATGGCGAAACTCTGAGCGTAGTTCCACTCTGCGGTCACCGTGTTGCCGTCGTAATAGCCCATCACGATGCTGCTGCCGCCTGAACCTGTGTCTAGAGGAAACAGATCCATCAGCCCGGAGTCGAATGCTTGCTGCTCGGCCAGATAGTTGTGATCCTGGTCGGAGGTCACGGCCTGCGAACGATCCAGCCGGAAAGGATTCGAAGCCCCGGCGCCGTTGGCAGGATTGCGGTTGGGGTTGGCATTCAGCAGAGCATTGCCAAGCCCGTTGACTGTCGGAGTGTTAGGCGACGCGACGAACTTGGGTTCTCCGGCGGGATTGGTCGCGACCGGATACGTTCCAAAGTAGTGGTCGAACGAAACGTTTTCCTGGAAGATCACCACTAGGTGCTTGATGGGCGTTGCGCTGGGCGCGTCCTTCGACGGCGCTTTGGAATCGGCAAATGCGGGCATCACAGTTGGTCCCAGGGCCGTGGTCAATGCGAGCAGCAAAGCCATCGACTTTCTGGGGGCATTTGACTTCAGAGATTGGATCATTACTTCCTCCTGTGCCCTTGTGGGGAACCAGTGTCTCAGGGCCGTGGCCGCGCTCCCGCGGCACGCGCACCGGTACCTGACTGGGTCTGAGGACTTACCATAGTGGCCGCGTGTTTCAACTGGGTTGCGCGATTGTGAAATGAGTATGAAAAACGAACAGGAAGATGAACCGCGTAGCTCTGCGCAGAGAACCGAGACTTTTCCACAGATATGTTTTCTCGGCGTGTGACGAACGACCTTAACTGAGAAATCTCTCCTGTCTATTGTGGAGAACGTAGGGCCCGGATGTGGCGCGGCGCAAGTCCTAGGAAACTCGCGGCCCCCGCAACCTCCCCATGCGAGCGAGGGACAGTTGGGACATCCGAAAGCCAGGGCGCTTCAGATAAGCTACCCCGGATAGCTCGGGGCTGGCGCCTATAGTGGGAGTGATCACTTCCAAGCTAAAAAGTTAGAGAAGATCGGGAAGGAAGCAAGATAAGTCGAGGGAAATTCGGTAAAGAGCCCTCGGAAAACAGCTCAAGAGGAATATAAGGAAGGAATCCAGCAACAAAAGCCGCATCAAGAATTCTCAGTGAAGGCTCTCCGAACCCGGTCAACCCAGACCGCGGTAACGCTGCGTTACTGGCGCTGCAGTACCTCGTCTACCACGACCTTGCCACCCTTATCGGCGCTGATGACCTTGTGCACCGTCTGGTATCCGGTCATCGTAATGTCGACGACGTAGTTGCCGGGATCGAGCGCCACGTCGAGCGGCGAATTCTTCTCCATGATGTGCTGGTTGATCGCAACCTGCGCACCCTTGGGTTGCGTATGAACGCTGAGCGTTGCCTGCCCGGACTGCGCGCCCTTTCCGCCGAACAGCTTCGACATTTTGCCGACGGTCTTGATGTTGTCGACGTTGCCCAGAGGCCGCAGCGTCGGAGCGAAGTTGAACGTCTGCCCGAGCACGAACTGCGCGTTCATGGTCTCGTCAATGTAGCCCATCATCCGCACCAGCACCACGTGCTGGCCTTTGTCCACGCTGACCTGCGCTGGCGTTTTCGTCCCCACGTCCCGGCCGTCCACGTAAACGCTGGCTCCGGCGGGATCGGTTTTCACCACCAGTGTCGCCATCAACTGCGCCAGGTGGACCACCGTCGTCGCACGGTTGCCTGACGTCACCGAGACCGAACGAGTGTCGGTGGAATAGCCCGCCTTGCTGACGGTAATCGAATGCTGTCCAGGCTGAAGATTCGACAAAGCAAACGGAGTAACCCAGCTCGGATCGCTCCGGCCATCCACCTGCACTTGTGCGCCTTGGGGCGTGGAATCAACAGCGAGTTGACCGGGGATGACTAACGGCGGCGCCACCACCTTCTTCCGCGCGCTGTGCGATTTCGGACTCGCAACGGGCTCAGCGGCAGGAGCTTCGGGCTCGGAGATTTCCTCTGGCTGCACCGCGGCGGGGGCTGGTGCCGCTTTCTTCGGAGCCGGCTGGCTGGCCTCCGGCTGCGCTGGAGCTTCTGCAACGGCAGCAGTGCGGCCCGCGCCCGAATCGTCATCGCTGTTCAAACTGTGAACGTAAATCGTCACCCCGATGCCGATGAGCAGAATCAGTGCTCCTGCGCCGCCCAGGGCGTAGAGCATGAGCTTCGGCGGAACGCTCTTGATCTCTTTGATTGCCTTCTGGGCCACTTCGCGCGGCTGCACCTTGGGCTTCTCTTCGGCCTTGAGGTCGCCTTGAAACATCGTTGACGCGGGAGCGGCGTCTTGCGCCGTCTGAAATGGCGACGGTGGAGGCGGAGGCGGCGCGACGTAGACCTCCTTGAGCGGAGGCAGTTCCGTCATTTCCGAGAAACTGACGCCGCCGCCTTCGTTGGACCCGCCTTCGGCCATCATCGGATCGACTGCAATTTTCGGAGTGTCCGCGACCTTCGGTTCGAACGTTTCGATCTGCGGCGCCTCAACTTCATCGGCCACGGCCGAAGACATATGCGCGGATCGGGGCTGAGACGCCTCAATGGTCGCCTTGACACTGGAGCTAATGAAATGATCCGAAAGATCAAGTTCTGGCGTTTCAGACGACGACAGCGAAGAGTCGTAGCCACCCGCGCCGGCAGCCGCAGCCGCCGCTTTCGGAGCAGCCAGCAACCCGGCTGGCTTGGCCAGCGTCGTCGATTGGACTTCGGGGCTCGCAGCAGAAGGCTCCGCCAGTTTCTTTTCCGCCGGCTTCGCAAGCATGGATTTCGTTTCGGCCGGACGTGAGGCCGGAGCCGCGAGGCTCGATGGCCTCGCTAAACCAGATTGTGCCGCAGCCGCGGGCGGTGAAGCAGGCTTCGCCGGACTCGACCGTGCTGGAGCCGACGGCGCGGGAGCAGGCTTCGGTGCAGCCGGCTTTGCCACCGCCGATGTAACAAACTTCGATTGCGCCGCAGCTTTCACCTTCTCGGGAGGTGCGGGGCCCTTGGGCGCCACCGGCTTCTTGGCCGCCAGGGTTTTCGACTCCTTGCATTTCTCGAGGTCTTCGAGCAGCTGCTTGGCGGTCTGGTAGCGCTGCGCCGGATCCTTCGACAGCGCCTTCATGATGAGGTCGCTGAGAACGGGATGCACCTTCGGATTCACATGAATCGGCGGAACCGGAGTGCTTTCCAGAATGCTCTGCCGCAGAGACTCCGCGTCTTCGCGATCAAATGCCTTCCGCTCGGTCACCATTTCATAGAATATGGCGCCCAGGCTAAACAGATTCGACCGGCCATCGGTAGCTTCGCCGCGAATCTGCTCAGGCGACATGTAATGCAGGATCGAGGGAAGTCCGTCGGGCACGTGCTGCACAAACTTGCCCACGCTGGAAACGCCGAACCCCAGAATCCTTACGGTTCCATCCCATCCGCACATGATCTTGGACGGCTCCAGACTGTAGTGAACGATATTCTGCGAGTTCGCGTAAGCGAAACCGCTGCACAGCTGCCGTCCGATGTCGAGAAGATCCCAGATCGAAAACCCCTCTTTGCGAGCCAGCATGGTGGCGATGCTGTTGCCCTGCACATATTCCATGGCGGCGCAGAACTGGCCTTCGATTTCTCCCGCGCCAAATACATTCGTGATGTTGGGGCTGCTCAATACCTTGGTGCTCTCGGCCTCCGCCAGCAGCGCATGTTCAAGGTCCGCCGCGCTCTCGCCAAACGCGCTCAACTGGATTGCCTTTAGCGCAATGGTTTGCCCGCTTTCCGGGTCGTTGGCTTTATAGACGGCGCCTGTGGGCGATTTCGCCAGTTCACTCAGGATTTCGAAGTGGCCGATTTTTGTAGACATTTCCTTTTCCAACTCCATTCCATCGCGAGCCTTTCGCGTCGCCACGACAAAGCTCGGTCGGCGGAGACCCGCGGGATGGTTACGTTTAGGATATCGCTGCTCGTGCTAAGCATCGAGTTACCAAAGTAAGGGAAATGGGGTTAGTGGCTCAGCTTGTCGATTCTTCCCCTCGGCGTCATCCCGACCGTAGCCGTTCTTCAGGCGGAGGGAGGATCTCGCGCGCACCGCGGCAGTCTGAGACACCACGCGCGATCCCTCGCCCCGCTGGAGAAAACGCGGGTCTTCGGGATGACGCCCTCGATACCAGCTTGAGCAACTACCGGGAGGCCGTGACACGGACGCACAGCGGCGGAGCGCTAGCCGGTGGCGCGGCTCAGACGTTCGGTCAACCGGCGGATGTAGTCGATGAGTTCCGGTGGCTCGTGCACCTGGAAGTCAACGCCGAGCAGCGACAGGTGGATCGTGATTCCCTCCAGCGAATGCGCTCCGGTGTTGAGCATGCAAGATCTTTCGTCAATCGCTTCCAGGACACCGGCGGAAGGAGGCACGCGCTTGGCAACGGCCTCGACTGGAGCGTGCAGCGTCACCCGGGCGCGGTAGGGGTACGGCACCTGCGACAGAGACTTCGCAACAAAAGCCGCAAAATCTCCCTCAGGAGGCTTCCGCGGCTTGAACCGTGTCGAGGTCTTCAGCTTGCCTTCGATGCGGTCGACGCGAAAGGTTCGCCAATCTTTGCGTCCAAGATCCCAAGCTACGAGGTACCAGCGATATCCGGTATGCACGACCCGGTGCGGCTCAACCACTCGCGAACTGGGCGCGCCCGAGCGATTGTTGTAGTCGAATCGAATTCCTTCATGATCGCGGCATGCCCCAGCGATGACCGACAGTCGCTCCGCGTCCACCGTTGGACCTCGCCTGCCCAGAGGCAGGATGAAGGAGTGCAGCGCCGCGATGCGATGGCGCAACCGTGGCGGCAGCACCTGCTCGAGTTTCAGAAGCGCGCGCACCGAGGCTTCCTCGATGCCGGCCACACTGCCACTCGCGGCAGTTCGCAGCCCCAGGGCAACCGCTACCGCTTCATCGTCGTCGAGCAGCAGCGGGGGCAGGTTTGCGCCCGCCCCAAGCTGGTAACCGCCCGCCGTCCCCGATGTTGAGTGCACGGGATATCCCAGGCTGCGCAGACGATCGACGTCGCGACGCAGGGTCCGCGCCGTGATGTCGAGCCGCTGCGACAGGTCGGCACCCGACCAGTAGCGCTGCACCTGAAAAAGAGACAGGAGCCGGAGCAGGCGAGCTGAGGTCTGCAGCATGATTTTTCATTGTGCCACAGATCGAGGACCGATCTTGTCCTCAATGACTGTTACGGTTCCGGTGCCGATTCGGCTGGATCTCACGGCGAATCGCGCAACGGAGGAAGATCATGAAGCTGACTGATTCGTTACTAGCGGAGTTGGAACGAGAAGCCGCCAGCACTCGCCTCGCCCTGAAACGTCTGCCCGAAGGCCACAACGACTGGAAGCCGCATCCGAGGTCGATGCCGCTCGGTTACCTGGCGTCGCTGGTTGCCACGATGCCGGCGTGGATCGTCACGATGGTCAAAGAGGACGAACTGGATCTCAAATCGCCCGGCGCGGCGAAGTTCAAGCCGCTGGAATGGCGCACGCGGAGCGAATTGGTGGCCGCGCTCGATGCCGGTCTCACGGAGGCGCGCGAGGCGCTGTCGAACACGACCGACGAGCATCTTATGAAACCATGGAGATTCAAAGTCGGCGACCACGTGGTCGACCAGAATTTGCGGCACATCATGATTGAGCATGCCGTGTTCAGCCACCTGGCGCATCATCGAGGACAGTTGACCGTATATCTACGGCTCAATGAGGCGTCCGTGCCTGCGCTCTACGGGCCGTCGGCGGACGAGGGGCGCGCCGCCTAGCATAACTAACGCGCTAGCACTGCTTTTGTTTTGCCAGCGGCGGAAACGCGAAATGCGGCGTAACTTTGCGTCGCGCCAGCGGTTGTACCTGTTATGCCTGAACTCGTGTGACATTTGTCATCCCGCTCTGATGACGATCTCCACTTGCGAGCAGGAGCAGCACGCGAAAGTATGGAGAAGGATGAGGGGTTGAGCCTTTTGAGCGCAGGGAGAATCAAATCCGGCCCGGTTGTGGATGACGAGCAACTTCGTCTATTCTTGGTGGGCTGGGACGTGATCACCTTCTGCGACCGGCCCCCGGTTCTCCCTGGAGTTCATCCATGACGTTGACCCGGTTTGTCACCAAGAACGCGTTCCGCAACAAGCGCCGCAGCACTCTGACGGTGTTGAGCATCGCTTTCTCTTTGCTGCTGCTCACGCTGATGATGACCATCTGGCGAGCTTTCTATCTAGACCAGGGAAGCGCCGAGTCCGCGGAGAGGCTGGTGGTGCGGCATCGTGTTTCTTTGACCTTTTCTCTGCCCGGCTTCTACCGGGAGAAGATTCGAGCGGTGCCTGGCGTCGTGTCGGTAGTGCCGGTCTCATGGTTTGGCGGAATCTATAAAGACCAGAAGCCGGAAAACTTCTTCGCGCAATTCGGCACCGATCCGGATGAATTCTTTAAGACTTTCCGCGACATGGAAATGCCAGACGAGCAGGCCACAGCATGGCAACGCGACCGCCAGGGCGTGATTGTGGACGACACCCTGGCAGCGAAGTACGGATGGAAACTGGGCGACCGCATTGTTTTGCAGGGAACGATCTACCCGGTCAATCTTGAGTTGAACATCCGCGGCATATTCCACTCGAACCCGGACAATAAGTCGGTCTACTTCAATGCGAAATATGTGGAAGAGGCCGTAGCGTTCTTCAAAGGGCAGGCCGGCACCTTCAGCATTCTGGCGGCGTCTCCGGCGGACGTGAGCAAGATCGCCAGCACTGTGGACGATATGTTTCGCAATTCGCCTCAGCCCACCAAGTCGGAGAGCGAGAAAGCGTTCGGCCTGGAGTTCGTGGCCATGATGGGCAACGTGAAGGCGTTCATTCTGAGCATCTGCTCGGCCGTGGTTTTCGCGACGTTGTTGGTGTCAGCGAATACCATGGCAATGTCGATTCGCGAGCGCACGCGGGAAGTGGCCGTGCTGAAAACCCTGGGCTTCACCCGGCGCAGCGTGCTGGGCTTGTTTGTGAGCGAAGCCGTGGCGCTGTCTCTGGCGGGCGGAGTGATTGGCGCGTGCCTTGGGTGGTTGATGGTCTACGGGTTGACCCATTCGAAGCAGTTCATCAGCTTCTTCCCCATGCAGGTGACGCTCGGGATTTGGGTCGTCGCCCTGTTGACCTCTGGCTTGGTTGGACTGCTGAGCGCGGCGCTTCCTTCGTATCACGCTTCGCAGATAAACATTGTGGATGGATTACGCCACATCGGCTGAAGTTACACAGGATGACTTATGACGTTAGGCAGTTTTGTCGTGCGCAATACATTTCGGAACAAGCGGCGCAGCCTGCTGACCATGGTCAGCATCAGCTTCTCGCTGCTGTTGCTCACGCTGATGATTTGCATTTGGCGTTCTTTCTATGTGGATCAGGTCGCACCGGAAGCGTCGCGGCGGCTGATCGTCCGTGACCGCGTGTCGCTGGCGTTCTTTCTGCCGGCGTTCTATCGCGAGAAGATTCGCGCCGTCCCGGGCGTAACGTCGGTCGTGCCCATCACCTGGTTTGGAGGCCGCTATATCGATGACCGGCCGGAGCACTTCTTTGCACAACTGGGCACGGATCCGGATGAGTATCTGAAGGTGGCATCGGACAAGATCACTCCGCCCGATCAGGTGAAGGCCTGGCAGCAGGATCGCGCGGGCGCGTTGGTAGATGAGACGCTGGTGAAGAGATATGGCTGGAAGATCGGGGATCGCATTACTTTGCAGCAAAACATTTTCCCGACGAACCTCGATCTGACGATTCGGGCCATCTATCACCGCGATCCTCCGCAGAATGCGCTGTACTTCAATGCGAAGTATCTGGAAGAGGCGGTGCCGTGGTTCAAGGGACAGGCGGGCTGGTACGCCGCTCAGGTCGACTCGGCGGACAATGTGGCGAGCGCATCTAGAACGATCGACGACATGTTCCGCAATTCGCCGCTGCAGACGAAGACTGAGAGCGAAAAGGCTTTTCAGCTGGGCTTTGTCGCTTCCCTGGGGAACATCAAGGCATTCATCCTGGGCATTTGCGGAGCGGTTGTGTTCACCATCATGCTGGTTTCAGCTAACACGATGGCGATGTCGGTGCGCAGCCGCACGCGCGAGGTGGCGGTGCTGAAGACCCTCGGGTTCACGCGCCTGCGAGTGCTGTGGATCTTCGTGAGCGAGTCGGTGGCTTTGGCTCTCAGTGGTGGATTACTCGGCGTATTCGTTGCGAAATTTGTAATTGAAGGGCTGACGCATCGCTTCATCGGGCTGGGCATTCCGCTCGATATGCACGTCAAAGCACCCGCGGCGGCTTTGTCGCTGATGGCGGCACTGATCTTGGGATTAGTGAGCGGCTATTTGCCGGCCTACAACGCGTCGCGCATGAACATTGTGGACGGACTGCGCCACATCGGCTGAGTTTGGAGAGTTTACTGAATCGAGTTCAAATATGGCGATACCGATCAGCTACAACGTCCGCAATTTAATTCTCCGCAAGGGGCTCACCATCATGACGGCCCTGGGCATTGCCCTCACGGTCACGACTGCGATTTTTCTGATGGCGCTGGTCGCGGGGCTGAACAAGGCTTTTGTGAGCAGCGGCAATCCGCTGAACGTTCTCGTGCTCCGCAAGGGCTCGGAGGCGGAGTTATCGGGCGGGTTCGATGCCGCGCTCTATCCCACGCTGAAGACTCTCCCCGGCATCGCGAAAGACAGTCATGGCGAGCCGATGACCTCGGGCGAGTGGGTCGTGGTGATCATCCTGCCGCGCAAAGACGGGACGGGCGAAGTGAACGTGACGGTGCGGGGCATGATGCCCGACGGCCTGGAGTTGCGGCCCGGCGCGAAACTAGCCGAGGGACGATGGTTCCAGACGGGGCAGCGGGAAGTTGTGGTCAGCAAATCGATTCATGGACGCTTTTCGCACGCCAACATTGGCGACACGATGGAGTTTGGGAAAGGATCGTGGAAAGTCGTGGGAGTGTTTGACGCCGGGGGATCGGCATACGAGTCCGAGGTTTGGGGAGATGTGAATCAAATGGCGTCGGACTTCGATCGCCAGGGTGGCTTTTCGTCGGCGTACCTGCACGCGACCGATCCCATCGCCGCCGAGGCGCTCAAGAACCGGGTCAGCGACGATCAGCGACTGAAGCTCGAAGGAGTGCTCGAAACCGACTACTACGCCAAGCAGACCAGTTCCGGCGCGCCGATCAAGGTGATCGGCATTGTGGTGGGATTCATCATGGCCATCGGCTCGATTTTCGCGGCGATGAACACGATGTACGCGGCGGTCGCGTACCGCGGGCGCGAGATCGCGACGCTGCGGGTGATCGGCTTCTCGCGGCCGGCAATTCTGACTTCGTTTGTGCTGGAGTCTTTGCTGCTGGCTTTGCTGGGCGCGCTGGCGGGGATTCTGTTGATGCTCCCGTTCAATGGGATGCAGACCGGCACATCGAATGCCGTCACATTCAGCGAAGTCGTGTTCGCGTTGCGCATTACGCCGCAGGTCGCCAGCTACGCCATTTTGTTTGCGTTGATTATGGGATTCGTGGGCGGGCTTGCTCCCGCGTGGCACGCGGCACGGCAGAATATTCTTAACGCGCTGCGCGGCTAGGTTAGCGCCGCGGGAAACTATTTGAGGGATTAAAGCGTAATCATTACTTATGGCGATTGATACCAAACACGAAGATCTGCAGAGCTTGCGCATTGACCGCACGCAGCGCAATGACAGCGGCGGAGAGCCGCCAGCCTGGGCGCGCCGCTACATCATCGTCGGCGTTGCGGTTGTGGTGGTGCTTGGCTTGTCCACTTTAGCCTTCCGTGCATTTTCGTCCGACGTGCCGGAGGTCGAGGTGGCGCGCGCGGCGGCGGAGAGCAGCGACGGCGGCGGCACGGTGCTTTCGGCCACCGGTTACATTGTGGCGCATCACACCATCAACGTGAATTCCAAGGTCACGGGACGCTTGGCGTGGATCGGCGTGGAGAAGGGCGACAAGGTTAAAGAAGGTCAGGTGCTGGTGCGCCTGGAAGATCAGGAGTTTCGCGCATCGTACGAACAGGCCAAAGGAACGCTGCAGAATGCACGCGCCTACCTCGATGAGTTGCAGCATGGATCGCGGCCGGAAGAGATTCAGCAGGCACAGCACAATCTCGACGAGGCCCGCGCCACGCTGGCCAATGACAAGCTGACTTTGGACCGCACGAAGGAGTTGTCTAGCGGAGGAGTCGTTTCGCGACAGCAACTCGACGACGCGACGGCAAAATTCGAAGCCGATCAGCAGCGTGCGAATTCTCTGGAGAAGGCGTTTCAGTTGATGAAGATCGGGCCGCGGGCAGAGGAGATCGCGCGTGCCCAGGGCGCGCTCATGCAGGCGCAGGGTCAACTGGACTATGCCCAGTCGCAACGGGATGCCACGCTGATCCGCGCGCCGGTAACGGGCACGATTCTTGATCGCACGGCGGAAAAAGGGGAGTTGATTACCGCGCAGTTTGCCAGCGCGGCTGCAGGTGGACCGCAAGGATCGGTGGTGGCGCTGGCGGATCTGAACGATCTTCAGGTGGAACTGGACATCGCGCAGTCGGATTTTGCACGGCTCGGGCCCACTCAAAAAGGGATTGTGACCACCGACGCTTATCCCGACAAGCAATACGATGGCGTCATCGCGCAGATTTCTCCGGAAGCGAATCGGCAGAAGGCTACGGTGCAAGTAAAGGTGCAGGTGCTGAACCCGGGCAAATATCCCGACGTTCAGCTGCGTCCGGAAATGAATGCTACGGTGAGATTCCTGGCCGATGCAGCACCGAAAACTGCGAAGGATCCTTCGGGCGTGTTCGTGCCGGCGGCGGCTATACGGGATCGCGATGGCAAGAAGATCGTGTTGATCGCGTTCAATGGCAAGGCGGTCGCACGAGAGATTCACGTCCTCAGCCAGCGCGCGGATGGGGCGCTGGTCGACGGACTGGTCGGAGGCGAGAGCGTCATTACCACCGCGCCAGCGACTTTGAAAGATGGAGACAAAATTAAAATCAAGGGGCAGTCATAAGAGGCAAACATGAGCACAGTTGCACAAGCAAACGTTGCCACGAGCACGAAAGTTGTTCAAGTTCGCAGCGTCAGCAAGATTTTCAAGCGCGACGCCTTTCAGGTAACGGCGCTCGACGATGTGTCGATCGACATCGCCAAGGGCGAGTTCCTCGCGCTCATGGGCCCGTCCGGTTCGGGCAAGACGACGCTGCTGAATATGATTGCGGCCATCGACCGGCCGACCAGCGGAGAATTGCTGGTGCAGGGGCAGGACATTTTCCGCTTCAACGACGCGCAGATTGCCCGCTGGCGCAATGAGCACATTGGCTACGTCTTTCAGACGTTTAATCTGATCCCGGTGCTCACGGCGTTTGAAAATGTCGAGTTGCCTCTGCTGTTGACCAAGCTGACCTCGCAGCAGCGTCGCGACCACGTCATGACCGCACTGAAGCTGGTGGGCCTGGAGGATCGGGTCGGTCACCTGCCCAAGCAGCTCTCTGGTGGACAGGAGCAGCGTGTCGCCATTGCACGGGCGATTGTGAGCGATCCGACCTTGTTACTCGCTGACGAGCCGACCGGGGATCTGGACAGCCATTCGGCCACCGAGGTGTTGGAGATTTTGAAACGGCTGAACGAGGACTTCCACAAGACGATCGTGATGGTGACACACGATCCGCACGCGGCTTCGTACGCGCACGTGACGCGGCATCTGGAAAAAGGAATGCTGCTGCCTCCCGGGTAGCACAGCGGACTCAAGGGCTGATACGACAAGTCGTCTGGACGCTGGGGAAGACGTCCCTCGGCGGTAAAGCCGTGATTCGTTCCACGCGACTTTACGGCGCGGCTTCAAGCCGCGCCTTTTCAAGACTAGAGAGGGTTAGCAGCGGAGCTCGCCGGCGCTTGCGACTGGTGATTCCGCGCCGGCTTCCGTAACCCAGCGCCAGGCTCGTCTGCCGTTCGCCAGCACCGCCTGCGCTTCGCCATAGTCCACCAAGCGGTTCAGCACGGTGGTTACCGAAGCCATTGGATCCTTGTGGCGCGCCAGCATGGAAGGCAGGTTTTGCTGGAAATAGTCGCAAATGTCCCGCGCACTCATGGGGCGGCCAGCCTCCATCAGCATCATTCGACAAGCCTTGGTAAAGCCTGGCTGGCGGCCGTTGCTCTTGCGGTCGACCAGTTCCAGCAGTTCCTCGCTCAAGACTCCATCGCCAAACAGATTCGCCAGCCCGGCGATCGTCTGCTTGACGGTGCCGATGCGCTTCATAACCTCGGAGCGCTGTTGCAACAGTTGGCGTAACTCGTCGTGCGCCTGCCGAATGACTTCCTGCACGTGGCCAACGTCATACCTCTCGGACGGTTTGATCGACCCGGCGCCCTTCTGCCCGTTTTCCATAACAAATATTCCCCCTAGTGTTTGAACGCGTTAGTGACAGCGTAACTTCGGTTTCACGCCATCGACGAACTGGCGTGTCTTACAACCGCATGCACGCAGGGGTGCAGTTGCCATCCTCACAAGAACTTCCCGTAGGAACCATCCAGCAAGGGGCAGAACCTTGCTTAAAGGATCTATACGCAAGAAGTCTTCCCAGTGTTCCCTCGATTCTTCCGCAGGAGTCGTTCTCGAGGCCCTACCGGATCTTGTGGAGTTAGACGGGGCAATTGCAGATTGGTTAACAAGGGCTGGAAACACTTCCGTGACAAACAGGGTTCTTTTGCTGCCGGCTGTTTCAGCTTGTGGAGAGAGACGTAGCAAGCTACGGCTCTACTACTTACGATAGTTCTTTATTGCAGGAAGATGACCAGCAGGCGGCCGTCGGAATGGTAACCATCTCCTGTGGCGTTCTTGGCGTCCTGCACGGCGTTTGGCGGAAGATAGAAACTCAGTGTCTTTGCCTTGTTGGCTTTTTGCAGGCTGCTGCCAATGTTGTCGCGTTCGCCGTCGACGGCCGGATCGATCTTGTGGGTAACACTGTTATTGCGCTTGTCCTTGGCGAAACCAATGTCGTGGGTTCCGGCGCCGCACCATACTTCGTGTCCCTGCCAAGTAAATGGAGATTTCCAGATACGAAAATGGTGGCGGCTGGCGACCATGGCGATCGGCTCCGCCATCTCGTAGCCGAAATCCTGCTTCCGTCCGAAAAGATAAAGCGTGCTCATGGGCATCGCCAGGTAGTCCTTGTTTTCGTAGGTCTCCATGAAAGCATTGAGCACGGCTTTCTGATTGTTGGTGTCGGCGACGTGCCAGGTCGCGGCGTCGAGTGCGGCTTGCACGTCCTTTTGATCGCCAACGATGACGAAGTTCACCATATCCCCGAGATTCTGGAACTGATCGTTGACCCGGCGGGGAAGACTGTCGATGCTCTTGCGAAGATCCGCGTCGAAAGGCGTATCCGACACTTTGAGCGGAGGCACCGTGGTTGCAGCGTCGGCATTGGACGTATTCGCCGAGGACGTTTCGCTCGTTGCGTTGGAGGTTGCCTCCGGCTTGCCCATGCCGAATTGGCCAGACATGAAAACTTGCGCCGCGGTCGCAAGCTGAGACTTGAGCTGCTCTCCGCGGGTCTTCTGCTGGCCTTCGGTTGTGCTGGTTGCGGTCGAGCCCGCAGGAATTACGTGGACCTTGACGGCAAGATCTCCCTGGCAGGGAGGCGTGCCGGAAATGTTCATTCCCAGCATTAGATGAGAAGGAGATGAAATGTGCAGTTGAGTGCTCGCTCCCACCAAAAGCGGAGATGCTCCATGCGCGTGCAGACGCGCGATCAAGGCGCCTGCGGGCGCGGTGGGAATCGGCAAGTCTGCGGTTTGAGCAATCGCACCGGTCACGCCCTTGGGATCGCAGGCGGGCGCGCCGGAAACTTGCTTATCCGAAGAGGCTGAGGCCGAGATTTCCAGCTCATCTCCGGATTGAAGGTCGAGGCCCGTATCCGTCCAAGACTGTCCGGTCGAAACCTGAACGGTGATGTTCTGCGCGGTTGAGGTTACCTGAGCCCCAAGCTGAGAGGCAGAGAGCAGAAGAGTTGTTAGCAGAGCCAATAGCTTGACCATATCGCACGTCCGGGAGGCGGTCCTTATTATCTTCTAATCTTGGCCCCCTGTGGCAAGTGGGAATGCGCTCTTTCGGAGAGGGCGGCTGGGTCGCGAACCAACCTACCGATTTGGGAATCCCACCGTTGCGGACCAAATTAAAGTGCCGCCGGGACACAAGGCAAGTGCTCCCACATTCCGATGGTAACAAGTGACGGAGCGACTTCCTTGTTGACCGGAGCAAAAACTGCCAAGTATCCCGCGCCCCTGCGGGTCTTGCTGGTGGGCCACCAGGAGGAAGACTTTTTCCTGATTCGCGAGATCCTGCAGCGGTCGCGCAGCACGCTCGCGGCAGAACTCGATCATGCTCACTCGCTGCAGGAAGCCAAGGCCATGCTGCAACGGCAGCCCTACGGCCTGGTTTTGTTCGAGCATGAAATCGGGAACGCGGAGGCGGTTCGCTTTCTTTCGGAGTTTCTTCATACCGGGGTCTCGTTGCCCTTCATTCTTCTGACTGAGGATGCGGACGAGCAGACTGTAGCGGAAAGCATCGAAGCGGGAAGATGGAACTGCGTGGCCAAGTCGCAACTGGACGGGGCAACACTGGTCCGGACCATCCGGAGCACGTTGGCGCTGCACTCCATGCAACGCGAACAGCACACCGCGGAGGAGGCGCTGCGCAAGCTGTCGCGGGCGGTCGAGCAGTCGGCTGACACCGTGATCGTGACCAACCTCCACGGGATCATCGAGTACGTCAATCCGGCCTTCGAGGCTCTCACGGGGTACAACCGCAACGAAGTGTGCGGCACGACTCCGCGAATTCTTAAGTCGGGCGAGCAGGGATCGGAATTCTACCTGGAAATGTGGAAGACCATTCTCGCCGGGAATGTCTACCGCGGCATTCTGGTGAACCGGAAGAAGAGCGGTCAGCTGTATTACGTGGAGGAGAGTATCTCCCCGGTGCGGGATGCGGAAGGACGGATCACGCATTTCATCTCGAACGGTCGCGACCTGACCGAGCGGCTTCACCTGGAAGCGGAGCTTCGGCAGGCGCAGAAAATGGACGCGATCGGGCACCTGGCCGGCGGCGTCGCTCACGACTTCAACAACCTCTTAACCATCATCACCAGCTACTCCGAGCTCGCTCTGGATGCGGTGCACGAAAACAGCGCCCTCGAAGCCAAGATTCTGGAGATTCTTCTGGCGGCGAAGCGGGCCGCAGAGTTGACGCGGCAGCTGCTGGCTTTCAGCCGGAAACAGCCACAGGCATTACGTGTGGCGGAGCTCAATCCCGTGATCGAGCGCGTTGCCAAAACCCTTCCCCGTCTGATCGGCGAAGATATCGAGTTCAGCTTCGTACCGGGGGAAGACTTGGGACGGGTACGCGTGGACCCGGTGCAGATCGATCAGATCCTCATGAACCTGGCGGCCAACGCGCGGGACGCTATGCCGCAGGGAGGCCACTTCCGTATCGAGACCTCCAACTTGATGCTCGATGACGAGTACATGCATCGCAAACCCGCCGTCATTCCCCTGGGACGCTACGCGCTGATCACCGTGAGCGATGACGGAGCCGGCATTGCGCACGAACACCTGCCCCACATCTTCGAGCCCTTCTACACCACGAAGCCTCTGGGGGAAGGCACGGGCCTCGGGCTGGCCACCGTTTACGGAATCGTGAAGCAGAACAAGGGGTTCATCTGGGCCTACAGCGAGCCTCAGATGGGTACGGTGTTCAAGATCTACTTGCCCTGCGTTTCGGTGAAAAATCACGCGAACGAGAGCGACCGCGTCAAGGCCGAGCGCATGGCCCGCGGTTCGGAAACGATCTTGCTCGTGGAAGACGAACACGCGGTGCGGCAGGCGACCGCGGAATTCTTGAGACTCCACGGCTACACCGTGCTCGAAGCCAAGGACGGCCTCGACGCCCTCTCGGTGGCGAGAAACCATGGAGCGACTATCCATCTGGTGGTCACCGACGTGGTGATGCCGAACTTGAGTGGCGGCCAGTTGGCAATGGAACTCAACAGCTTGCGACCGGAGGCTAAGCTGCTGTTCGTTTCCGGTTATGCGGGCCGGACCGTGCTCAACCACAAGGTATTTGACCTCGAAACGAATTTCCTGCAAAAGCCCTACACATTGAAGCAACTCTCCACCAAGATCCGCGCTGCGTTGAGCCAGAAGGTTGGCCAAGAAACGAATTCGCCTTCGCAAGAATAAACTGGCGGTGACCGGATTGGGGTCAGTTTGAGAAGCGCGATTCGTATCAGGGCTGCGCTTCAGCGATGCCGCAAAAGAGCATCAAGACGCTAACGGCTTTAGCCACTGCGCTTCGTTCAGCGTCCGCAGCGGCTAAAGCCGGTCGTGCCCGACGTGCCACTGTGGCACGCCTGAAGGCATGCCCTGATACGAATCGCCTTTCAAACTGCACCACCACCCAATCAACGCTGGATTGATCCACCTGTTCCCAGACCCTATAATCAGCCTGCGCGGACGCCGCATGAATCCTTCAGCATCTCCCCATGACCTCGATGCCGACACTCCAGCGCCTTCGACGAATCTGGATCATTCTGACCGCGGGACCACCTCGATATCGCTGAGCATTCTGATCGCGCTGTGGCTTGCGATTTACGCCGCCGGCATGTTTACGCCGCCATTGCTCGATGACGTGGACACCATCCACGCCGAGGCGGCCCGCGAGATGTTGCTGCGCCACGACTGGGTAACGATGTACACCAACGGTCTCCGCTATCTGGAAAAGGCTCCGTTAATGTACTGGGGGCTGGCCGGCAGCTACGAGGTTTTCGGAATCAGCGACTGGAGCACCCGCCTTCCGCTCATGCTGGGCTTGCTGGCGATGGTTCTGGCTACCTACCGGTTGGGCAGCTATGCGTTCGGCGAGCGCGGTGGATTCTATTCCGGCGTGGCGTTGGTCACATCGATCGGCCCCTACATCTTTACGCGATTTCTGATTCCCGATGTTCTCGTGGGACTGTGGCTGGTCATTTCGTACTATTTCTTCTTGCGTTCGCTGGAAGAAGAAACGCCCTCGCCTCTGAGTTGCTGGGGATTCGCCGCGGCCTGCGCCCTGAACGTGCTCACCAAAGGGCTCATCGGGCTGGCGTTCCCGATCGGCACCATCGGCTTATATTTGCTGCTCACTCGAAACTTGCGCCATCTGGCGAAGCTGCGAATCCTCTCCAGCATCGCGGTTTTCTTTGTGCTGGCGGCGCCGTGGCATATCCTCGCCGCCATACGCAATCCGGCGCAAGGACAGGCGCGGGGATTTTTGTGGTTCTATTTCGTCAATGAGCACATCATGCGGTTCCTCAACAAGCGCGTGCCTCCGGGGTACGATACGGTTCCGCTGGTGCTGTTCTGGGCGTTGCTCGTGCTTTGGCTGGTGCCGTGGGCGGTGTTTCTGCCTCAGGCGTTACGGGAGGTGCCGCTGCGTTGGGGGCGACTCCGCTCGCCGTTGAACCGCCGACAAAGAGCGAATCTGCTTTTCTTTCTTTGGGCGCTGGTGATCCTGCTCTTCTTCAGCTTCTCGACGCGGCAGGAGTATTACACCATTCCAGCCTTGCCGGGAGTCGCACTGTTGGCGGGAGGATGGCTGGCGCGCGAGTCTTCCGCGGATGCAAGCGAGGTGGAACGGCGCGCCGGGCGCCGGTCTTCGTTGGTCCTGATGGTCGCGGGAGTTCTTTCTGCGGTGCTCGGACTCGCGCTGCTCTCCCTCACGCATCCACCGCCGGCCGGCGTGGATCTGGCAGAACTGCTGAAGAAGAATCCGCAGGACTACGATTTCTCGCTGGGCCACGTGCTCGACTTCACGCCGCAGGCTCTGGGGATGTTTCGCGGCCCACTTCTCGGAGCCTCGCTTTCTCTCTTGTTTGGGACCGTTCTGAACTGGTGGATGCGTCGTCGCAGCCGGCCTGCGTGGGGAAACGCGGCGCTGTCGTTAATGATGGTCTGCCTACTGACCTGCGTGCATGTTTCGTTCGCGCGGTTCTCGCCTATTCTTTCGTCGTACGATCTCGCGGTTGCGATTCAGAAGGAATACCGGCCCGGCGACCTTATTGTCGTAGACGGTGAGTATCATCAGGCTTCGACTCTCAACTTCTATACTCACGTCCCGCTGCGCGTGCTGCACGAGCCCAGCGGTAATCTCTGGTACGGCGAGAAATTTCCGGACGCACCGCATGTGTTCGAGACTCCGCAGTCATTCGCCGTGCTCTGGTCGGAGCCAGCTCGCATTTTTCTGTGGACCGATCAGGAGGACCCGAAGGAGTTGGCTGGCATGCCTCGGTTTTTGCTGGCCCGCAGCGGGGGGAAAGCGATTTTTACGAATCGCGCGCCGTGAGGCGATGGCGTTACGCAGGGGCTGAAGCTGAGCTTGACTGTGCGGCTTGCGGCATCGCTGAAGCGACGCCCTGATACGAGATCGTGAGTCTTTGCCAAACTGTATAATCGACCTTCCTCCATGGTCTCTGGGGTTCTCAATGCTCACGGAGTTGACGTGGCTTGGCGGGCGCTTTTGTTGCTGGCGCTTGGCGGGTCGTTCACTTCGACGATCTACCTCGCCCTGACTCTAGTTGCGACCGTCCGTCATCTGCGCCGGGCCCGCGCGGCGGAGACGGCCGCGCGCGCGACACCGACGGCTTCCCTGCCTCCAGTCACCATCTTCAAGCCGGTGCATGGCATGGAAGAGCAACTGGCTGCAAATCTGGAGAGTTTCTTTCAGCAGGATTATCCGCACTATGAAGTAATCTTCGGAGTGCGCGACACCGGAAATCCTGCGGCCAAGATCGCAGAAGAAATACGAGCGCGGTATCCGCAGATTCCGAGCCGACTCATCGTGTCGGGACCTCCGGCCTGGCCCAATGCCAAAGTATTCTCGCTCGACAAGATGATCGCGGCCTCATCCAACTCGCACTTCATCATCAGCGACAGCGATGTGCGGGTTGCGCCGGATTTCTTGCGCAACACAATCCCACCGCTGCTCGACTCCAAGGTGGGGCTGGTCACCTGTATGTATCGCGGCATTCCGGCCTCGGACTTCTGGTCATGGCTCGAGGCTCTCGGCCTATCGGTCGAGATGTCGTCCGGAGTAATGGTTGCGGACATGATGGAAGGGATGCGATTCGCCCTCGGGCCTGCGATGGCGGTGCGGCGCGATGCGATCGACGCCATCGGCGGGATCGCCGCAGTTGCCGACTACTACTCCGATGATTTCGAGTTGGGGAATCGCATCTGGGCGAAGAATTACAAAGTGATCCTTTCTCACCATATCGTCGGCAATGTGCTGACGTCGCGCTCGCCGCTGCGCACACTTGGGGATCAACTGCGGTGGATGAAGAGCACGCGCTATTCGCGCCCTGCGGGGCATGCCGGTACGGGCCTCACCTACGCTATGCCATTCGGGGTTCTGGGATTGATCGCTGCGGGAGCGCTCGGCCACTGGGCGCTTGGGATCGGATTGTTGGCGCTCGCCTGCCTGAACCGGATGATTCAATCTGTTGTCGTGGGATGGGGCGTGGCGCGGGATCCGCGGGCGATCCGGTTTTGCTGGCTCTATCCTCTGCGCGATTTGTTCGGTTTCGTTGCGTGGATTCTTAGTTACAGCAGTAGAGATTTCTATTGGCGCGGGGAGACCTACCGCTTCGGCAAGGGAGGAAGAATCGCGCCGCTGGAAAGACCGGGTGCAGGTGGCGCGTAGTCGTGAAGTTCTGAGGGGACCGATTCGTATCAGGGCTTCGCTTCAGCGATGCCGTCAAAACAGGTTGACAGATAACCGGCTTCAGCCGCCGCCCGCCGCAAGTAACAGTGGCTAAAGCCGACGTGTTTTACGGGTTTCTGTGGCACGCCTGAAGGCGTACCCTGATACGAATTTTTCGCAAACGCTATTGATCAATCGGGATCAGGCGGCCGTTTTTCAATTGAAAGCGATCGCCGCGCCAAGTGACGGTGTGGCCTGCGAAACTCGCGACCCACACTGCAACGGCGACCAAGTCGCGCAGCGGAAGCAGCCACAAATGCTTCAGCAGATGCGGATCTTGCAGTACGGACTTTCCCGCCGCCAGCGCTACTGCGAGACGCAACGCTAAGGTAGCACCAAGCACAATCCATGACCACGGCGCTGCATGCGCTGCAACGAGGGCGAGCAGAGCCCACATCAGGCCGAAGGTGGAAACCAGACCAACGTAGCCGCCGGCGCGCGAGTCGCGCACGCCGCGACTCCAGCGCAGCTGATGCGCAAGGAACTCGCGCAGTCCGTAGGCCGGGAGCTGCGTCTCGACTACAACGTCTGAGAGCACGACCTGCAACCCGAGATCTGCGATGCGCTGTCCGAGTTCGTAATCGTCGGCGAGGAAGTCGACAATCGATTTGAAACCACCGACGCGCTCGAGATCGGCGCGCCGAAAGGCCAGCGTTGAGCCGAGTCCGAACCGGATACCACCTTCCAATTGGCGCGCAGCCAGCACGCCAGCGCAAAAATCTGTGCTGATCCCCAGCGATTCCAGCTGCGAACCGAGCGTGCGCGCAGCCACTCCGCGGTAAAGACACGTGACCATACCCACGCGTTCGTCGGCCAGTGGCGCGATCACGCGGCGAAGATAATCGCGCTCAACCCGAATGTCGCTGTCGTTGACGATCAGGTGCTGATGCCGGGCTGTCCGCACCATCTGTTCGAGATTACTGACCTTCACATTAGGGCCCAGCTTGTCCGGCGAGACCACTAAGCTGATGGCGTGGCTAGGAAACTCACGCTGCAGTTGCCGCACGCTGGCGACCGCCGGATCGTCGGCATCGCTGACGCCGAAAATGATTTCGTACTCCGGATAGTCCTGTAGGCAGTGGCTGCGGAAACTCTCGTAAATATCCGGGTCGGTGCCCTTCAATGGCTTGAGAATCGAAACCGGCGGCAAGGCCTCTGTGGGGCGGGCGCCGCCGCCTGCCCTGCGCTCGCGAAGAAACGACGCGGCGCTCCACAAGCAAAGAAGGTAGTAAACAGAACTCGATATACAGCCGAAAATCGTAACGAACTGGAAGATTCTGACGGTGTAGTGAATCATGCGCGAGGGCAGGCCAGACTATTCGTACCGCAGCGACTCAATCGGATCGAGGTTCGCCGCCTTCCACGCCGGATAAATGCCGAAGACCAGCCCGACGCCTGCGGCGGAACTGAACCCGAAGGAAACCCAGAACATCGACATGTGGGCCGGCAAAGAAGGCCACACCGCCGGAATCACCCAGACCAGAACCGCTCCGGCCAGGATTCCGATCATACCGCCCACCGCAGTCAGCATGATCGCTTCCAGCGTGAATTGCAGCAAGATGTCGTGCTTGCGCGCCCCGATCGCCTTGCGCACGCCGATCTCGCGCGTGCGCTCGGTCACGCTCACCAGCATGATGTTCATCACGCCCACGCCGCCTACGACCAGTCCCACACTTGAGATCGCAAACATACCGACGAACAGGCCGCCGGTAATCTGGTTCCACACTTCAGTGATCGACTCGGAAGTGAATATGGCAAAGTTGTCCGGCTTGTCGAAAGGGACCTTTCGTCTGCGCCTCAGCAACTCCCGGATCTCGTCCATGGCTTTGGGCACATCATCGTGCGACGTAGCTTTGACAACGATCCAGTGCTGCTTCAACTCGGGATGCAGCGTTTTGAAGGTCCTGAGCGGGAAAAAGACGCGATTGTCGATCGGATCCCTTCCCCGGTTGAACACCGACTTGATCTTGCCCACTGTGCCTACGACCTGAAACAACCGCCCTTCGATGTTGACCTCTTTCCCCAATGGGTCCTGGTTTCCGAACAGTTCCTCAGTAGTGTCATGGCAAAGAACAACGACCGGAGAGCGATGCTCGTCGTCGAATTCACTGAACCATCGCCCGCTGGCGATGGGCAGATCTTCGACATCCATCATCGAAGCTGTGTCTCCCTCAAGGATAGTGTTCTTCGCCTTCCGCCCCTGATATTTCACTGCGTAGGTGCCGCTCCCGATTTCGGGACGCAGCAACCGAAGAAGTGCCGCTACCGCCCGGACATGAGGCAGGTCTCGGAGCGCCTCGGCGTCTTCCCGCGTCAGTTCTCTCCGGGCCCGCATCTCTTCTGACATTCGCCCGAAGGTGAAGGGCTCCAGATGAAACACAAAAACAACATTGGATCCAACGGTGGCGAGACGATCGCGGACGTTGTCGTCGAGTCCGCGGCCGATCGATGAGACGCCAATCACTACGGCGACGCCGATCACGATGCCCAGCACAGTCAACGACGAACGCAGCTTGTTGCTGCGGATCGTGTCCGTGGCCATTTGGACGATTTCGCCGAACTCGCCTTTTCGCATCACGGGAAAGGTCGCCTGAGTTAAAGAACTACGGATTGGAAACCAGCCTATTCGTAGCGCAGCGACTCGATCGGATCGAGGTTCGCCGCCTTCCACGCCGGATAAATGCCGAAGACCAGCCCGACGCCGGCGGCGGAACTGAATCCAAAAGTCACCCAAAACATCGACAGACGGGCCGGTAGTGACGGCCACATCGCGGGAATCACCCACACGATAACCGCTCCTACCAGGATGCCGATCACGCCGCCCACAGCGGTGAGGATGATCGCTTCGAGAGTGAATTGCAGAAGAATGTCGCGCTTGCGAGCGCCGATCGCCTTGCGCACACCGATCTCGCGAGTACGCTCGGTCACGCTGACCAGCATGATGTTCATCACACCCACACCGCCGACGATCAACGCAACACTGGAAATCGCGAACATACCCACGAAAAGCGCGCCCGTAAGCTGGTTCCAGACATCCGAGATCGAATCCGAGGTCATCACTGCAAAGTTATCCGGCTTATCGAACGCAACTCTCCGCCGGCGCCGCAGCAATTCGCGAATCTCGTCCATCGCCTTTGGCATATCGTCGTGCGAAGTGGCCTTGACGCTGACTACGTGCTGCTTCATTTCCGGATGCAGGGTTTTGAAAGTCTTCAGCGGCAGGATGATGCGATTGTCGTTGGGATCTTTGCCGCCGCCGAATACAGACTTGATCTTCGTCACGGTGCCGATAACTTCAAACAGACGGCCTTCGATGTTGATCTCTTTGCCGAGCGGATCCTGATCGCCAAACAACTCATGTTGCGTCTCGTAGCAGACCACAACCACTGGAGAGTGGTGCTCGTCGTCAAAGTCGCTGAACCAGCGGCCACTGGCCATGGGCAGATCAAACACGTCTTTAGCCTCCGCCATGTCCCCTTCGATGATCGTGTGCTTCGCCTTCTTATCCTGGTATTTCACGGAATAACTGCCCACACCTAACTCGGGGCGGAAGATTCGCATGCCGGCCGACACAGCTTTGATGTGTGGCAGATCACGCATCGCCAGCGCATCGTCATAGGTAAGCTCCTTGCGCATGCGCATTTCGTCGGTCATGCGGCCAAAGGTAAAGAAGTCCAGGTGAAACACGAAAATGACATTCGATCCGATACTGGCGACAAGATCGCGGACATTATCGTCAAGCCCACGGCCGATCGAGGACACGCCGATGACCATCGCGATTCCGATGACGATACCCAAGACCGTCAGGGCCGAGCGCAGCTTGTTGCTGCGGATCGTGTCCACCGCCATGCGAATAATTTCGCCGAATTCGTCTTTACGTATCATGGGATGATTGTGTAATTGTGTAATTGTGTAATTGAAACCCAAGGTCTCGCGATGTTGATTTTCAATTACCCAATTACCAAATTCCTCACATCTCAAACCGTAGCGCTACGATCGGGTCCAGCCGCGCCGCTTTGCGCGCGGGATAGACTCCGAAAAACACTCCCACGCTGGCCGCGACCAGCAAGCCGGCCGCTACGGCCCACAACTTGATCGATGAGGGCATGCCGATCAAGGCAGTCACGATTTCTGCGACACCGACCCCGGAAATCACTCCCAGTGCCCCGCCGATCAAGGCCAAAGTGACCGCCTCGATCAGAAACTGCAACAGTACGTCGTCACGACGAGCCCCGAGCGCCTTGCGAATGCCGATCTCGCGCGTGCGCTCGGTCACCGAGACCAGCATGATGTTCATGATGACGATGCCACCCACCACCAGAGAGACGCCAGCAATGCCGATCGTCGCCATGAAGAACGTGTTGCTCAGACCCGACCAGATGCTCAGCAAGCTGGCATTGGTTTCAATTTCGAAGCTGTCTTCCGCGCCGGGCTGATCGTGGCGGTGAGCGCGCAGCCCCACGCGTGCTTCGTCGATAGCCTGGCTCAGAGGCGCTCCGGTCGCCGCCGCTTTGCCCCAAATTCCGATGCTGCTATTGTGCGAGCCGTATCGCTTCAAGTAGACAGTGATGGGGATCAGCACGTAATTGTCGGCACTCTGCCCGAGTGTCTTCCCCTTTTTCTTTCCCACGCCGATCACCTGATAGGTCCAGCCATCGACACGGATTTCCTGGCCTAGCGGGTCGGAGGCGCCCAGCAGGTGTTCGACAATGTCCGTACCCACGATGGCGACCTGCGTGTGGTTGTTCAGATCGGTATCGTTCAACATGCGGCCGTTGGTTAAATCAGTATCGAGGATGGTCGCGATAGAAGGCGTGATGCCCTGGATCGTTGCGTCGTTGATCGACTGCTCTTCGTGCTTCACGCGTCCGCCGCCGCTCATCAATGCGCCCACATAGTCGCAGTGCCGGCAAGCTTCAAGCACAGCCTGGTAGTCGTCGAGATCCAGGTTCTTTCGCTTTTCCGCTTCCAGGAAATGATCGACGTTGGTCTCGACCGCCGACATTTTGGAGACGATGAACACGTCGGCGCCAAGATTGAAGATCTTCTTGGCCACGTAGTCGTTGATGCCGGAGACAAAGGTCACGACGGCGATCACGGCCGCGACCCCGATCACCACGCCCAGCAGCGTGAGCACGGAGCGGAGCTTGTTGGCCCATAGCGACCGGAGTGCGATTCGGATGGCTTCAGCGATATTCATGGGACAGGCGTCGGACCCCAGGCTTGGACCTCGGACTTCAGACCTTGGACTACAGCCGCTGGGATCGGGCTCCGTATAAGTCTACAGCGTATTCGGCAGACTGGCACAGTTTGCGGGTGCGGCAGAAGGACCGAGGTCTGAGGTCTGACGTCCGCCCTTCGCATATAATGAGTTCGTAGGCAGCCGGACCGGACGGTCGCTTTCCGCGCTTTCGGGCGCGGGGAGAGGAAAGTCCGAACTCCGCAGAGCAGTGTGCCGGATAACGTCCGGGAGGCCGGGTTCAAGCCCGGTTGACGGAAAGTGCCACAGAAAACATACCGCCTCGCCGTCGTTGTAAGAGCTTTGTGAGGATGCGGTGCCAAGCGCGCGATTGATTCGTCCGCAAAGAACCCGGACGATTCGCGCGGCACGCCCAGATCCTTCGCTTCGCTCGGGATGACAAAGCCCCTACAACGACGGCGGGGTAAGGGTGAAAAGGTGCGGTAAGAGCGCACCGCCGCGGCAGTAATGCAGCGGGCAGGGCAAACCCCACACGGAGCAAGACCAAATAGGGAGGAAGTCCGCGACTTTGGTTCTTTTGAATCAGGGTTGCGGACACGTGCCGGCTCGGTGCGTCAAACCTTCGGGTAGGTCGCTAGAGCCGCGCAGCAATGCGCGGCCCAGAGGAATGACCGTCCAGCGGGAGCAATCCTGCGGACAGAATTCGGCTTACAGGTCCGGCTGCCAACAACCTTATCTGCTTCGCACTGCGCAGGAAGTAAATCCCTCTGGCTGCAATTCCCGCACTTGCGGCGGTCGTAAGCAGGAAATAAACTAGGTACTAAGGCGTGGGCGGAGCATCTTTGCTCCGCCCATTGCAGTCTTTCCTTCTGCTTCACTTCGGCTGGGAGGAATCCGGTGGCGCGCCTGCGGGCGGTCCGTCTGGGCGATGTCCCTGCCACTGTTCGCGCCTGCTCTGCATTTCATCCCATTTCTTCTGCTGGTTGGAATCCAGAAGCGCGCGAATCTGATCGTCGGACGTTTTGTGGATGTCCATCATCTTCGATCGCCGATCCTCTCGCGACATGGAGGAATCCGAGTGCAGGCTCTCCATTTGCGATTGTTCCGACTTCAGGATGTCGAGCACTTTCGGCTGCTGGTCCGCGGTGAGTTTCAGGTGTTTGGTCAACATCTCGGTGCGCTTCGCCGGATCCATGTGGTGGTGTCCGGGCCCGTGCTCGGGCGGCGCACCTGCCGGCGCAGACTGCGGATCGTTACTCCCGTTGTCTTGCGCGACAGCGAATGTAACCGTGCACACGAGGCCCGCCAGCATCAGGGTCAGTAAGCAATGTTTGAGCATGATATCTCTCCTGTGAATCTTTCGAGTTGGCACATTGGTATGAACCAGATTATGGGCCTGGAGTTGCGAAAAGGCTGCCGCTTTTACGAATCTTTACTCGATCTTACGAACCCCTTTCCGGAGAATACATACAGCGCTGCGGAGCTTCTCTACAACAATCCGCTCAATGCGACAAGAACAGACAAAACTCTACGATAGCTTCACCGGCGTCAGGCTATCATCGCAGCACAGGTGCAAAGGTGCTGACCGCAGGAAAATGGCAGATGATTGCGATGAATAGGCTCGCTTTTCGGTGCCTGCTTCTGGCCGTGCTCGTCCTCGATCACGCCGGCGCTCAGACTCAGCCTACGCAGACTCAGCCCCCGCAAGTGGTCGTTGGAACCATCCACGGCATTGTGAAGTCTGGCAACACGCCCATTCCAGGCGCGGCCGTTTCTATCTCTGTTGGCTCTTCCTCCGAGAAGATCTCCACCTGGACCGATGTGGATGGCAGCTATTCCGCGGCGCTGGCGTCGTATGGCTCCTACACCGTGCGCGTGCAGATGGTCACGTTTGCGAACAATACGCAGCAAGTTGTGATCGACGCTTCGCACCAGAATGTGCTGGCGAATTTTGAGTTGACTCTTCTTTCGCGTACGCGTGAGGCGAGTCCTCCGCCCCGCAGGCCGGGCGGGCCAGCCGTGGCTCAGCGTGGATTTCAGACTCTTTCCGTACTGCAAAGCCTGGGTGGTCAGGAAGCGGGCGCTAATTCGATCGGCGATGTCGTCCCTTCGGGCATGCCGGTGCCCGGGGTGGATCCGAATAGCGCAACGGAGTCCATCACCGTCTCCGGCAACACGTCGAACCCACTGAGCGCAATGAGCGGGGACGAACTCGAGCAGCGCATTAATGAAGCTCGTCAACAAGGCGGAGGTTTCGGAGGAGGAGGTGGGTTCGGTGGTCCGGGCGGATTCGGTGGCGGCGGAGGCGGTCGCCCGACGCAGATCGTCGGACGCCGCGGCTTTGACATCAACCATCCTCATGGATCGATCTACTATGGCGTGGGCGATTCGGCGCTCAATGCCGCGCCTTATTCGCTGACCGGTGAGCCTGCGGTGAAGCCGGGCTATTTGCAGAACAGCTTCGGCGGTTCCGTCGGCGGGCCGCTAAACATTCCTAAGATTTATCACGGCGGCAGCAAGACTTTTTTCTTCGTCAACTACAACGGACGGCGTGGGGAGAATCCTTTCGATCAATTTTCTACCGTGCCGACTGTACTGGAGCGGCAAGGGAATTTTTCGCAGACAACTTACACCTCAGGCGCGCAAGCCGGGCAGCCGGTGCAGATTTTCAATCCCGCCACGAACACGCCTTTCCTGAACAATACGATCCCCCAGGTCAACTCGGTCGCGGCGGGGTTGCTGTCTTACATCCCAGCGCCGAATCTGCCGGGGGACTTTCAAAATTTTCATTTCGTGACGTCCGCAAACAACAGCAGCGATGACTTGAACCTGCGAATCAATCACACCTTCGGCGCTACGCCAGCGGGCGGCCGGCGCGCCGCACGCGGAGCCCCGCGCAACAATCTGAACCTGGGTTTTCACTATCACGGATCGAGCAGCAACATCACCAACCCGTTCCCGAGCATCGGCGGCAGCACGGGTGTTCGCAGCTTTGATGTGCCGATCGGCTACGTACGAAGCATCGGCAAGCTGACCAACAATGTTCGCTTCGATTTCAATCGCAGCCGGACGCGTACGCAGAATCTCTACGCGTTTAGCAACGACGTTGCCAATACGCTGGGAATCAATGGCGTTTCGACGAATCCGTTCGATTGGGGATTGCCGAGCCTTTCCTTTACCAACTTCGCCGGCCTTCAGGATGCGAGTCCGCAGCTCCTGCGGAACCAGACCTACACGCTCTCAGACAGTGTCATCTGGAATCATGGCAAGCACACCTGGCGTTGGGGCGCCGACTTCCGCCGCATCCAGATCAATACCGAAACTAGCGGCAACGCGCGAGGCTCGTTCGTTTTCACCGGCCTCAATACTTCGCAGATCGTCGGCGGGCAGCCCGTGACGGGCACCGGATATGACTTTGCCGATTTCTTACTGGGACTACCCCAGCAAACCTCCGTGCAGTTTGGGCAGGACAACTACCACTTCCGCGGAAACTATTGGGACTTGTACGCGCAGGACGAGTGGAAAGTGCGCGGAAATCTGACCCTGAATCTCGGCGTCCGTTACGAATATGTCTCGCCGCTCAGCGAAGAGAATAATCGAATTGCGAACCTCGATCTCTCGGCCGCGGTGCTGAATCCGGTGCTGGGTACACCGGCGGTCGCTCTAGTCTTGCCCGGGCAAGCCGGACCCTATAGCGGCAAACTGCCCGCCAGTCTGGTGCGACCGGACCGCAACAATTTTGCGCCGCGAATTGGCTTTGCCTGGAAGCCCTTCTCCAAAACGGTTGTGCGCGGCGGATACGGCATCAACTACAACACCGGCGCCTATCAGGGAATCGCGCAGCAGCTAGCTTTCCAGCCTCCATTTTCGACGACGCAGACGAATATCCAAGCCGCTACCGGAGATCTCACTCTGGCGAACGGCTTCCCTGCTTCTTCGACCACGGGCATCACCAACAATTACGCGATTAATCCCGACTACCGGCTGGGATATGTGCAGATTCGCAATTTGGACATTCAGCAACAGATTCGTCCGACGTTGTTGTTGAATATCGACTACACGGGAACGAAGGGCACGAACCTCGACATTCTGGAAGCACCTAACCGCACGATTTCGGCGTCGGGCATTCAAATTCGGATCCCGAATGTACAAGCCTTCACCTGCGAGAATTCCGTTGGCGAGTCCGAGGCCAACGCCGGATCGGTGCGCTTGCGCAAGCGACTGTCGAACGGGTTCTCGATTGGCGGAATCTATACATTCTCCAAGTCAATCGACGACGCGTCATCCATTGGAGCGGGGGCCACTTCGAGTTCGGGACGCGTGGGCCTGGGGGCCGGTGGCACTGCCGCCGGCGGAGGTGGTGCCACTAGCTCATCCGGCGCAAGTAACGTAGCACAGAATCCGTTTGACCTAGCCGCAGAGCGTGGGCTTTCCAGCTTCAACCAGACTCACAAGTTCACGGCCGACTTTTTGTGGGAACTGCCATTTGGACAAGACAAGAAGTGGCTCAACGGCAGGACCCCGTTGCGCGCCGTCTTCGGCGACTGGCAATGGAGTGGAGACTGGACCTTTGCTTCTGGACTACCATTCACGCCGCGGATTGTGGGCAGTCGGTGCGAGATCAACGGGGGTACGAATGGTACGCTGCGGCCGAATCTGGTTCCCGGACAATCGGTCAGCCTTTCGAATCCCTCGGTTGCCGAATGGTTCAACACGGCCGCGTTTGCGCCGGCATCCTGTTCGTACGGCAACGCACGGCGCAACAGCATTATCGGTCCACCCACACACGTGTTCGATATGGCATTCACAAAGGTCATTCCGCTCAAGGAATCACGAGTGCTCGAGTTCCGTGCGCAAGCCACGAACATCTTCAACATACCGAATTACGCCTCGATTGATACGTCCGTCACTTCGCCGACGTTCGGCCGAGTCACGGGGGTTGGAGCGATGCGGCAGATTACGATGACGGCGCGGTTCCGCTTCTAGGGAAGGCAGGAATGATTTTCACTTCGCGATGGGCGACCAGGATTTTGGCAGTGATGCTGGAACTCTGCCTGCTGTGTTCCTCTCTGCCTTCGCAGCAGCCGGCGGACTACACCTTTCGCGTGCAAACCGATCTGGTGCTCGTGAATGTGACCGTCAGAGACAAGAGCGGAAATTTCGTCCACGGCCTTAAGCCTGAAGACTTCGCCGTCCTCGAAGACAACAAGTCGCAGAGAGTTGTCTCCTTCGACGTGGAGAACGTTGACGCCGTGGCGACGCAGGATGTAGCTCAGGCGAAACCGCTCCCCGGCGTGTTGTCTCAGCCGGCAAATCCGGCTGGTGCAGCACCTGCCACGGCGGATTCGGCCAATCAGTTTAAGGATCGCCGCCTCATCGTTCTATTCTTCGATCTTTCTGCGATGGAGCCGGATGAAATCGATCGCGCGGTCACCGCCGCCGAACACTACGTCGACACACAAATGGCCCCGGCGGATTTGGTCTCGATTGTCTCTTTGGGAAGTTCGCTGCTGGTTAACCAGGACTTCACTGCCGATCACGATTTGCTCAAGAAGCAGCTCCAGGCTTTCAGCACGGGTAGCGGCCAAGGCTTCGAGGAAGGAACGACCGGAACGACCGAAGGCACGCCGGACACCGGCCAGCCGTTTACTGCGGACGACACGGAATACAACATCTTCAATACCGACCGGCGCCTGGAGGCGCTGCGATCGGTAGCGGAGAAACTTTCACACCTCCAGCAGAAGAAGTCGCTGATTTATTTCTCCAGCGGCATGGACCGCACCGGCATCGAGAACCAGTCAGAACTGCGCGCCGCCATCAACGCAGCCGTGCGTTCCAATCTGGCGATCTACACTATGGATCTGCGCGGACTGCAGGCGATGGTGGCCGGCGGAGAGGCGCAGAACGCCAGCCTGCGCGGCACTTCCGCGTATTCAGGGCAATCCACGATTAACGCGTTGAACTCCAACTTCACCACGCAGGAAACTCTGGTCACGCTGGCGAGCGATACGGGCGGACGCGCCTTCCTCGATTCCAACGATTTCACCCAGGTGTTCAAAGGAGTCCAGCAGGACACGTCGACGTACTATCTTCTCGGCTATCGGTCCACCAATCCGGCCAGAGACGGACGCTACCGGCACATTGCGGTCAAAGTGAACGTTCCCAGCGTGAAGATCGACTACCGGCGCGGCTACTACGCTCCCGCTGATTACCAGCATTCCACGAAGGAAGATAAGGAGCTTCAACTCGAGCAGGAGCTTGCCTCCGAACTGCCGACCACGGATCTGCCGCTCTATCTCAACGCCGCTTACTTTCGCATGGAGGCCAACAAGTTTTTCATTCCGATCTCGCTGGTAGTGCCGGGATCAGAAATCCCCTTCACTCGCAGCAGCGATCGTGACAAAGCGACTCTGGACGTGATCGGAATTGTGCTCGACAGCGAACACCACCCGGTCACCAGAGTTCGCGATACAGTCAAGCTGGCGATCGATACTACTTCAGAAGTGAAGAAAAAGAATGTGCAGTATGACACCGGGCTGAGCCTTCCCCCCGGGAAATATCACCTCAAGTTTGTCGTGCGAGAAAATCAGACCGGGCGCATGGGCTCATTTGAAACCGACTTGACTGTGCCCGATCTCAAATCGCAGCCACTCAAGATGAGTTCGATCGTGCTAGCCAGTCAGCTGCAACCCGCGAAGAAGAGTTCGGCGCCAAATCCGCTGATTCGCGACGGATCGGAGATCATTCCAAACGTGACCCACGTCTTCTCATCCACACAGCATTTGCGTCTCTACTACGAGGTGTACGATCCAGGCCGGTCGAGTGTATTGCAGCCTTCCGAAGCTGGATCGGCCAAAACCGGCATCCACCTGCTCACGAACGTCGCCTTCTTCCGCGGGAAGGCCAAAGTATTCGAGAGCTCGCTGGTCGAGTTGACGGAGTTGAATGAGCGCGACCGCAAGGCCGGCGTCTTCCAGTTGGACTTGCCCCTCAGTCCTCTGAAGCCGGGTTTTTACACCTGCCAGGTGAATGTCATCGATGACGCGGCCGGCCTCTTTCTATTCCCAAGGGTTGCGTTGCTGATTCGGTCCGAAACCACGACTGCGGCTCGCTAAGGACGCCGAGACCCCACGGTAGCGCACATCAGGGCTCAGCATAGTATCCGTCGCGCGTTTGCACGACCAGGTCTTTCTGTTTGGTCGTTAAGCTGATCTTGTGATAGCCGGCTGCAGCGTTGGCTTTGTCAGGCGTGTAGCCCAGGCTGTACTGCGTGCGCAGTTCCTCCGCGATGCTCGCATAGATCTGATCGACTGTTTCCTTCTTGGAAACTTCGTAGAGGCGCCCGCCGGTTTCTTTTGCAATCCGATCGAGAATCTTTTTGCCGTCCTGACGAGATTCCTCGGGATATCGCTGGCCTCCGCCCCGGTGACCTCCGCCTCCGCCTCCGTGGCCTCCGCCACCGGGCCACCCGCCGCCCATGCCCCCGCCACCACCGGGATGGCCGAACCCTCCGTTCCCGTATTCGTGGCGGTCCGTAAAGAGGATGGAGTAGACCACGGTATCGGCGTGTTGGGCCGCCGCAATCGCAGTCTCCAGAGATTCCTTGCTGCCCCGGTCAACTCCGTCAGAAAGGATGATGAGCGCTTTGCGGCCTTGCTGCTTTTTCATCAGTTCGTCCGACGCCAGGAAGACCGCATCGTAAAGTAGAGTGCCAGCGCCGGCGTGCGTTCGCCGGGAGTTTGGATCCTGTGAAGATCCGCTGTCATCGCTGTTGCGGTCGTATTTGGGGGTCTGCAGCAATTCCAGAGCAGATCGCAATTTGTCGCGCGACGAAGTGAGGTCCTGCAGGAGTTCCACTTCACGGTCAAAATGAATCAGGAAGGCTTTGTCGGTGGCGGACACAAGCATTTGATCCAGAAAACTCTTGCTGGCCGTTCGTTCCTGATCCAGAACATTGCGCTGGCTCAAGCTAGTATCGACAAGCAGGCCGAGAGTGAAGGGAAGATTGGATACCCGCTCAAAATAGCGAATGGTTTGCGGGTGACCGTCCTCCTGAAGCACGAAATCATCCTTGGTCAGACTGCCAACGGTCTTGCCGTGTTTGTCTCGGACAGTGACGGGCAGGGTGACGACCTTGACGTCAACGGAGATCGTGGGCGCAGCGGGTTGATCCTGGCCATGCACCGGGCGATTGGCGAACAGCAGGCAAACCAGCGCCAGACAGGAGGGACGGAGCCATCCTGCCCACCGATATCGTTGCCTGTTCAACGCCTTGATCATTGAGAGCTTTTCCGCGCACTGAAATCCCCAACTGGGTTGATTTCGCGGCGGGTCTTAACGTGGTCTGATCCGCTCCGAACGTGGAAGGTTGCCTGACATTGGCTTCGTACCTTCCAAGAACCCAACTCCTGCCTAAGCTGCCGAAGCGGACGTCATTGACAGTTTCTGCAGTCTCCGATTGAATAGCTGATGTGGCAAGAATGTGCTGGCGACTACAGTCCGCCAGTTCGAAGGTCACAAACTTCGAAGATTCGCTTCAGGAGGCATAATGTCCGCACCCAGTCGCCGGCCGGAGATTCGCCGGCGTCGTACCCGCAAAGAAAAGATTGTCCAGTTGCGCAAGCGCCTGGCCGCCGCCAAAGCCGATGCCGATCGCACCCGCATCACCGCCAAGCTGCACAAACTCGCCGTGGGTTCGCCGGGCCAGCCGCTGCTGAAGTAACCCGCGCGTACGATCAGGGTCTGACAGGCTGAGTCCGGCCAGCGCCAGCCACCTGGCGGTACACCTCCATAATGCGCCGCACGGATTTTTCCCAGGAGAACTTCATCGCTTGCTGGTAGCCGCGCTCCTTCATGCGGTCGCGCAGCGCCTGATCCGTGAGAACGCGGTGCAGGGCGCGCATGATTTCGAAGACATTTTCGGGATTGACCAGAACCGCTGCGTTACCGACCACTTCAGGCAGTGACGATACGTTCGATGTGACGACCGGCGTCCCGTGCACCATCGCTTCGAGCGGAGGCAGACCGAAGCCCTCGTACAGCGACGGGAAGACGAAAATCTTCGCCACATCGTAAAAAATCCGCAGCACTTCGATGGGGACGAATCCCAGGAAGCGCACGTCGTTCTGCACTCCGCTGCGGATGACCGTGCGGCGCAGATCGGGATTGCCGGAAAGGTCATCTCCGATAATGATGAGTTTGAGGTCGGGGTACGCCTGGCCTCTTTCCAATTCCGTCTTGAGCGCGGAGAAAGCTTCGATCATGCGCACGACATTCTTGTGAGCAGTGATGCGCCCGGCGTACAGGAGAAATGGATAGGTCACCTGGTAGCGCTGCGCGATCAGTTCGCGGTCGGCCGCGCTGGCATGTCCGCGCAGGAACCGCTCGTCAATGGCGTTGTAGACCACTTCGATTCGATCGGACGGAATCTCAAACAGCTTCTCGATTTCATTGCGAGTGAAATTCGACACGGCGAAGATTCGCGATGCGCCGCCCAGGGCGCGTTTCGTCAGCTGGAAATGAAGCGTGCGCCAGAACCCGCTCTGCTCGCGGGCTCGCGACATGTGGTCGAGCATGTCGTGCACCGTCATGACGTAGGGGCAAGGCAGAGCACGCGGAACGGCGAAGAGATTCGGGACGTGCACCAGATCGCAGCCCAGCCGCTTCAGGGCCGAGCGGAATGCGCGATACCCTTGCACCGACCGCTCCGGAGCGAATTGCGGGACCGTGTGAAAGTTGGGCGGCAGAGCCCCAATTTCCTCGACCTTGGCCGCAGGCCCGATCAGAAAGTACTCGTTTCCCTCGTCAAGCCGGCCCAGGGTACGAACCACGTTGCGGATGTAAGTGCCCACGCCGAACTCGGTCATCCGCCGGATGTCGATGGCGATCTTCACCGATGGCATTTAAACACAGACGAGAGGTGGGAAGACAAGCGAATTGAGGGGCGTGTCGAGACAGAACACAGAGCGAATGAAGGTCCGGAACCAGATCGACCGCGCTTGCTACTATAAACAATATTGTTTATAGTGGAAGAGTGAAGAGCAACGAGTTCAAGCGCTGGCTCGCAGGACAAGGAGCTGTCTTCAAACCCGGCAAAGGCTCTCACCTGAAGGTCTATTTGAATGGAAGGCAGTCTGTCCTTCCCATGCACAATGCTGAACTCAAGAAAGGTCTGGTCGAGGCCATCAAGAAGCAACTCGGCCTGAAGTAGGTGAAGCGCGATGTTCCTTTATCCAGTTACGCTGAAGCGCGACCGAGACGGCGGATTTGTCGCTACGTTTAAAGACATTCCTGAAGCCATCACTCAAGGGGAGACCGAGGCCGAAGCATTAGCCGCGGCTCGGGACGCTCTGGAGACTGCCCTCGATTTCTACTTTGAGGACAATCGCGCAGTGCCTGCGCCCTCCAAAGCTAAGCGGGGACAACCGGTCGTCGAGCTTCCCGCCAGCCTCGCCGCGAAGATTCTTCTGCTCAACGAGATGATCCAGCAACATGTGCGGCCAGCGGAATTGGCGCGGCGATTGAAGACCACTCCGCAGGAGGTCAACCGCCTCACCAACGTCCAACACACCTCCCGCATCGACGGCATCGCCGCCGCCCTCAAGGCGCTGGGCAAACGTCTGGACATGCGCGCCGTGTGAGCATCAACGATTAAAGTCCAGGGTTCGCACCGCCTTCGTGATTAGCCCGCAACCATGGCAATTCTGTTTTCCGCGTCGTGGGCGCGGGGCCCGGTGTTGCCAGCATCCATTTCCACCCGCCGAAAACCGCGGCGAGTGGGGCAGCCTCATTCGTGGCGGCGCAAAGGTGGGCCAGCCCCCGGTGAGCGAGCGGCTGCGCAGCGAGAACACAGGGGGCAAATGCCGACACTAGGAGCGTTATGCTGCTCTGGCACAGCCATTTACAATAACTAGAAATACCTATTGACACATCTAGCTCTACGTACAATTATTGGCTAGAAAGAGAGGGAGTTCCATGCAGAGCTATCTAACCCCGGAAGAAACGGCACAGCAACTCAAAGTGGACGTCACGGAAATAATGCCACTCATCGAACAGGGCAAACTGCGGGCAATCCGAATCGGAAACAACATCCGCGTCCCTGAGCAAGAGGTAGAAAAACTGCTAATTACGAGCGCTGCGGGGCCGAATCCTAAAGACGTATCAGCTTCGCTCGTGACAGGAACCCTACCGGACAATTCGCGGTTGATGCGCACCCGAACGGGCCGAGCAACATTTAGGGTGAGAGGCGGAGTCGCGACAGGGGCTGATATCTGGCCCGGTAAGATGCAGTACCCCATCAAGTTTCCGAAATGGTTCATGGATGATTTATTGGCGCACTTCTCCGAAAGAGAAGTCGCAGTTGGAGGTAGTTTCGATGAACCTCTGCGCGGCAGCGTGGGCGAATTCATCCAACAAAAAATCAAGACCAAGATGAATCCCGCCGTATACCTCGCAGCGCTGTTGATTGAAGAGGGGCATGCGGATGCCTCACGCCGTGGCTACATTCGGTTCCATAGCAGAAAGGGGTAGTGTTCCTGGAACGCTGCGCGTGACAAGAGGGGGCTGCCCCACCCTTACACCACCACAACCGAGGCTTCCCCACCTTTCGCGGTTTTCTAAAGGTGGGGATTTGCGCCAAGCACACCCACCCTTCTCTCGTCGAGCCCACTTCTGGGGTACTTCAGCGTCCTCGAAAGTAGACATTTCTTCCACAGGCTAAGCCGTTGATCCGTATAAGTCAGCGAAAAGCTTGCGCCAAGAATCAACGACTTACGCGACTCGATTTTGTGCTTTTCCACAGTGTTCCCAAGGGAACACTTCCAACCTACGCTCGCACTTCCGTCTGCGCCTTCGCCCGGCGCTCGGCGTACAGCGGGAACGCTTCGCACAGATCGAGCACCTGTTTGCGGACTTTGGTTAGCACAGCGGCATCCGTGCGGTGGAGGAGCACTTCGGCGATCCAGCGGCCGATCTGGCGCATCTCGGGTTCTTTCATGCCGCGCGTGGTCATAGCCGGAGAACCGATGCGGATGCCACTCGGCTTCATGGGAGGATTCGTATCGAACGGGATCGCGTTCTTGTTGACTGTGATTCCGGCCTCGCCCAGCGCTTTTTCGGCGTCGCTGCCCAGCATGCCCTTGGAAAAGACGTCGACGAGCATGAGGTGCGTGTCGGTGCCGCCGGAGATGATGCGGAAGCCTTCGTCGGCCAGCGACTGGGCCAGCACTTTGGCGTTGGCGACGACCTGGCGGGCGTAGTCGCGGAACTCGGGCTGCATCGCTTCCAGGAAACACACGGCCTTGGCCGCCATGATGTGAACCAGCGGCCCGCCTTGCATTCCGGGGAAGACAACTTTGTCGATGGCCTGCGCGAATTCAGTCTTGGAGAGAATCATCCCGGAGCGCGGGCCACGCAGCGTCTTATGCGTTGTCGAAGTAACGATGTGCGCGTGCGGCACGGGCGAAGGATGCGCGCCGCCAGCCACGAGTCCCGCGAAGTGCGCCATGTCGACCAGGTAGAGCGCTCCGACTTTGTCGCCAATCTGGCGCATGCGGGCGAAATCGATGGTGCGGGGATAGGCGCTGCCTCCGCCGATGATCAGCTTCGGGCGCTCTTGCTCGGCGAGTTTCTCCAGCGCGTCGTAGTCGATGGTCTCAGTTTCTTTGGTGACGCCGTAGGGAACGATCTTGTACGTCTTGCCAGAAAAATTCAGGTGATGTCCATGGGTGAGGTGGCCGCCATGCGCGAGGTTCAGACCGAGGATCGTGTCGCCGGGCTGCAGCACCGAGGCGTAGGCTTCCATGTTGGCCTGCGATCCGGCGTGGGGCTGCACGTTGGCGTGCTCCGCGCCGAACAACTGCTTGGCGCGGTCGCGCGCGAGATTCTCGACGACGTCGGTGAACTCGCAGCCGCCGTAGTAGCGCTTGCCGGGATATCCCTCGGCATACTTGTTCGTGAACACCGAGCCCGCGGCTTCGAGCACGGCTTCGCTGACAAAGTTCTCCGAGGCGATCAGTTCCAGGCCTTCGTGCTGGCGGCGGGTTTCGTTATCGATGGCGGCGGCGATCTGGGGATCGGCTTCGTACAGCGGGCGGTACATCTTCTCGATGTTTTTCATGTCGTTTTCCTGATCTCGTAGACGTCGGCCCGGTGGAGTTCCATGTAACGCTCCGGCGACTTCACGGGCGTGAATCCGAATTGCGAATACAGTCCATGCGCGTCACGCGTCAGCAGAATCCAGCGTCGCAGACTCTGGAGCGCGGGATGCTGCATGATGCATTCCATCATCCAGTTGCCCAGCCCGCGACCGCGATGCGATTCCAGCACAAACACATCGCCAACGTACGCAACCGTGGCGAAATCGCTGACGACCCGGGCAAAGCCAACCTGCGCGCCGCTACCATCATAAACGCCAAAGCACAGGGCATGCTCGATGGATCGCGCCACGACTTCGCGCGGAATTCCCTTCGCCCAATAGCAGTTCGTCAGGAAGCCGTGGATCACGTCCAGATCGAGACGCGCCGGGTCGGTGCTGAGCAGGAACTCGGCGCGACTGTGCTCGACGATCGCGTTGGGACTCGCGGCTTGGGCGGACTGCATCTTGGCATTTTAACCCGCAAGTTAAACCACGAAGGACACGAAGTTACACGAAGGAAAGCACTGAGGGTTTCCTTCGTGAACCTTAGTGTCCTTCGTGGTTGACGCCTTTGCTCAAAATGCCGTACGCAGGAATGACGCCAGATGCCAGCCGTCCATGTATTTGTAGGGCGTCTCGCCGGTGGTGTAGTGGCCGCAGGGCAGCACGGCGACTTTGTGATCAAGCGCGTGACGCTCGAATTCCTCGACAACCTGGTGCGAGAGCTCGGGCAGAAACGTCAGATCGTATTTCGCGTAGACGATCAGCGACTTTTTCGGCCAGCGCGAGAATTGATTGAAGTACGACATGGGGCTGACGGCCAGCCAGGCTTGCCGCAAGCGATCGAGATCAATCTGCTGTTCAATTCCCTGCCGGATGTGGCGGGTGGACTGCCCGTGCCAAACCACGTCCGCGACGTAGGTAGAAGCGTGATTGAACGCGGCCACGCGCAGGCGCGGCTCATGCGCGGCGGCGATGAAGGCGTAGCAGGAACCCAGGCTCGTGCCCACAATGCCGAACTGGCTGTAGCCCTGCTGTTCGAGCCAGTCGAGGCAGCTCCGGATGTCGACCACGCCTTGGCGGACCGCGTCGAGTGTGCGCCCGATGTTGGCGGAAACGGCGTAGTCGGCGCGGCTGATCTCGGCGGGCATGCGGATGTCGTGATACGGCATGGTCAGGCGCAACACCGCGATGCCCAGCATGTTGAGCAACTTGCAGAGGGCGACATAGGAAATAGCGTCGGCATTCCAGTGCGGCAAAAGAACGATGGCACGACGGCCGCGAGCCGGGAACCAGCGGGCGTTCACCAGATTGTTTTCGGGATAGGGCGTTCTTACCGGTGAAGTGAATCGCAGGAACTCGCCGAATGTTCCCTTCACCTTGGCCTCGAGCTTCTGGTCGGGCACTTCGCGGGTGGAGAAGACTTGAGCCTCACGCTGCTCAAGCCGGAAGTCAGTGGGCCGCTTGTAGGAATAAAACTCGTCGCTGGCTGCGACGATGCGGCGGTTGTAATCGAGGATGAACTTCTCGGGGTCACGCTGCGCCACGCCCGGCGTCTGGCCGGGGCGATAGCCGTTGCGGCAGGGCCAGTCGCGCGTCCATTCCACGCCCCACTCCAGCGGACGCACCACGCGGTTGTTGTCCACCGATGTGAGCCGGTGTTCCCAGTCGTACATCCACTGTGCGTAGCGGGAAGGCATGGTTAACCTCTCAGTGTAACAAGCGCGAGATACAGGTTCCGGGGTCGAGCAGTCAATGGTCGCAATTGGCGGCTGGCAGCGGACAATAGGGCAGTGAATAGCCAAGGTGGAACCGTCTTACTCTTTGATGCCTAGGTCCCGGTGAGCCATCTTTACCAAGACATCGTGCAGGTTTTTCCAATACTCACGAATGCGCGTGAGATCCTTTTTAGCTGCGAGTAAACCCCATTGTTCGCGGATGTTCTCGACACGCATCTGCCGCTCAATAAAGATTCGATCCTCGATTACTCGCTGCCCCGCCACTCCTGCCTCTAGGACCTCCTTCCGCTGTGGGGCATCCGATATCGAACCGATCACTTCACCGAACGGAGCCAGAGGGATAGGCCAATTCTTCACGATGCAATGGTAGCTTTCAGACAGAATACTGATGAGTTCCCGGTACTCCGCCTTCTTGCTTTCGAGCACCCATTGCTTACGCTGCCACGAGCGTGTGAGCCAAACGCCGATCAATACGCCAAACAAAGGCCCCACGCCGCCCCATACTCTTACAAGGACGGTCCAAACGGTTGAGATGCTGATGTTCGCTGTCACGAGGAGGTGTCTCACTGCCGCAATCCTGCGGGCCGGAGGATTGTATTCTAGGGAAGCTCTGAGCAACCATCAATTTTGAAGGCGAGGGGAATTCCAGACCTGCACCGGCCACGAATTTCCCCGAATGGCTTGCGACCTTACCGGAACCCGCCATTTACGCGGCTTTCAGAGACACTACGCCCTGGCCACTGCCAGCCGCTTGCGGTGCAGGTGCAGGTTCACCAACGCGAAGCTGGAGCACAGTCGCTGATGGTTCTTCTCAATTCCTCGGTATCTCACCTTCTCGAAACCGAAGATGCGCTTCAGAATCCGAAAAGGATGTTCCACCTTCGCTCGCACTCTGGCCTTCACCCGGTTCTT